>Ga0265297_10006281_pt1 | contig 17387 bp, 13 predicted proteins | sample Munlanlwell13791_FD_192502 | JGI IMG/M metagenome (GOLD analysis project Ga0265297, IMG submission 192502) | Leachate microbial communities from a municipal landfill in Southern Ontario, Canada - Leachate well 137-91 | ecosystem: Engineered > Solid waste > Landfill > Unclassified | place...
GCAACGGCAAGTCGCGGTATGACTGGATCCAACGACGGTACATGTCCCAGATTATGGTCTCTGAGGTGGGACGGATAAAAAGGGGCTCGTCAAGTTGAGCGCCTCCACCGTGTGTTACCACAGCGACTTCGGGGGCGAATCCCTCAACGTGCTCTGCTTCCTTTTTGAAAAAGGACTCCGGAATCAGCAGGGGAAAGTAAGCATTCGAGTGCCCGGTCTCCTTGAAGTAGGAGTCCAGAATCCGTTGCATGTTCTCCCACACTGCAAAGCCATTGGGGCGAATAACCATACAGCCCTTTACAGGAGCATAGTCGGCCAGTTCGCCCGCAGCTATCACATCCGTGTACCAACGTGAGTAATCCTCGTTGCGAGGAGTGATCTCCATAGCCATGTGTGGATCCTCGTTATCTGAACGCCGCGGTAGGCGTTGCTATCACAGGTTATTCAAGCTTCAGGGAGTTTTTCAGAATTGCCTGCACCATCGGATGCTTGCGATTCAGCCGCGTAACGGTCAGCGGGAACTCGGGATTCTTCGGATTCTCCATCTTGTCGAGGGTGATGATCTCCTGCTGAGTGGCGAGATCCATGAACCGCCGCTTGTCAGTTTCCGAAGGACCGCATCCGACGGATGAATCCAGCTTGTCCTTCAGTCCTCTGTAGCCCACATAGCCATAGCGAAGCTCGAGGGAAAGAAGCAGCCTGACGAAAGCCGTCCAGTCTGTCTTCTTCTCGGCTGCGGGGCCGATATTGCGGGGCTGGCCGAGGATATTCTCAAGGAAAACGATCTCGCAGCCGCTTATCTCGGTCACTTCGACGGAAATTGCACGCTCGAACATTGCCACGACCACTCCGGCATCATTCTGCCTAAGCAGGTCCACAAGTTCGTAGAACTCGCGGTCGGCGGAAACGAATATGAATTTCTCGATCGTTGCATTCGTCAGGCACAGGCTCAGGGCCTCAAGCGCAAGCCTGATAGGCACCGCGTTGGGGATGTTTGTCTCAACCGATGTCTTTCTGCTGCGTGAGCGTGTAAGGGAGTAGACTGGCATGTAGCCCAACCCCTGCGCAAGCTCGACCGTGTCAACCGGGTATTTGGCCCAATCGGCAAAGACTGCCCTGAACACGAGGTCTCCCTGTTGAAGGAACGCCTCTGTGAGGGGTCGCAGGATGTCGGCAGGACGGGGAAAGTTCTGGTCTTCACCCTTCAATGCCATACATACGTCATCATAGTCAACGAAAATCGCAATCCGTGTCTTCTTCTCGCTCATGTCATTCCTCCATCATATGTAGAGAACGGCCAACTGTATACTGTAACTGGTGTCGCATTCGCTGCGAGTTTTCAGTCTACTGGATAGGACCTTGTCGCCTCGGCGTCCTCGATCTTCTCGAAGTCGCCTTCTTCGCCTACCATCTTGGCTACGACAACGGTAATGTTATCTTCTCCGCCCCTGGAATTCGCAAGCTCAATCAGCTTCCGCGTGGTGACACCCAGGTCGTCGGAGAACTGGTAGAGTATATCACGGATGTCATTCTCATCTGTCATATCGAAAAGCCCGTCGCTGCACAGAAGAACCATATCGCCAGGCCTTACAACAAGTTCCTGGACCTCCACTTCGACCTCTTCGCGCATCCCGAGCGCCCGGGTGACGATGTGACGATACGCGCTTGTACGAGCCTCCTCAATGGAGATAAGATTGGCCCGAAGTTGCTCGTTAACGAGCGAGTGGTCCTGGGTGAGAATATAGACTCTGTCTCCGCGCAACATGTATATCCGACTGTCCCCAACATGTGCGATTGCGCACTTGCCGCTCTGGAACAGCAAGGAGACGACAGTGGTTCCCATGCGCGCGGCCTTGTTGTCCTGATTGCCGCTGCGAGAAGAAATAAGACCGTTAGCGACTCGGATGGACTCGCAGAGCACAGCACCGAGGACATCGGACCCTCTGACAGAGCCATCTTCGGTTTGTGTGAGGGATTTCAGCCTCTCCAAGACCTCATCGCGAATGACTTTGACAGCCATGGCGCTGGCAACTTCGCCACACGAATGGCCACCCATGCCGTCCGCGACGACCGCAAGCCCTTCTTCCGAACTGCAGTAGAAGCTGTCTTCGTTGCCTTCCCGTCGCAGCCCGACATCTGTGCAACCCGATACTTCAATACGAATGACCTACCTCCAAAAAACAAGGCGGAAGCAAAGGCTTCCGCCTGTTGGGGTCCAGCAAATTAGCGAATCATCGGATTGACCTTGAACGTCCCTTTGTTTTCCTGCCACCAGGCTACCCATTTGTCAATCGCTTCCTGACGCTTCTTTTCAAGGGCTTCCCTGGCCGCTTTATACTTGTCCGGAGTGTCAATGGGCTCTTCCGGAGTCTCGTCGAGAATTTCGTAAGGCTGGAATCCGAAGTCCTTCAACGTGCGCTTGCGCAACGATTCGACCATGACATTGAGAACAAGAGGAACCTTTTCGCCGAGGTGGTCAATAAGGGCGCCAACGGCTTTCTCGTCACCAATCTGGCCAAGAGACATCGCGGTGTACATGCGGACTTCCGAAGAAGTATCATCCAGAGCCTTAATCAGAGAATCCATGATCTTGTCTGAGGCCATTGGGGCCTTGATGACCCACACTTTTCCAAGTGAGTAGGCGGCATTGGCGCGTACGGATTCGTCAGCATCGCCAAGCATCGCGATAAGGGAGTCGATCATCTTGTAGGCAAGTCCGAGGTTGGGGCTCTCGTCAAACTTCGAGAATTTCTCGTCGGCCCCGTAGACGGCAACCTGGTACATAGTGGAAAGAGCGAGATAGAAGCCAAGCGATATGGCAGCCGACCTGCGAACTTCCATGACGCTATCGCCGCAGAGCGGTATGATGGCGTTGCAGATTGTTGCCTGCATTTCGGGCTTATCGTAAGCGAAAGCCGAAATCCCACCAAGAGCTTTTGCGGAATCGGCGCGCACCTTGGCGCTGGAATCCTGCAAAAGAACTATGATCTCCGTCCAAATGTCGGACGGGTTCAAATCGACAAGCACTTCAACCGCGAGAGAACGGATATTCTCGTTGGCGTCCTTGGTCTTTTCGCGGAGGAAATTCGTTACGTCCGAGAGCGCGGCATCAGTGTTGGCACGAGCAAGAAGCCTCAGGCCTTCCTGTGCTTTGTAGCGCACCAGCATTGACTTGTCCGCGAATGCTGCCCCAATGGACTCGATCGCGGAAGGAGCGCCAATCCTGCCAAGGACGACGCAGATATTAGCGCGGATGTTCTCGTTTTCGGCCTTGTGGAGATACCGGATGAGCATCGGAACGGCCGAATTGCCCTTTGCGACGAGCTTGTCGGCTGCGGCGACTTGGGCATCACGGTAGTTTCCGAGGTCCTCGATGAGGATGCGGATTTGCGTCCTCTCGGCAATTTGCATGTTCTTTTCTTCTTCGGTGAGCGTCTCAGCAAATGCGGGCAGTACGACCGCGAAAGCCACGAAAAACGCCACCAAGCCCAACAGTTTCTTCATTTGCCATCCTCCTGGGAGACTGACGGAACAAGCAGTTATATCGCTGTAACCACCCAAGTCAAGAAATTTCCCGACTTTCGTGCCACGAGCAGCTTGACAGGACATGCGATAAGAATACGATTTTCTTGCACCATAGCAAGGGGATACCGATGACAGTGAAATATTGCCTCCGCTTTCTCGCCATTTCTCTGCTCCTCGCAGGGCTGACAATGGCTGCACCGTCAAGCGCTTCCGAGCCGCGTGACGCGTCTTCGCTTCTTGATAAGCTGATTGCCGACAACGCTGTCGGCAACCGATGGGACGGCTTCAAGAAGAACTATGTCGGCTGCTTCAACAAGCCGGACTGCTCTTCCATGTCGCCATACATCAGAAAACTCGCCGACAATCCGTCCTCGGCAATGGCTACCTCCGGGAGCTTCGCTTCCGAGCTTTCAACCAAGGCCGCGCCCCAGGATTTCCTTGCGCTCTGGGACGCCATCGGCCGCAATCTCGGCTTCCAGGTACCCGACAAGGCCCCTGAATTCACGCTTACTGACGATCCGGACAAACTGATAGATTCGATCTACGCCCAAATCGAAATCGCCGGTAACGAGGCGGTTGTCGCTACGAATGCCGCGCTCTTCAAGAACGATCGCTTCACAACGTATAACCTGTTGTTCACTACGGTCTACCGTCTCGCCGAAAACATCTATCTCAACCAGGATCCAAGTGATGCGCTTGCCCGTCAACTCGGGAAGACCAAAGCCCAGCTATGGGTGGACGTGGTGAATTCCCTGCGCAATTCGACTTCAATCAACCGGGAATACCTCTGGCGGGCGATGCGCAACATGGCATTTCTGGCCAAACCCGAGGTGCAGGATCACATAATGAAAGTGCTGACCGCCGCGAAGTGGCCAAAACCCGACAAACTCGACGGGGTTGAGGGTTCGGTCAAGTACTTCAAGAAGTACCCCGCCGGACGGGTGATTGTCGGCGATATCGGCAAAACGCTCTACAAGAAGCCTGCAGCCCTGATAATCGACATTGGAGGAAACGACGAATACACCTACGCTGCTTCGACGCAGGACAATGTACCCGCGTCGTTCGTGCTGGACCTTTCAGGGAATGACATTTACAGGTCTGAGAAATTCGAGGGATGGACAGTGGGCGGAGTGCTCGGTGTTTCCCTGCTGATCGACCGCGAAGGAATGGATGTCTACAATGCCGCCCGAGTCGGCTGCGGGGCCGGGCTGTACGGCGCTTCCGTTCTTCTTGATATGGCCGGGAACGACCGCTATTCGGGCGGGGAATTCACATGCGGGGCGGCGATGTTCGGCATCGGAGTCCTCTGGGATGTAGCTGGCGATGACAGCTACAAGACCGGCGCCTTTTCACAGGGCTTCGGCGGCCCCGACGGGTTCGGCCTGCTGCTCGATACCATAGGCAACGATACCTATGAATCAACGGGCAAGGCCGCTGCACCCGACGGAACCAAGGGGACCCAGACGTTCTCGCAAGGCTGCGGATTCGGCTTCAACCCGCTGACGAAAGACGGCGGCTCGGGCAGCATCAACGCGTATGGCGGGTTGGGATACCTCGTTGACTCCAAAGGAAATGACCATTACGAGGGCGGGTATTGCTCACAGGGAACCGGATTCTACAACGGGTTGGGAATGCTCTACGATGCCGTTGGCGATGACATCTACAAGGGCGGGTCGTACTCGCAGGGCGCCGCTCTGTTCGCTTCGTTCGGTCTTCTTATAGACCGCGCGGGCAACGACCAGTACACATCCACGGGCGAGTATGCGCAGGGATGCGCGTTTGACGCAGCGATAGGCTGGCTGTTGGATGAAGCAGGCAAGGACATCTACACCGGCGTTTCGTACGCGCAGGGCCTCGCCTCGCATAATGGAGTCGGCCTTCTGTTTGATCTGGCCGGGAGCGATTCCTACAAGGCCAAGGAGTTTGCACACGCGGAAATCGGCACTGTCGGAGCACACTACGAGGAAGACTGGCCCACAATCGGGATGCTGGTTGATTTCGGGGCTGAACCAAATGTCTTTGCGGGCTCAGCACGGAAAGACAAGACATCCGAACTCCGAGGAATTCCGGAACGACCGGATTTCGTTCTTTTCCTGTGCTCTCCGTCCTCGTTCGAGGATGCGATGAAGGGCGCGCTGAAAATACAACAGTAGATCTGCCCCCAATTGCGTCTAACAGACGAAGACTCTGGCAAGAGGGTAGGCATATGAAAGCAAGTGCGACTTATCGAATTGCCGTTTTGACGGTGCTCATTCTGGCATTCGCTGTTCTTCCCACAGGCGCGAGCCTATGGGCGGATGTTGTCTACTACAAGGCCGGCGGTTACTCCGAGGGCAGGATCATATCTCAGAATGAGAACGAGGTAGTTCTTGAAATTGCGACCGCTGGCGGTCGCGCGCAGATAACCATCCCGCGCGGGTTCATATCGGATGTGGAATACGCCCCGACGGGATACGAGAAACAGAACCGGGAGTTCGACCATCGTGCATCCGCACTGACTGACAAAGACGCCAGGGGATGGTTTGAGCTCGGCCTGTGGGCTGAGACTCAGCCTCTCATTAAAGGCCGTGCCAGCGAGGCATATGCGCGAGCCCTTCTTGCTGATCCTTCGTATGCTCCTGCCCATCTCAAACTGGGACACGTTCTCTACGAAGGTGTGTGGATGAGTTATGACGATATGATGCGGATGAAAGGGTACGTGCAGTACAAAGGCGAATGGATGACGGTCGAGACCAAGATGCAGTTGCTCCTGAAAGAGAAGGAACTTGAGATAGCACAGCAGCGGCTGCGGATTGCCGAAGCGGAACAACGCAAGGCCGAGGCGGAAGCTGCAAAGGCCGAATCGGAAAGAAAGCCAACGGAAGTGCGCACCGAGACCGTGTACCGGGAAGTCTATCCTACCACCACTTACGTGGTTTCTGATCCTGTTTTCTCATCTTCATGGGTGTGCCGGACCTACAGGCCCAACTACACCTTTTCCCGGTTCCGCTATGATCATGCCCCCTCCCCTTACTACATCAAGTATCCATACCGGCACGGGTACAGACCACCGGCGCCCTGCTCCTCCATTTCGGTGTCCTATTCGAATGTGGGACCGTCGAGCGCGGTGCGGGTAGGGTTCTTTTTCGGAAAAAAATGACGTTTCGCTTCCACGCGCGTACTATATAATGGCTGTGGAGCGTGCTATGACGAGTAAGGGGATTATCCCCAAGCCGACGGTTCGTCGGCTGCCGCGTTACTACTTCTTTCTCAAGTCCCTGTCCGCGAAGGGCCACGTCTCGGTGTCGAGCTTTGAGATCGCCGATGAACTTGGACTTGAGGACACGCTCGTCAGGAAGGACTTATCGGCAACGGGTTTTTCGGGAAAGCCAAAAGTTGGCTACTCGGTAAGCTCGTTGCAGAACCATATCGAAAACATCCTGGGCCTTAACAACGCCAAGGATGCAGTGATAGTAGGGATCGGAAACCTGGGACGTGCGCTGATGGCTTATCCCGGTTTCACCGAGTTCGGACTCACGATTGTCGCGGCATTCGACGCAGACCCCTCAAAGGTCGGCACGCGGATTCGCGATGTCGTGATCGAGAGCACGGACAGCCTTGTCGAACGACTTGCTGTTCTTCGCGCGCACATCGGTATAATTACCGTGCCGGGCGAAGCAGCACAGGATGTTTGCGACCGGCTTGTCGAAGGCGGAGTTATCGCGGTCTGGAATTTTGCGCCTGTGCATCTGGCCCTGCCGGAGCACGTGATCATCCAGAACGAGAACCTTGCCGCCCGGCTGTCACATCTATCTCATCAGGTAGTGAGTTTGGTTTACGCAAAATAAAGCAAAACGGAGGTGCGATGAAAAGACAGATTCTCTTACTGGCTCTCCTGCTGGGGATAGTGGCGTTTGCGACGCCAATCCTGCAGGCAGAGGACACCGATTGGAAGGTAGTCAAGACAAAGGTCGAGCTTCTCCCCGAGAAGTCCGACATGTCTTCGCCGATGTTCCGGCCCGCAGCGGTCGGCGGGGACAAGTTGACACTTCCGGTCGAGGGTGGCTCGATGACCATCGTCGTCACCACCCAGAAGGTAATGGTAGACAACACAGGCAATGGCAAGGCCGACTTCCTCGCCGCGCAGGGCGACAGGAGCACACCTTTCCAGGTCACGTTGGTCTACTCCAATGGCGAGAAGGTGAAGCACACCTACGCCATCATCAAGAATGGTTCGAATTGGGCGCTCAAGAGAATGTCCGCCCTGTCCGCGTCGCTCGAAGGAACCAAGATGCTGATGGTCGATGAGAACAACAACGGCCAGTTCTGCGAAGAAGGCATTGACGCGTTCTTCGTGGGCGGAAGCATTTGGGGCATTCCGACGAGTTCAGTAGTGAACGCCGGAGGCAAGCTGCTCGAGGTGAAGTTCAACGAGAGCGGAACCGAGATGAGCTACAAGCCGTATTCCGGCAAGACCGGCAAAGTTGACATCTTCAAGGAATGGACCGGCAAGGCTAACCCGAAGGTCGCTATCTTCAAGGGAACGACCGAAGCCGGAACCATTTTCATCGATGTCGCCGGCAAGGGTGATGTTGCCGTTCCGACCGGCAGTTACGCGCTTCTGGCTGCGTACCTTCCGGACGTTACGATCAGCGGTGGCAACACCACATTCCAGGCATCAGAAGAGAACGTTGCGACGATGAAGTGGGGAGTGAAGCTGAGCGTGTCTGCGACAATCTCAGTGGATCCCTCCGGCAAGAAGTGGACGCTTTCCCCGGTTCCCATGGTCAGAGGCGTGAGCGGCGAGAGTTATGCCGGCGCCTTCATGGAAGAAGGGAAGTTCGCATTTAAGGTCGTTATGGCGACCGCGAACGGCGCTCCGATCGGTCGGGAACAGCCCTGGTCCATGTGCGCCTCCTGAGGGGGCGGAAAATCATGGCAGCCTCTCACGGGTCGTGTAGAGGACAAGGCTGAAGCAGTGAAGATTTCCTGCGAAGTTCCCGGCGTCGGTTCCGCAGAAGGCCTCATTCCAGTAAAGTAATCGCGCTGACGTTTATGCTTTTTAGAAGGGCGGCGAAAGCCGCCCTTCTTCGTTTCGGTGGAGGGGGAGGAGGAGAAGAGCCGGGACTTGGCTGCTTCGGACAATTGCCGTGGCTCTGTCGGGGGCTTGGCAGCCGAAATTCCCCATGGCTGGAGTCAAACCTGGAGCCTATTCATTACTGGCGATTCTCGGAGATGCCGCCCAGTCACTCGGACAACAATGGCACGAAATCGAAGTCCACGGGGGTCTCCGTAAGGCCTTCAAGAACCACGGGCGTTGACTGGTTTACGGGCGGTCTATCCTCAACAAGGTGGAACCGCCAGGGAGCCGCCTTATGTATGCGGAAAGTCGCAGAACTCGGTTGAATTGCCGTGGGCCGGGAGAGGCTTACCACGCTCAACAAGGCTTCCTGGCAGAGGCCGAGAGTGCGAAGCTTGGGGGCATCAAGCTTGATGTCGCGCGGGAATTCCTCGCTTGAGATCACCGGCAAGGGAAGAAAGAAAAACGAATCCGCTGTCCCTGCCGAAATGTCCTCTGGCCTCGGGGGGTTGATTTCGATTCTCCGAGAACGGTTGAGCAAACCTCCAGAAAGCAACTTCTCACCTGAGCAATCGTACAGGATCAACCTATCCGCTCCGGGGCCGACCTCGTTACCGGCGATGGCACATTCTTCGAGGTGAAGAACTCGATAGTTGTTCTGCGCAAGCTCGCCCGCGGTGAGGGCGGCACCTGAGATGACCAGGCTGGAGCAATGAGGCAATTGATCTGCTCGCACGCGAATGCCAAAGCCCCGGCCTTCTCGCCAGCCCCGGAGCCGGGAGCCACTTGTAAGGACCGAGAATTGGATCTCCAGATGCTTCAGAGAAAGACCGCGAAGGAGATCCTCACAGCCGAATGGGGTATCCGAAAGGCAATCGCAGCAGGCAACCGTCAGGTGTGCCAGGGCAGGAAGCGAATCCGCTATGCGTCTCACGACATCACGGCGGTTCACGATGTCGGTTCCGATTCGAACATACAGGGATTCGAGCGCAGTCATCTCGTTGAGATTCGTCAGGGATTCGACATCGTTCACATCACGGATCACGGCGGTAACACAACGCTGAGGAGGCGACGGAAAGAACCGCAGGTCGCAGAATGACACGACAAGCTCCTCGCTACGGCTTTTCAAGTACATTGAAGTGGCGCCGTATCCGGGATTGGTGCAGATTTGGACGCTTGGGCAAGAGTTCCAGATCTTATCGCTTATCGTCTCCCATCCCTGCATCGAGGCAGCGTCGTATGGCGTGCCGGGGAACGAAACAAATTTCGCCACCGCGTTGCGGACGAAGAGGTCAAGCAGCACATCACTCAGCCTGAAGCCGAAGCACACGCTGTCAACCGTCTGCAGTGTACAGAGATAGCGGGAAGCTGCCTCAGGGCTTTCGAGCCATACTCCGATCAGCTTTCCAGACTCGAAGAAGCTGTATACCCCTGCCGGGTCGCTCCGCACCGTGATACCCAGACGCTCGCGGTACTTGAGCAAGCACATTTCCATCGCCACCTTCCGCCTGCCCGCGCGGGATCCAGGGATTGCTCCGGACACCCGGATGAAGTGCCCGGGAGTAGGGGCAACTTGGGAAATCGGCTGCCATGTTCCAACGAATACATCTATGCTGGCAGGAAGACCCGAGACGGAGATTCCGTAGTCCGGCGCCAAACTTCGGGCTATCTGCACCTGACCTGACCGCGCAACATCCCGATCCGTATGCCAAGGACAAAGAGCCTTGCCGCACAGGACGAAAGCGCCAGCAAACAACAAGGCTGTTGCCGCGATGAGAAGTACAAGGGCGCGGGGAACTCGTTTCACTCGGTCCTCCAAAGAATCATCTTGCACAGGTGCGTCTCGCGGTCACCCCTATATTCGCACAACTGCCGAATTTGTTCACGGAATTTCGCCCGAACTGGCGCAGTCAGCAGAAGTACCACCGATGTAGCTTCCCGCAAACAACGAACAGGCCCGCGGGAAACCCGCGGGCCTTGATTCTCGTGGTGGAGGATAGGGGGCTCGAACCCCTGGCCTCGACAATGCCATTGTCGCGCTCTCCCAACTGAGCTAATCCCCCGGTTGGAGCAGGTAGTGTATGGCCCTTACGGCAATTGTCAAGCAACTTGCGTAAATCGGAGTACACTATTCACAATGCGGGGCGCAGCCCCCGCGTAAGGAGAAACCTGTGAAAGCGCGCGCATTTCTCGCCATCGTCCTGCTGGCATTCGTCTTCGTCCCCGTCTTCGCAGAGGACGTCACACCGGCTCTGGCGCCGGAGGTTATCGACGCGATCGGGAAATTTGCCGCAGGCACGGATATGGAGAACAACGCGAAAGCCATCGTAATGTCCAACGTGAAGCCCACAATGCTCTACCGGATGCTGCGCGCACAAAGAACATATGCTGCCAAGCCCGAAAAGCTGATCTTCACCGACAAGGTCGAGATCAACAAGAAACTCACCCTCGAATTCGCCTGCCAACTCCCTGACAGCTACGATCCCGCTGTGGCCTATCCCGTTGTCATCAACCTGCACGGTGGAGTGTCGCGGCCCAAGCCCATTCCGATCGAGATGCTCTCGAAGTCGCTTTTCGGGATGCTTCCGCTGGGCGATAATGCGAAGTACATCGAGATTATTCCGCAAGGGTGCGCTGAATGCACCTGGTGGAGCGCCGCAGGCGTTACCATGATTACCAAGTCATTGCGCCAGGTCGCCGCCAAGTACCATGTGGATACTAACCGCGTCTTCCTGGCCGGGTTCTCCGACGGCGGATCCGGGAGCTGGTACGGCGGCCTGTTCTTCCCCACCGCGTTCGCGGGAGTTGTTCCTCTCAACGGAACGCCCCTGGTCGCGGGGATCTCAGGCGGCAAGGTGTACCTGACCAACCTGCGCAACCGCTCCATCTTCGCATGTAACACGGCCGATGACCCGCTCTATCCCAAGCTCATTGTGCAACCTGTCATCGACAAGATTCTCGAGCTTCAAGCCCCGCTGACCTTCAAGATGTTCGATGACGGCGGCCACACCTTCGCGTACAGCGGCAAGGTCGCGGAAGACATGGCAAAGTGGTGGACCGAAACCACCCGCAATCCGTGGCGCGAAAAGGTGGAATGGGCCGCTGCCGCTACGATGCCCAACCGCTGCGACTGGCTTACTATAGCCGAAGTGGGCGAGACTGAATCCTCATCGCCCTACGAGCCCGCCATCGTGTCGGTGCCCTCCCCCATGCGCCTTGGCATCACCATGGATACGGCGTACGAAGGCGAAGGCATCAAGGTCGCGGCAGTCGAGCCCGAAAGCAACGCTGCGAAGCTCGGACTCAAGGAAGGCGATATCATCACCGAACTCAACGGTCAGAAGCTGACTCAGCCGGGCATCATTATGCAAATCCTGGCTTCGCTGAAAGACGGCGACGAGGTTACCGTGAAGTTCACCCGCGACGGCAAGGAAGAAACTGCCACCAGCAAAGTGACAAAGCCCGCGCCACGCGAGATGTTCAAGTACAACGGCAAGCCCGGCTGGTGCTCCGCCACGAAGGTCGGCAACAACTTTGAGCTGAAGACCAACAACGTAAAGAAGATCCTGATATCGCTTTCGCCCGAGTTCGTCGATTTCACGCGCCCGGTGGTCGTCATGGCGAACGGTGTGACCGTGTTCGACGGCCCGGTCGAGCCGGTTGTTCAGAGCATCATCGAAAGCTACATGGCTGACTTCGACCCGCAGATCATCGCGACCGCGGTTCTGGAAGTCGAGATCAAGTAATACTACAGCGCGCACCCGCAATGATGAGCGCAGCTAAGAGAGAACAGTATGGAACGTGTACGCATAGACAATTGGCGGTTGCTCATCCCACAGCAGGGCAAGATGACCGTGGACGCCACGGTGTACGCGAGCCCCGAGATGGAGATCGAGGACCGGGCGTTCGAGCAACTGGCCGATGTGGCCTCGTTGCCCGATATGCAGAAGGCCCTTGCCACGCCGGATATACACTCGGGGTTCGGGGCGCCCATCGGGACCGTGGCCGGGCTGCGCGATTTCATCTGCCCTTCGGCAGTGGGCTACGATGTCAACTGCGGGATGCGCCTGCTCTCCACCACTGCCCGCGCGGATGATTTTCCGGTGGTCGAGGCGGCGGAGGCCGTTTCCCGGCTCATTCCCCTTGGCGAGGGCAAAAGCGGCGGGCTCGCGCTGCGGCCTGACCAATTGTGCGCCGTGCTGGAAAAGGGGATTGCAGGCCTTGCTGAACTGCGTTCCCTGGGCGGAGTAGAACTCGGCGGCTGGTCTGACGCCGATGTCGCCTCCGATTCCGCGCGCATGGAGGATAACGGCTCACTCAAGGCGTCATCGTCCAACATCTCCTCCCGCGCCCTGAAAAGAGGCGGCCCGCAGCTTGGCACGCTTGGCGGGGGAAATCACTTCATCGAATTCCAGCGCGTCGAAGAGGTCTTCGACGAGGCGGGCGCCCTGACGCTCGGCCTTTCTGTCGGGCAATTGGTGGTGATGATACATTCGGGCTCGCGAGGGTTCGGGCATCAGGTCGGCGAGGAGTACATGCCTCTGGCGTTCGAGAAGTCAAAGGACCGCGTGCCCAACAGCCAGCTTGGCATTTTGCCCGTGGATTCGGCCGATGGCGAGCGATACATCCACGCGATGAACTGCGCCGCCAACTACGCATACGCCAACCGGCAGGTTATGGCCAACGTCATCCGATCCGCGATGAAGGCGGACTTCGGAATCGCGGAAATGCCCACTGTATATGACGTCCCGCACAACATCGCCAAGCTGGAGCGCCACAGCGGTCATGACCTGTGGGTACACCGCAAGGGCGCGACTCGGGCATACCCCGGAAGGATGATGCATGATGCGCCATTCGACCGGATCGGCCAGCCGATATTGATCCCCGGCTCGATGGGGACATCGTCCTGGGTACTACTGGGTGTTGAAAAGGCCGAGGAAAGCCTGTTCAGCGTCAACCACGGCGCGGGGCGGGTTATGTCGCGCATGGCTGCAAGCGGCCTCGGCCGAAACGGAAAGCAGAAAGCTACCGCCCAGGTCAGTGACGACAACTTCCGCGAGTCCATGAAGGGAATTCACCTGATCTGCGCCGACCGCCGCTCCATCAAGGAAGAGGCCCCAGCAGCCTACAAGGACATCGACGAGGTAATCCGTGTCGTCATCGGCGCGGGGCTCGCGAAGCCGGTCGCCCGGATGGTTCCGCTGGCCGTGATGAAGGGATAGTAGGCCGCTCTTCTCCTCGGCCTTTCAGGCTGCTCTCCGTGTAGGGGCGGGGTTCTCTCGCCCTCTTCGTTTGCCTGCGAAGAATCGGGATGGACACTCACGCCCACGTGTTTATAATCAACAGGTCGCGACATAAGGTCAAGCCAGACTCGTTTGCGAGATTCATTGCCGCGGCAGTGCTGCTTCGATTGGGGACTGCTATGAGGCTCGGCTCTATTCTGCTTGTTGCTATGCTTCTTGCCACGGTTCTCCCGTCGCGCCCACTTTTTGCCGAAAGCGACGAGGCCCGGCTGTGTTCAGACATTCATGCAATGCTCACGGCCAGGTCTGGCGACTTCCCCGCCGCGGTCAGCAAGGCCCTCGAACACTGGCGGGGCGCGGCCGACCGCGTCGAGGAACTGTCTGCCAAGCTCCCCATCGTTTTCCGGGCCGCTGCGAAGGGCCTTGCAGCCCAGTTGCGTTATCCCGATGAGTTCGAGCAGTTCCGCAGGGGCGTAGTGGAAAGGCTGCGTCTCATTGCAGATCCCCCGCAAGTGGGCGTAACAGCGGCGGGGGACCCAATCCCGGGGTTCGAGTTCGACTGTTCTTTCGGCTATTCTCTGGACAGCGGAAAGGCAGACTGGGAGGAGTCAAGAGCGCGCGCCAGATTCGATTTCAAAATCAAGGAAGCCGAGTACTATCTCAGCCTGTACCTCCCGGACACCCCGGTAACGGAAGCATTCCTCGATGAGATGCTCGTCTGCCCGGCCATTGTGGGCGAAATTCCCAAGGAAGTCGTCCGACGGGTCGGGGAATCCGATGCTCCCGGTTACGTTGCCACTCGGGCGTTGGGCCCGCTGTGGCAGATTGCATACCACGAGAAGAAGCCGTTGCCCGTGGACCTCGCCTTCGAGGCTGCCGTGCGGTGCGGCTGGATCAACTCACCCGTGGTCCTGGTTAACCTCCTCTACATCTTCCGGGAGGCTACGCCTCTGGTTCCTCTGCTTGCCGACCGCGCGGACGTCATCATCCCCAGAATGCCCATCCCGGGGGAGACCCGGAACGGGGAAAAGCCGGTCTTTGTCCGCTTCTCCGAACGCTTCTCATACGATTGGAGCCCGCCCCGGTGGGTGAAGGAACATCCGGAGGAGGCCGCAGAATACCGCAAGAAGGCCGATGAAATGACAAAGGAAGGCATCCAGAAGCCATGGGTTCTCTATCCCGGCGAGGTGTTTCCCCCTTCGCCTTCTCCTTCTCCGACGCCCCGCGTCACCCCGATCGCATCGCTAACCCCGTCATCAGCTCCGTCGGCCGTGTCCTCCCCGCTGAACTGGCTCATCCCCGCCATATCGCTTGCCGCAGCCCTTCTGGCAGTCATCGCCATCGTCCTGTGGCGCAGGAGGCGCCGGTAATCCGCAGGTCCCTCCCCCATTGCCTTCTCCCCGAAACCTGCGACAATCAGATCGCCAATGGATGCCCGCCAGCAGATACCCCTCCGCCGCAATGGCCCCCGCAAGCGCACGATCAACGTCCGCGTGTTCCGCGCGCTCGTGCATCGTCTGTGGTCCAAAGTGCCTGAAGCCTACAAGCACGGCATCAAGGGCGGCTGCGTTGTAACGTCGAACGGCAGGCGCGACAAGAACGGCTTCATCCTTGGCGAGCTTGACCCGTTCTTCGGCAACTTCCGCGTGACGATCTACTACGGCTCGTTCCGCTCGGTGTTCCCCAACGCGAGCCCCACCAAGCTTGCCCGGGAAGTCCGCCGCACACTGCTGCACGAGGTGTACCACTTCCTCGAAGACAATGTGTCGCGCAATGAGCTCGTGCGATTCGAGAATGAGAAGATCTTCCGCGAGGTCTTCCCAGAGAAATACGCAAAGGCTGTCAAGTCCGCGGCGCGCAGCATCCGCGTCTTCAGGTTGTTCCTCTATGCTTTCCTGATCGTCCTCGCCACAACGGGGCTCGTGCTTCTGGCATTGTATCTTTTCGGCGCGCTTTGACCCGCCCCTTGCATTGGGGGCAAAAAAGCCTGTAATAGCGCTCTCCAAGGAGCAGGAATCTGAGTAATTTCAGCATTGAACGAATGATCGAACGCCGTCTTCGCAGCCTTCGCGACGGGGCCGGGCGAACGGCCATTGACGTGCCCGCTGGCGCGGGAAAGATGTCAGCCATTCTGATGGGGCTCGGATGGAAGGTGCTTCCGTTCGACCTGTTCCCCGAGTACTTCACTGCCCCCGGCCTGACCTGCGTTAAGGCCGATATGGAACAAGGACTGCCGCTGCCAGACGCATCCGCTGATCTGATTGTCTGCCAGGAAGGCATCGAGCACATCCCCAACCAGTTGGCGCTGTTGCGCGAGTTCAACCGCATCCTGAAGCCCGGCGGAAAGCTACTGATCACCACGCCCAACATTTCCTCGCTGCAGGCCAAGTGCAGCAATTTCTTCATGGAAAGCGACGTGTTCCGCCGCCACGAGCCCTCCCCTCTCGACGCCCTGTGGCTCGGTGATGACGAACGCTTCTACTACGGCCATCTGTTCCTGATCAGCGCGCAGAAGCTGGGGCTGCTTGCCAAAATCAACGGCTTCCGGCTTGTTGGATTTCACCGGTCGCGGATCAGTTGGCGCTCGGTTTTCCTGGGGGTGCTGTATCCCCTGTCGGCATTGCTCAACCTCTATGCGGTGGCATATTCCGGATGGCGCAACCGCCGACTGGGTTCGAGCTACGCATGGGCGGTGGGCTGGGAAATGATGAAGACCAACCTCAATCCGAAGGTGATCTTCCAGAAGCACATGTTTGCAGAGTTCGACAAATGCTCGACACCGGTCGAGGCGATGCGGGAATTGAATCAGAACGCGCGCGAGGAGATAGGGAAGTACCTGGGAAAATGATGATTGCTGAATGATGATTGATGAATAAGAGAAGCCCTCTCCGAGGGCAGAGAGAGACGCATCAAAGCGAAGAGGCTCCCAAGGGGAGAGTAGCTTAGTAGGACGACAGGACGTACGAGATCGAGATCGAGTTGAAGGCTGCGGCCTGGCCCTCGCCCAACAATCTGTACAGTTGTCCGCGCGGAATGGGAAATGCGTAGTTCCCACTGTCGCCGTTTGCGGTTCCGGTGCAGATGGTAGAACGCAACGCATCGCGATATCCTGTCCATTGGTCAGAGGGGAACGCCTGCCACGCCCAGAGGTTGAACAGCCAGCCTTCAGGTGTGACAGCATCGATAGAAGGCCTGAACTCTCGCGACTTGACGATGAAATTGAAGGTATCATTGGTCAGCAAGGGCTTCCCCGCAGACCTGATTAGCGAAAGCACGGCCCCGTAGTGGAATATCTCCTCAGGGCTGCCGGGAGCGGGAACGCGTCCCGCCGAGTCAATAATCAACTTGTTGGACACCTGCATACGACCCATGGCGATCTCGTTAAGCCGTTCGTAGAAATACCCGGGAGATTCGACGCCGTTGTCCGAGGCAGTTCTCAACGCTATCCCGATTATGGCAGTATCGAACATCAAATCCACGCCAGCGGCGGGTTCGCCAAAGTGACCGGAATCGGAAAGCTTGTTCCAGAGATGCTTAAAGCCTGCCTGGACCCGCGGAGT
>Ga0265297_10006282_pt1 | contig 17383 bp, 27 predicted proteins | sample Munlanlwell13791_FD_192502 | JGI IMG/M metagenome (GOLD analysis project Ga0265297, IMG submission 192502) | Leachate microbial communities from a municipal landfill in Southern Ontario, Canada - Leachate well 137-91 | ecosystem: Engineered > Solid waste > Landfill > Unclassified | place...
CGCTGAGGCAAAGCGGCAGATGGAATCCGATCCGACTGTAGGGCCGCGACTCGTGGCGGAACTGCTCGAAGCTCCACGCGACATCAGCAAGGTGGAGGTCCAGGTTCTCAAGAGACATGCCGCCCAAAAAGAGGCGAGGCTAAGGGCAACGTCTGATGCATTGACGGAAGCGGCAAAGAGCGGAGACAAGGAGGCAATCGAGAAAGCTCAGGCCGAAGCGGACGCTGCCCTGGTTGAAGTGCATGATGCCGATAAGGCGGCCCGAGTGAAAGGGACATTGTGGGCACAGTCGGGCGTTTCGCAGCAAGACGCAAAAGCCAACGATTTTTCTCTCGGAAGACAATTGACCGAACTGAACATTGCCAAAGGCGGAAAACCCCTGACGCCAGAGGAACATGCGGCGGTTGCCGAATACACAAAGACGATAGAGCGATTGACGGCGGAATTGGCAGAGGCCCAAAAGAACAGCCGGGCGGCGGAGTTGGAAACTGCACACGGCAAGGTCGTCAAGGACGTGGCCGAGTCTGCAAAGCGTGGGCCTGACGCGAACATCAAGGAGTTTGCCGCCCGCAACAATCTGGACTATCACGCATTTATGAGCGCGGCCGAGGAAGTCCACCAGGGCATGAAGGAGGAGGTCAATATCCGTCGCAGTGCCAAGGCGGATGCGCACAAAATGACTGGCATTAGCGGCCTTGATCGATTCAACATCGAAAACCGAGGTAAGGACTACACCTATCACGGCGACGACGCCACTGGCCGCAAGTTGGCCGACTTCGATGTCAAGGCTGAGCGAGTGGTGGAAATGTATCCCGACGTTTTTGATTCGGATGCGCGTCGTGATCCAAGCCGGGCGGTGTGGGACTTGCTGGCCGAGAAACCTATCAAGGAACTACGGCTCGATGACCCTCGCGTGTTGCGGGAAGCGGCGGAGATGTCGGCAGGTGGGTTCTCATTGGAAATATCCGAACCGGAGAAAAGCCCTCGTCGAGAAGCATCGGCCAAGAGGACGGCCGCGAGAAAAAAGGTTGAGGCCACTTGGATCGAGCTACTTGACGCGATCAAGACTACGACTTCGGCAGGCATACCCGTTAAGGTTTTAGAAGCCGCCGTGAAACATGCCAAGGCTCAGATAGAGCTTGGCGTCGTGACGTTCACGGAGTTTATGTCGCAGGTCAAAAAGCGGATGGGCGAGGCTGCCGAAGCGAATCGTCCGCTCTTTGTGGCCGCGTGGAAACAGATCAAGGAAGCGGGGGAGTTGCCGGAGCGAGATGTCGATATCAAAGACTCCGAATCGGTCGGCCGTCTAGCCAAGCAACTGCACCGCGAAGTGGTTGAGCTTGGGATTACTGACCGAGAGAGTGCGGTCAAAGCGATCCACGAAGAATTGCAGATGCACGTCGAGGGCATTACCCGGCAGCAAGCCGAAGATGCGATGTCTGGACGCGGCGAATACCGACAACTCAACAAGGATGAGATTCTTGCGAAGGTGCGGGAACATAAAGGCGAACTTCGAGAACTAGGCAACCTACGTGACTATGAGGCGGGAAGGGCTGCCCCCAAGACTGGATTCGAGCGGCAGAAACCAAGTGACTTCGAGCGGCAGACAAGGCAGAAGGTGAACGAAGCCAAAAAGAAGGGCGGGTTCGTCGTTACCGATCCGGCGAAACAACTCAAGACAGCCCTCGATTCAGCCAAGGCCGCCGTGCGAAACCGAATCGCCGACCTGAAAAAGGAAATTGCCGCTCGGGAAAAGATTGTCAAGGAGCGAAAGCCACTGTCGCCGGATAAGGAACTCGAATCGCTACGAAAGCAACGGGATGAGTTGGTAGCAGAACATCAAAAGATATTTCCAACCAAGGCGCAGCAGATTGCAGCAGACAAGGCACTTGACGCAAAGTTACTGGCTGAATGGGAAAGCGAAGGAGGTTCGCCAGAGCCACCCAAAGCAAAAAAACAACTGACTGAGGCCCAACGAATAAAAGCCGCAGAGAACTTACTTGACAAAATCATCGCTCAAATGGAATCCGACCTGAAGGAAGGCAAGATTGGCCGCAAGCCGATACTGCCCCGCCGATCGACGCCAGCGATAGAGGCCAAGCGTGCCCGCCTGACTGCTTTGCGGGCACAGCGCGATGAGTTGCGGGCCAATGATCCGGCCTATCAAGCGGACGTAGAGGCAAGAAACACGGCGACCTACAAGCGGAATCTGGCCAAGCGTCTTGCCGACTACCAGGACCGTGTTGCACGCGGCGACTTCGCCAAGAAGCCGCTTGCTGAGCGAACGCTCGATAAACAGGATGTCGAAACCAAGTATCAGATTGAGCAGGCAAAAGGCAAGCTTCGGGATATGAAGGAGAAAGCCCGGAAGGCAAACATGAATCTCGGCCAGCGATTGGGAGAAGGATTGAATGAAACAACATCGTTGCTGCCAAGAACCGTTATGGCCGGACTGGAAATGTCTGTAGTGTTGCGGCAGGGCGTATTTTACACATTCGCCCATTTTATTAAGGCCACACGCAATCTCGTAAACTCCCTCCATGCGGTTGTCAATGAGCGAATCGCCTTTGCAGCAAGGGAAAATCTGAATGAGAGAGACAACGCAAAGTCCGGCGACTACCAGCGAGGCAAGGTGCAATTTACAGAACATAGCGGCCCGCTGTCTGTTGTAGAGGAAATGTATCAATCGGCCATCATTCGTTGGCTGGCCGAAACAAAATCCCCGTGGCTGCTTCCCGGCCGAATCGTTGCAAAATCCTATATGGCAACGGAGCGTGGTTTCCGCACGTTTGCCAATGGCATGAAAGCCGACCTATTCGACATTTTCAAGCGGGATACAGAAAATATCCGGGATTTCTTTGCGCGTCACGGCGGCAAAGCAAAACCCTGGACTGCGGAAGACGCAAAAATCGCAGGACGATCGGCAAACATTTTTAGCGGGCGCGGGACGGGGCTTATCGGTCGCAGTTGGGCCGATCAGTTATGGTTCGCCCAGCGGTGGGTGTGGTCCCGTATTCAAGCCGAGTTTATTTTGCCGCTCCAAATTGCAACGCCACGATTCATTGGGCAATGGAATGCTGATCCTGCAATGCGAATTGCCCACGCCAAACTTTATGTTCAAGCAATGGCCGGGATGGCAACTTACATGACCTTGAAGTATTGGCTGTACTACGCACTGGCTGATGATGAAAAGCACAAGCCGAAGATCGAATTGGACCCGCGATCAAGTGATTTTCTCAAGCAAAGGACCGGCAACACGAGAATTGATACGCTTGGTGGAATGCAGCAACCCGCAGTCTTGGCGGCAAGGCTATTGACTGGCAAAACAAAGACAGCGGCGGGGAAAATAAAATCCATCAGCGGCGGCGACGTAGCATATGGCCAAGACGATGCGGCCGATGCTCTGGCAAGATTTATTCGCAGCAAACTTGGCCCCGCTCCGTCTGGTATCGTCGATTGGTTTGCCGGTAGAAACGTCGTGGGAGAACCAAAAACAAAGCTGCAAATCGTTCGGGATCGCCTGATTCCTATGACGTGGGCAGATATTTACCAAGCCGAGAAAGAATTGGGTCTCAAGCAAGGCACAGTGGCGGCGGCGGAGGCTTTCCTTGGCGCTAGCGTCAACACTTATCAGCCCAAACCCACCAAGCCCCTCCGCAAAGCTAAGTTGTACCATTGACCAACACGGCCGATTCGTAAGGTCCGCGAGCGCTGCGCAACATTTCTGAAAATCCGAAAAAAATCTTTCGCAACTCCTCTTGACAATTTTTTCGGTTTCTGTTCTCTGTCCAGAATCTGAGACCGCTACAGGCCACCGCTACCATGGGCCACACTCAAACTAACCCGCGTGTTCGCCCATCTTTGCGCCCTCGTAGCGGTCGGCGCGGGCGGCACGCGGGCCTTTCAAGGAGAATATGATGGAAAAAATTAACACTGAAACAAAATGCCTTTCGCTCTCGTTTGTCTGGGGTGTCCGTGCCAAGCTGAGGGCCGAGGGGGACAAGCTGAGGGCCGAGGGGGCCAAGCTGTGGGCCGAGGGGGACAAGCTGTGGGCCGAGGGGGTTATCGCAGCGTTCGGCAACATCACAATCGAATGGAAAAACTTCAATTCCGAAAAGAGCGATTGCGAGTGCCATTTAGGCAACGGATTGGTATTTAAGCCCTAAGTTAAAGGAGAAAGCCATGTTAGTTTTGTCACGGACGACCAATCAGAAAATTATTGTAAATGGGCCTTGTGTTATCACGGTTGTGAGTACGAACGATTCGCGTGTAAGCTTAGGTTTCGATGCCCCGCCGACAACCATAATATGGCGGGAGGAAGTTATGAAACGGATTGAGGCAAAGGACGCTGACGCCAAGACGGCCGATGCGACGGAACGGCAACCAGACAGGACGCCGCGAGACACGGATGAACGGGCCGCCGTCGCATGATGTGGCGGCGGCAGAATCAAATCAGGAGGGCGTTTAGATGAACCGCAACGACAACCATAACCGCGAATACCTTCAAAACTTAGAAAGGCGAAAAATGTCACGCATCGTAGACGGCTTGGGCCAGCCTGTAGGCCCCGCGAACAACCAGCCCGGTTTTCATCCGATTCCGGCACTGTTCTGGCCCTGCTATTTCCAGTCGATCCAGACGCTGCTGGCAAGCGAACCCGAGCTGGACGCCCAAGGGATTGTAGACTTGGCGTTCGATGTCGCAACGAAAGCCTTGTCGAAGATCGGGTTCAAGCTGGAAGGGCCGGCCGAAGAAACCAAGCAGGCGGAGGGAAATCATGAGCCAAAATAACGGCGGACCAGCATTCCCCGCATATTACGCAAACAAGTCCGGCATGTCGCTCCGCGACTGGTTTGCGGGGATGGCGATGCAAGCATTGTTGCAGACTGGGCCTTGCAATTGGTGCGGCAAAAGGTCTGCTGACGATTCCGCCGCATTGGCGTATCGACTCGCCGACGCAATGTTATCACAACGCACTCAAGAAAAGGGAGGGTGAAATGCGTGACTGGGAAGACATTAACTGTGATAGATTGCGTATCTATTATGTTCGAGAAGAAATTCTGCTTCGGTCAGCCGACCGGCTTCTGAAAGTGAGTCCGCTGTTGCCGCACAACTTGGTTTTAGAGAGTCCTCCTCTGCCGGAAGGATACGAGGTGGTGCGAGTCTACCATGCACCAGAGAGAAGAGCGTTTGCGTTCATTGTATACCATCAGGACTTTGATGTTGTGGCTTCTGGGGAAATCCCGCCAGAAATGATTTTTGACTATTGTTGAGGACCAAAAGAAAAGGGAGGTAAATCGTGAGTACAGGAACTATCGTGTTGAAAGACTGCGGGCCGGTGGCCCATTTGGAAATCCCAGTTCAGCCGGGAGCGACGATCCTTCGCGGAACGTCTGATCTTGGCAAGTCGGAAACTCTCAAGGCCATTTCTCGGCTGGCCGGTGGCGATGACGACGTGACTTGCCGGGAGGGCGCGGCACGTGGATCGGTCGAGGGCTTCGGCGTCAAGCTGGGGCTGACCAAGACGACGCGCCGGACGGGCCAACTGGAGGTCTTGGCCGTCGAGGAAGGCTTTGGCCTCGGCACGCTGATAGACGGTGACGGCCTTAAGCAGCCCGAGCGGGCGGACGCGGCCCGAATCAAGGCTCTGCTGCGGATCAGCGGTGTCAAGGCTGACCCGGCGGCATTCCATTCGATCATGCCCGGCGGCAAGGATGAGTTCGACAAGTTGGTTCCCCGCGATGCCCTCGAAACTGACGATGTTGTCGAGTTAGCCCGCCGGATCAAGGCCGCGATGGACAGCCAAGCCAGGGCGCTGGAGAAGCAGGCCGACACGGAGGAGGGCAAGGCACAAGCGTATCGCAACGCTGGCGACGGGTTGGACCTGAATGCCTCGACCGACGCTGCGAGCCTGCAACGCGACCACACGGAAGCGGTCCAGGACTACGCCACGATCAAGGCCGAGTGGGATGCTTGGCACAACGCCCAGGAGGCGGCAAAAGCGGCAAGGGAGAAGCTGGCGGCGGCCACGGGCGGCGGAAAAACTGTGGCTGAATATCAAGCTGAGGAAGAAACAAAAAAGACCGCTTATAATGCAGCTATCGAACGGGTTAAGCAACTGCGAGCCGATCTTTTACTTGCTGAATCCGAATCCAAGGCAGCCTATGAATCCCATGCGGCTGCAAAGAATCAGGTGGAGTCCGCCCGACAGACCGCTGCCGCCACGGCCGGCTGGCAGGAAGCGATTGACGCGGCGGCCGGGGTGAAGTGCCCACAAGCCGAGACGGTCGAAGCGATGAAGCGGATGGTGGATGCCGCCCAGAAGGCGATTGAGGATGCCGGAGTAATCCGTGAAGCCCAGCGAAAGGTGGGACTGGCCAAGGAACACACCGCCGAAGCTGAGAAGCTGCGGGACAAGGCCAAGAGCCTGCGGAATGCCGGGCGGGAAACCGACGCCGTGATGTCGGCCCTGGTCGCCAGTCCGTACCTCAAAGTTTACGGCGGTAGGCTGGTGACGGAAGTCGAAGGCCGGGGGCAGGTTCTCTTTCACGACCGAAGCGACGGAACGCGAACCCGTATCGCTTGTATGGAAAAGCTGCATCGCATACGGGAAATCAACAGCGATCAGTTGGCGCTCATCCCCATTGGCCAGAGGCAATTTGGCGACCTTTCCCCAGCAGCAAGGAAAGAGCTTATTCAATGGGCTTATGACAACAACGCTTGCATCGTAAGTGCGGTTGTGGACGACTCTCCCGAATTAACAGCAGAGGCCGCCACGCCCCTTGACCCTTCGCCAGCGATGAGGTAGCTTTCATGTATTCAGGCCCCGATCACAACCCGAATCATGCCGCCGCGTGGAAACGCGCGTCTTTTGATCGGGGCTCGTGCGACCGCCGGCGGCACGTACAAAAGGAGCCCCGATCAATGGCTGAATGTCACCTTACTCACGGACTTGCAAGAAAAGGACAACATCACCCACTCTATGGAATCTGGGAAATGATTAAGGTTCGATGCTACTGCAAAACAGCCTGGAACTACAGATACTATGGGGCTAAAGGAGTTGCGATGTGTGATCGGTGGCACTACGACGCAGGTGAGTTTGTGAAATGGTGCCTTTCTAACGGATGGAAACCAGGATTGGAAATCGACAGATTTCCCGATAATGCTGGGCCATATTCACCCGACAATTGTCGATTCGTAACCCACAAAGAGAACTGCCGCAACAAGAGAAATAATGTTCTGCTGACAGCGTTCGGAGAGACAAGGACTTTTGCTGAATGGCTTGAAGATTCACGTTGTGTCGTACATGAAGGTGGTCTTAGGCATCGACTTTTCATCAAACACATGTCTCTTGAGTCTGCTCTTGTGTCACCGCACACACATTCGCACCTTGCTACACGAAAGCCTCGCTTTCAGTTGACACTAGAAGATGAACAGGTCATTAGAGCCGAACTTTTAGGAGGCACCCCGCAAAACGTTCTAGCAAAACGATTTAAGCAATCTACTTCACGCATGAACCGAATTGCTAAGCGATTACGTTCCGAGTTGACTGCCGAAACCATAACGGAGTGAACCATGATATACGTTGCATACGCAATTGTGCAACTCTGTTCGATGGCTCTCTTGGCATGGCTCGTTCACAGCGAAACAAAAACATGAATGAAATAGTTGCCCCCGCCATCGTTGAGAATCTGGACCCAGCGGTCTATCACGTCCACGGTTACAGTTCCAACAGCAGCCTCAAGCCGCTGCCGGACGACCCGGAGACGTACTGGGCGCTGAACATTGCTGAGCCCAAGCCTGCCTGGGCGAAGCGGAAGCGGACGGTCACGAGGGCGATGGAGCTTGGCACGGCGTTTCATTCGATTTTGCTCGAAGGTCACATTCCGCCGGTGATTCCGCAGTGCCTTCTGGCCAGCAATGGGGTGGCGTCTACCAAAACGGCCAAGGCATGGATCGCGGAGAACCCCGACTACTTGAAGCGAGACGAGTACGATAATCTGATGTACGCCCATGACCGCTGCCTCGAAGACCCGGCAATTAAGCCCTTCCTGGAAACCAAGCATCGGAACGAGCTTTCGCTGTTTTGGCAATGCAAGATGACGGACGAGTTTTGCCGCGCTCGGCTCGACCGGCTCTGTGAGTTCAACGACGGATTGTGGATTTTCGACCTCAAGTTTGGATCGGCCGACCCGGACAGTGAACGGGAAATCGGCTGGAAAATCCTCGACATGGGCTATCAGACGCAAGCCGCGATGTACTGGGATGCGGTTGAAGCGCTGATCGGGCACGTCAATGGATTCGTGTTCCTCTTCTGCCGCAACTCGCCTCCCTACGACGCCTATTTGTGGGAGTTGACCGAAGGCGACTTGCAGGCTGGCCGAGATGCCTACTGGCAAAAGCTGGTCGATCTTCGCCGCCGCCGCCGCGAAAACGATTGGCGGACGGCCCGGTTTGGTAGTACAAGTTTTGTTGAGTTGCCTCACGCCGCTGGGCGTGGAGTGAAACCTACACCTTTTTCTGAGTTCCTAGACTTTCAAGGAGAATCATAATGGCTAAGCAAGAAGCCCCCGGTCGCGCGATTACCGAGTACAAGCCCCGCCTACCGTACCATCCTGCGTTGCAGGAGAAGATGGGCATTTCGTCCGGCGAGTGGAACGTGTTGGTTGACACCGTGTTCCCCGCCGCCAAGACGGCCGGCGCCGTGGCCCTGGCCGTGTCATACTGCCGGGCGCGGCATCTCGACCCGTTGAAGCGGGTGGTTCATATCGTGCCGATCTGGGACAAGGATCGTGGCTGCATGGTCGAAACCGTGTGGCCGGGCATTGCCGAACACCGCACGACGGCGGCCCGCACTGGCCAATACGCTGGGCACGACTCGGTCGAGTTCGGCCCGGAGATCGAACGGACTTTCCCTGACGGAGATGGCGAGATTACCGTGCGGTTCCCAGAGTGGGCGCAGATGACCGTCTATCGGATTGTCCAGGGGGAACGGTGTGCCTTCCCCGGCCCCAAGGTCCGCTGGCTGGAAACCTACGCCTCGAAGAAGTCTGACGCTCCCAACAGCATGTGGGCCGACCGGCCGTATGGCATGATAGAGAAATGTGCAGAAAGCGCTGCCTTACGGGGGGCATTTCCAGAGGAGCTTGGCGCGGAAGAAACCGAGGTCGAGGCAAGCGGTCGGAACTGGCACGGTCGGCCGGCGGTTGACGTCAACTTCCAGACGACGGCCGCCATGCCGAGGGCCGAGGCGGTTATCCCCCAGCAGATTGCCCAAGAGAAGCCAGCAGCCCCAAGGGCGCAACCGGCTAAAGCCTTCCAGGAGGCCCAGGACGAGCCGGAAGCCATCTATGAGCCACAAGAGGCACCCAAGCCGCAGACGCAACAGCAGGCCGCACAGGAGCCTACGGACGATTCTGGGGACTCAGAGGCCGCAATCGACCTGCTCGAAGGCTGGAAATACGACCTTGAAGCCTGCGAAACCCCCCAGCAGTGCGTGGATTTGCGCCGGGGCAAGTTTGCGACCGTGCCGGCTTCGCTGCAATCAGCGGTGCGAAAGATGATCCGCGGCCGGCAGGAGGCTTTGGAAAGCCAAGGATAATATCGGCAGCAAGGAAGCAAAATGCCCAAGGTCACTTCGGAACTTCTTGATCGTGTGCCCCCGCAAAATCTCGACGCCGAGCGGGGCGTTTTAGGGTCGATCTTTCTCGACGCCAGGGTATTTGACGATGTTGCCGACGTGATTCGGGCGGTAGATTTCTACGTCCCGGCCCATGCCCTGTTGTATCGGCACTTCCTGGAAATGGTGGACGAGCGGAAGCCGATTGACTCGATCACCGTGCTACAGCGGCTTCGGGAGGACAACGACCTTGTGGCCGTAGGCGGGGTGGAAGGGTTGGAGAAGATAGTTCGCTCTGTCCCCTACGCGGCCAATGCCGTCTACTACGCCAAGATCGTCCGAGAAAAGGCCAAGCTGCGAAACATCATCGACGCATGTAAGGATGGGCTACAGCTTGCTTACAATGACACTCGGACTGCGGATGAAATACTCGAAGAGGTCGAGCTTCGGCTGTCTCGAATCAAGACCGGCGATGCGGGAACGGATGTCGCAACGATGCAGGAGGCGGTGGTTGACGCTACCGTAATGATCGACAAGATTTGCGAGCGAAAGAAGGGCTGCGGTTTGATGGTTGGGATTCCTGCATTCGATCAGCAAGTTGGCGGGCTATTTCCAGGAGAGTTGACGATTCTCGCTGCAAGGCCGAGCCAAGGGAAAACGGCCCTGGCATTGGACTGGGCTTGTTGGGCGGCATGTCACGGGCATAAGGGCTATTTTGCCACGCTCGAAATGAAGCGGGCAGCCTTGGCTTTGAGGCGGATTTGCTCGTTGTCGAAAGTATCTCTTCAACAGGTACGCACGGGCGACATTCAGCCCGACGACATAAAAGACCTGAATGCTGCAAGTATTCGGGCCGCCCAAGCGAATCTGATTCTGCACGACTCCTCGCGGCTGACGGCAAACGACATACGACGGGGCGCTCGCAGACACAAGGTTGACTTCGTGGTGGTCGATTATTTGCAACTCATCAAGGCGATCGACGAACGGCCGAAGCGATACGAGCAGATCGGCGAAACCTGCCGGGCGTTGAAGGGGCTGGCGGAGGAGATGGACATTCCGGTTCTGGTGCTGGCACAACTCAATCGGCAGTTAGAGATAGGGAGTCGCCCCCGACCGCCACGGCTGGGTGACCTTCGGGAGTCGGGAGACATTGAGCAAGATGCCGACTTGGTTTTGTTGTTGCACCGGCCGGAAGGCGGCTGCAAAGGCGTAAATGGCGATAAGACAGACCGTGATGCCGACCTTATCGTTGCGAAGAATCGGCAGGGGGCTAGGCCGACAATCCGGCTGAACTGGCTGCCGGAACGGACGATGTTTGTTGACCCTTATGAAACCGTTAGTTTTTAGGAGAAAGACCATGCCGGACGGCGACTGGTATCCTGACATGGACAACGATTTCGACGACGACTGGGATGAGGATGATGATTTCGAGGAGGACGATTACGATGATTGGGAATGAGGAAGCGACCTGCCCACGTTGTCACCACCGCACTGCCGCAACCAGCGGCCACCGAAACTTTTGGTGTCACAAGTGCAAGATGGAGTTCGATCCATCTGACGACGGCGATGTGGGCTACCAGCGGCCGGAGCGAATTGCGGCCCGTCGGGAGGAGTTTCTGATCCGGCAAAGACAGAGAAAGGCCAGATCATGATTGACCAGGGCCTTAACATCATTGCCATACTCAAGGGACGTGAGAAATACACGTTCATCTACACCGACGATCAGGCCGCTGCGGCAATCAACACGCTGGGTCGGTTTGCGTCAACCCCAGACTTGAGCTTCACATGGTACGACGCGGCGATATTGGCCCAGCGAATTCGGGCGGGAATGGCTGCAAGCAAGGGCGACGAGTTTCTGCCGAACAATCGGCTCAAGTGAGGTAATGATGGCAAAGAGACACCCGATTCCGTGTGATTTACGACCAGACCAAATCATTGCTTACGTTGACAGCAGGGAGCAGACGCCACTAGACTTGTCCCCATTGGCCGTCGAAGTTATCGGACTCAAAACCGGAGACTATTCCGTCAAGGGTCTTGAGAATATCGTTTGCATCGAGCGAAAAAGTCTATCCGACGCCCTGGGCTGTCTGGGCACGTCCCGCGAACGCTTCCAGGCCGAGCTTCAACGTATGCTGGCCTACCCGTGCCGGTGCTTGGTGATTGAAAGCACCTGGCAAGAAATGGAAGTGGGGGAGTGGAGAAGCGAAATCACCCCGGCGTCGGCCATCGGCTCGTTGCTCGCGTGGCAAATGATGGGCATTCCCGTGTTGATGGCGGGGTCGCACGAGCGGGCAGGTCGCTACGTGGCCCGGATGCTACTGCTGGCGGCCCGGCGACGGTGGCGAGAAAATCGCGGTCTTCTGGCCGTGCTTGACGACGATCCTCCGGCAACTTCGCCGGCGGACAAAGAGGTTTCTTTTTAGGAGGAAGTGTAATGGCTCGACAGAAGAGTTTGGGTGACATTGTTCCCGTGGTGCCGAAGCAAGTGCAGGAAGCAGCCGACACCTACGCATCGGCCCTGCGCTCGCCAAGCGGATCATCTTGACCGAAAAGGAGGTGTTGAAGATCAAGAAGGTCAAGGCTGCGGATGTCGATGATGAAGAGGATGAAGAGGAGGATTAGCCCGCATCTGGGTCCGGGCTACCGGCCGGGGCATGGATGCCCTGGACCGGGCTTTCAGAACGGCATTTCTTCCATGCTGTCCCAGTCAAACACATTTTCTTTTACCGGGTCCGCTTTCTTCTTCTCTTTGATCGGCGGCCGGTTCTCATAGGTGTAGCCCGCCGAGTCGAGCGCCCACTTCTCTATCGCCGGCCAGTAGCGGCAAAAGGGCTGCACGATCAGCCACTTCCAATACCAGATTGGCACCTTTCGGAGCGGCCGATCTTTGTATTTCCCGAACGGCATGATCGAGTCGGACGATACGGGAGTGCTGCGGTTCATAATATCCTCGTCTTTTGGATTGAAGCATCAGCTACGGCTTTGGGTTCCAACTCGTCGCCCTCAAGCACAAACAATCCCGGCTTCAATCGCCACGCGGGTATAAAATAATCGCCAGCGATGTATTCGCCCGCGATGATCTCCTCGCAGACCCAAACTTCTTCGTCGTCACTGAATAGGGCGGTTTTCCCATTACTGAATGTGACGTGGATCATGCTGTTTCCCCTTCCGCCTTGGCGATGGCGGCACGGGCCGCGACCAATTCACAATCCCAATCATCCGGTTCGATACCGCAGTCACAGCAACTTGAAAGGCTCTCGATAATTTTAAGCAACGCTTTGCACGCCTCCAGAAGGTCGGGCGTATGTTTCGATTCGTTCATTCCAATATCCTTTCGATGTTTATTTCAGATTTCAGACACCTCAAAATCCTTTCCAGCACCTTGCGGCCGTTCTTCCACGACTTCCCCCGCCGCAGCAGACCGACGCCGTCGAGGTACTGGCAGAGGTCTTTTGTGCTCAGGCCTTCGGCGGCCGCCTCCGCAATCACGCGGATGGTCTCTTGCTCCTTCTCGTCCTCAACGATTCGCTTCTTGTTGGCCGGGTCCAGCCGCCAGCCGAACGGGATGCGGTCCACGCGAGTCATCCTACGGCCGTCAATCTGGTGCTTGCGCATTGCGGCGCGGGTCTTGATTTTGATCCGCCACCGCTCAAGCTCCGTCACGGACGCGATCACCTGTTGGTGAAAGACGCCTTCGGGTGTCTCGTCGTTCGCCTCGTCGGTGGCCAGCAATCGGCAGCCTTTCCTGGCAAGCTCCATCCGCACGATGCCCTGACAATGCACGGAGCGGGCAATCCGGTCCCGCCAGCGGCATACCAGCACGTCGTCGCATTTCAGGCGGCAGATCAGCTTGTAGAGTTCCGGCCTAGCTTCGTAAAACGCCTCTGGCCGAGGGTCGTTTTCGTCGAAACCGCCGGAAGTGTCTGGCTCCTCAATCACGTCGATCAGCGTGAATCCTTGCTGCTGGCAAAACTCCTCGATGCGGGCGCGCTGATGCTCATTCGATTGGCAATCATCAGCACCGGGTCGGGGGCTGAATCGGCAATAGCCGTATGCGTTCATTATTTATCCCTTTTCGTTTGGTAAGTTCCAACTGGGGGTTCTTTTGGGAAACATTGCAACCTCCCCCTGTCAGCCACACAACCACCAGCCCCATAATGGTCTAGCGTATCTGCGTCGGTCCACGCCAGCGGCACGGGCCACACCGCACGCCTCGGATCGGGCAGACCGGCAATCTCGATTCCATGTTCGTCAATCTTCGCGTCAATAGCTCTGTCCAATGCGTCCAAGTCCACGCCGTCGTCTATAGCGGATTCAATCGCGTCTAGCAGTTCCTTCGTTTTGAACTTGGCACCGTTAACTCGCTTCATCCCACAATCGCCTTTATTTTCGTCGCGGCACCCATCGCCGTGCCCGCCTGGTTCCGCACCGACTGCAACAGTTGCAGCCGGTCCATCCAACGCTTGATCTGCCGCCGACACTCAGCTATGCCAACCTCGACACGCTCGGCCTCCGTCAAGTGGTCGCTTGTGGCCAACACCAAATCGTTGTCGCTGGTTGATTCAGTCTGGGTCATTCTTTAGTTTCCACAATCGCGCCATAAACTAAGCTGCCCCAATTCCGCGTCTGATCTGAAATCAATCTCGTCCAGCGGGCGACATACTCGCGTCAGGTAGGGAACGCCATTGATCTTTCCATTCGCCGAGAAACTGGCGTGTAGCTGCTGCAAGTCACGCTCGAACTCGCACGCTGCCTGAAAGCTATCTGGTTCTTCCGCCTGTAATCGCCGCCACTCCTTGTATGAACGATAGGGGCAACAGGTACACGCCGACCGTGGCGGCTCGGGGTACCCTTTTGACTCCATCCAGTTCAGGCATTTTTGCCGCGTCATCCGTTTTTCCAGCAGCGGCCATCGACTCTTACACCACCATTCGCGGCTGGGTTTGGCTCGCGTGATTTCATCGAGCGATATCCCGAGCCACGAAACCACATAAGCGGTCGGCGGCTGACCCTTCTTTCTTCTCCGCACACCGGCGAGTTGCTTCTGCTTTCGTAAAATGGGTATTATTTTGTAATTGTAAGTGCAGTGACGCTCTAATCTGCCGACCGTTCCGTTGCCGTTTACTATGTAGGCCGGGATCAAGTTCGTGTAGTAGTGGCTGCCGGTCTTCCGATTCGTTTTCACCGTCATACAGGCATCAATTAGGCTCCCGGCAGTGGTTCTGACGACAGGAAATGGTAGCTGTGTTTCAAGCCAGTCCAGCCACTTATAGACGCTATCCGGCTCGGCTTGCGTGTCGGCAAAGATTGCGGCCGACGGCATCGGTGTAATTTCTCCACGCGCAGCCATAAGCGCCATTGCTGAGGACTGCACACCGGCACCGAGAGACACCAGATGCATTGGTTCGCCGGTCGATTCAATCTGGTCAATCGCAATCTGTTCCTGCATCTGACAATCGCCGCCGCTCATGCTTTCAACTTCCTTGCCTCTACAACAGCAATCTCCGCGTCAACGGCGGCCGCTGCTTCACGAAGCGTGACAACTGACTGCAAACACGTACTAACAATCTGCTCAGTTGGGTGCCCCTGAACGTCCAACCCTTCGGGCACCACGTTGTAATATTGGAGTACAGCGACAACAGCGTCATGTACCTTGTCATGAGTCTCTCGCGTCTGTGCCGTCTGTTCGCGGAGCCTTGTTTTCAACGTAGCGTTCTCGGCCTGTAGACGGTTAATCTCACGTACCATCTGTTCAACGTCTCGACTGTCCATCACTTACCTTCCTTTCCGGCTTCGACTACCGCCCGCACCGCCTCGCACACGGCGCGGGGAATGGTCGGCGCTTCTTCGCCTATATAGGACCAGCCACGTTTATCTATTCGTCTCACAATCCAACCATCAATGCTGCTGGCCAAGTACAGCAATCTATTGTGACGCCGCAGCCAGTCCATGATCCGCTGGAACTGCTCGAATGTTGGCGCGGTGGAAACGCTTGGCACACACACGCCGTTCAAGATGCAGCATGGTATGCCAACAGCCTCACAAACGATCCTGTCTAGTTTTGGGCCTGGGTTCATGGCTTATCCTTTCCGGCCTCTGCGGCCGCGATCCGTTTCACTTCGACACACGCCGCGTTGTAATCATTGAACGCTTCGACGTAATCATTGCGAGCAACGTTCGTTGTCTCACATAGATCTAGCCACGCTTCACGACGGCGAATCCGTTCCGCCTTAGCCTTGTCTCGTTTCGCAATCGCCGCTTTCAGTTTCCACGACATGTCTCATACCTCCCTTGGCATTTCGTTCCACTCGCGGCCATCAAGCAGGCGGCCAGCGGCTTTTTTGCCCATGCGGCGGAAAAGGACCATCTCTCCAGGAGAGTAGTGCTCATAGTGCCACGATCCGGCATCGTTAAGCGCGTCCAGATCAGCCGGCAGGATATGGCCATCGATGAAATCCCCATGCTGAGATTCCAACATGGGCGGCGCAGCCTCTTCGTAAGGCATCCACTCGCCCCACTGCTTGAAAAAGAACGGAACGCTTGCGGCTTGGCATTGATCTTGAATCGACCTCGCCCAATCCGGGTGCATCGGCCGCGCCCCTGGTCCGCTCTCGCCGCCGACGATAACCCAGTTAATGCCACGCTTTCCTCGAAACGATACCGGCCCCAACAATGGCTCCGCTGAGACGTACCGCACGGCGGCAGGGCATTTCAGCAACCAGGGTATGCGTTCGTCGGCGGTCTCTTGGTTTTCCACCGACGTGCCCAGCCAGACGTTGGGCAGTGGCCACGGTCCCACTGGTGCTGAGTAGTTGCGAAAGTTCGCAAACTGCCGAGTAGCAAAAATATGCATATCCTGCATGACTTCGGCCATCCGTTGCGGTCGCTTGGTCAGAATCAGGTATGTGTGCCAATATGCCTGCATCATCACTGCGAACACGTAGGCAATTTGGGCAGTGGCTATATCATCGTGGAACAGATCGCCCATCAACGAGACGGCGACTCTTCGCGGACGTTTCCAATGCAGCGGATCAGTCCTTTCAGGATGGAACGTCACACGGAACGGATCATCGGCCGGATAGCCGCCACGACCAGCAAGCCGCTTTGACATACGCCTGGCCCAGCAGTTCGTGCAACCATCGCTGATCGGCGTGCAGCCCGAAGTCGGGTTCCAGGTTGAGTCACACCATTCAATTTTTGTCGCGTCACTCACTTCACACCTCCCTTGGCGTCCAGCGTTTTACACGCGATGATATGTGATGCCGTTCACGACAATCATGTCTCCTGGTGTCCGAACGTCCACGCCAGTAATTTGCAAAAACTTCTCGGCGTCAAAGTTTGGCAAACTCATAAACCGCTGCCGCGTTGTTTCGTCCATCCGTGACCATGCGAGCGGAAATACTTCACGCAACGGCTTGCTGTGGGTTCTTAAGTAGCCGCCAATATGCACGTGATTTGGGTTCTTGTCTTTTTCTTCGTTTGACATATTGCCACTAGGAACCCACTCGACGCCTATTGCCAAGTCGATTGTGGGAATAGCATCAATAGCATTATCCCACGACAAATTGCACGGCTCGTCGAAAAACATTGGCGACGGCGTTTCGGTACAGAAAAATCCGGTGTTCCTGTGGCCGGTGTTCCAGTTGCCGGTGTTCCCGTTGCCGGTGTTCCAGTCGCCGGTGTTCCAGTCGCCGGCGTTCAGGTTGCCGGTGTTCCTGTTGCCGGTGTTCCTGTTGCCGGTGTTCCTGTCGCCGGCGTTCAGGTTG
>Ga0265297_10006284_pt1 | contig 17378 bp, 10 predicted proteins | sample Munlanlwell13791_FD_192502 | JGI IMG/M metagenome (GOLD analysis project Ga0265297, IMG submission 192502) | Leachate microbial communities from a municipal landfill in Southern Ontario, Canada - Leachate well 137-91 | ecosystem: Engineered > Solid waste > Landfill > Unclassified | place...
TATTTTTGTTTATTATTTTTGTTTATTATTTTTATTTATTATTTTTGTTTATCATTAATATTTTATTATTTTTGTTTATCATTAATATTTTATCATTTTTGTTATTTGTTTTATTATTTTTTGTTTGATATTTTTTTTCTTTCAAAATATTCATAAAACCATTTAACTCCAGTTTTATTTTTTCTCGCTTCTAATTCCTTTGTTCGTAATCGTTCTTCAATTGCATCACATAAAATTTCGACAGTCATTTTCTTATTTTTGTTTATTTGCGCTCCAATATTATTTGCAATTTCGATTAATTCATCTTTGTTATTATGTTGCTTGCAAACAAATCCTTTTAATTTTTTTCGTTTATCCAAAATTGCTTTTCTACTTTTGTCAGAATATTGCAATTTCAATCCAAACTGATCATTTTGCAACCTATCAATATATCCAAATATATAATCATTGACTTCCAATATATTTTTCTCTTTTTGTTGTCTACTTATTAATTCGTAATAACAATCACCCCATTTATTTTTAATAAAGCAAACTGGGCTATTCCCAAGATAATGACCAACAATTTTACTTTTTCCAGCTTTATTTTCTATAATACTTTTAACGATTTTTGACATTGGGATATATGATAATATACCTTCGAATTTACTTGAATCAATCAAAGCATTAGCATAAAATGTAAATATTTTTTTAACAACAATATTTTCGTTTTTTGGAATAGTTGATTTATTATGTAATTCTATGGCATATTCTATTAATGTTATTTGATAATTTAAAGGTAGCGAACTCAAGTATTTTGCAATAACACTTTCATTTGTCATTTTTTCTAAATTATTAAATATTTTCATTATTTCTTCTTTTGTTGTTTTTTCTTTTTGTGGAAAATATTTATTATTTAAAAATTCTGTTATGTCAATTCTAGTTTCTTTAATATTATAAACTGAAATATTTCTTGCTATTGGTAATATCTTTGTATTTTGTATTACACTTGGTTGAAATATAAAATATTTTCCTCTTTGTATAATATGACCGGTCATACCATACATATTTTTAATATTATTTTTTTCTTGTTTTAATAATGTTAAAATCGCAGTTCCCAATAATTGATCAGAATATAATTCAAAATCTTGCCTTAATTTATTGAATTCATCAAATTCATTTGATTTATTTGATGTTAAATATTGATAATTAAAATCATCAATATATTTTATTTCAGTTGGTTCATTCTTTATCTGCCTTATAATATCTTCCTTTGTCCAAACAATATTTTTTGTAAATAATAATTTGATAAATTTTATTAACGAATTGAGTTGAGATTTATTATAATACGCATCAAATGTTGAAACATCTATTTCATTATTGTCTTTACTATTTGCATTAAAACATTTATAATTGCAATCTTGATAATCACATTGTTGGTCACAATTTTTTTTTCTTTCACAACCTTTATTTTTTTTTATTTCGACATCAAAAACATTTCCTTTTTTGTTTATTTCACAATCGAACGCAATAATTTTAAGTTGGCGTTCTATCATTTTAATTAACATATGATTTTTCTCACCTTTAACATAAAATTTTTCTTCACTGCTCAATTCTATATTCTTTTTTATTCCAGTAACAATTTCAGGCCCCAATGTTGAAACATATCTATAAACTTTTGTAAATCGTTGTGACGGTTCTAAATCTGCATGACTACAATGCCTTATACCTCTTCCAATACTTTGTTCAATCGTTGCAAAATTTGTATCGAACATTAATATATGAATATATTTTACCCGTTTTAAATCTACAGCTTCGCGAACAATCCCAGAACCAACTATAATTTTTAATAATTGGCAATTTTTGTTTTGCGTAGAATTAAAAATATCGAATGTGTTTTTGATATCTCTGCGATCTTCTATTGAACTATCGATAATTACAAATTTAGCCATTCTATATTTATGATCTTTTGGATGATTTTTATTTCCTAATCGCCCACAATAATAACATTTTATATTCGCTGTTTGTTCTGTTTGTTCTTCACCAGTGTCAATTGTATTATATGTAAATTCTGAATATCCATTTTGTAAAAATATTTCTCTTAACAATCTTGTTCCTGTTCCATTAACTAATTTAGAATAAATAAAAATATGACCTGAATTTTCTAAAATTTCACTATTAACTTCTTCCAGAAATTTATAATATTTTCTTGAATATTTTCCAATATTATTAATTTTTAAAAAATCTCCAGTTATTTGATTATCTCCATTCGGACGTTTATAAAAATAAATATTATTATCAAGTAAAAATTTCTTTGGTGCATTCATCAATATTTGCAAATCATAATTTCTATATAATCCATTTCTTTTCCCGTCAATTCCTGGATTAGGAAATACTAAATTTAATAAATTTAATTCATCGATTTGCAATTTTTCATTTTTTGATTGCTCAATAACTCCCAAATAAGTACTTCTTTGAATTCCTGTCATTTGGCATCTTACTAATTTTGTTACTTTACAGGGCCATAATGTTCCCATTTCTATTCTTTTTGGATATGTGTAAACATTATATCCTCTAAAATATGAAATTTTTCCATAAAACATTTTATTTATGTGGTCATTATTAATTTTATTGGAACCGAAAAAGTCATTATAATTCGATTTTGGTAAATCAAAATTTAAAATATTTGATATCTCTATAATTTCCTTTGGAGTGTGAGTCATAGGGGTTGCGGTCATCAATATCAATTTAACATTTTTACTTTCTGAGCAAACTTTTCTTATTGCTTCACCATAATCATTACTTTTTTGGCTATTAACAAGATTATGAGCTTCGTCAACAATAATAATAGAATTATCGATCGGAATAACTGAACCTAAACCATAATCACCTTTATTTTTGTTTAATTCTTCTTCATTTATATTACTTTCGCTTATATCTTCATCACTTATATTTTCCTCATTTATACCATCTTCGCTTATACCATCTTCGCTTATACCATCTTCGCTTATACCATCTTCGCTTATACCATCTTCACTTATACCATCTTCGCTTATATCTTCACTTATATCTTTCTCATTTATATCACTTTTGTTTATACCATTTTTGTTTATACCTTCACTTATATCTTTCTCATTTATATCACTTTTGTTTATACCATTTTTGTTTATGCCTTCACTTATATTACTTTTGTTTTTCCCCCCTTCATTTAGTTTTTCTTTATTCAATTTATCTTTATTTTGTTTTTCGTCAAATATTGATATTTTTAAAAATGTTTTTCTAAATTCATCATAACTCATAAATTTATAAAATCCGCCTTGGTCTTTTTGAGTTAATTTTCTAATAATTTTTTTTCTTTTATTTTTATAAATTTCCAGTGTTTTTTGTCCATGTTCTCTTTTAATATTCAAATAATCTTCTTTTTCTTTTTGTGATATGTATGTGTATCCGGTTTTTTCAATTAATTCATCAATAAAATTATCTCTTGCTTCTCTGTTAGCAACAATATATATTCTTCCTGTAAAATTAGTATAATTTTTGTTTGTTTCTCTTTGATGATACAAATACATTAAAAAATTCTTATGATATTCGGCAATACTAATTCCGGAAAATGTTTTACCGCTACCAGTTCCGTGCATAACCAACACTTTATTATAATTTGTATATGGACTAATAAAATTTTTTAATACTTTCTGTTGTGGTAATAATTCGAATTTTCCATCTCCGGATTTTTTGCAATAAAAATTTAATATAGCTTCATTACCATCATCACCTTTGCCACTTTTTGATTTATTCTGTTCGTGCGATATGTGTTCGTGCGATTTGTGTTTATGCGATTTATTCTGGTCGTGCAATTTATTTTGTTCATACAATTTTATTTGTTCATCATAATCTCTTTGTCTATTAATATAAAATTCTTTCTTTTTGTTTATTATTTTGGAAAATTTCGGATTAGTTATTTCAGGAAAATATCTAAATTTTTTTGTTAATTTTCCCATTTTGAGAATTACAACTGGAAATAGTAAATTTTATATATAACCGAATTAAAAAAAGTGTTCGTTTAAAAATGTATTTTCTTTTATGATGATATTTATAAATAATTTATGATTTTCATCATTGTTTTTTATATTAATTTAAAATGGAATCAAGTTTAGATTGCCAAACACTTTATAAAAATATTATTGATGATTTAGAAAAGGAAGAAAAGGAAAAAGAAAAGGAAAAAGAAAAGGAAAAAGAAAAGGAAAAAGAAATGAAAAATGGAGAAAAGGAAAAAGAAAAAGAAATGAATAAAGAAGAAATGAAAGAAAAAGAAAAGGAAGAATACAATAGTAATAAAAAAAACAAGAATAATAAAAATAAGAATAATAAAAATAATAATAAAAATGATGAAAAAATAATTATCGATGACATAAATGAAAACACAAACGTTCATATGTATTATTCCCAAAATGATAAACTGAATGATAATACAAATGATAACATAGATGATAATATAAAGAATAATCAGAATAATAACCAAAATAATAACAAAAGAAATAATCAAAAGAATAAAAAATATATTCCTATTGCATACGTAAAACCAAACGCAATTCAAAAGAAAGAAATAAATTATAAAAATAATTTTATTATAAATATTATGGATATTAAATCAAATAAATATATTAATATTTATAATGCATATATAAATATTGTTTCCGATCCAAAGTTGGATGAAAATTTTTGCAAAATAGTTTATACAGATACAAATGATTATTTTAATGAAAAAAATAATGAATATAGAAATAAATATGAGAATAAAAACGAAAATGGAAATGGAAATGAAAATGGAAATGAAAATGGAAATGAAAATGAAAGTAACAATGAAAATAATGATACAATAAACACTACAGTTTACGGAAGTTATTTAGTGTGCAACTTTAAAAAAGAGTACATATTTTTGCAAAGCAAACTAAAAAAATACAAAGTATTATTAAAAGTCGGTAGAGGCACAATGTTGTGTTATAATAAAAAATATTTGGATGAAATTCTTAATATTTGCCAAAATTGTTCAAATATTTTATTGAATAAATATAAAAGATAAATACTATAACAAATATAATAAATACAATTGACAAATACTGCAAATATAATAAATAAATGCAATAAATATAATAAATGCAATAAATGAAAAAATATAATAAACAAAATGGGAAACTTGTAAATTAAAATAATACTATTTTTACATAATAATTATTTTTGTGTTCATTTTTATTATTGATTCGAGAATTTTATTATATAAAATATCTAATTGATAGTAGATTATTTTATTATTATTAATTAATGAATTATATATTTTTTTTATATCACCAATAAAATCGATATTACAATATTTACTTTTAAATAGCCAAACTTGTTTGAAATTATACCTTCCTTTAATGATTGCCAACAAAATATAATATAGATCATCTTTGTATAAAATATTATGTTTATAGTATGTTTTCAATTTTAATAATATTTTATTTTCACCTTTTCCAATAGCAACAAAATAACATTTTTTTGCAATACCAAGTATTTGCTCTGTAATATCAAAATAATGAGCAAATCTTTCTACCACAAACTTATTTCCTCCTTTTATTGCCATCAAAAAATATTTTTCTGCTAAGTCATAATTCTTCTCTATCTTAATAAAATATTCTATTAAATTATTCATTGCATCTACATTTCCTTTATTGCTTGCCATCAAATAATATTTTTTTGCAAGATCATATTTTTTTTCGAATTTGTAATAATAATTACCAAGGTGATACATCGAAACAGAGTATCCTTTATTTATTGCCATAAACCAATATTTTTCCGCAAGATAATGATTTTTCTCTATATATAGATAATGATAACCTAAATTATTCATTGCGATAACATTTCCTTTGTCAACTGAAATCATATAAAACCTTTTCATTAGATCATAATTTTTTGGAGGACCATGATTCTCAGTACCTATACCATAATATACTCCCAAATAAAAGAAATCGTCACACTTATTGCCTGTACTTTCATTTCTTGGTTCAAAAATTAAATTATTAATAAATAAATTATAATTTCTTCTCGTAAAATCTTCTATATCGCTCCCATAAATATCATCAACGACTCTTTTTAATTCTCCAATTTCTTTCTCGTTAAGTTTTCTTTCGTTAATAACAATATTATTTTTATTCATTTTCACTTATTTATTTTTACTTGTTTATTTTTACTTGTTTACTTTTACTTGTTTATTTTAACTTAACAATTATTAAATAATTATTAGTTAGCACAATAAAATTATATTAAATAAATTCTCAATATAAAAAATCATTTTTTTAATCAATTAACTTGCTAACTTGCATACAGTAAAATATTATTGTATATGGAAATTTTTAGAAATATTAATCAAAAAGAAACAAGAATAAGAATAAACAAAATAAGAATAAACAAAATAAGAATAAACAAAACAAGAATAAACAAAACAAGAATAAACAAAATTAAAAGTAAAATTAAAATAAAATGGAAATTAAAAAAATAGGAATAAACAAAAAGCAAAAAAATAAAATTAAAATAAGAACGAATAAAGATAAAATGATTTTCAATTTAAAAAATGCTTCGTCTCATTGTTTCTATTAATTCATCATCAATTTCAAAATTATTTATTATATCAACATAATTATTCACTGCTAAACTAAATTTCGGATTTATTAAAAAATCTATTATTGCTTTGTGTATTTTGTTTGCTTTGTATTCATTCGATAATGCAAATAGGCCAATAAAACTATTTGATTTAAAGGAACTCAAAATATCCATTACATTTTGAATATTAAACAAAAGTAATGATCTAATTACAAAATACGAAAATACATTTGTTGATTGATATATTTTATTTTCTCCATTTTTAAAAATATCTTCAAATCTTGAAAATTTAAAATAAACAATCAATTTTGCGACTTGAAATAATGAAAATTCAAGTTCGTACATTAAGATTTTATTTAAAAATTTAGCAAAAGTAATTTCGTCTGGTACATTTTCACCATTTGTTATTAAATTTGTTGTAATATTGAATATGGAATTAATAATGTCGGCGCAAAAATCAACATATCCTTCGCTTGTCCCTGTAATAAATTTTTCGTTTATTAATTCTGACACAGAACAAGAATTATTTATACAATAATGATCAATACCAACAAGAGAATTTATTTTTTTATTCATTTGTTTATTTGATTTCCATTCATAATCTCCTTCTATCGCAATTCCGTGCATAAATTCATGTATTCCAAGTTTATCTAATTCTTCATTTCTGTACGCAACAATTTTTGTTTGCTTTTTCATATTTAAACAATATGCTGAATTTGTTTGCTTTGGTCCTAATCTTATAGGAAATATATTTTTATCATTTTTACCATTTTTTTTTCTATATTTGTCGTTCAAATAAATTTCGGCACAGGCAAACATATTAAAATTACTATTAATATTTTTAATATTATCAATATTATCAATATTGTTCGTATTGTTAATATCTGATAAAGTCCAATCTATTTTCTTTTTCTTTTCGCTTAGAAAAATGTGAATATTAATTGGACCATCAGATATATTTCTGTAAAAATCATCTGGATTATTAAATACATAAAAATATAAAAAACTGATAGATTTGAACAATCTCAATTTATTTATTTGTTCTATTTTATTTTTGTAATCTATTTCACCGTTAGATTCGAAATTTACATTATTGTTTATTGGTATTTTAATATTAAAACATACAGAACAAACATTATTGTTATTATTATTATTGTTATTGTTATTATTATTATTATTGTTTACGTTATTATTACAACCATCGCAAATACAATTATTAATGTATTTGCAATAAACAATTTGTTGGCGATTTTCCAATTCATATAAAATATTCATTTGCATAAAAATATTATAAAAATCATGAAAACAAGGATTAATAAATTTTTTAATATTATCCATTATATCGATTTTATCATATGGTGTTAACGATTCATAAACATTTATGAAATTTTCCAGCCCAAAATTTAATGAATTTTTTAATTTTATTAATATTTTTTTATCTCTTTCACTTTTTGGTTGCATATTATTTAATTTATTCGCTATTGTTAACCTCCATGTATTAATTGTATCACTACTTTTTATTATATTTTCTTCTTTTTTGAAAATTAAATTTTGATATTTTGGTATTTCATATTGTTTATATTGCACACATAAAATATATGGACTTCTTGATTTATCCACATTTAAAGAATTGAAAAAATTAATTTTATTTTTAATTGGGATTTTATGATAAAATTTATTATAAAATGTTATCCATTTTCTTCCAAATTCTGTGTTTGCGAAATTATATAATCCATTTTGCATTATCAATTATTTTTACTGCGCATAATAATATCACAGATTAATTGACCATATATAAAATATTGGAAGAATAAAATAATAAAATAGTGACAATATATTTATTTCAAGAAATAATTAATGTTTAAAAATAATAAACAATGAAAGACAAATAAAAACAAAAAGAATGAATAAAAATAATAAACAAAAGGAATAAACAAAAATAATAATAAAAGTAAACAATGAAGAATAAACAAAAATAATAAACAAAAATAATAAACAAAAATAATAAACAATAAGAATAAACAATATGAATAAATAATGTCTAAAAAAATAATAAACAAAAATAATAAACAAAAATAATAATTAATGTTTTAAAAATAATTAATGTTTAAAAAAATAATTAATGTTCAAATAAATAATTAATATTAAAAAAAATTAATGTTTAAAAATATTTAACAAAGATAAAAAATATATTTTTATAATATATATATCATTTATTTTCCATTTTGATATTTACAATATAAAAATATATTCATTAAATATTTATAAACAAAATGACAACCAATTCAATTTGCGGAGTAGCTGGCCCATTTACAGCATTAAACCCATTAACTCCATCCGGTAATGGTTTCCCATTAGTTGAAAAAACTACATCATCGAACAGTATTCCGACACCTTTAGTTTTACCTACTGGCGCAATCGTAACCGAAATTCAAATTAGGCGAAGTGGGGATACAACAGCATTAACAGCAGGAAAATCTATCGCGGTCGGTGTTTTTGGGGATGCTCGGGTCTTCACTGGAACTCCAGGTGCGTTGACAAATAATTTAAATACTAATTTAGAGGCCGGACAAATTATTAATATTAATCCAACAACAAATATTACTGGAATCCAATCATCATACACAACTGACAAAGTTTTAGTTTGCCAATGTGCATTGGGTACATCTGTGACTGATGGTTCTATTTGTGTAATCATCAAGTATAAGAGTTATTCGAAGAGTGTCGCATATCGCCATTAAATTTTGCGTTTAATAATAAGTCTTTGTATTTTAGTTAGTTTATATTATTAGTTAGTTATTAATAATATTCAATTAATAATAAAAAATATCACTTATTTTTTTGTTTTTAATTTTTGTTTTTAGTTTTTGTTTTTTAATTTTTGTTTTTAATTTTGTTTTTAATTTTTGTTTGTTTTTAATTATAATTTTATTATTTTTTTTATTAAGCGTTTTATATAATCAGAAACGTAAACACAAATTATAATAAATTGTAATCTTCGGTTTGTTATAATAAACCAATCAAAATATTAAAAATGACAACAAACACAATATTTGCTGTTGCTGGTCCATTTGCGGATGTTGCTGGCCAACGGCTTGAGCCAAATACAGAATATACGTTATTATTAAAATCTAGCGGTTCAACAGCAATATTACCAGCAAATTCAATTGTTACGGAAATTGAAATTAAAAGGAAAGCACCGGAGAATGACGTAACAGTTGATTTAACTCCTGGCAGAGGTGTTACTGTTGGATTGGATGGTTATCCACGTTTATTTACTGGAACACCAGGAATATTAACGAACACTTTAAATTTATACGATGTAAATCCGAAAGACAGTAAAAACCCATATCCATTTATAGCCAAATTAGTCCCAAATAATTTTAATTTTATTCTCAATTCTTTGAGTTTTACACAAGATCATAATTTTGTATTGCAATCTGGATTCGGAGGAAATATTATAAGTGGAGGTCTGGCAGTGATTATTAAATATAAACCATTTTCGGAATCAGTTGTTGAAAAGTGGAAATAAAAAGTGGAAATAAAAGTGGAAATAAAAAATAAAAAAATAATAAGCAAGTAAAAATAAACAAGCAAGTAAAAATATAAAATAGCAATTTAAATAAATTTATTGTGCAATATAAATTACCGAATAATGCGACTGATTTAATGATCCATTAGAAATAATTGGTATAACCTCTTTTTTACTGCTTGATCGAATATACTATTTTTCTCACAATATTCAATAAATTCTTTATTGTTCTTCATTTCTATATCTTCATTATTCCTATTAATAAATTTTTCATATCTAGCGTCCATTTCAATCTTTAACCGTTCATTTTCCATTTTCAATTTCTCGCGTTCACTATATAATTCTTTCCTTTGTAATTCTTTCCTTTGTAATTCTTTCCTTTGTAATTCTTTTTTTTGTACTTTTTTAATTTCTTTCATTTTATTTTTTTCTAATATTTCTTTTATTGGCACATAATTAACTGATGTTTCTTTTTTTTTCGGTTCATCTTCTACAAATTGAATTTCTTCATCTTCTATTTTTATTTTGCTTGTTGAATCTTTATCTGAATCTAAATCTAAATCTGAATATAAGTCAAAATCGGAACTTTCCTTTTCATATTTTTGGTGTGTAATATCTTTTGGGGGATTTGTCCTTCCTCTTTGTGGAGGATTAAATCCATTATAACTACGATCAGAATAATAATGTTCTTTTCCGTGATTCACAATATATTTAATTGGAGTATAATCCTTTTTGACATTTTTATTTTCATTTTTATTTTCGTCATTATTATCATTATCATTATTATTCTCATTATAACTTGAACGATGCGCAGCCGATCGTGAATTATACATACTAACTTGTTTTTTGAGATCTAATAATTGTACTTTTGATGTGATATATAATTTATTTTCTAACAATTGTTCAATATATTGTTCTATTTTGTTAGCATGATCAAAGTAATTCATACCAATTATTTTATTTATATTTTCGATACATTTTATTTTTTGCATTTCGTTACAATAGACAATAGATTCGAATAATTTACATAAAATACCATTTGACGTTTTTTCTTTGTTTACGGTTTTATTATAAAAATTATTGTAAATTTCTGGCATACAACTAATTAATAAACTGGTAACATAAAATAATTTATTTTTAATGGTAATATCGAATACTTCAACATAAAAATTTTCTGGTAAAATTAAATTTGTCAACGCATAAATTACAATGTCCAATATCTTCTTTTCCCCTGCGTCAATATTATTATTATTTTTCAAAAAAATATAAATAGTTCTGGCAATGTTATATAATGTTGTAATAATTTTGTCGTCGTAGTAGAATAATGTGCGGCATATACCACAATTATACATTACAACATCAAGACAATATGTTATTTGATTTTTGTAACTATTGAGCATACTAAATCTATATACAGAAATTAACCTAATTAATTCTTTCTGAATATACGTAAGTTCTTCAAATCGCCCAAAATCCTTAATTTTATTTATTTGGTTTATTCCAGGCATAAATAAAATTTTTGCCCAATCAACTTTTAAATTAGAATAAATATTAATGACATCAATACAATTAATATTTTCACCATTAACATTTTTATTAATGTCACCATTAACATTTTTATTAATGTCACCATTAACATTTTTATTAATATCACCATTAACATTTTTATTAATGTCACCATTAATATTTTTATTAATGTCACCATTAATATTTTTATTAATGTTACCATTAATTATCACTTTATTACTGGTAATATGACCTTGTTCATGTGTTTCAGGAATACTTTTGCACTCCACAATTTGTTTATTATTTGTATTATCTTGAGCGCATTTTTGTTCACATTGTAATGGCAAATCTTTGCTACTGCAACATTTATTTTTGCTTTCATTCTCGCTTTCTTTAATTTTTTTTTGACAACAAGCAAAATCTACCTCCATTATAATAAAATAATGAATCGAATAGAACAATAATAATGATTATTAATAAATCAAAGTGATGATTAATATGATTGTTCTGAAATAAAATAATCATTTTTTTATTATTTTTATTATTTTTGTTTTTATTTTATTATTTTTAATATTTTTATTATTTAGTAAAAGTGGTAGCACAGAACAAATTAAAAACATATCAAAATTAAAAACATATCAAAATTAAAAACATATCAAAATTAAAACATACCAAAATTAAAAACATATCAAAATTAAAAACGAATTAAAAATAAAAAATGAAATAATATTATCTAATTAATAACATATTCAAAATTACACAATCACATATTATTTTTATTGTCAATATTAATTTTGTTTTCAAACTGTTTATTATTTTTAATTTTGTTTATTATTTGATATGTTATTAACATTGAATATCCAAAAAAATATAATCCTTCAAAAAATACAAGGATCGCGATCAAAAATAAATAATTTCGATGTATTATTTCCAAAGGCGTTTAATTTATTAACAAAAAATAGTAAGTATTTTGACATTATTAATAATAATGGATATTGTATTGGTTTAAATAGAGTCACAGAAGATATGAAAGCAAAAATAATAAATGATCTAACTGTTGAACCGGAAAAATATATTGGAAAAAGTGAACAATATAAAATATATTTTAAATCTCCTAATGGATATGATATATGTTTGCCAAGATATTACGGAATAAAAAATTTTGCCTCAGATAATATAAAAAATGTTGTAAATTTATTATCTTTGGGCAAAAATGAATCAAATTTTAAAATAACTTATCCAAATTTTTTATTGAAAGACATTCAAAAAAAAGCATACATAGAAATTTTAAAATCATTGAATAAATATTCAACATGCACTACTGTTTTGGGTTGTGGTATTGGGAAAACTGTGTTGGCAATATATTTAATACAACAATTACATTTAAATGCGATCGTAATTGTACATAGGTTAAGTTTATTAAAACAATGGCAAAATGAAATACAAAAATATACAAATGCCAAAATTGGATTATTGCATAGAAAAAATGAGGATTACAAGAACGCAGACATTACAATAACAACAATAAAAAATATACTTCTAAGAAAAAATTGTGATCTATATTATAAAAATTTCGCAATTGCAATATTTGATGAATCCCATCATTTAAATGCTCAAGAATTTCATAAAGTATTAAGAAAAGTAAATACGCGTTATATGATAGGATTAACGGCAACACCAAATAAATGCGAACAATTACATATTAACCATGTATTTAAACAATTCCTTTCTCCAGTTATTATAATTAAAGATCCGGATGGTCAAAATGAAAACATTAATGGCAGATTAGAAAATACTGACGATTTTCAAATTGGGAATTTGCGAGAGGATAATGGGTGTTTTAATAATAAAGAAAATGACAATTGGAAAATAGAAAGCGAAAGAATTAACGAAATGAATAATGGAAATAAAGTGATAGCAAAAATAATTTTATACAAAAAATTATTTACAAAACATATTAATTTGGATTATGGGGGACAAAAAAAACCAAATGTATCAAGAATGCTGAGCAATATTTCGGAAAATATTGAAAGAAGTGATTATATATTATCGATAATAATGGAAGAATTAAAAAACAAAGAAAAAAATATTTTGGTAATTTCTGATAGATTGAAACAATTAAAATATTTAAGCAGCAAATTACTTTTAAAAAATGTTAGTTGTGGATTATTTATTGGAGGTATGAAAATACAAGAATTGGAAGAAAGCAAAACAAAAAGAGTTATTCTTGGTTCTTATGGTGTTTGCGAAGAAGGTTTAAATATTTTGAAATTAAATGTATTAATTTTTGGAACACCAAGACCAAATATAGAACAAAGTATTGGGAGACTAAGAATTAACCATAAAAAAATAAAAGAACCAATAATTATTTATGATATTGTTGATTATTTTTCAGGAACTTTTATTGGGCAATATACAAAAAGAAGAAATTATTATAAAAAAAATTATTTTATTACTGAAAAAATAACAATATTATAATTGATGTTATTATTACGATTATTATTGCGAATTATTATTGCGATTATTATTGTGATTATTATTGTGATTATTATTGTGATTATTATTGTGATTATTATTGTGATTATATTTAAAAATGATTTTTTTTATTCCCTATTTTTATTTATGTTTATTTTATATTGAGTATATTGCGATTTAGTTTATTTAATCGCATGTTATGAATTAACAATAATATTAACAATAATATTAACAATAATATTAACAATAATATTTGCAATAATATTTACAATTGTATTTACAATTGCACACACCACTGTACTTGCCGTTGTATTTACTATAATATTTATATTTTATGGATAATCAGAAGAATGGGGTGTATAAAAAAGATAAAAATAAAGATGAAAATAAAGATAAAAATAAAAATAAAGACAAAAATAAAGATAAAAATAAAAAAAATATTTTAAACGAAGAAGAAATTAATGAGTTGAAAAGAAATTTCGGATGCGGGTGTGTAAATAAATTAATTGATTTTTCTATTATTACTCCTGTTTATTCTTCTAATTGTTCTTATGTTTGCAATAATTTTGCACATACATACCAGAGAAAAATTTATAATTTATTCGTTAAAGGTGTAACGTTTGAACCAAACGGAAATAATACAGACGAATTATATTGTTTAGGTGTGTATTATCAATTTGTTAAGAAAGATTATAATTTAATGAAAAAATATTATATGCCAGCAATTGATAATGGAAATGTAAATTCTATGAATAATTTAGGTTATTATTATGTAAATATTGAACACAATTGTAATTTTGCAAAAAAATATTATTTGCTAGCAATCAATAAAGGTAACACAATGGCAATGATAAATTTGAGTTCATATTATTTAAAATCTGAGCGAGAAAATGGGTCAAATAATGAACTAACAAAAAAATATTTATTGATGGCAATTGATAAAGGAAATACTTACGCAATGATAAAATTAGCATCATATTATGAACACTATGAATCTAATTATGTTTTGACGAAAAAATATTATCTTATGGCAATCAATAATGGAAGTACTGACGCGATGTATAATTTAGCATTACACTACCTAAGAGCAGAGCAAAATTATGATTTGATGAAAAAATATCATCTTATGGCAATATATAAAGGAAATTCTTCGGCAATGAATAAATTAGGTTATTCCTATCAATATATAGAAAAAAATTATGTTCTAATGAGAAAATATTATCTTATGGCGATCAAAAAAGGGAATGTTGATGCAATGTATAATTTAGGTTTTTATTATGGAAACGAAGGTAAAAAAATTAGCATGAAAAAATATTATTTGCAAGCTATTAGCAACGGAAGTGAGCCTGCGATGCATTGTTTGAATGATTATATGGATGATTCGTCGAGTAGTACGGACTTGCAAAATTATAATTTGGCCATTATCAAAGGAAATATTAGATTTGAGAGGGTAAATTTATACAAAAAAAATTACACTTATGGCACATTAGAAAATCGAATATTCGATTTATTTTGCGAAAATATTTTTAATATAAAAAATAATTATCTAAATATTGAAGATTTTAATTTTTGCCTATTAAGAATCGTTGATCGCATTAAAAATTACTCATGGTATGCACATAATGAGTCTAACAGTATTAAACATTTTGCAATAATGGCAAGTAAATTATTTTATTATAACCCAAATAAAAATAATATGATTAAAAAAGAATATAAAAAAAATATTAGTAAAATATTAAAGAATAATACATCACAAATATTTATGGAATATTTAACCATTCATTATTATAAATACTTGGAAAAAATATTTTCTCCTGGAGAAAAAGGATATATCAAGACAAAAAAACATTTCGAATCAATAAAAAACGTAAAATAAAAAATAAAATAAAAAACTAAAAGTCAAAAACAAAAATAAAAATAAAAAAAATAAAAAATGATTTTTTATTTTGGCAGTTATTAATAGAATATTTATTTGTAGACATATTTACAAAACAGATTGTTAATCAACAATAATAATCAGTATTATTAAAAAAGTAATAAATGTAACATTTTATGTACTATTTATTTTCCAGTATATCTTATAATTTTAAAAAATGTAGTAACTTGGATTATGTATTATAATTTACATACAAATAGTAATATTAATTATTCTAAATAAATCACAATTCAGCAATTAACAATATATTATTATTTGTTTTTCAAATTCGTATATTATGTTTAAAATAACGCAAAAATAATTATGATAAATAAAAGTGTGGAACTTTATAAATCCACTTCTCCTTGCGTAGATCAAATATATTTATAAAATAAATTATAATTTAATGTGACCCTGTGTGATTTTCAAATTTGAATATATTCATCATTAAATTATGAATACAACTTTCAAATTTTGCACAACCGCAATGAACTCTGGTATTTGCAAAAAAATACCAGCAACATAATAATAAATTATGTGTAAAGTGTGCGGCTTTTTAATTTGCACAACTGTCGCTTTGACATTATGTATAAAGTGTGCGACTTTTTAATTTGCACAACTGTCGCTTTGGCATTATGTATAAAGTGTGCGACTTTTTAATTTGCACAAGGTATGTTGCAAGGTGATAATAAATTATGTATAAAGTGTGCGACTTTTACAATTTGCGCGATCGTCATCGGTTTACTATTACATAAGCGTGCAACTTTTAATTTGCACTTGTTGTTGTACAAACCTTTTCGCCAATTTATAATATGAAGTATACAACTTTTTCGGTTTGTGTTTATTTATCTCTTCGTATAATGTGAAAGTGTGCAACTTCTTAATTTTGCATAAATGGCCTTCTTGTATTGCTAAAATTATCATAAAATTATACGCAACTTCTTAATTTGCATGTACATACGACTTCAACATATTTATCACTAAATTATAAAATGAAGCGTGCTACTTCTTAATTTGCATAATGAGTCGCGTTAGCTTCAAAATGTCATTAAATTATAAAATGAAATGTGCGATTTCTTAATTTTGCATAAGGGGTTTCGGCGTTACTAAAATCAACATTAAATTATAAAGTGAAGTGTGCAACTTCTCAATTTGCGTATATTTCCAACACGATCAATCATTAAATTATAAAGTGAAGTGTGCGACTTCTCAATTTGCGTATGCGTTGTCATCAAATTCATTATTGGGTTATGTTATAAAGTGTGCAACTTCTTAATTTGCATAAAAGGTCCTTCTTCTGGTTAAACTAAATTAGGAAATAAATTTATCCCGTCA
>Ga0265297_10006285_pt1 | contig 17374 bp, 17 predicted proteins | sample Munlanlwell13791_FD_192502 | JGI IMG/M metagenome (GOLD analysis project Ga0265297, IMG submission 192502) | Leachate microbial communities from a municipal landfill in Southern Ontario, Canada - Leachate well 137-91 | ecosystem: Engineered > Solid waste > Landfill > Unclassified | place...
TGCATCGGTGATCGGTTAGCAGCCCGTCACGCATGACGTTTCCCGACGGAGATCCGGTGCTCGTATTGCGCGCCCGCTTCGACCCGCGCCTGGAGCCGCGCCCGATTGGCGTTGGGATCGACGGCCTCGTGCAGCAGCGTGGCCAGGATCTCCTTGGCGAGCACCCGTGCGGTGTGGCCACGGCGCGCCACGACCTTGAGCAGGTCGCCGGCGACCTCGGCGAAGAGCGCGGCCCACCGTTCCTCGGGGACACGGGCGCCCAGAACGCCGAGTCGGCGGCGCAGCGCCGCGAGCAGCGCACGACTGACGACGAACGTGACCAGCACGGCGTAGACCAGCGCCTCGACGATGACGCGGTTGGCCGACGGCATGTCGGCGGCGCGGTAGTGCCGCTTCAACTCGCGGAAGAACAACTCGATCGTCCAGCGCGTGGCGTAGATCTGGGCGATGTCCTCGGGCGTGAGGCGCGTGGGCGGGATGTTGGTGAGGTAGGCGTGGTAGGAGTGCGTGAGCGGGTCGCGGACGCCGACGAGGCGGAAGCGCTCGCAGTCGGTGTGGCGCACGCCGTCGTAGACGCGGCGCTTGAAAGCGACTTCGACCTCGACGTCGAGGCTCTGTCGCTGCAGGCGCGGCAGCACGTCGTTGATGCGCGCCGTCAGGAGCGGCACCGACTGGCCGCGCCAGCGGCGGTGCAGCCCGACGATGAGCGGGTTGGCGCTGCGCTTGAGGCGCACGATGAAGAAGCCGCCGTTGCGGCGGATGCAGGAGAAGAGCTGGAAGCGGAAGTAGGCCAGGTCGAAGAGCAGCAGCCGGTCGCGTACCCAGCGGCCGACACGGAAGACCGGGCCGGAGATGTGACGGCCCAAGGCAGTCGTCCCCGGCCAGGTGGAGGTGCAGGGTGACGAGCTGCGCCGCGCTGAACAATCGGTGGCTTCGATCAATCGTTGTCAAACCCAGACAACCGAAATGACTGGACTCCCGTCGCATCCGACAACGAAACACCACCATAACCAGGTGCAATTTCACGCTTCTGTGATGAATGGCATTCAGGAGGCCGACGGTTCGATCCCGTTCAGCTCCACCGGAACAGAAGGGGTTTCGCAGAGATGCGAAACCCCTTCTTGTTGTCCGGGCCCGTTGACAACGAAACGAAACGTTTCGTTGTCAAGCTCGGCCCCCATTCAGGACCTGCAGCATGCGCTTCTGCTGCGCGTTCGCCACGACCGACGGGTCCGTGTAGCTCTCGAGGGTAGTCTTCTCGGACTCGTGCCCCATGGCGTCGGCGACGGCCCGGCTCGTGAACCCGAAGGCGTGCGCAATACTCGAGTGGGTTCCGCGCATGCCGTGCGCGCAGACAACCGGCACGCCCGCCTCCCGACAGATTCTCTGTACCCAGTGCCGGGGCCAGTCGCGAGATGAGCAACTGAAGAGCCTCGCCTCGGGCGTCTTGCCGGATGCGAGCTGCAGGAGGTAGGGCTGAAGCTCCTTGGGCACCTCCTGGGTCCGCTTGCCCTTCTCGGTCTTGCTGTCCGGCACCCACAGCACCCGGCCGTTGTCATCGACGTCACGCACGATCCGGCCGACCACCTCGCTGGCGCGCAAGTTGAGGAACAACGTGAGCAGGGCCGCGACGGCGCCCTCCTCGCCCTGCGCCGCCAACTCGAGGGCCCTGGCCACCCACTTGCGCGTCTCATCAATGCGCAGCTGCAGCTTGCCGTGCTTGCGCTTGCCCTTGCCCTTCACGCTGCCGAGAGGATTGTCCTTGAGCCAACGCTTCTCCTCGCCGCACCAGCGCAGGAACGACTTGGCCTCGGCGAGCATGTTGCGGTGGGTGTCTACTGAGAGCTTCGGCGGCTCAGGGGCGGATTTCGGCTCGCCTCGCTGCTCGAGCGCGCGCATCGCAGCAGACCGGCAGCACTCGACCTTGAGACAGACCTCGTTCCAGGTGAGCCCTTCGCCGCGGAGCTTCGCCACGGAGTTGCCATCAACTTCCTGCCGCCGCGGAGGCATCACCGGTCTGCGGCAGAGATCCTCGTAGTACGACTGGCAGCGGCTGGAACTGAGCGCAGCGAGCGGCATCTCGAGGTCCGGGAAAAACAGACGAAGGCGCCGGATGGTCTCCGTGATCGACTTCGGCTTGTTCCCTTTCTCCCGCATATGCCGCTCGTACCCCTTCAGAGCATCGTCAACGGTGCGGTCTTGCTGTTGCCCCATCTCGCGTCTCAGCGAGTTGACGATCTGCCTCGCCGTTCGCTCGTCCGTGTAGTAGTGGATCTCAGGATCCTCCTCGCCTCCGCTCTTGAAAACATCGACTCGCCATCGTCGTCCTCCAGGACACTGATAGGGCCCTCGGACGCGTGGTCCTGCCTTTGGTCGCGCCATGTTCGTTCACCCTCCTCTCTTCGGCGCGACGGGAGTTCAGTCGAGTGCAGCATAGCACACGCGCCTGACTCTTCACGCACGACCCTACGGACCAGTTCGACGAAGTCCGACACCTCCGCCCGTCGCGTCGAGCGGGGCCGAACGACTTCCCTGGGGCGTACGTCGTTGGCCATCGCCGCCACGACTTCGCCCCACGAGTACACGTCCACATCGGCGACCCTGCCGCACGGTCTGACACGGCCTTCGAGCCAGGCCCGCGCCTCGTCACGCCGACCGGGCAGCGCCTCGACCGCCTCGGCCAGCGTGAGCAGCGACTGCGGCCCGAGCGACGCCCGCCACATCCGGCGCAGGTAGCGCCTGAGGGGACTCGCCATCGCTCAACCGCACCACCCAGGTCGCAAAGTCGAATCGGTGCGTGAACACCGAGCCGACCACGACGAAGAAAGAAAAGTCCCCCCAACCTCGCTGCCACGCGCGTTGGCCGAGGCCACGCTTGTTCGGCGTCGGTCCGCAGAGGGGGACGCCGGCGAGCGGCAAGTCGAGCGAGTCGGACCCGTGGTCCGGACAGGCGTCGGCCTGCACCGCACTTCGCAGTCGGTAGTCCGGTTGACCGCAGAAGCGGCAGGGCGGACGAGCCGAAGAGTGCCGAGCACGGCACGTTTGAGGGTAGGGGGAGGACAGTAGAAGGGTAAGGTAGCCGGCCTCAATCGCGTACTCCGTCGTTGAGGATGTGGTCGGCTTCCTTGGCGAACCCTGCAGTTGACCTGTGACTACGGTTGTCACAGTCCGTGATCACAGGCTGGAGGGGCGATTCGTGGACCAGAGCCGCAGAGGCTGACGTTGGCTGGACTCGGGCGGTCACCCAGGCGTCGCCGAGGATCGTCCGGTCGGTGATTGCCTCCGGCATGCCCAGGTACCAGAGCCCCTCGGGCACACCGGCGTCCCACAGCGCGCCCACGATCTTGTTTCGCCGTCGCTCCGAGTTTGTTAGGCAGCAGACCAGCCAGTCGGCGCAGCCCCGCAGGGGGGCGCGGGCAGCGCGGAGCTCGGCGTAGCCCAGCCCCTTGCGTTGGGCGACCTGGCGCGGGTTCTGGCTGCCGGTGTCGACCTCGAAGGCAATAGCGAGTCGCCGGCCGTCCTGGCCGCGGAATACGGCGACGGCGTCCGGCACCAGGGCTCCCTTGGGGGCGCCGGTCGTCCTCCGGATCTCATCCTCGAAGACGAACTCCTCCAAGTGGATGGTGGTGGAACGTGCGGTCGCCAACCGCAGGGACACGTACAGCTCCACCGTGCCGTCGTGGTGGTCCAGATTGACCTTGCCGATCCCCCTCGGCACGCGGAATTCCTCAGGGTCATGACCCGTGACCCGGCCGAGCACCTGGGGCGCCTGGGGGCCGAGCACGTACCGGGATGGCAGCTCCATGGCGACGACGTTTACACCTACGAGACCGAGGTCTCGCAACTTGCGTAGCGAACGCCTGGCCACGGCCCGGCTCATCCCGAGCAGGTGCTGGTAGGCGCAGGTGGCTACCGGCTGGGCCTTGGCGATGAAGCCGAGACCGACCAGCTCGCGGGGTGTCACGCGAGCGCGACCCGGGTCGCGGCGCTTGGTACGGTTTGGCGACGCGATCATCGGTCGCCACCTCCAGCAGAAACCGGGGTTCGCCAACCGGGAGACGTCGGACGATCACTTGTCCGTACGCGCCGGCTCAGGCCCGAGAGGCGCTCCTTCGGCCGTGGCACGAGTGTCAGGATGACGGGTGTGCCAGGCTGCAGGCTGCGCGTGCGGTCCAGGGTTCCGACGACGACAGCAGGACGCTTACTGCTCGGCCCACGTTCCCGGTCGGCGCTCCCCGCGGCCGCGGTGGGTATCTGAAGGTTTCGGACTGGAACCGGCGCTGTCATGCGACTACCACCAGGCGTGAACCCCGAAGCCCCGGGTGCCGACCTTCTCGTACCAGCGGGCTGCCTCGCGCACTGACGCGAGCGCCTCTTCGAAGGTCGACGTGAGCTCCCAGACAAACTCGTTTCTCTTGTTGTCCCAGGTCCCGTTCCAGCCGGCGCCTTTCGGCTTGGGGTTGTCGTGCTGGTGCTCGGCCTCGAGCCGATCAGCCGTTTCGCGCAGGTCCGTCGCGAAGGTGGCCGCCTCATCGGAGGTCATGTCCTTATACATGCGCTCCGCGAGTGCGTTCTCACCCAGCGCTTCGAGCTCGCGCGCTGCGACTTTGCCCCGAAGCGAGCAGCAGGTCCCGAACATCCCGACCGGGAAGTTCTCCGTCCGAAAAGGGCATGGTGACTTGGGAGAATGAGTGAGCCCTTCGGGCACACGTCGTTTGGTGCGTGCACCGCACGCAGTTGGAAGACAGTCGAGTCCCATATGGTTTGGCGTTAAGAGTTAGGCTGCGGACCGAGCCGTAGCACTCTCGCTGCCGCCATCTTCGCCCTGAGCCATCAGGTTCCACCGCGCCGTCTCTTCGGCCGGCCGCAGCGCCGGCCAAGCTCTCTTGCCTCGCGGACACGGAGCAGCGGTCCGCGATGAGTCTGTGTCGGGTGATGCACGCCCTGCTGCCAAGGGTCGCCGACTGCGTTTCGTACTCCACGCCGGTCATGGCCACCTCTTCTCCAGCGGTGAGACGAGAGTGCGCCCGCACGCGCACCGGATGTAGTGGTGCGTCCCCCCGCAACTGCAGGGAGAGAATGCGCTACCTTCAACCGTCTGCCCGCAGGAGCACGCATATGCGCCACGGGTTTGCACCGGGTGTCCGCCGCTGCAGTACATGACTTCAGCGTCGAGCGTCCGGCGCATGCGTACGGCGCGCGTCAACGCGAGCACCGCGTCAATGAGCAAGGTGAGCGGGATGAGGCAGATGGCCACGAGCGCAACTACCAGACGAAGCGCCAGCGGCCCCGGGACCAGGGCTACTCCTCGCAGGAGCACCCGCGTCATGGCAGCACCAGTGGCGGCCGAGATGATCGGCCGCGACGGGCGCTCTTTCGCGGAGTCGGCGACAACGGCGAGGTGTACTCTTCGTCGCCATCCGACCTCGGGGAACAGGTCAGCGATGGGCAGGCCGCGACGAGCTGCTGGACCGGAACGCCGAACTGGCCCTGACGGAACTCTTCGCGATCCTGGTCGCTCATCCGGCAGGCGCGCTTGCGAGCCTCCTCGTACGGCACGTCCAGGGTGCGGACGATCTCGGCCCGTCCGCTGACGAAGTCGCCGAGCAGCGCATGCCGGGGTGGCAGCCGACCGAGCCGCTCGAGAAGTTCCCGCCTCTCGGCTTCGGGCGTCAGGAGCTTGTCCGGGTGTTCCGGGTCGATCTTCCGTCCGGTGATCGGCAGCAGGGGCACCAGGTGCTTGATGTCCTCGGCCCCGGGCCTGAAGGCGATGTGCACTGAAATGTTGGCCATCAGGGACCGCACCAGGGTCGGGGACACCTCGGAGACCTGGGCGAGGGTTTGGTTCGCCAGCACCAAGTTCACGCCATGATGTCTGGCCTGGGCCAGGCACCGCTCAAGATCTGGGGCGCCGCCACCGCGAACGAGTTCCTGCCACTCGTCGCAGAATACAGCTACGTGGTGCGCGCCCGGCGGTCGCGCGAAGATTGCTCCGACGATTCTGGACAGCAACAGCGATCCCATGAAGCGGGCCAAGGGCAAAAACCCCTGCGGACAGCCGCCCAGGCTCACGACTGATAGGGGCGCTTCGAGCAGGTCCGCGCCGCTGATGGACGAGTCGGCGCAAAGCGTAGCCCTCACCGGCGGGATGAGCAGCAGCCACTCGAGCCGCGCCCTGACAGCATCCTTCGCGGCTTGCGGCTCCTCGGGCAGGATGTTGACGAGGTAGTTCCTGGACTCCGCGAGCGGCACCTTCGCCGCGAACGTCGCCGCGTAGCTGGGCTCCTGTACCAGGCGCAACACATCGAGCAGACTCCCGCCGGCGCTGATGCCGGCCAGACAGAGGGCGGTAATGATCGAGGTCATGCGTCCGCCCCAATTGCCGTCAGTCAGATCAGCCAACAGCGTCGCGACGATGTGAGCCTGCACCTCGGCCAAGACGTGGGGGATCGGGTGCAGTGGCGAAAGCTTCACGCTGTACCGACCAAAAGGCCTGATCACCACGATGCGGCTAGGCTCAAGCTGCGGGCATCGTTCCAGGAGTGAGGGGAGGAAACGCTCGACGAGGTCATCAGCTCCGTCCCCATGCTGGTCCAGCCACACCACCCCTATCTCGGGAGTCCGGGTCAACAGCATCAGCGTGATGGCATGGAGAAGAGCCGACTTGCCCCAGCCCGTGGTGCCCGTGAGCAGCCAGTGCCGCAGTACCGTGGAGAGCGGAAGCGGCAGCTTCTCCCACTCCCCGTTGCGTCTGACCCAGCCGATCGGAAAGTCCTCGCGTGTCGAGCTCATCGCGTCACCGGAAGAGTCCGAGATCGTCGCCGTGGGCCGGCTGTCGGGGGGACGCTTCAGGAGGTTCCTCATTGCGCTCGGGTTCGAGCAGGGGCACTGGCGAGCGCAGCGACGGTCGGACGGGGCGCTGCTCCTTGCGGGGCAGCGAGACGATTCTTGCGATCACGAGCAGGACGAACCCCAAGACGAACACCACACCGCTGACTGCAAGCACTTTTCCGAAGCCCGAAGTCGGCGCTACACCGACGATGGCCGCGCGGAGGCTGGCCGAGAACGGCGGAAAGAAAAGCACCAAGCAGGCGAGACCCACCGTGACCAGGAGGGCTCGCCCGGCCGCCTGTTTGCCGCCGACCATCAGGCCGATGCCAGCGAGCGGCAATGCGAGCCAGAGAAGCGGCGTGAAGAGCAGGTGAAGGGGCAGTCCCACGAGCGCCGCCATGACCAAGGCGCTTCCAGCGACTGCGAGTTTCCGACCGCCGGCTGGTTTCACGGTTCCACCTCGCGCGATGGCCTTTCAGTGTTGCTCAGCCGAGCATGGGCAGAAGGGAGCGAAGGAGACGTTGTCGGGATCGGTGAATATCTGCCTCCAGACCAGCTGCAGGTGCTCGGTGCTGGCGCCGTTCCTCTTGCCCGTCAGCGACAGCCGCCCCTTCTTGGTGACCACCATGCCCCGCGTCTCGGACAGCCCGCACCAGACGACCCGTATACCGCGATTATCCAGCCGAACCGGAAGAGGCCCCTTCGGGATCTTCCCTGACCTGATGGCTTCGCGTAGCCACGTTTCCTGTGTCTCGTCTGCGTCAGACCGGATACGGCACTGGCATCTGCCGCCAGGGACGCAGCCGTTGGCATGGAGCTGGTCCAGGCCCCTCTTCACCGACAGGAAGATCGGCGACACCTTCGTCTCGACCGCTCCCTTGCGGTACTCGCCTACTACTCTCGCCAGCAACTCGCGCCGGCTCTCGTCCAGCGCGTCGCGGCCTTCCATCACGCGGTTCGTCATCGGGATCTCGAACGACGTGATGGGCATGGGCTCCATGGCGGTCGATTGGTTCCCGGTGCTCATGACAAACACCTTCGACCCCTTGCGCGCGTTGGGGATCGCCAGCGCTGCCTCCACCAGACCGCGGAACAGGCGCTGCTCCGTGTCCTCCAACATGGAGTCCGAGTGATCGAGAATGATCACCTCGTGTGTAGGCGGGACCACGGGCATGGGCTGCGACACCCACCAGTACCCGCCGCCAACGAGGGTGCCGAGAATCGCCAGCGTAACCACCGCAGCCTTCGCGCCCACGACCGACCTCCTCTTGCTACGACACCTTGCCGCGGTAGCGCCCCTCGAGCTCGGCCAGCCCTGCGTGGTAGCCGTCCCTGACCGCCTGCCTCGCGCCGCGCACCAAGCTCTCCACCTGCTTGGCCTGGTGCTCCCGCTGGAACACGTGCTCCCGGAAGTCGGTGATGACCTTCTCCAGCTTCGTGACCTCGCCCTGGCGGCAGGCCAGTTCCGCTTCCGAGGCCCTGAGGTAGGCCAGACGGGTGGAGTACGCCTTGTTCGCCTGCTCCCACTCTGCCTGCTTCCGGCGCAGGCCCCGCCCGATCCAGTCGAGGAGGAGCACCACCGCGATCTCCAGGATCGCGAGACCTATGGCCATCATCAGGGAAACGGTCGTTCGAGCCCCCGTGAACCGGATGAGGAGCAGCGCGACACCGAAGAGCAGGCCGGCGACGAGCCCCATCCAATGAAAGCCCGTCCCAGACGTGAACGTGCCCACCAGACTCCACGCGATGAGAAGCCCGGCCATGGTGCCGGCGACCACCGAGAAGAACCACCCTTGGCGGGCATCGCCCGCGTCGAGGAAGAAGAAGTCATGGAGGGTGGGGGCCACGGTCAGGGCAATGAGGAAGGAGCCGAAGGCGAACATGAGCCACGGCACCATCGGCCGCGCCAGCAGCTCGCCCAGCTCGGCCAGGGCGTCGCGACGCTTGCGCACCTCCTCCTGCGGCGCCTTGACGCGCTCCCGTGCCTCGGGCAATTCCTCCTTGGCCCGAGCCCACTCCTCCTCGCGGATCTGGTCGTGGCGGCTCGAGGCGGAGTCGAAGACCTCCGCCCCCTTCTCCCGGGCCATGGCCTCGGCGTGGTCCTCAGCTGCACTGAGCTTGGTCTCGTCGCCCCTGGGGTCGCCGGCCGTCAGCGCCAGCCTGCGCCCGTGCTCGAAGATGTCCGTCTGGAACACCAGGATGGCGTCAGCGCTTGAGCCCATGACGCTGGTGGCTCCAGCCCCACTCGCGGGAGCCGGCGCACTCGCCGGGCTGTTGCCGCCGTTGTTGTTGGCGTTCGAGCTCCTCCTCTTGTGCATTCCCAGGTTGAACATGGTGCCCTCTCCATCTCGAGTGCAAACCGGACCGGTGCGGCGCACCGCGCGCCACTCCTAGCGCCCGGTCTTGCTGGCTGTCAGCGCCCCCCAGAAGCCGCTGACAGGCGCGGAACCATCAATCCACCCTTCCAACCCGCTGCCGCGCCGCCTTCACCAGAACAATCGTCGAATCTGCTTCTTGTGTAACCTCTCGCCAAGAAAATGCCGCAAAATAGCGTAACCCTTGACAATACCCAAGTATTGTGGTATCCTATTCTATTGGGTTATACTTCCCAACGGGAAACGATTCATACTGAAGAAGAGAAGGAAACCACTCGCCATGACCTGACCCAGAACCACCAGCGCCAATATCGGTTGTCGTCGGACGCCCACACGACGCGCACGAGCAGGGAGGCGTCGCAACGATGGCAACCAAAGACACGGTGGCAGCCAGCCTGTCTCCACATGACAGACGGCGATACGCACGATTCCTGAGCGCGACTGGCGACCCTGAGACCGCGGCTGACCTCGTTCAGAGAGGCCACGTCCGGGTTCTCCGAGTGATCCAACGAGACCCTCAGATCACCGCCGGAGCCGGCTTGTACTGTCAGGTCGACACCTGGATCATCCAGGACTGGTGGCGGAGCCAGTACCACTCACCGCACCTTCTGTCACTGGACGCCGAGGACGAACACGGCAACACCCTCGACCCGCCCGACCCCAGTCCATCACCGGAAAGGCGTCTCGAAAACGCAGGATTGCTTGCCGCGATCTACCAGATCGCTCGCACCCCCGTTCAACGCGCGGTGCTCGACAACTGGGATGAGGACGCCGAGGCCGTCGCCTCACAGCTCGGAACCACGGCGAAGTACATCCGCAAGACCAGGTACGAGCTCCGCGAGAAGTTCCGTGCCCACCCCGTTCTGCAGCCGTACATGCGCAGGGCCGCATAGGTCACTCATAGGTTTGCTCTTCGACCGCTCACCAGCGATGGCGAGAGGCCGAGAATCCAAGGCTACGAGTTCATCACGCTTGACGTCCGAACTGGCCAGCCCGATCATGGGCGCCGGGGACGATGATCACGTGACGCCCGACCAACGTCCAAAGGGGGATACCCCCCTACGTCGAAAGCCGGCACCGGCACAGGTGCGCCCGCTTGCGGAGACTCGTCTCCGTGCAAGTGGCGCGCGGGATGAGTCTCATTGGAGACTGACATGCCGCGCGATGATGGCAATACCACCTCCGACGACGCCGACCTTCTCCGTCAAGCTCAGCTGGCACACCGTCATGCGAAGGACGCCTATGACGAGGCGGATCGCAAGGCGGCCCCGGTTCTTGCCGCGGCCCAGCAGCTCTGGGACGCGCAGTTGGAAGCTGATTTCGGGCCAGACTCACGCTTGCAGGGCGACGACTCTGAGGATTGATTGGTAGACCACCAGTCATCTCAGTCCCAGCACGACCTGTCTTCAATCGAAGACAGGTCTCTTGTTGTTGCGCGCAAGAAGGAGTGGTGTCGGGCGGAAAACCAACGCAGAATGCAACTCGGACTATGCGGCAGACTGCCCATGAGGAAGAAGGTGGACCCTTGGCAAGAATGGAGGGTCCATCCTCGCGGCACCCCGGTCCTCGTCGACGGCAAGGCCTCATCCCTTGAGAAAGCCTACCTCAAGCTAAGTCCTGCCGACTCCCCTGCGAAGACCCCTGAAGATATCCGAAGAGCAATTCGCCCCGGCCACGCCGTTGTCGTCTCGAGCGCCGTCGTAACAGTCCAGAAACGCGCTTGGCTCTGTCGTCTCCACGGCTTGAAGCACCTTGGCGAGCTGAGCATTCCCGCCGTCGCGAAGGCCGGTCCCTCCGACAACAAGCAAGAACGAATCTGTCAGACTTTTGAGTTGCGCTCATTGGCCATCGAGGACAAGGAGAACCCTGAACTCCTGGCGTATGACGGAGATCTCGGTGACAGATACCGTCGTGGTATTAGAGCGGAGCTAGAGAAACTACTCCGCGGTGACTACCAGGATCCCGATGCGCCGCCGCCTGGTAGCATAGTTCGCTGTACCACGCCGCTTAGCAGTTTCGATGCATTCGTGGTCACAAGCTGCAGAGTCTGGAACCGTACTCGTGACGCCAGGAAGGCAGAATCGAATCCTGTCCTGACATGCCAGCTGATTGACTTTGCGAAGGAGCACGAACAATCTCCCCGCATCCTCGTTCCCTTGCGCAAGGAGGACGGGTGCGAACTCGCTGACCCTCCGGCGAGCATCGCAATCATCCTGGTGCGGCCAGTTCCGCGTGCATATCTCAGCAGGATTGGTATGGCTGAGGAGCACGTCCCAAAGGTTAGAGCCAGTATTCTTGACTTGGCGGCGAGGTTTTGATGGCTCACGACGACGCCGACCTTCTCCGTCAAGCTCAGCTGGCACACCGTCATGCGAAGGACGCCTATGACGAGGCGGATCGCAAGGCGGCCCCGGTTCTTGCCGCGGCCCAGCAGCTCTGGGACGCGCAGTGGGAGGCTGACTTCGGGCCGGATTCGGGTCCGAACGACGGGGGCACTGGTGGCTCCGATCCGGGCGGCGGTCCCGGTTCGGGCGCTCCTGGCGTCAGTCAGACCACGATCGCTGCCAAAGTGACACTCGGCTTTGTCGCTCTTGGTGTCGCAATTGGCGGTATCGTACTGTTGCTACACTCCCGCGCCGGTGTGGACTCACACGTCCGCGTACCGCTAAGCGGTAGCGGGGTGGCTTCCCCTCAGACTGAAGGCGGCGCGGCCGAGAATGCCTCGCCGCACCCATGTTCACTCTTGTCTAATACCATCGCCATCAAGGGATGTTTCATTGATGAAGGCGACCGCCTTCGGAATTCCAACTACGGCGGGTCCGTCAGAGCATACGAACAGGCTATAGCGGTACCAAAGTACGATGGTACAGGCCTCGGACTCACCGTGCGTGCTGACGACGGGACACCTATACCTGAGAAACTTCAAAGCGATTGGTTGACATTGGATGCCCTACAGAAGTTGGCTTCACTCTATTCGGAGCATGAGGTCTATGACAAGGCACTCACACTCCATCTTCAGGCTGGCGAGATACAGACTCGATTTCTTCTGACAGGAAGAACACCACCGCTTCGCCCCGTTGATGCCATCGACTGCTACGCCAGATTCGCATTGATTCATAAGGTTCGCGGCGCCAAGGAATCGTTGGACACGTCAGACGGCTGCGTGGCTTTCTCGCCTGCACCGGGCGGGTGGTCACCGAAACACTGCGAGCGTGCGCGTATCCATGAGGAACTCGGAGACGATACCGCTGCTCTCGCCTGGTACTCCGCGTGTGTGGGTCAGGATTACGCCACCTCAGCCGAGACGAGAACCCAGGAAGAGGCCAAGTGGCGGGCTAGCAGGTGGTGGCACCTTGCGCCAAGGGCTGCCACCGTGGCGAGTGCAAAGGCAAGCATCGCTGCGATTCTGGGCCGTCTTAGAGCCGAAGGTCGCGCCTTGCTCAGCGATGGTTTTGCGCTGTGGAGTTCCAAGAGTAACTCGGGAGTTTGGCATCTCTACATCCTGCCACTAGTCTGGGATTGGCAGTACCCTGGTTGCCTCACCACCTCGGGCAAGCCTATGGAAGCCGCGGCGAAAGCTTGGGATATTAAGAACTACTCAATAGACGAGCCGATACCGCATGGTGTTCTTTCCTATTCGATGCGCGTAGCAGGCTTGTACATTCCTGTGTCTGCGAAGGCGCGACAGCGAGTGAAGTCCACTGTCAAGTTCGACCAACCGATTACGAACGAACCGCGTTGCATGGTGAGAGAACTAAACAGCCCATTCTGTCTCTCCCCAGACGGGGTGCTGGAATCCGAGGAAAAGTGCCGCTAGCCGCCCGCCGCCAAGCCTCGGGTCCGGAGCTGTCCCTACCCGTTCACTGTCGAAGTCGAGTATAGCGGGGTCGTCATGGCCTTCGGCTCCCGAGACTACTTCAAGGCAACGTGCGCATAGCATGGATATGGCGCTGAAATCCATCACAAGGCCCAAGCAATACATGGAGAGGCAAGAGCGTGCCGACCAAGAAGGCATTGGTCATCGCAGTTGAAGACTATCAAGATCCGCACATCAAGCCCGTGACCTTCGCCAAGGCCGACGCAGAGGCTTTCGCTGCAGTCCTTGAGTCGCACGGGCTTGAGAAGCGCGATATCTGGCCCCTGATCAACCAGGGAGCGACTCAGGGCATCCTCCGCTCTAAGTTGCGCTTGTTCACAGCCAGCCTCGACCCAGAGGATACCGCTTTCGTCTTCTACGCCGGTCATGGATTCGCTGACCAGAACAAGAATTACCTCACCTGCCACGATTCCCAGGTGCCGGATCTAGTAGGGACCAGCATCTCCATGCAGTCGGTATTCGATGGGTTGAGAAAATCGGCCGCCAAACATGTCATTATGTTCTTCGATTCCTGTCATAGCGGACTTGTGCTCGACGAATCAATGCGTGGCATCTACTCCGATCTTTCGGAAGAGGAACTCGACGATTTCTTCTCTGAGTCCAAGAGCCGCTTGTGCTTCACGGCTTGCAGGAGTGACGAAGTTTCCCGGTCGAACGCGACGCTTGGCCACGGCATTTGGACCTACCACCTCATCGAGGCCTTCGCCGCGAATGCGCCCGAAGCAACGGAGAAGGCCTCGCTAATCACGCCGACTTCACTTCAGAACTACCTCTCCTCGAGCGTCAAGCGGACTCTGAGGCGCCTCTACACGACCCCAGTCATACAGACCCCGTGGCTGGCTGGCGGGTTGAGTCGGGATTTCGTGATTGCAGACGTGTCGCCGATCCTCGAGGAGCGCAGACGAGTTGCTGCTCCACGCGTACGCCACCTGACCAGGGCGCTCTTCAAGCACGAGGTCATCGCGACGGTGAAGTCGCTCCGCGGCTTTCGCAAGGGAGTGCATCACGTCCCACAGTACGCATCCTCTTCGGCTCATGGTTTCATACATTCCATAGCCGAGGACGAGCTTCGGGAGGATGTGGACGAGGTGTTCCGAGCGCTGAGGACGCACTTCAAGTTCAAGCGCAAGGATCTCACTCTGTCACCTCCGGAGGACGGAGGCGCCTCGATTCTGACCCCTGACTTCGACTACCACGTCAGCGTGCGTCTCGACGAAGATGATCTATCACAGGTCGTCTGGTGCCGCGAAGTGAGCAATGTCCGCGCGCCTGATGTCATTGAGAGCGACTCATTCAACGACGTGTTCGACGACAAGTTCGACACCATCGAGCTTCGCTTCGATGGCGTGGTGGACATTGAGGAGTTGATCACGCGAATGGAGGACGTACTGCCCGATGATGTTTCCCTGGACTACGGCACCGATGACTCCTATTGCGAGCTGGTACCCGAACACGCATCCTACCGGATACGCATTGAATCGAAGACACTCTCCGTTGTCCGTGATCACCGCACGTCACCGCGCCAGCTACTGCTTGACTTCCAGGGTTTCCAGAAGCTGCTGTCCGGTCGCGAGCTGATGAAGGCTCTGCCCTGGGGTAAGGCGAAGGGAGCAAGCTAGCCGTCATCAAGCCCATCAAGCCAGCTTGACACCCTCAGCCGCCTGATCGATGCTCAATGGTGAGGGGACACGTCGATACAGGCGTGCGCGGCCGCGCTCCCGACGGCTGAGTTGCCAACTAGGTCGTTCCACTCGTGGGGAGAGAATGGCAGCTACAAAGAAGAAGGGCGCTACCGGAGGCCGTGTCAAGGAACCGTGTCCTCAACCACCGCCGCCGCCGGAGCCCGACTATCGCGATCTCCCGCACCCCCAACCGCCTGACGGGGAGACGAGTGTTCCAGAACCCGAGCCGCCTGACCCTGGCTCACCGGTCGCTCCTTTTGGAGGTGGTTGGGGAGGTGGCGGAGGGGTACCCAAGTAGCCCAGCGCAACGCACGCTCCGCAAACACGAATCGGACTGCAATGAAGGACGTCACGTCCACGTCATTTGGCTTGGTGATTGCCTACTTCCTGCCGGGTCTTGCCGGCGCAGCGGCCCTGTGTGTCGTCTTCTGGTCGCCGAAGGTTGGCGCTACGGTTAGCGCCTTCGGCAAGGCTCCGTCGACCATTGGGCTCTTCTTGATGGCCAGCGCAGGAGTCTTGACATTGGGCGTGTTACTCGGAGGACTGCGAGGTTTGTTCTATGAAGAGGTCGCGCCGCGTTGTCTTGGTGCGCGCCGCACAGGCCGAAGCGTCCGTTTTTTCCGGCGCTTCCTCACCATGACCTCGGAATCACCCCCGAGCATCAGCTCCGACGAGTTCCGCAGTCTTGGAATCGACGAGGCGAAGTTGGCCGCCTATCGTGCAGCTGTCGATGAGCACTTCAGGTATCACCAATTCTGGGGATCGGTATCCGTCGTGCTCGCGCCGTTCACGTGTTGGTTTGTGGCAACCGACCCGGCCGGCATGTCGTGTCTCTCACGAATACTCGTATCAGTTTTCGCTGCGTTCCTGTGGTGGCTGACGGTCGCGGCAGCATTCACTGAGCTCGCGCTTTTTGTCTGGCGCGCGAAGGCCATCCTCGCTGAGAAGACAAGTCTGGTCTAGAGAGCGCACGCGCGCACCGGCCCGGCCCCGCGCCCCCCATCCAATTCGATTCGGTCGGAATCCACGATGGCAAACTCAGGCAACAGAGGCGAGGATACAATCGGAGGAGGGTGGCCAGGTGGCGGCGGGCGCGAGACTCGATCCTTGCGAAAGAAGCCGCCGAAAAAGAAGGCCCAGAAACGCAAAGAGAGCAAGAGGAAGCTCGCGAAGAAGCGTCCAAATGGGCGGAAGGCCAAGAAACAGCCCTAAAGGGGGCGCAGTCCTGTAGCACAAAACCGCCCAGCCAATGAAGGCCACAGGGGTTCCTGTCGCGGTGATTGCTGTCTGCACGCGCGTCGAAACTGGACCAAACGTACCGACCGACGAGGGGAAGTGGCGCCAGCGCGCGGGGAGGTGCTGCTGGTCATGCAGAGGACTGCCGGCTCGCAGACGTGGTACCTCCGCGCCCAGGAAGGGCCGCCAATTGCCATACGTTACGAGTAGTGGCACTATACTGCGAGTGGTTGACTTCGTGCTGTCAGAATATACTGGACATTAGTTCAGTTGCACGGTACCCTCACCGACAGAGGTAGGTGACCCATGTCGCCTGACCCCGACATCATACTTCGCCTCACCGACCCAGCGTTGTTGCCATCGCAACGCCGTCCAGCGCTGCACCAGTTCGCCCTCGCCAACGGCTGGCGCCCGAGTGATGAGGTGGAGGAGTACTACGACACCGCAACGATCGCCAACGGGCACCTAATCGTCGAGCACGGCCTCGCCAACACGGCCGTGATTACTTTCCTCAAGGCCACGCATCCCTTTGCTCAGCTTCCGCGACTCGATCAGCTCCGCTTGCTGTCTTTCTCCTACAACCATCTAGTTGATTGGCACTTGTTCCCGTCCCTCAACGGATTGACGAGCCTCTACAACCGCACAGATCCTCCGAAGCCCATTTTCATCCCAGTCGAGCGACAGCCCGATTGTTGGCGTGCTGAGGCCTTCGAGCGCCTTCTTGCCGAGCGGCCGACACCCAACCTCCGTGCTCTCGACGACGCCCTCATCGCCACCATCTCGGCCTGGAAACGAGTTCTCGGGGCCGAGCTAGGACAAGCGCTGTCGCGTGAACAAATCTCCTCCCTCTTCAACAGCCTAATCCTCGTCCGAGCGTTAGAGGACCACCGCCGTCGACAGCAGCCCAACGCCGGTCGAATACTGCCAGAAACCTGGTCAACCTCCCCGACACCGCCTACGAGCCTCCGAAGCTGCCTCCTGCTGGCGCTCCGGGCTCTCGAGGTCCCCGACCCACCTCAAAGCCTCCTGGACGCGTCGACCCTGGCCGTCTTTGATTCGCTCGACCGCGGAACGGTCAACAATCTACTGCTTGATTTCTACACCAATCGGTTTGCACAACAGTATCCCTACGATTTCTCGCTCATTTCCAAACATGCCCTAAGTCGGATCTACGAGCACTACATCTCCATGCTCAAGGAGTCTGACTCCAAGCAGGCCAGTTTCTTTTCCGATCTTCCCGACGAGATTGCCAACCGAGAGCTCGGCGGAATCTACACTCCCCACTACATCGCGCGCTTCTTTGCCAGGTTTCTGAAGGAGAACCTGACACCGCCGCTGTTCCGCAGCCTCAAACTGGCCGACCCGGCGTGCGG
>Ga0265297_10006286_pt1 | contig 17374 bp, 20 predicted proteins | sample Munlanlwell13791_FD_192502 | JGI IMG/M metagenome (GOLD analysis project Ga0265297, IMG submission 192502) | Leachate microbial communities from a municipal landfill in Southern Ontario, Canada - Leachate well 137-91 | ecosystem: Engineered > Solid waste > Landfill > Unclassified | place...
ACAGGACGATGGCCTGCAAGCGTCGTTGTTCCAGCTGGACCGGGCTGCCGTGTGGGCGCATTCCACACCTCCAGCCCACAGTATAGGCCATTACTTATGCAGGAGTCAATAAGACGGCGGGGGCAAAATCCTAACGCAAGCTGAGGACAAGTAGTCGGTGCATCGGATGCGCGATTCGGGGGATTGTTCCGAACGCGGTCAGTGTTCTCGACGAGGAAATTGGAATCGTCCTCCGTCGAGAAGTTCGAATCCCACCGTGATGTGCAGTCCGTTGCAAAAAAACACCGGCGCAATTTCCCTTGTTATTCCTAGAGAAATTGCGCCGGGTTATCGCCAGTAAATCTGGCGGGGTCGATGGGATTCGAACCCACGGTCTCTGCCTTGACAGGGCAGCGTGTTAAACCAGGCTACACCACGACCCCGAACTCACTTCTCATATCGGGGCGGGTGCTGCTCGCTACCGCTCGCTGCACCACGACCCCGAACTCACTTCTTGCGACGTCTACGTTACCGCTGAGTGATTATAGCAAAATGGCGCACCCCGTCCATGGAAGGGATGCGCCCGTGATTCCGCTCGCGCCCGGCTTCAGTCGCAAACAGTGTCCAGCGCTATTCTTCGTGCCGCGGCATGATGTCCGCAAGCTTGCTGAAGTCCTCGGACATGCTGCTGAACCGCTCTTCGAGGACTTCCCACTCGGGGTCCTTATCCCCGGTGGCCGCTTTCTTGCGGGGCTTCATGCTGCGCTTGCCGTTGACCGGCGTCTTCTTCGTTTTGCGCATAGACGTTACGCTATGAGTATAAACCCTGGGGAGGGATTTCGCCAGTGGATTTTTGTGCGAGCTCCGTGTGCTGACAATCGCGGCCTTGACAGGATCGCCGCTTCTCTTTTCAAAGGGTCCCAAGCCGCCTGGGCCATAATCCGGGCCCTTCGTGGACCTTTGGACCCCTAGGGGTCGGGTCCCCTGCGCGGTATACTGGAGCCATGGTCCTCATCCTCTCCCTCCTCCTGGGCGGCGCGGTTTTCGGGCAGGACAGCCTCGAGGCCGGGTACGCGAGCGGACGGGAGTCCGTGCAAGCGATGGCGCAGGAGAAGGCCCTGAGCTACGGCCCGTGCCAGGAGAGCCGGGGCCTGGACGCCACGGGCTTCTTCTTCATGCTCACCCCGCCGAACAAGCGCGCGCCCTTGACGGCCACGTTCCTGCCGGAGTCCTGCGAGGTCTTCAACGACGGGGAGAACGGGCTCCAAGCCGTCCGCACCTACCGCGGCAACAAGGACTATGACCTGGTCCTGGTGACGGACCAATCCGCTCCCTCCACCCGGATCCATCTGGTGCAGAGGCTCAAGAGCGGGGCCAGGATGATGGCTGGCTCCATGGGCGCCGTGGAGACCCTCGAGCTCCTCCGGGGGCCGGTGCGCATGGACGGCAAGAGCGTCCAGGACTTCTCGGCGGGCTCGTCCCTGGAAGGTCAGGCCGAGCTCATGCCCAAAAGGCTCACCCCTTAAGGATCAGGCCCCGAGCTCGGCGTCCTTGAACTTCATGAGGCGGCCGATGTCGATGGCGCGCGCACGCGCCGACGCGTCGCCCGAAGCGACGGCGGCCTTGAGTATGACCAGGGCCGCGGCCCTGCGCTCGTGCGGCGAGCCCCACCATTGCGGCCCGGGGATGTAGTCGGAGTGCCAGGACAGCCCGTCGAGCGCGTGCCGCAGCAGGTCCGGGTCCCTCTTGCCGGCCTCCTTCTTTGAATCCGCGTCCACGAGGTCGGCGAGGTCCTTGACCGCGTAGGCCTTGACTAGGCCGCGGGCCGCGTAGGTCCGGTGGATGTCTCCGTGGGTCCCCAGGAGCTCCTTGACGGTCTTGGCATTGGCCGGGTTCAGGATCTCCAGGCAGGCGGCCTTGACCCCTTCGGTCTCGACTCCCGCCTTCCTGGCCTCGTCGGCCATGAGGATGCGCCCGGCCGAGAGCTTGCTCCCCAGGACCTCCTTCATCCGGTCCGAGGCCTTGAGCTGGACCAGGCCCTGGGCCATGGCCTGGAGGTAGTTGTAGTCGTCGCCCGCGGAAGACGCCCCCTTGAGCTCCGCGGCGAACTTCTTCGCCACGCCGTCATAGAGCTTGTTGGTCTCCGAGCTGTTCCACCAGAAGGACCGCTTGTTCCTCTCATAAGCCTGTACCAGGGCCTTGGCCACCGCGGTGCGTCCGAGGACGTCGGTCTGGTCCTTGGACCGGTCCAGGTAGAGGAGCAGGTTCACGGCGTCGTTCATGCCGATGGCGCGCTTGGGGTCCGCGTTGATCTGCTCGGCCAGGGCGACCCATTTGTCCTTGGTCTTGGCCGGAGACGTCGCCGTCGCCGGCGGGGTGCCCGGCTTCTGCGGCGGGGGAGCGGTCTCCTGGGCCGGGGCGGGGGTCGGGGTCTCCGGGGCCGCCGGAGGCTTCACATTGAACAAGCGGCCGGTGCGGACCAGATAGGTCTGCTCCACCTTCTCGCCGTTCACCTCGACCTGGACCTTCTCGGACTTGTACATGAAGCCGTCCATGCCCACGTAGTTCTGGAACTCCTGCTCCTTCCCCTGCGGAGCCCCGTACTTGAACAGGAGCTGCTCCTTGCCCTCGAACAGGGGTTCGTACTTGCTGGTCTTGGTCTCCTTGGAATAGACCTTGGAGGGAGAGAGCGCGGTCCAGAGCTCGATGCGCTTGCCCTCGGGAGTGTCCACCTCCTTGGCGCCCTTGAGGTCTATCATGTGGTAGAGCTGTATGAACTTGGCCGTGGTGTGCCCGTCCTCGACCTCGAACTTCCCCTCCGGCTTGGGAAGGTAGAACAGGGCCCAGGCCTGCTTGGCGTCCGCGTGCGCCCCCTGCTTGTCCGGGCCCGCGCCGCCGTGCCAGAACACCATCATGCCCGCGTGCTCGCCTTCCATCTTGCTCATGTAGCCCACGGCCTTGGACTCGACCTTGCCGTCCTTGTCCACGCCGGTGACCTGCTTGAGGTCCGCGCCTTCCCAGTAGAGGTCGTCCTTCTTGAGCTTCTCGGGGGCTTTGGTGTCCTTGCCGCCGTATTCGTTGACGATGGAGAATCCCTTCTCGGGCGGGGTGAGGTGGGCCTTTGCTTCCGGAGCGGCCTCGGGAGAGACCGGGGGAGCGGCCTTGGTCCCGGGGACGGGCTCGCTTCCGGACACGAGCATGCCGTCGAAGCTCCACAGGGAGCCCGCCTGGGTGCCGGCCCCCTTGCTGAAGGCGAGGTTCTTATCCACCACCCCGCGCAAGGCCTGCTGTTCCTCCCTGCTCAATTTGCCGATCTCGTGAGGCTCCTTGCTCAAAGTCCCGTTCTCGAGCTTGAGCACGCGCGGCTGGACGGGCTTCCCGGCCTCCTTGGTCTGGAACGCGAACGTGTCCCCCGGCTTATAGAGGTAGGTCTTCCCCTCGTGCTCGACGCTGATCCCGATGAACACGCCCTTCTCGACCACGAAGGTCTTCTTCCCGTCCTTGAACCGCGGATCCTCCTGGAGCGCCTTGAAGAAGGAGTCCTGATCCATCTTCCAATCCGGAGACATGCCCTGCATGCCTCCTACCTTCTTAAAGGATTCCTGGAGCAGGCGGCCGAGCACCTCGCGGTCCGAGCCCCGCAGGAGCGCGGGGTCCACTTGGACGGGCTTGCCGTCCTTGTCCTGGATGACCGCCGTCCAGGAAGGGGAAGGGGCCTCGCCCTTGACTACCTTGCGCTCGATTACCGTGGTCATCACCGCGGCGGACGCCGGGGCGTACGGCAGGGAGAGGACTATAAGGAAGAGGAGCGTCGATCTCATGGCCCACCTCCGTGCATCTTCAGGGAGTATAGGCCGGATTCCCTTTTTGCGCAAGACATCATGACTGGAGCAAGGACAAGGACGGCAACCGGGTCATCTAGATCCCGTTCCTCTTCCAGTCCTCGTAGAAGCCGGAGAAGGTCCCCCAGCGGGCGCCGTATGAGGACCGGATGGCCGCGTCGCGATCCTGGCCGTTTTTGAGCGCCTGCAGGAACTGGTAGAAGCCCAGCGTGCCGCCGCGCTCCACGAGGTAGCGGACCATGCTCCCGGCCTGGGCGTACCAGAGCCCCACCATGGAGGAGTCCGTCCCATGCTCCATGGGCACGAAGGCCAGCATCTCGGTCATGGGGATGGGCTGGCCCACCGGCATCCCGCGTCCCGCCGCCTTGGACTCCTCGTAGACCGCCAGCCCTTCGTCGACCCACAATAGGTCCCGCCGCGGACGCGCCATGAACTCATGGAAGACGAGGTGCGTCATCTCGTGGGCCAGGACCAGGTCGAGCTGGGGTCCGTCGTAGCTGTAGATGGCGTTGCCGTAGGCCGCTCCGCCGGACCACTCGGGCTGGCCCGTCTTGGCCGCGTACTCGCTGCGGTCGGCGTAGATCACCAGCTCGTAGAGCCCCGAAGGCATGAAGGAGAAGAGGTTGGTGTCCACCATGATGGTCTGGTAGAGCGCCTCGGCCCGGTCCGAGATCCGGCGCGCGCGGTCGGCCCCGTAAGTCTCGACCTTGAAGTGCAGGCTCGCCTGCGCGTACGCGCCGGGATCGAGCGGAGCGACCGGGGCCCGGTCGATGGATGCTGAGGAGGGGCTCGGGGCCGTTTCCGGGAGCGCGGCGCAGCCGCAGAGCAGGAGCAGGGGCAGGGCTTTCCGCATGGACGCTATTGTATTACACTAGCCGCATGCTCAGCCTCGCGCTCCTCCTCGCGCTGGACTTCACTTTGCACGAAGAGCCGGTGACGACCGAGGCCGCCTTCGCCGAGCGCTACGGGTTCTCCGGAGGCTGCGACCTCACCGGCCTGGCCGCCCGCGCGGAGAAGAGCCTTTCGCTCCCGGTCCAGAAGCTCAGGCCGGGCTTCCAGAGGGTCTTCTTCCGCTACGTGGAGACGGGCTGGCCTCTCGGATTCGGGGCTGGCGACGGGGAAAGGCCGATCAAGCTCGGCCGCAAGCCCGAGGCCTGGTTCAGCAACCTCCCGGAACGCGGCGGCGGCGTGCGCGGCTACGGCTCCCTCCAGTTCGGCCCGGACCGCTTCGCGTTCCTGCTCGATGGAGAGCCCAGGGCGTGGGGGGAGGGAAGGCTGTGGATCGCCAAGGGCGGGGACTTCAAGGATGCGGTCCCCTTGAAGAGCGCGGGCTCGCCCGGGGACCGGGGTTTCGCCGCTCCGGCGGTGCTGAACGTCGATTACCCCCGCGCCGGGGCGCATCCCGTCATCCTCTGGGTCTTCGCCGACCCCAAGGGCGAGCGCATCCGGTACTACTCCGTCTCGCACTGGAGGGCGGAGGTCGAGTTCGTGACCGGGCTCCGGGCCCGTTTGGCGCTCTATGATTTCCGGGGGACCGGGGATTACTCCATGAACCCCATGGCCGTAGCGGACCCCTCGCGCTCCGGGGGGGAGACGCACTACCGCGAGCCCTCGAGGGACATCTACTGGAAGCCGCGCGGCCTCCTCGGCGTGGGCCGCGCTCTGCGCCTGGGAAGGGAGACGGTCCGTCTGAAGGCGATCTCCCCGAAGGGAGATTGGGCGGACGTGGAGATCGAGGCCCGCTGATATGCTCAAACTAGAACGGCCGTTGTGCGTGTTCGACCTGGAGGCGACCGGCGTGGACCCGGCGCAGGACCGGATCGTGGAGATCAGCGTGCTCCGCCGCGAGCCGGACGGCAAGGAGAGCGTGTTCTCCTCCCTGGTCAATCCCGGCGTGCCCATCCCGGCCGAGGCGGCCGAGATCCACGGGATCACGGACGCCATGGTGGCGAGCCAGCCCCAGTTCCACGCCCTCGCTCCCCGCATCCTCAAGGTGTTCGATGGGGCGGACCTGGCGGGCTTCAACGCGATCCGCTACGACGTGCCCCTGCTCTCCGCGGAGTTCAAACGCATCGGCGCCGACTGGCCCGGCACGGACCGGCGCGTGCTGGACCCGCACATCATCTTCCAGCGCAAGGAGCGCCGGGACCTCACTTCCGCGTACAGGTTCTTCTGCGGCAAGGAGCTCGCCGGGGCCCATCGCGCCGAGGCGGACGTGCGCGCCACGGCCGAGGTGCTCTGGGCTCAGGTGGAGAGGTACGCGGACCTGCCCAAGGACGTCGTCGGGCTCGGGGCCTGGTGCGCGCAGATCGACCCCGGCCGCGTGGACGCGGAGGGGAAGTTCATCTGGAGGTCCGGCGAGGCGGTGTTCAACTTCGGCGTGAAGCGGGGGACGCCTTTGCGCGAGATCGCGGCGAACGAGCCGAGTTATCTGAAGTGGATGGTGGATAAGGGGCGCTTCAGCCCGGACGTGGTGCGCATCTGCCGCGAGGCGCTCAAGGGCACGTTCCCTCAGAAGAAATGACGCCGGCCCTGCTCGCCGCCCTTCTCGCGGCGCTCTGCTCGCTGTTCACAGGGTGCGCGAGCACGCGGCGGGTGAGCTTCATCTCCGACCCGGGAGGGGCCACGGTCGTGGTCGGCGCGCGGACGGTCGGCGAGACTCCCGTCACGGTCAAGCTCGAGCGCAAGGGCGACCAGGTGCTGACCTTCGCGAAGGACGGCTACCAGCCGGTGACGGTGCGGACGACGGCGTCGAACGAATGGTTCGGGGGACGCCTCGTCTGCAGCGGGACCGACGGAGCATCCGGGGCGATACGGGAGTCTTCCCCGGGCCGATACCGAGTGACGCTTCCGCCCGATGGGACGACGCCCTTGGAGGCGGAAGTAGCCCTCCCGCAGCAACGTCCGCCCAGCCCGGCTCCGTCCGAATGGCCGCGCGAGTGCGCGGGCGTCGTCGATGGGAGGAGCAAGGAAGAGGACAGCTACTGCCTCCTGATGGACAAGTGCCGCGGCGGGACGCAGGAAGCGGAGAAGTATTTGGGGGAGCTGGACTATCGGAACAGGACGAAGACGGTCGAGCTGATCTCGCGGCACATCTTCAAGGCCAAGGGGACGGGCGGATTCATGAGCTGGAGATTCGCCGCGGATCCCGCGCTGCCGGACCCGGAGAAGGCGTGCATCGCCTGGTTCTTGAGACGCTATACCGCCTTCAAGCCCGAGGGCGCGCCGGAGGGGCGGTAAGCCCCGAGGAGAATCGCATGGCCGATGTTTTCTCGTTCGATGTGGTGAGCAACGTGAACATGCAGTTCGTCAGCGAGGGAGTGCAGACCGCGCTCAAGGAGATAGTCAACCGCTTCGACTTCAAGGACACCCGGTCCACCGTCGAGTTCAAGGAGAAGGAGTCCCTCATCGTCCTCAATTCGTCCGACGAGTTCAAGCTCAAGGCCATCTTCGACATCCTGACCATGCGGCTGGCCAAGCGCGGGGTTCCCCTGAAGAATCTCGACCCCCAGAAGGTCGAGAACTCGCTGGGCGGCCGAGCCCGCCAGGACGTCAAGATCACCCAGGGCATCAGCAAGGACAAGGCCCGCGAGATCGTCGCCGAGGTCAAGAAGAGCGGCCTCAAGGTCCAGGCCGCCGTCCAGGGCGACCAGCTGCGCATCTCGAGCCGGTCCAAGGACATGCTTCAGCAGGCCATGTCCCTGCTCAAGGGCAAGGAGTTCGGTCTGGACCTTCAGTTCACGAACTACCGGTAGCGCGGCGTTCAGCAAAAATAGCGTAGAATACGACGACGGGCCGTTAGCTCAGCGGAAGAGCGTCCGCCTTACACTCCCCTGACAATCAAACGTCAGGACCTTAGCCGAGATTAGCCGGACTTAACTCCCTCGCAAAATCCGACGGACGACCGACTCCGAGCTTAACCGTGATTAGGCGAGTTTAACTGCTTTGTCCCCGGAATGTCCCCAGGCTGCGGTTAAGCTTTGAAGAAATCCAGAGGCCGCCGATAGAGGCGGGCGAAGGCCTGAAGCTCCGCGAAGTCCACGCGCCGCTCACCAGACTCACATTTCGAGACGAAGGATTGCGGCTTCTTGAGGGTCTTGGCAACCTGGGCCTGGGTCAGGCCCGCAGCCTTCCGGGCCTGTCGGAGCTTTTGCAGGAACTCCTGATACCGCTTCGTGTGGACGCTAGACATGGGCATCCTCCTGGTGGAGGACACCATGATTCTAGAATCCCGTTTCAGGATAACCCAAAATAGGATATTATTCTGGCAAACGAATTCTTGGTCTTGGTGGGAGGGATGCATGCAAAAACATCTTGAAACAAGCCTCAGCCCAAAGGATATCCACAAGAAGGTTGAACATTGGGCGGCCAACCACGACTTCAACGAGACAGATTCCGATATCAGCAAGGAAACGCTCAAAGTTCTTCTGAGTAAGGACTATGGAACTTCAGTCAGATTCAGGTGGGGGCTATGTATCGGCCTATTTTTCCTCGGGGCACTACTGACGGGAATTCTCGGAGGCAGTCAACCGGGCTCAGCGGGAGGCAACACTCTCGCACTTTTGGCACTCGCGTTTCCGCTTGGGTACGTCGCTTATTATTTCTACTCCAAGAGTGGTGGCATGAAGGTGCAAGTATCGGTCACCGCCTCTAGCGCTGATGGAAAGACGGAGGTCCAAATTAAGAGCGAGGCGGATACGGATGAATTAAAAAGCGATATGGTCAAACTCTACAACAGCCTAGCCGAATGAAGAATCGCCGAGCACTATTCTCTTCATTCACAACCATCCTCATGGCGGCTGCCGTGCCATGCCAGGCCGGGAATACCCTCCTGGTCTACGCGGAGGGGACGGGGGCCACCAAGGACGCGGCTACCCAGAGCGCCCTCCGTGGCGCTATCGAGGAGCACATTGGCATTTTCATCTCCGCGAAGTCGCTGGTTGAGAACAAAGCCCTAATCGCCCAAGAGGTCGCCACCTACAGCAAGGGTTTCGTGAAAGGATATAAGCCCATCGAGGAGAAGGCGGAAGGAGGCGGCTACCGCATGAAGCTAGCGGCAGAACTCCTCCCCGAGAAGATTCTCCAAACCTTCTCGAAACAGCCAAGCATCCAGATAGCTGGGAACTTGGACTACATCAACCTCCAACTTGAGAAGGAACGCCACGCCGCAGCCCTCAAGATTACGGAGCACTTAGTTCCGCGACTGATTCGGGATGGTTACGACATCGCTCTGGGCAAACCGCATTATGTTCCCGCCGAATCCGCAGGGGATTCAGCGGGGGTCAGCATCCCCGCCGAGATTACCACGCGAGCCGAGACATGGGACGATGCCTTGGCCATCTTAAGGCAGAGTAGCCCTGGAGACGGCTACCAGGACTCATTGAGGACCCAAGGGTTCACCAAGAATGGGAATCCCGAGACGCAGGAAACCATTACACTCTACCCCAAGGTCTGCGCTTTCTTGAAAGCGATGGAACCGGTCCTCCTCGTCCAGGTCATGGACAAGGACAAAAAGCCCCTACATATCGGGATGCTTTCACTGCGCGGGCTATCAACGACAAATGGAGGCGGCAATTACTGCGACCTTATCGCTTTCACCGAAGCTCCACATACAGAGTGGGCGAAATCCAAAGAGACTCCACGGTTTTCGATGACGACAGCCTTCGTCGGGCCGACCGAGGAGGAGGATATCAAGTCATTTGCAGAAGCCAAGGCAGAGGTATACGCAGCAAACGCCGCCAAGGAAATTATGGAGCGACTGGTCCCAGGGTCAACCTCTGACACGCAGGCATATCCCGAGCTACTCCAGCCGAGAAAGGATTTCCGGCCTCTGTATCGCGTAGACCCTCTTGGGGCTCATGTGATATTGACCGAGAACAACACCCTGGTCCGCAACACAAGCGAATCCTCTTGGTCTGAATGCCAATTCTTCCTAAAGGATGCTGAGGGTAGCCTTTGGAGCTTCCCATTCCCCGTGACCGTGGCAGGCAACACAACGGTCGTCCTAGACAAAATCGAAGCAGACCCGGCTTCCTGGGAAATGCACTGCGGCCGATGCCTAGCGACCGGCGTGACCACACCAACCATATCCTTCGAGCAAATGGAGTGCAGCGGCGGGAAGAGTCGCGGTCGGCTCGGGTTCCAGGTGGATACAGAGTCCCTCCGAAAAAGCAAATTCATTGACGAAGAAGGGAATCCACTCCCAGCTGGGAAAATCCTCGGCAAGATGAATTCCGGGAAGGAGACATCAGCCCACGGGGAGAAGCTGATTCAATTCAAGAGCAGTGGCGGTGGTGGATGGGGAGATGAATAGGAATCCCTGGCCTACCCATCTTCGCGCGGCGCTGGCCATTCAGATGGGTCTACTATTCTCAGGGTGCGCGTCGAGTGGTTATCTGGAAACAAAGGGGCTCGGGATACCTCCAACCACGATTAAGAATCGCACCAAGAATCAATTCGAGCGGCGGTCAAAATGCAGGGACGCTGCGCTCATTCAAGCGCAATACGAGATGCTCTCTATCTTGAAGGGAGTCCACCTAGAAGGAGGCATCACGGTCGAGAACGCCATGGTTACGGACTCCCAAATCAAGGCCACTGTTGACGACATCTTGGCGGGTGCGAAGGTCGAAAGCACGGAATGGAACCATGACGATAGTTGCATCGTAACCCTGCGCATCAGCAAGAAGCGAATTCGGCGGATGATGGGAGTGAAGTTCTGAGGAGGCAATAATGAGGCACCCATTTATCCTAATCGCTCTGGCATTGGGGCTGACCCAACTGACCGCTTGTCTGTCCAATGCAAAGTTGGATGCCTCCGCAAGTATTACCGTGGAAGAGGTTTCCACGAATGGGACTCCTGGGATTCTCATCGCGCTCAATCTGAGGAACAACTCAAATCGCACTTGGTCCGGGAACCGCATCACATTCGAATGCCGCGACGTGGCAGGAAAGATAATCTCCAACATGGCTTCACTCGGGGCACTGGACAAACCCACATCTCAATCCACACTCCAACAACTGGCAGGCAAGAGCGCTATTGAGCGCGCTGAGGGGCGAACCGAATACCCACCAGAAGGCAATCTATTATTTGAGGGGAATGTGATTGGCAGCACCCGAATTGAATCTCCCATCTTTCCAGTGTGTTTCCCTACTCGCGTAACCATAACCAACAACCAGGGGCGAGCAGAATTTGAACTGAATGCTAAGGACCTGAAATGGCGGCGGGTCTATTGACGGTCATTTCCCGACGGAGTATTCCCTAGGAAAAGTCTCTAACCTACACCAGGAATGAACCCGGATTCCCAGGGCCACAAGAAGGGGATTCAGCTCAGAATCCAGGAACATGCAGGGCCTCACCCAGCGACACGGGAGAAAGTGGCATTTCTCGGCGAGAGACCGCCGAACTTTTCCTAGGGAGTAGTTCCGCCCACCAGGCCAGGAATCCCGCTTCTCCCAGGGAAATCTTCCTGGCACGGCAGTCCCGAACTACTGTGGCTCATCCAAGGACACAGCGGCCTCGCTCGCCAAACGATTTCGGTTTCTTGGGCATGGCACAGGCAACAGCAACGGCAGGGCAACCAGCAGCGAAGTGACGGCGCTCGATGGGCGACCATCTCAGCGCATGCGTGGACAGGCACCGGTCAGAACGGTATGCCAGGGTGGGGATGGCCATCCAATGATTTTACAGGCACAACTGAGCAGCATCGATATTATTGCATCTAACCGTTACACATCGCCCAATAGTCCCCGGCAAGAGCGATGCCACACGTCCACCCCAGAGTCCTATTACTGTTAATTCAAATTAACAATACGGGCCCGGCAAAATGTTCCTTATTCGCCCAGCATAATTCGTGCCACCAGCCACAGGTTTCCTCCACCCAAAAACAGGCCAAAAACAGACCATTTCTCGACGAGAAATGACTCGCTTGGCCGTCCGTTCTATTCCTAAAATTAATCATGCCAGAAGATGAGAATAGACGGCATCCGAACCATAACCCAGGCTGCCAAGCTTGGGAGGACGCCAAGAAGAAAAAATGGATTCTCCAATCTGGCCACATCGGCGATTTCGACCTATTCATCGCCGAGAGCGGCATCATTGTCATGGGTGGGGGGAAGGTCCTACTCCGGCATCGGGTAAACCTGAGTCAATTCCTGGCGAAGAACCCGAAGGGACTTCGGCTCGGTCTCGGGTGGACCGAAGACTTCACCATCTTCCAACTGAAGGACCCGGAGGGTTTCGGCTACGCGCTCAATCTGGAGGCTCCGGACCTAAGCGAGTGGGGGTATTGCGAATGAGCGACCGAATCAGGGTTGTCGGCTACTGCCGGGTTTCAACCGAAGGCCAGGCCGAGCACGGCATGGGCCTCCAAATCCAGCGGGACGGCATCAACCGCTTCGCGCAGGAGCACCCGGAATACGAACTGGTCAAAATCTACGAGGACCCAGGTATCAGCGGGGCAAGCCTCAACCGGCCTGGGCTGAACGCACTTCTGGAGGACGCCAAGGAGAAACGATTCACCAAGGTCATTATCGCCAAGCTGGACCGCTTGGCCCGCGACCTCTATATCCAGCTTTGGGTGGAGAAGGAGCTTCTCATCCACGGTATCGAGGTTATCTCCTTGGCCGAGGCGTTCAACGGTAAGGACCCCATGACCACGGCCATGCGCCAAATCGTCGGGGTATTCGCACAGCTCGAAAAGGGCCGCATCACGGAGCGTCTTCAAAGCGGACGGCTCAAGAAGGCGTCCCTCGGCGGTTATGCTGGAGGGCGTCTACCTCGCGGCTACAAGACGGATGAGGGAAAGCTTCGGCTCAATCGCGAGGCGACGACGGTTCGTGCTATTCGCAAACTACACCGGCAGGGGTGGGCTCTTCGACGAATCGCCCGACACTTGAACGAGCAGAGCATCCCGAACAGCAAGGGCAGCCAATGGTATCCGGCAACCGTGCGCTACATCGTTCATAATCCGGTCTATAAGGGCCAAATCAGGTACGCGGGTCAGCTTACGCGCGGCACCCATCCAGCCATGGCCCCCCACCCTTAAGTGGAAAACTCGGGCGAGAGCAGTTCTACCCACTTTTGCGAACCACTCCAAAAAGAAGCTCGCCTCCCACTCCGATGAACAAACTCAGAATAGCCCGCATCATCCTCCACTCGGACCGACTGAGGATGGACCCCGCCCGGGGAGCGCTGAAAGGACCTGGCTTTTGGCGACACCTACGCGCTGCTTATGGCCACCAGCTTCCCGGGTATCAGGCAAGGATATCCGGTATCATCACGGCCTGCCACCAGCAGGACATCGACATCGTGCTCTTCCCGGCTTGCACGGCGATTTGGAGATACCACACCCAACTGGAGCGCTATCGCCAGGAGATACGCAAACTACGCTGCGCCATCTTCGGCTGCCTCAAGGTTTCTCCGAGCCACTGCAAGGAGCATTCCGAAATCTGGGCACATGGCCACAGGCTCATGAAGCTCGACTCGCGCTGGCCCATCGCCGTCAAGTTGGCGGGCATCCCCTCGGTAATCGCGCAGAGTTCCACCATCAAGGTTGTCTATCAAGCGCCCTTCTTGACCCTTCCATCTGACAGGCTCCCCGCGACTCCTCCATACAGGCTCGCGCTCGACCTCGGCCATGGCCAGTACCAGGGCCGGTATCGCCGCGTTTTCAGGAAGCTCAGGAGCATGGGCATGGACGCGGTGCTCTCCTTCTGGCGCAATCAACAGGGGCAGACGAACTATCACTGGGTTGAAGCCCGCAGCCGTTACACCCTGGAGCGGCACGAGCTTCCCCATGGCGACTATCTGGACCTTCTCGAATTCCACTGAGGAACATGCCATGAGATTCCGATGCTTGAACTGCGGCAACACCAAGCGCTTCTACATCTTCTGGAGTGGAGAAGTCGGCATACTCCATGACCGCCACCTGGACGAACGCTCCACGGAGTACCCGTTCAACTATGCCAACCCTAATGACCGCGAGTCGGCGCGGCTTTTACTCACCACACCCACCTTCTCCATCGCAGACGACGCCTGCCTCAGCGAAGTAACGTGCGCCATCTGCAACAGGTCCAGTGAAAGAATCCGCTGGAGAAAGGCCGGGAGGTCCCTCCCCGTCCCAATCGGCGAGACTTCCGAGGACTTACGGGCATATATCAGCGAGAACTAACCCCACCAGCTTACCTGCCCACAATAGACCCACCTAGACCCCGCCAGACTCACGCCAGAGGCACACTAATGGGCATTCCCTAATAAGATTTTCTCGTCGATAACGTGCTATAATAGACATGTCGTAGTTAGCGCAACAGACATGGCACTGGCCGAGCAGTAATCGGCCACCGGCTCCACCGAAAGGGCGAGCCCGGAGACATCGAAACCGATGAACTCCGGGCTTTTTTGTTTGCCCAAAATCGGAGGCAGCGGTGACCGGAATCTTCGGATGGTGCCGAGGCAGTAAACTCTTCTCTTGCTCTTCCTCCAACCAGGAGGACGGCGCTCCGCATCCCTATCCATCCAGAAGCCATGTCGGCTATGACTTCGACGGCGTTATCTCCTCGGAGCGCGGCTTCCTTTTCAGAATAGCCCTCTTCACGCGCTCAATGGCGCTGGCGCGTCTCGCTCAGTTGCGCGCGAAATGCCTATTACGGCCCCAGGACGGCATCATCATCTCCTGCCGACGGGAGTGGGAACGGCCCCAGACTGAGGCGTGGCTGCGACATGAGGATATCCGTCTCCCGCTTATTCTCGCCCGAGATGCTGAGGATAAGGCAACAAGCATCAGACGGTTAAACCTGACGGACTATTACGAGAACGACGCGAGAGTGGCTGCGCTACTCCGAGAAGAATGTCCTAGGACACGCGTTCATCTTACTGGAGAGGTGAGGTAACGATGAGACCCCATAAAGCAATAACCGTGTGTATCCCGACTGTGAGCCGTCCCGCAGACTTGGCCGTCGCGCTGGCATCCATTCTTGGGCAAACCGTGAGGCCCCATCGGGTTCTAGTCATCTGCGATGGGCCACCGGAGCAGGCAGCCAGCATCAAGGCAAATGGGCTCATTGAGAACATTAGGACAGCCTTGGAGGCGGAGCGCATCGATGTCGATTTCGTAACCAACCCTGGGCCTCACGGTATCGGACAAGCAAAGAACTACTACCTCGGCCTGGTGGCGTCGGAATGGTTCCTTCAACTCGAAGACGATGCCTGGCTCTCACCGGACTACATCGAAAGGCTTACGCTTACCCCCAGCTTCAACAGAGCCAGCACGGCAGGTATTGCAGGCATACAGCTCTTACCCACGCTGCCACAGCGGGCGGGCTGGAGCGACCACGACTTGAGTCCACAGAAGACCACGCCTGCAATATTTAACGAGCTTCGGATTACGCGGTCCCACGTCGAATACCTGAACAAAGGCCAGGTCTATCGCTATTCACCTGAAGCTCTACGTGGGCGGAAGGAATTCCCGGCCCAATGCTTCCTACACACCTACATGCTCCGGACTCAGGCGGTAGAGCAAGTCGGCGGGTGGGACCTTCGGTTTAGCGACGTTTTCAGAAGCTTCGCCTTCGAGGAAGTGGACGCTACCTACAACCTTTGGATGGGCGGCTACAACCTTTACGTCGTTCCAAGCGCCGTGATGTGGCATTTCCGCTCGGACAACAGGTGCCTCACGTGGCGCTACGACGCGGAGAAGGTGCGGGAAGGCTACGAACACAACGAGCGCCTCTTCATCCAGAAGTGGCGCGGGAGGAAACGGAATCCATGAACACGCTGGCGATTATGATGAGCGGCGGGTTGGACTCATACCTGGCGGTGCATTGGGCACGGGCGCAGGGAAGGGACCCCCTGGCCATCTGGGTAGACCTTGGCCAGCCCTATGTCCAAAAGGAATACGCGGCCATCAAGAGCTTCGACATCCCCGTGCGCACCATGAAGTGCGACGTTCTCCGGGAGGAGTTCCATAACCTCCCCACGGTGGAGAATCAAATTGTCCCCGGCCGTAACGGGCTCCTGGGCCATATCGGCTGTATGTTCGCCGATGAGGTCTGGCTGATGGCTCTGGATGGGGAGATGCACGGCTACATGGTGGACAAGAACCAGGCCTTCTTCGAGGGTGCGACGAAGTTCTTCTCGCAGATATTCGGCACGCCGAAGCTGGTGAAGACGCCGTTCGCGGACAAGACCAAGGCCGAGTTGGTGAAGTGGGCTCTCGACCATGGCATCACGTCGGAGCAGATGAGTAGGTCCGTTACCTGCTACGACCCAGACCGGAAGGCATGTGGGAAGTGCACCGCGTGCTTCAAGCGCTGGCTGGCCATGGCCTTAAACGGCGTGCACGAGGAGTACGACACCAACCCCTGGGAGTCCGAATGGGCCAAGGGCTATATCCCGATGATTACCGAGGCCCTCAGGACGGGTGACGAGTCGCATTACTCCCGGAAGCGCTGCGAGGAGACATTGGCCGCGCTGAGAGCGGTAGGAGTCCCAACCGCTTGATTGTGTATGGCGCTGGGGCCGAGCAGCCATGGGCCTTGAACGCGCTCAAGCGAGCGGGGTTCCGCAATATCTTCATGTCGTTCTTCTACGTCTCGAAGAAGAAGACGCTGCGGGAGGTCCTGGCCGGGGTAGGCTTCACCTACCCTATCCGGCTCATGGTGGACTCGGGCGTGTTCTCACTCATCGAGGGCATGAAGCGCGGCGCTATCGGCGAGGTGGATTTCGAGGCGTACGCCCAAACCTATTACGAGTGGCTGAAGGCGAACGCTTCTCATATCACGACCTGCGTAAACCTGGACCTGGACGCGATAGTCGGGTGCAAGAAGGTGGACGACTGGAACGAGCGGTATTTCTACGACATCGAGAAGAACCATGGCATCGAAGTGGCCTACGTTTGGCACAAGGAGCGGACCCGCGCCGACTTCCTCCGCTTCTGCCGCCAGTACCGCTACATCGCGTTCTCGGCCAAGCTGGACAAGGGCTTCAATCTGAGTCTGGCGAATTCCTGGGTGCGCAAGGCCGCCGACTACGGAACGAAGGTCCACGGCTTGGCCATGACCCGGTGGGATGCGTTGAAGCGGACGCCGTATTACTCCTGCGACTCGACGACCTGGCTATCGGGGACACGCTACGGCATCACGGCCTTCAAGCATCCCACCGCGCCCAGCATGCGTATCTACGGCAAAAACGACAAGGACCAGGCCCGGAAGCGTTGGCGCAGACAAATCACGGAGGCAGGCCTGGACTACGACCGCATCATCAATGACGACGGCGGCGAAGTCTCGGCCTGGTTCGCAAGGCAGGTTCACGACATGAACGCGCAGATTGACCGGACGAATCAAAGCATCTGGTATCGCGGCGGGAGGAGAGATGGGCAAGAAGCGCAAGCCTGAAAGCGTCCCCTCGGTCGAGCCTGACGTTCAAGTGGTCAAGAACGAGGCATTGAAGGACGGCCCGATGGACGAGCGCCGCTCCCTCATCAAGGCCGACATCAAGGACACGCCTCTGGGGAAGAGCGTCGCGCTCTTCTGCGACCACTGCTATGCCCGCGACCGAT
>Ga0265297_10006287_pt1 | contig 17374 bp, 13 predicted proteins | sample Munlanlwell13791_FD_192502 | JGI IMG/M metagenome (GOLD analysis project Ga0265297, IMG submission 192502) | Leachate microbial communities from a municipal landfill in Southern Ontario, Canada - Leachate well 137-91 | ecosystem: Engineered > Solid waste > Landfill > Unclassified | place...
TAGCTGATATAATCATCCCATATGACAGCTCGAGAACTTAAGGAAAAATTCATCAAATTTTTCGTTTCCAAACAACACGTCGAAATTCCTTCTAGTAATTTGGTGCCCGAAAATGATCCTACCACTCTTTTTATTTCTGCCGGCATGCATCCACTCGTTCCATATCTTTTAGGTCAACCACATCCATTGGGTAAAAGATTAACAGATGTCCAAAAGTGTATTCGTACCGGTGATATTGATGAAGTGGGGGATGGTTTTCATCATACTTTTTTCGAAATGTTGGGCAACTGGAGTTTGGGTGATTATTTCAAAACTGAAATGATTCCTTGGAGTTTTGAATTTTTAACTAAAGTCTTGAATTTAGATATTAATAGTCTTGAAGTTACTTGTTTTGCTGGTGATGCCAATTCACCAAAAGATGAAATTAGTGCCGCTACTTGGGAAAAATGTGGTATTCCAAAAAATAAAATAAAATTTTTGTCTGACAATTGGTGGGGTCCAGCTGGAACCACTGGTCCTTGTGGTCCGGATAGTGAAATGTTTTTCAATGGTCTTGAAATTTGGAACGATGTTTTTATGGAATATAACAAAAATTCTGATGGATCATTTACCAAACTCCAACAGCAAAATGTTGACACTGGTATGGGTGTGGAAAGAACCTTAGCTGTAATTTCAGGATTTAACGACAATTATCTTACAAACATCTGGCAACCAATTATAAAAACTATCGAAAAAATTTCTGGCAAATTATATTCTGACGACAGCAATAAAAAATCTATTCGTATTATTGCCGATCATATCAAAGCTGCTGTTTTTATTATTGCCGATGGGGTAGAACCTAGTAACAAAGAAGCTGGTTATGTTCTTCGCCGTCTTATTCGTCGTTCCATCCGTCAAGGAAAATTATTAGGCATCGAAACTAATTTTATTTCCCAAATTGCCAATTCTGTTTTTGAAAATCAAGATAATTATGCTGGAAAATACCCAGAGTTAAACCAAAACAGAGAAAAAATTATTTCTATTTTAGAAAATGAAGAAAATAAATTCCGTAAAACATTAAATAAAGGTTTATTCGAAATTAATAAATTAATTGAACGCCAACACAATGTTTCCGGATCCGAGGCTTTTGATTTATATCAAAGTTTTGGTTTTCCCATCGAAATGATTGAAGAAGAATTATCCAAAAATAATTTGAAACTCGACAAAAATGATTTTGAAAAATCAAAACTCGAACACCAAAAATTATCTCAAACTCTTTCTGCTGGTAAATTCAAATCTGGTTTAGCCGATAGTTCAGAAATTATTACTAAATATCATACCGCCACTCACTTGCTTCACACTGCTCTTCGTCAAATTTTAGGTGATCACGTCCAACAATCAGGATCAAATATCACTTCCGAAAGATTGCGTTTCGATTTTTCTCATGGAGAAAAAATGACTGATGATCAAATTAAAAAGATTGAAAATTTAGTCAATCAACAAATCAAAAACAAATTAGAAGTCAAAAAAGAAACTATGCTTTTTACTGAGGCCCAAAAGCAGGGAGCCATTGCCTTTTTTGGCAATAAATATCCTGAGACTGTTTCTGTTTTTACTATTGGTGATTTTTCCAAAGAAGTTTGTACTGGCCCTCATGTCGAAAATACCGGTGTTTTAGGTAAGTTCGAAATTACCAAAGAAGAATCGGCAGGTTCCGGTCGTCGTCGCATCTACGCAGTTTTAGTCTAAACAATCAAAATATAGTATCCTTATACTATGGATGGTACTAATTTCTGGTTAATTTATATTCAAGATGAACAAGTTTCTGTTTCTCTCATCTCCAGTGTAAATCATCGTTATCAAATTTTAGCCACCGGCCCAAACATTTATTGGAATATCAATTCTGAAGAATCTGTTGTTAAAGCCACCGACGAATCCCTCTCTGCTGCCTCTCTCAATGCCAATTTTTCCGAAAGTGAGGAACCTGAAACAGCCGCTTTTGTTGTTCCTCCTTTTTGGGTTGGTACCGACGGCAAAATCGCTGTCCCAAAATTAAAATTAGTCAAAAATATTTGCAAAGAATTAAAAATTCGCCCTTCAGGATTTCTTGCCGAAGATGAATCAATTGTCGAAGAAGCCAATCAATCTGACGGTTTCCCGGCCAGTTTTATTCTTCTCCATCTTTCCAAAAACGAATTTTACCTATCATTAGTCTATTTGGGTCATATCAAAGAACGGCTTCGTAAAAATTTTGAAGGTGAATTCAATGGTCAGATCTTGGAATCAACTTTACTTGAATTAAACTCTGAATCAGCCCTCCCTCCTCAAATTATTATTTTCGGTGATGCCGACGAAAATATTTTATCCAATCTCAAAAATTTCCCCTGGATCGGCAAAAAAAATATTGAAACTTTTTTACACTTACCTGAAATAAAATTATATCCTCAAGCCGATGTTATCAATATTTTTACCAAAGTTATTTCCTCTCAAATTAGCCCAACTGTTTCCAATCCTGTTCTTAATGAAAAATCCATTCCAGTTGAAATTGAAGAAGAATCTCCCTCAGTTTCAGAAGAATTGTCCCTCGAAGAAACCGATGCTGCTTCTTTAGGTTTTTCTTCTCTTGATGACGATCTTTCCGATCAACTTCCATCGCCAGAAATAATTCCTGAACCAAATCTTGATCCTTTTGTCCCAGAACAACTTCCCCCTCCAGTTGCCAAAAATCTTCCAAGAATAAATTTTTCATTTTCTTTTCTTAAAAAAATTAAGTTACCCAAAATAAAATTTAATAATCTCGGTTGGATTGCTCTAATTATTTTGCCATTTTTATTATTCATTCCTTTATTTTTTGCCAAAAGCAATATTACTCTTTTTATCACTCCATACCAGTTTAATAAAACAGTCCCTGTAACTTTAAAAGTTGACTCCGATGCCCTAACTTCATCAACCATCCCTGTCCAAAAACAATCCTTTGAAATCAAAGCCACTGCCACCGTACCCACTACTGGGTCCAAAACTGTTGGCGAAAAAGCTAAAGGAGAAATTATTATCTATAATAAACTCAGTCAAGTCCAAAATATTCCTAAAGGAGCAATTCTTACCGATTCATTGGGTAAAAAATTTGAGTTAACTACTACCGTTTCCATTGCTTCCGCCAGTTCCAATTTAGAACAAGGGGTAATTACCTTAGGTCAAACCAAAACCGCTATCCTAGCCACTGATATTGGTCCTGAGTACAATATTAGCAAAGACGTCCAACTAAAATTTAAAGACTTTGCCGATACTATAGTTATTGCCAAGACCAATGCCAATTTTACCGGTGGAAGTAAAGAACAAATCAAAGCCGTTAGTGAAAAAGACAAAACCGAAGTTCAATCTAAAATCAATCAAGAAATTGATAAAAATATTGAAACCAAAATAAACACCGAACTAAAAGATGTCGCTGGAATTATCAAAGAAACTATCCAAAGTAAAAAAAATACTCTCGACCTCAATCGAGAAGTTGGCGAACAAGCCGACGAACTAACCGGAACCATTACTGCTTCTGTTAGTGTTTTTTCTCTTACTGACGATATAAAAATCAAATTGATAAACCAATTTTTATCAAGCGAACCAAATTTTTCCGATACTACTTTTGACTCCGGTAAATTTTCTTTATCTTTTAAAATCAACAAAATTGATGCCGACAAAGCCAGTGGCGAACTTACCATTTCCGGCCAATCTACCCCAAAAATAGATATCACCAATCTTCGAAAAAGTTTAGTTGGTAAAACCAATTCCAATGCCCAAAACATTATCAAAAAAACTGTCCTCAGGGCGTATAATTTCCATATTAACAATAATTTTCCTTTTGGAATACTTCCATTTAGGAAAGAAAATATTAATATTGAAATCAAATCAGAATCTTTGTGAGCTATATTTATTTTAAAAAAGAAGCCCCCAAAAAGTCTTCACCAAAACAACATCGCAAAAAGATTTTTACTCTGGTTCTTTTATCTACTGGATTTTTATTTTTTGCTGCCGCCATTATTCCCATTGTCCGATTTCAACTCGAATATTCTACCAATCTCAAACAAATAGTCGATCCACTTTCTGCTAAATCTTACAACCGATCAAGCAATATTTTGGGGGATATGACTACCGATTATACTCAACTATCCAATTGGTTTGTTTCCGACCCATCATCCAGTCCCGATTCTAAAATTATATCCACCAACAACCAAACCACTTATTTTATTTCCATTCCCAAACTTAAAATCAAAGATGCTGTGATTATTCTCGGCAGTATGGATCTCAAAAAAAGTTTAATCCAATATCCTCAAACAGCTCTTCCTGGACAATTGGGTAATACTGTTATTTTTGGTCATTCAGTTTTACCTCAATTTTTTAGTTCCAAAAATTATTTAACTATTTTTTCAACTCTTTATAAACTAAAAACTGGTGATGAAATAATTATTAATTTTGACAAATCAGAATACAAATATATTGTCGAAGAAATGTATGAAGTTCAACCCACTGATCTTTCTGTACTAGAACAACGTTTCGACAATAAAAACTTGACTCTCATCACTTGCAGTCCTCCCGGCACTTATCTCCGCCGTCTTATTATAAAAACTACTTTAGCCATAAATTAGGTTATAATCGTTTATGAATTATTTATCTATTGATTATGGTTCAAAGAGAATTGGTCTGGCCATCGCTATCGAAAAAATTATCGAACCTATATCCGGGATTAAAAATGACGCCAATGTTTTCAAAAATATTCAATCAATAATTTCAGAATATAAAATAGAAAAAATATTTGTCGGTGTTTCTGAAGGGGAGTTCGCTCGTGCCACCAAAAAGTTTGTCGAGGAGTTAAAAAATATGCTAATATTACCTATCGAAACAGTTGAAGAAGCTGTTAGTACGATTGAAGCTGATCAAATTTATTTGATCAACAAAAAAAAGAAAAAAGACTACAAAAAAACCATCGATTCTATCGCTGCTGCCGTTGTCTTAAGACGAGTTATTGGTTCCTAAGTCAGCCTTTGGCTGAAAAATTATTATGATAAAAAAATTAATTGCTCCAATTCAAGCGTGGTTATTATCTCAAAAAAAATGCGTTGGTTGTGCCACTTCCCTATCCAAAGGTACCCGCAAATTAGTTAGAAATAATATGACGGTTACTTGTCGTTGTGGTCGAATATTTGTTCACGACCAACAAAAAGATACTTATCGTCGCGCCTTATTTGATGAAGTATAATTTTTCATGAAGAAAATATTTTTTGTCCTCTTTTTAATTTTAATCGCCAGTATTATTGGCTTTTCAATTTTTGTAAAATCGAATTTATCCGCCTTTTCTTCCGATACCAAAAACAAAATTTTTGTCATCAACACTGGTGATGGAATTATCGATATTAGCAAAAGCCTCGAAAAAAATAAATTAATCAAAAATAAAATTGCTTTCATGACTTATGTTTTTATTACTGGCCAAAATAAAAAAATTCAATCAGGAACTTTTCGACTTTCACCATCGCTCTCTGTCTCAGAAATTATTAAAAAACTCAGCAGTGGGGGAGTTTCCGATTATTGGCTAAAAATTATTGAAGGTTCTCGTCTCGAAGAAATCGCTCCACTTTTTCCCCAAGGTTTACCCACCACCGCCAAAGAAGGTTATCTTTTTCCTGACAGTTATTTAATTCCTTTATATTTTACTTCCGAACAAACACTTGAAGTTATTAGTCAAAATTTTACTCAAAAATTTGCTCAAGCCAAAAAAGATTCTACTTCCACTCTTACCGACGAACAAAATTTAATTTTAGCCTCCCTTTTAGAAAGAGAAGGCCGTTCTCTTGAATCAAAAAAAATGATTGCTGGAATTCTTTTGAACCGTCTAAAAATTGGTATGGCTCTTCAAGTCGATGCTAGCGTCCAATATGCTCGTGATAGTCAAAACAAAAATATCAAAGATTATTGGCAACCAGTTTCCAAGTCCGACCTTTCTCTAAATTCTCCCTACAATACCTACAAAAATCCAGGACTTCCCCCCGCAGCAATTTGTAATCCAGGATACAATTCTCTCTTCGCTGTTTTTCATCCCACTATATCTGACTATTTTTATTACATCACTGGCAACGACAATCAAATGCACTACGCCAAAACTCTCGACGAGCACAATTCCAACATTGCAAAATATTTAAAATAAATTATTTTTTATTTATCAACTCGTCTAATATTTTCCATCGTCTTTTTTTCTCGCTCATTGGGATTTCGTCTTTATAAATTTTTGCCGATACTGTTCCTTTTCGTGGGCTATATTTATTTATATAACCGATTTCAAATCCAACTTTTTTGCAAAGTTTAACTGTATTTTGAAATGCCTTTTCATCTTCAGTTGGGAATCCAATAATTATGTCAGTACTAAATTTGACATCTTTTACTTTATTTTTTATTTTTTTTACCAAATCCAAATATTCTTTTTGAGTATAACCTCGATTCATTTTTTTTAGAATTTCATCATCACCCGATTGAAAAGGGAGGTGAAGTAACCTATCAATATTTTTATATTTAGCAATTGTCTCAATCAATTCATCCGAAAAGTCCCATGGATTACTGCTTACAAATGAAATTTTTTCTAAATCTTTTTTTGCCACTTCTTCTAAAAGTTTTGGGAACAAACTTTTTTTGTCGCCCAAATCCATTCCATAAGAATTTACATTTTGTCCAATCAACATCACTTCTTTAAATCCATTTTCTATTGCTTCATCAACTTCTTTTATTATTTCTTCAAAACTTCGTGATTTTTCTCTGCCCTTAGCGTAAGGCACAATACAATATGAACAAAAATTATTACATCCATTACTAATAGTAATCAACGCTGCCGTTTTTTTATTTCTCATTGGTTCAACTTCTAAACTAATTTTTTCAATTGGCAAAAATTCTGATACTTCAGGAAAATCCCGCTTAAGTTGTCTTAACTTTTTCCCAGTTTTGTCTTTATCTGCCAACCCCGCCAAGCATCCAGTTACAATTATCTTAATTTTTCCATTATTTTTTTTATTCCACTTATCTATTTCATTTATCAACCCATACGCTCTATTTTCTGCCGATTCACGAATAATACAGGTGTTTATTATCACCAAATCAGCTTCTCTCCAATTTTTAGTTTCCTTACCACCTTTGTCCCAATAGTACGCCTTTATTCTTTCTGAATCAGCCGTATTTTGGATACATCCAAAAGTTTTAATGAAAAATTTCATCCCCAATTTTATCAAATCAGTTCATTTTAGCTAATTTTTTTCCAATCAAAACAAAACCTGTCCCTAAAACAAGTAATAATACTGTCGGCAAAGTAACTCCCGCCGCTGGCAATGCTGTCGCGCTGGATTCCTTTCCAACCACATCCCAATCAACATTTGTTGTTCCCATCGTCAATGTAAATTTTATAGTTGAACCACCACTCGTCAAAATTATTGTATGATCTCCATCTGCCAAATTTGTCGGAGTATAAGTCCAATTTCCATCACCATCAACTGTTGCTGTTCCTTCATTTCCATCTATTGAAACAGTAACTGTATTTCCAATCACCGCTTCGCCTTTCATTACCGCACTCGATCCTGAATACCACCAATGAGAAATTTGTCGACCGCTAGTATCCAATTGACCAATTGACTTCAAATTAAAACCACCAGCAAATATTTTAGTTGTTGATAAAAATAAAAACAACACTAAACAAGGAAATAATAATCTTTTAATCATAAATTAATATTATGCCTTACTATATATATTTGCAATATTTTTTTATAGATGAGAATATTATTCTATGGATAATTCAAACAATCAAAATCAACCTAATGAAAACAATGATTACCAAAATGTTCTAAATCAAGCCGCTGCCTCAGTCAAACCAGAACCAGAACCTGAGCTTGAAAAAGAAGAAAATGCTGATCCTCAGGCATTTATAAAGGAAGTTAATTCCCCTCAATTAGAATCTCCAATTCATCCTTCTCTCAGCGCCAATTTAGAAGAAGAACCTGTTGTAACTCCTCCCACCATCCCTACACCAACACCGGTATCCACACCGGCACCACCAGTAGAAGAGATCAGAACCCCAGAAGAAATAAAAGAAGAGGTCAATAAAATCTTAGCCGATGATATTCCTCCTTCAAGTTCCGACACTGTTCCTCCAGCTAAATCCAGTACAAATTTCTTCAAAATTTTCTTTATTTTTTCTTTGCTTTTATTTTTAGCTGTTGGTGGTATTCTCGTTTATTCCTTGTTTTTCAATCCAAATTCTCAAATTACTTCCAACAAGCCAACTATAACACCCATTCCCACTACCAGTGGTGTCTTTTGTGATTTAAATAATAAACGTTATTCCCAGGGAGAAAGTTTTCCATCAGCCGATGGTTGTAATACCTGTACTTGTGAATCTCAAGACGTCATTACTTGTACCGAAAAAGCCTGTGCTGCTACCCCAACCTCTGTCGCCACCAAATCCGCTACTGTTTCTCCCACTAAAGCAGCTACTTCTTCTTCATTAATTACTCCAACCAAAATAGCCACTCCTACAGCTACAAAATAATTATCAAATGGAAACTAATAGTATCAACAATCCAGAGCCAATAAGTTTACCTCCATTAATTCCAACTCCACCCAAAAATATTTATAAATCTTTATTTTTTATTTTTTTGGGATTATTTATCGTCGTTTCGGTAATTCTTGTTTATTCTTTAGTCAGTTTTACCAAAACCGAAACCCAAACTCCTCAAAAAATTACTGAAGTAATTATCACCACCCCCACTCCAACTTCCACTCCAACAATAGTCAATGATGGTACCCAAGATTGGAAAACTTATACAAATTCAACCTATAAATTTTCTATTCAATATCCCAAAGATTGGAAAGTCGATATTAAACCAAATAAATTTGTTGTAATGACTCTTAATAGTCCAGAATATATGAAAAATATTAACAATCCTCCGACAAATTATATAGGTATTCCAGGAGATCAATTTATGATAAGTTTTTATAAAAGTTACAAAAATATTTTAACCAGTAATAAAAGTTTAGAAGAATATTTGTCCGACAAAAACTTGTATACAGAATATACCACTCAAAAAATTAATAATTTAACTTTTTATAAAGCGGGGGTAATGGGATTAGGTAGCCAAACAGTTTATTTTAGTATTAGAGGAGAGGATCTTTATGAATTCAGTTTTAATGTTGAAGTTACAAAAACAGATGAGCAAATAATCAATTCTTTCAAATTTAATTAACCTTTATTTCTCAACCTATAACCTACCTGTTGCTAAGTCTTGACGGCAGGGTTATAATACCCCTATTCGGCGAGCGGTTGGTACATAACTTGCCTGCCCCGCAACTGCGGGGTCAATACAATTTTAGTAATTAAAAAACCTTGATGCCTTCCGTAAAAAGAACTCAATGGGGTAAAAAATACCCTAATCTCCCTAAGTTAGATTTAATACAAATTCAAAAAGAATCCTGGAAAGATTTTCTCGACCGCGAACTCAAAGAAACCGTCCAATCCATCACTCCCATCTCCGACTATACTGGCAACAATTGGCAACTTGATTTAGGTTCTCTCACATACGATCCTGTCTCCATCACCCCAGAAACTGCCAAGAAAAAAGGTCTCAATTACACTATTCCTGTCCGTATCAAAGCCACTTTAACCAATAAAAGAACCGGAAATGTCCGCGAAGAAGATGTCTTCTTTCTCAATTTACCAACCATGACTGATGAAGGAACTTTCATCATCAACGGTATCGAAAGGGGAGTTATCAACCAATTGGTTCGTTCTCCAGGTGTCTATTTCACTGGTGAAAATGACCAATCTACAGGCAAAACTTTATACAATGCTGAAATCAGACCTACTCGTGGTTCTTGGCTTGAATTTTTTGTTGGTAAAAAAGATGTTGTTTTTGCTCGAATTGATCGCAAAAAGAAATTCCCAGCCACTGTTATTCTTCGAGCCGCTTGTCAAATGGGCGACAAACAATTGACTGCCGAATTTGGTGATTTCATTTCTCATACAATTTCTGCCGATATTTCCAAAACCCCAGAAGAGGCTATTTTGGAATTTTATCGAAAACTTCGACCTGGTGAACCAGTCGTTTTAGAAAATGCTCAAAAATTCTTTGAAGAAAGATTTTTTAACTTACACACTTATGAATTAGGTAACGTTGGTCGTTACAAAATTAATAAAAAATTTGGTTTCAAATTTGACGATACTAACAAAGAAAATTGGGTTTTACGAAAAGAAGATTTAGTTGCCACTATCAAATATTTAATCCAACTCCAAAAAGGAGAAGCTACTCGTCTTGACGATATTGATAGTTTAGCCAACCGTCGTCTTCGACGCTGTGGTGAAATCGTTTCTCAAATTGCCATTCGTCCGGCTTTGGCCAGATTCGAAAGAATGGTTAAAGAAAGAATGTCTTTAATTTCTACCAAGGAAAAACCAACTCCTAGCCAGATGATTAATCCTCAGCCACTTATTTCTGCTCTCAACACTTTTTTCCGATCAAATCAACTTTCTGCAATTCTCGATCAGACCAATCCTTTGGCTGAACTTGATTTATTACGTCGTGTTACTGTAGTTGGTATTGGTGGTTTAACCAGAGAACGTGCCGCTTTCTCCATCCGAGATGTACATAGTTCTCAATATGGTCGTATTTGTACCGTTCGTTCCCCAGAAGGTCCAAACATCGGTTTAGTTACTTATCTTGCTCTTTATGCTCAAGTCGACAATTATGGTTTTATTCAAGCTCCTTTTAGAAAATTAGAAAAAGTAAAAGGTGGTTATACCATCTCAAAAGATCACTTTTATCTTGATGCCGACGATGAATTTGAAAAGAAAGTTACTCATTTGGGTATCAAATTTGATGACAATGGAATTACTAAACAAGAATGGGTTCCTATTCGATATCAAGGTGAATTCATTGAAGGACCGATTGATCAAGTTGAATATATCGATTTAGTTCCAAATCAAATTGTTGGTGCTTCGGCTGCTCTTATTCCTTTTGTCGATCACGACGATGCTACTCGTGCCCTCATGGGTTCCCACATGCAGACTCAAGCCGTACCATTAGTTTCTCCTCATGCTCCAATCGTTGGAACTGGCATGGAAACTAGTGTTGCCAATGCCATGAAAAGAACTATTTTAGCCAATCATTCGGGTAAAGTTACTTATGTCGATGGTAGTAAAATCGTCGTTACTTTGGACAAAAAAACTGCTCCAGAACATCATGATCAAAGTGAAATCGGTGCTGATGGTAAAACTGAAACTTATTACCTTATTAAATTTGAAAGAACTTCACCATATGGTACTTGTTACAACCAAAAAGCTGTTGTCAAAGTCGGTGATGTTGTCAATGAAGGAGATTTATTAATTGACGGACCATCAACTGATGGTGGCGAACTTTCTATCGGATGTAATTTGTTAGTCGCTTATGCAGAAATTGACGGATTAAATTATGAAGATTCATTTTTAATTTCCGATCGTTTAGTCAAAGAAGACGTCTTAACTAACATTCAAATTTATGAATATTCAGCTCAAGTTGTCGAAACCAAATTAGGTTCTGAAGAATTAACTAAAGATATTCCCAATGTTTCAGAAAATGAATTAGCCAAACTCACTAATGATGGAATCGTCATGATTGGTGCCATTGTTGGCCCAAACGATATTTTAGTCGGAAAAGTTGAACCTCGCGGTGAAAAAGAATTATCAGCCGAAGAAAGACTTTTACGCGCAATTTTTGGCGAAAAAGCTCGTGAAGTCAAAGATACTTCTCTTCGTATACCAAATGGTGAAGGTGGAGTTGTCATTAAAGTTGATATTCTCGACAAAGATCAAGGCGATGAACTCGATCCAGGCGTCAATAAAGTTGTTAAAGTTTATGTGGCTCAAATCCGACGCATTCAAGAAGGAGACAAAATTGCCGGACGACACGGAAACAAAGGTGTTATTTGCCGTATTATGCCTCAATACGATATGCCTCATTTAGCCGATGGTACTCCAGTCGATTTAGTTATGTCTCCAATTTCTGTTATTTCTCGTATGAATTTAGGACAAATTTTGGAAACTAATCTTGCTTACGCTGGTTTATATCTCAATAAAAAATATGCTGTTCCAGTTTTTGAAAAATATCCAGAAGAAAGAATTATCGAAGAATTAAAAGAAGCCGGCTTGAGTGAAGATTGTAAAACTCAACTTTACGATGGTCGAACTGGCGAAGCTTACGACCAAAAATCAGTTGTTGGTGTCGGCTATATTTTGAAATTAGTCCACATGGTCGATGACAAAGTTCATGCCCGTTCTACCGGACCATATTCTCTCGTTACTCAACAACCTCTCGGTGGTAAAGCTCGTATGGGAGGTCAGCGACTCGGAGAAATGGAAGTTTGGGCTCTCGAAGCACATCGTGCTGCTCATACTCTTCAAGAAATGTTGACCATAAAATCTGACGATATCGAAGGTCGTACTCATGCCTTCCAAGCCATTATCAAAGGTCAAACTATTCCTGAACCAGCCATTCCTGAATCTTTCAAAGTCTTAACCAAAGAATTAGCCGGATTAGCTCTCGATATTTCACCCACAGGTGTTCGAGAAATATCCGATTTAATTTCTGATGAAGAAATAAATCCATCTGACATCAAACCAGAGGATTTAACTCCAGAAATTCCAGTTGAAGCTGAAATTGAGGCTGAAGCTGAAGGTTTAACTATTAAGGAGGAACAATAATGTTTAAATTTAAAAATATGATCGAATTTACCGGTCTTCAAATCAAATTAGCTTCTCCTGAAGATATTTTGAGTTGGTCCCACGGTGAAGTTACCAAACCAGAAACTATTAATTATCGTAGTTGGCGTCCTGAAAAAGATGGTCTCTTTTGTGAAAAAATCTTTGGACCATCCCGTGATTATGAATGTTACTGTGGAAAGTACAAAAAAATTCGATTCAAGGGTGTAATTTGTGATCGCTGTGGTGTCGAAGTTACTGTTTCCAAAGTTCGTCGTGAACGTATGGGACACATTACTTTGGCTGCTCCAGTCACTCATCTTTGGTATCTTCGTAATACTCCATCTCCAATCGGAGTAATTCTTGATGTTCCTCAAAAAGATCTCGAATCAGTTGTCTATTTCACCAAATACTTAGTTACCTCAGTTGATGATTCCAAACGTAAAGAAGCTCTCGAAAATTTGCGAGAACATTCACAAAAACGTATTACTCAAATTGATGTCGATACCAAAAAAAATATTGAAATCAAAACTGAAGAAATTGAAAAAGAGAAAAAAGCTCTCAAAGACAAAATCAAAAATAAAGATCAACTCTTCATCGCTCAAGAAGAACGCAATGTTCGACTCAAGCAAGATGTTCAAAAATTAGAAAATAAAGCTACCACCGAAAAAAATCGAATTGAAAGCCTGATTAAATATCTTGAAGAAAAAATTCAAACTCTTGAGGTTTTAACCACTCTTTCTGATGAAGAAAGCTTTTATTTATCCCAATTTAAGGCAGATATTTTCTTTACTGCCAAAATGGGAGCTGAAAGCTTGATCGAAGTTTTAAACCAAATTGATTTGGTTGAAACTGTCAAAAATCTCAAAAAAGAATTAGTCAAAACCAGTTCCAAACTTAAAAAAAAGAAAATCATGTACAAAATCCGTATTTTAAACGGCATGATTGAAAGTAATATTAAAGCTGGTTCTATGGTCTTGACTCATGTTCCAGTCGTACCACCAGATTTGCGTCCTATGGTTCAACTCACTGGCGGTCGATTTGCTACCTCTGACTTAAACGATTTATATCGTCGTCTAATCAATCGCAATAATCGTCTTAAAAAATTACTTAAACTTGGTGCCCCAGAAATCATTTTGCGAAATGAAAAACGCATGCTCCAAGAATCAGTCGATATCTTAATCGATGCTCAAAAAAGTTCCAAAAATAAGCGTAAAAGTACCAAACGTGTACCTCGATCATTATCTGATCTTTTACGTGGCAAAAAAGGTCGTTTCCGACGCAATTTGCTCGGTAAACGTGTCGATTATTCCGGTCGTTCGGTTATCGTCGTCGGTCCAGAATTAAAACTCGACCAAGTCGGTTTACCAAAAGAAATCGCTTTGGAAATGTTTAGACCATTTGTTCTTCGAGAACTTATGGCCACTGGTATTGCTCCCAACATCAAAAGTGCCAAAAACTTAATTGACCATCGAGTTACTGAAGTTTATGACATTTTGGAAAGAGTTACTGCCGATAAATACGTCCTTTTAAATCGTGCTCCAACTCTTCATAAACTCTCAATTCAAGCCTTCAAACCAGTTTTGGTTGATGGATTGGCAATTCGTTTGCATCCGTGTGTCTGTAAAGGTTTCAATGCCGATTTCGATGGAGATCAAATGGGTGTTCATTTGCCTCTTTCTGACGCCTCTCAAAAAGAAGCTAGAACTTTAATGTTGCCTTCTCGTAATTTATTAAAACCAGCCGATTCCAGTCCAATTTCCGTTCCTACCCAAGGTATGGCTGTCGGTTGTTATTACATCACTTCAGTTCAGTCGCAAGATTTAGACAAAGAAAAAACTGAAAGTTTGCAAGGTTTGTCTATTTTTGCCAACAGAAATGAAGCTCAATTAGCTTACGAATCCAAAAAAATTGGTCTTCGTGAACTTATTGCCGTCAGAATTCATGGTCAAATTATTAAAACCACTTTTGGTCGTATTTGGTTCAATAAAATTCTTCCAAAAGAATTTGATTTCTTAAATGAAGCCATGGCTGGATCAAAAGCTGTCAACGATTTAGTTGTCAAGTCTCTTGAAATTGCTGGTCGAGTCAAAACCGTTAAATTAATCGATTCTCTCAAAAATATCGGTTTCAAAGGTTTTACTCTTTCTGGTATTTCTCTTTCCATGGCCGACTGTGGTTATTTAGCTGGCAAAGATGAAATTATTACTGGAGCCAACAAATTAGTTGCCGAAATAGAAGACAATTACAAAATGGGTCTTATCAGCAATGACGAGAAAAAACGTCTCAGTCAAAATATTTGGTTAGAAAAAACCGAAGAAATCGCCGAAAAAACTTGGGCCACCCTTGATGTTGATTCTCCAATCCGTATTGTCTCCAACGCTGGTATCAAACGTGCTTCCAAAGATCAAATCAAACAGCTCTCTGGTATGCGCGGACTTATGGTCGATCCTACCGGTAAAATTGTTCAATTACCTACCAAATCAAACTTTCGTGAAGGTTTGTCAGTTTTTGAATATGTAACTGGTGCTCGTGGTACTCGCAAAGGTTTAGCTGATACCGCTCTTAAAACTGCCGACGCTGGTTATTTAACTCGCCGACTTGTCGATGCTGCTCATATTTCCATTATTCGTATGGATGACTGTGGTACCAACAAATTTATTACGATTGAGGCTGGAGAAAAAGGTCGCGAAAGATATTATAGTCGCCGAATTTTAGGCAGAATTTTAGCCAATGATGTCATCGGTAAAAACAAAAAAGTTTTATTATCAAAAGGTACCTTACTCGATAATACTGCCGTCAATTTGATTGAAAAAAATCAAATTCCATCAGTTGATGTCCGTTCACCTCTTACTTGTAGTGCTGAAACCGGACTTTGTAGTAAATGTTATGGTTGGGATCTTTCAACTCGAAAATTAGTTGAAGTTGGTGTTCCAGTCGGTGTTATCGCTGCTCAATCAGTCGGGGAACCAGGTACTCAATTGACTCTTCGTACCAAACACACCGGAGGTGTCGTTGGTATCGATGTTACTCAAGGTTTACCACGTGTTCAAGAATTATTTGAAATTCGTATGCCTAAACTTCCTTCACCTTTAGCCGAAGTTAGTGGCAAAGTTAAAGTTAAGGAAAATAGTGATAGCTATGAAATCAAATTAACTGGAAAAGATGATGATAAAGTAAACAAGACTATTACTTACATTTTGCCATCAAATGCCAATCTTTTAGTCGCCGATGGTGATTTAGTTGCCAAAGGAACTCAACTTTCTTCTGGATCTCTCGATGTTCGAGAAATCATGGAAGTTAAGGGAATTGAGGCTGCTCAAAAATATTTAATCAATAGTATTCAAGGTGTTTATGAATCTCAAGGTATTACTATTCATGACAAACATCTCGAAGTTATGGTCAAAGAGATGAGTGACAAAATAAAAATTGAAGATCCAGGTGATACCAATTTCCTTTACGGTCAAATTATTACCACTGCCGTTTTCAATGCCGCCAACGAAAAGGCCAAAGAAAAAGACGGTAAAATAGCCAAAGGTAAAAAAATACTTTTAGGTCTTATCCAATCAGCTCTTACTACTGGTTCTTGGTTATCTGCTGCTTCCTTCCAACAAACCACCAGTATTTTGACCGAAGCTTCCTTGTTAGCCGAAGTCGACAACTTGATTGGTCTCAAGGAAAATGTTATTATCGGACGTCTTATTCCTGTCAATAAGGATCAACAAAATTAATATGCCAACATTCAATCAACTAATCAAACGAGGTCGAACTGTTAGAATTAAAAAACTCAAAACAGGTGCTCTTCGAAAAAACTTTAATACGATCACTAATCGTTTTAGTGATACTATTAATCCGGTCAAAAAAGGCGTCGTTACTGTGGTCAAAACCATGACCCCAAAAAAGCCACATTCAGCTTTACGAAAAATTTGTAAAGTGAAACTCAGTAATCGTAATTTAGTTACTGCCTATATTCCTGGCATTGGTCATAATCTTGCTGAACACAGTATCGTTTCCATTCGTGGAGGTCGTGTTCGAGATTTGCCAGGTGTTCGTTATCATGTTGTCCGTGGTAAATTTGATGCTGGTGCTGTCGCTGGTCGACTTCAATCTCGCAGTAAATACGGGGCCAAAAAACCAACCACCAAAACCGCTTAAATTTTAAATTATTATTAAAAAATTATGTCCAGAAAAGGAACTAGTAAAATCAGAAACGTTGAACCTGACTCTATCTACAATAGTGTTCTCGTTTCCAAAGTTATCAATGCTTCTATGAAAGACGGCAAGCGCAATGCTGCCGAAAAACAAGTTTACCAAGCTTTAGAATTAATCAAAAAAGCATTTTCTGCCGAACCAGAATTGGAAGTTTTTGAGAGAGCCATGGAAAATATTAAACCAAAAGTTGAAGTTCGACCTCGTCGAATTGGTGGATCTGTTTATCAAATCCCAACCCCAGTTCGAGGCAATCGTCAAATGTCGTTGGCTATTCGCTGGCTTATCAATGCTGCTCGTGCCCGTGCCAACAAACAATATCATTCCTTTGCTCAAAAATTAGTTGCCGAACTTTCTGACGCTCTCAATAACAATGGTTCAGCAGTTTCCAAACGTCTTGAAGTCGAACGTATGGCCGAAGCCAATCGAGCCTTTGCT
>Ga0265297_10006288_pt1 | contig 17374 bp, 19 predicted proteins | sample Munlanlwell13791_FD_192502 | JGI IMG/M metagenome (GOLD analysis project Ga0265297, IMG submission 192502) | Leachate microbial communities from a municipal landfill in Southern Ontario, Canada - Leachate well 137-91 | ecosystem: Engineered > Solid waste > Landfill > Unclassified | place...
TTGGCAAAGATGATAAATCCTTTCGAAATGCGGTTGCGGATTTGTTTGATTAGCTGTTTCGAAGTCGTAATCAAAACGGCCAGGCCGTCTAAATGTTCGAGTTGTGCCTCCAGATCAGCGATGATGTATTCGGGATTGCTGTAGCGGTTAGCAATGATCACCAGTTCGGACGGACCCGCCAGCATGTCGATATCGGCATAGCCGAAAAGCTGTCGTTTGGCTTCGGTGACATACATGTTGCCGGGGCCGATGATTTTGTCGACCTTGGCGATGGTTTTCGTCCCGAAGGCCAGCGCGGCAATAGCCTGGGCGCCCCCGACGCAATATATCTCGTTGACTTTTAATAAATTCGCCACCGCCAGGATATAGGGATTGATATGGCCGGTCTTATCCGGAGGGGCGACCATCACGATCCGTTTAATGCCGGCTATTTTGGCTGGGATCACGGTCATGTAAACGGTGGAAACCAACGGGGCTGTCCCGGAAGGGATGTAGATGCCCACCGATTCCAGGGGGATAATATTTTCCTTTAATAAGACGCCTTCCTCATCCCGGATGCGGCAGGGTTTTTGAACCTGCTTTTTATAAAAGAGCGTGACGTTATTGATGATGATCTTCAAGTCGGAGATGAAATCGCTGGTGATATTCTGGAATGCCCCGCTGATGTCACTGTCCGCGACCTTCAGCTGTCGGCTGGTCAGTTTGACTTTATCGAATTTTTTTGTATATTTGATGAGGGCCTCATCGCCGTCTATCTTGACGTCGTCGATGATCCGGCGGACTCTTTCCTCAATATGTTTCTTTCGCGCATAAAGATTGCGATTAAACAGTCTTTGGATACTCTGGCCATTCTGCTGCAGGATTTTCATGACGGAATTTTCTCCTTGATTAACTGAGCGGACTGCGCGATCGCTTTTTCAATTTTGTTAATCTCTTTGCTTCCGGCTTGGGCTAACTGCGGGTTGCCCCCTCCGCTTCCATTGATCAATGGGGCGATATCACCAATGAGCTCATTGGCCCGGATCCCCTTTTTTGTTAGATCATCGGTAACGGAAATAAGGATAAGCGCATTGTCCGAAGTTTGAGAGCCCAGCACGGTTATGGATGACTTTGCGTTTTGTTTAATCTGATCGGAAATTTTACGAAGGAGCGGCAATTCCAGGTTTCGGAAAAGATGCGTGATGATCCGTATACCCTTGACCGTTTGTGCCTCCCCGATGATAGTGGCCAATGAATTCTTAACCGCTTCAAAGCGAAAATTTTCCAGTTCCTTCTCCAATTGCTTCACGCGGGATGTTTGACTATTGATCCGGTCGATAAGCTCGTGCCTCGGTGTTTTTAATGTTTGCGAGATCTTGTCCAACAATTCTTCCTGTTGGCGGATAAGCTCTAAGGCGGCTGAGCCGGTTTTGGCCTCCAGACGCCGGATCCCTTGAGCAATGGCGCTTTCACCGGTAATTTTAAAAAGACCGATTTGGCCTGTGCTGGCTAAATGTGTTCCGCCGCACAATTCTTTTGACGCGCCCTCAATGGAAACGACGCGCACTGTTTCTCCGTATTTCTCGGCGAAAAAAGCCAATGCGCCGCTGTTTTGGGCCTGATTCAGAGAAACGACCTCTTTCTTCACCGGTAAATTGTTCACGATGGCCTGATTGACGAAATCTTCGATCTGTTTTATTTGTTCTTTAGAAATGGCCTGCGGATGTGTAAAATCAAACCGCAAACGATCGTTGGACACGAAAGAACCCTGCTGCTGAACATGCGTTCCCAGGATCTTGCGCAATCCGGCTTGCAAAAGGTGCGTCGCGGTATGGTTGCGCATAATGGCGAGCCGCCTTTCGGTATCGACTCTTGCGGTCACCATATCGTTGTGGGTTGCTGTGCCGGTCTCCACGATGCCTTGGTGAATAAAGACATCACCGATCTTGTGCGTTGCGTGTATTTGGACCCTGAGTTGCGGCCCTTCCAGAATGCCGGTGTCGCCGGTTTGTCCTCCCGCTTCCGCATAAAAAGGAGTTTTGTCTAAGACGATCTTAACCTCATCGCCTTTTTGGGCCTGCGGCGTTTCGGTCTTTTCCCTGAAAATTTTTAAAATCTTGCTTTGACTGCTCGTTTGTTCATACCCCAGGAATTCTGTTTTGGGGACATGGAGATCCAGATCGGCATCGGCGAAGACATCACCGCACATTTTGCTTGATGCGCGTGAACGGTCCTGTTGTTCTTTCATGTTTCTCTCATACGTTTTGAGACACGGGCCGATGATCGAGGGGTATTCGTTCTCTGAGATCGTTTCTTGCGCAACGGATAAAATGGTCTCTAACGGCAGCCCGTATGTATCGCGATAGGAAAAGAAGAGCTTTCCCAGAGTCTCGCAAACCGACTGTTGGTCACTCATCTTCCCGGGGCCGCGGATCTCTTTTATTTTTTCTTTTAATTCCGGTATCCGCTGTTTCAAAATCCCGATAAAGGTTTCTTCATTCTTTTGTATGATTTCGGCTATTTCGCCGGCTTTCTTCCTGATCTCGGGATAGGGTTCCTGCATGGCGGATACCACCGCGGGAACCAATTTATGAAGATTCGTCTTCTTCGCGCCATGACGCAAGAAAATGTTGGCGCCGGTATGAATCAGACTTTTGACGACAAAACCCCTCTCTTTATTCGAGGGCATGACCCCGTCATTGATCGCAAAGACAATAGCGCGGATATGGTCGGCGAGTATCAGGCGTTCGCGTTTTTCTATGGTGACGTTTTCTATTTTCGTTTGAGCGTCAATAGCCTCCAAAATAGGTGAGAAAAGATCGGTCTCAAAATTGTTTTTTTTACCCTGCACCACCGCGGTTAATCGTTCCAGTCCCATTCCGGTATCGATGTTCTTATTCGGCAAGGGTTCCAGTATCCCTCCATCTTTCCGGTTAAATTGGGTGAAGACAAGGTTCCAGATTTCCGAAAAGCGGCCGCAATCACACGATGGGTCACATTGTGCGCTGGGGCATTGGGGATTGACGCCGTAGTCGTAGAAAATTTCGGAACAGGGGCCGCAGGGGCCGTTAGGGCCTTTCACCTTGGCCTCGGCAGGCCAGAAGTTACTTTTATCGCCCAGCTCGACCAGTTTTTGCTGCGGGAATTTAATGACCTTGAGCCAGATGTCTTTAGCCTCTTGGTCGTCCTGGTACACGGAAACCCAAAGCCTTTCCTTCGGGATCCGGAGATTTTCAGTTAAAAATTCCCAGGACCACTGAATGGCTTCTTTCTTAAAGTAGTCGCCAAACGAAAAGTTGCCCAACATTTCGAAAAAGGTGTGGTGAAAGGCGGTCTGCCCGACCCGATCAAGGTCATCGGTGCGGACACATTTTTGCGATGAGGCCGCGCGGGTGTAATGGCCGATCTGGCCTAGAAATTGGCGCTTGAATTGTTGCATGCCCGCGGTGGTGAACAAGACCGTCGGGTCGTCTTTGGGCACAACAGAATCGCTAGCGACAATGGTGTGTCCCTTAGAAGCAAAAAAATCTAAAAAACGTTTTCGAATTTCGTTCGCGTTCATAAGTCTCTGACAGCTTTCGATATTGCAGAAATATTAAATCCTCTTCTGGCCAAGTATTCACATATTCTCCGTCGGGCCTTTTGTCTATCGACTGTTTTATATTTTTGAAAACGCCGCTGGGCCAAGGACAAAACGACGCTTTCCTCCGAGAGGGCATAATCAGCGGAAATCGCCTTCATTTCTTCCTGAATCAGTTCAGCCGCTATTCCCTTTCTTTTAAGCTCCTGGGAGATCCTTCTTAATCCCAGAGGTTTGGCCAATCGTGACGCTATCCACATCCGGGTGAACCGGCGGTCGTTGAGTAGATCTGATTTTAGAAAATATTCGATTGTCTTTTCGCTGAGCGTGTCGGAGACCTCTTTTAACCGAAGTCTTTCGCGTATCTCCGCTTCGCTGCGCGGCCGAATCTTTAAGAGCCGAAAAACGATGTCTCTTGCCTTTTTTTCTTCGCTTGAGCAAGCAGGGGATTTCATGAATTACACGTCTATCCGTTTTATAACCGGCGTCATCTGTCCGGACCGCCTGACCCGAGGCCTGGTTTCCGTCGTCCCTTGGTCTCTCTGGGCGGGGAAGGCCTACGCTGTCGGTCAGCTGGTTTTGTATTTCGCCAGGATAAGCTTTTCAATTTTGCCTAAGATTTTCGGATTTTCTTCCAGGAATTTCCGCGCGCTGTCCCGTCCCTGTCCGATCTTTTCGTTCTCAAAGGATAGCCATGCTCCGGATTTTTCAATAATTTCCGATTTAATGCCCAGGTCTAAAATATCGCTGATTCGTGAAATACCTTCGCTGTATAAGACTTCAAATTCCGCAACGCGGAAAGGCGGGGCCACTTTATTTTTTACTATCTTGGCTTTTACTTTGTTGCCGATGATCTCGTCGCCTTGTTTAATCGCTTCTGATCTGCGCAGGTCGATACGGATTGATGAGTAAAATTTTAACGCGTTCCCGCCGGTTGTCGTCTCGGGATTGCCGAACATGATACCGATCTTCATGCGGATCTGGTTGATAAAGATCACACAAGTCTTGGACTTATTGATGGCCGCGGTCAGCTTTCGCAGAGCCTGCGACATTAAACGGGCTTGTAATCCCATGTGAGAATCACCCATGTCTCCTTCGATCTCGGCTCTCGGGGTCAGTGCGGCCACCGAGTCGATAACGACAAGATCCACGGCGTTTGAACGGACGAGGGTTTCGGTAATTTCCAGGGCCTGTTCTCCGGTATCGGGCTGGGATATTAAAAGTTCATCCAGTTTTACGCCGATCTTTTTCGCATAGGTGGAGTCAAAGGCATGTTCCGCATCCACAAAAGCGGCTACGCCACCCAGTATTTGGGCCTGCTTGATAATGCTTAAGGTTAAAGTGGTTTTTCCCGATGATTCCGGACCGAATATTTCAATGACGCGTCCCCGTGGAACACCGCCGATACCCAAAGCCAAATCAAGGGCTAGGGAGCCGGTGGGAATGGCCGGCACATTTTGTGCGGAAGCACTATCGAGCTTCATGATTGAACCTTTACCGAATTGCTTTTCGATCTGGGCTAAGGCTAATTCCAGAGCTTTTTTCTTGTTGTCTTTTATTTCCATTTCCGCGGTTTTTTTCTGCTCCACCATTTTTCCCTCCCTGTTGAATAAATAATGAATAATGAATGGCAATTATACCTGACTTAAACTCCTGTGTCAACAGTTTCAGGCCCGGCCGGATGCGGGTTTCGCGGGCAGGACCGATCAGGCACATTGCTGCGGCACTTATATACTTACTTAGTATTATTTATAAGCGATATGCTGTGTATTAGCCGGTTTGCTGGTGTAAATACAATTTCGTGAAAGCGACAACGCTGATCGCCGCGGTGTCCACCTTAAGGACCGTTTCGCCTAAAGAAATGGGAATACAACCGGATTTTTTCGCTAGACCGACTTCATCCGGAGTAAAATCCCCCTCCGGGCCAATTATAAAGACGATCGTTTTAGGCTCATTTTTTAGAGGGCGAAGAGTTTTCTCCAATCCCTCCCCTTGTTCGCTTAGACAGGGAATGAGGGAAATTGCCCGGGGATCGAGCGAGGGAATCAGCGCGGTGAAAGGTATGATTGGATGGATAACGGGGATGGTGTTCCTCCGGGATTGTTTGGCGGCGTTAATGGCAACGGCTTGATAACGAGCCATTTTTTTATTCGCCTGATCTTGGTTTAAGATAACTTCCGTCCGTTTGGTCTGAACCGGGATGATTTCCGCGACATCCAATTCGGTTGTTTTTTCAATGATAGTCTCGAATTTTGCCTTCTTCGGGATGGCGCAAGCCAAAATAATGTGCGGTACCTGTGGCTTGGGCGCCGCCAGGAGATGATCAATCTTCACTTCGACTTGATGGGATTCTACGCGCAGAATCGTTCCTTGCGCTTCCGCTCCCTTTCCATTAAAAAGGCGGATTGGCGAGCCCTTCTTGAGACGCAGAACATCTTTGAGGTGGTGGATTTCTTTTTTATCGTTGAGGAGCAGACTTCCTGACTGAAAATCAGTGTGCGGGATAAAAAAACGGTCCATATGGGGTGAAGGGTTTTTATTTGTTTCCGAAAACCGTTACAAAATATTTGTGGACCGAGGGGGAGTTGAACCCCCGACCTCCTGATTGCGAACCAGGCGTTCTCCCAACTGAACTATCGGCCCGTCTTTTCCGTTAAATAAAAAAATATTGCGTGAATAGAATGTCCGCTAGGAACGTGTTGGTGATAAAGTATTTCGCCTATAATATCAAATACTTTTGTTTTTTACAACAGCAACTTTCTAAAGAAATTCTTTAGAATGTGGTCCCATCCGGGTCTGTGCCGGTGCAATTACCAAGTGTGCCCGGGGGGCGTTATCCGCGAGGTTAAGGTATACGATGGATTTTTCATGGGGTTAACGGCGGTTGTTGGGTCATGACGGGAGATTACGGTTACTTCCAAGTAAGGTGGGGTCAAGGTGTAATTTATGCTGCTGACATGTATCAAGGGATACTCGGTTCCGCCGCAAGCCGCGGTGTCCGCTGGGCCGCTGACGCTTGAGCAAAATAGTATATCGTGGTGAGTCGTTGGGTCACCGGTCGCGCCCAAATAGCGCAGCCAGGTGTCATCCGCGTAATTCGCCGGGGTATTGCTTGTATCTTGGCGAATATAAAGGCCGTAAAATGACCCGTCGTTTATGACCTGAATTCCTTGATCGGCTTGGTATCCGACGGCCAGAGTGGCATTGTTGAGGATGTGCGTAATGGCCGCGGAAACATCCATGACCACCTTGGCGGATTTTTCGCTGACCTGTTGTGTTTGGCGGACGGCAACATCCAGCGAAACGATACCTAATAAAATAATCCCCATGATGGTGGTGGCAACGATAAGCTCCGTTAGGGTGATGGCGTGATGGTTGATTTTTTTCATATTTTTTTTCCTATACGTTCACCGGGATCAGGTCGGATCGTCCCACCTTACTGTTAAATTGATTAACCGGCCCCCGCTTAAGGGATCGGTCGAAATGGTATAAACGGCATTATATGCGGTGCTGCCGATAACACTCACGTTCCAATATGTCCCATTGCTTAAACTGCCGGTGTCCCAGTCGGCGGCGCTTACTTTTGACCTGAGCCATTCAAAAATTTGTTTGGCATAAATGGCGGCGGTGACTTCCCGTTCGGAAACAGTCGCCTGAGGCCGGATCCGGCTGGTCATCGTGATGATCCCGGCGGCGGCAATGGTAAAAATCAACGCGGATACCACGACTTCGACTATGGAGAAACCTTTTTTTCGTTTTCTAAGAGGTAAGATCATTCTTTCACCTATAGTGTTCTGACCTATGGACAAGCCCCGCTACATGCCGGGTTTCCTCCGGTCGTATCAATTGGGTTCTGCGTGACCGTAATGGTAAAGACAGAAGCCGGCGCGTTTCGAACGGCGGTGGAGAGGTAAGTCGAAGCGGCTGTCCGCCGATATGAATAAGTCATCCCGTTCGCAATTAAATTGAGATCCAGATTGGCATTGATCTGGGTGATGTTATAGTTGGTCCCGATCGTCCCGAAAAAAGAGCCGGTTTGAGCCCGGTAGATATTATTCGCTCCGTGCACGGCGATGAGCTGGGTTTCCGCGTCCTGTTTATGACTGCGTTCAACGGTCTTGTTATAACGGGGGATAGCGAAAGAGGCCAATATCCCGATCAGGATAACGACAACCATGATCTCAACTAAAGTAAAGGCTTTGCTATCTGTGTGTTTCATCGTTGGTATCCTATCTGATTATTTAATATCCTATTTTCTGACAAAGGCCAGCGGCTCCGCCGCTGCAACTGATAATTCCGCTTGTATTGATCGATAAGGTGTAAGATCCGCTACGGGTCATTTGCGCCAAAGTCGGCCCGGTTAATATCGTCGGCGCTCCAAAATAAGTCGGAGTGGTAAGAGTCACATCCAACAGATTCAGGTTGTTGGCATAGCTTCCGTTATTTTCCAGCGCGTATCTTTTTTGCGCGCCGAAAATAGCCAATAAAATATGCTGGCCTTCGGCAACGCGTGACCTTTCGATACTGGCGGAAATATTGGGTATCACGAAAACGACCATGACGCCGATGATGATGGTAACCGTGATGACTTCGACTAAAGTAAATCCTGAAAATAATCTTTTGGTCATTTTAACCGCCTGTCTTAAGGCTCCTAAAACGAAAAAGCTAACATCCGGGGTTGTGCCCGAATGTTAGCTTTTTCCGGAATTCGCGTAAACCCCTAGCGAATACTAACGAATGCACCGGTTCCGCTTTTGCTTATTGTTGTGGATGTCTCGATTAAGGTAATGAGATTACCGGATGTTCCTCCATTGGTTGAGTTCCTGGTCGCCACGACGGTATATGAAGTTGCGCCAGCGGTAATCGAGTAGGTGAAGTGTGTTCCAGGTGCGTTTGTCGGATTTGAGATATCCAGGTTGTTCCAGCTATCAGCGCAAGGAACATAGGAACCGTTAATCAATTGGCATCTGGCCAAGGCGCCGCGTATCGCGGAGATATTCTGCAAAGCCTCACCGGCTCTGGAAGCTTCAACCGTATTTAAGAATCTCGGCAAAGCTAAGCTGGCCAAAACACCAATGATGATAACAACGATGATGATTTCCAGCAGGGTAAAACCACTTTTATTTGTCATTTTCATTTTGTACTCCTTTACGTTTATATGAATGTGCTGCATGATTGATTTTCAATTTAACTTCATTTTGCTATCGACGCATCCCTCCTTTCTGATTCTCATAAAAAAAACCTATTCTCTTTTCGAATAGGTCACATTATTCTTATCTTGCTCTGTGTACTGGTAACTGGCTGCCCCCATTTGGGCCCTCTAGTTTTGTGCCCTACCCTTTCGAGTAGTTTACCTTTTTCAATACGGCTAGCTATCTCGTTTAATTAAGGTATACCATGTTGTAACCTTTTGTCAATGCGCGAATAAGAATAACGTGAAAACGTTTTCAAAGAGCCGATGTTATGAAACCATTATATTACTTTTCTGTGAATATTCAGAAAAAAAATCTTTTTTTTTAAACTGCGCCCTGTCCGTCCGGTCCGCCGATTTCATCATCCCATCGTTCCCATGTTGAATATCGGCAAGAACATCGCCAAAACGATGACCCCGATAATACTGCCCATAAAGACCAGCATGACCGGTTCGATAATGGTGCCTAACCGTTTCATGAAAGTTTCGACAGCGTTCAGATAAAACGCGGCTACGTGATTTAGCATCTTGCTCAACTCACCGGTTTCCTCCCCCACGGTGATCATCTGGACGGCCATGGCCGGGAAAAAGTTGCTCTACTATATCGGCGCCACCAGGGACTTTCCTTCCCGGACGCCTTCTTTTATCTCTTTAATGACCAGCGCACAGGTGTTGTTGTTGACCAGCCGTTGAGTGATATCCAAGGCCTGGAGAATGGGGACTCCGCTGTCAATAAGGATGGCCAACATGGAGGCAAAACGTTCGACCACAATGAGCTTGATGATCTCTCCGACCGCGGGCAGGCCAAAAAGAAATTTTTCATAATTCATTTTGCCGCTATAGGTGGAAACATATTTTTTAAATATAAAGAAAATGACGACCATCCCGCCTAATAGATACATGATATTTAATTTAATGAACTTGAATAAATTAAGAAGAACTTGCGTTATCAGGGGCAAGGTGGTCCCCAGGCTTTTAAAGATCGTTTCAAATTTAGGGGCGATCCCGAAAGCGAAGAAACCGATTGCGCCCAACGCCACGATCAGCAAGATCAGCGGATATAATAAGGCGGAAATTATGGCCGCGCGGAAAGAGGCTTCCTGTTCGAGGTAATGGGCCAGCTTATCCAGGACCCGTGGCATCGTTCCCGAGGCCTCGCCGACTTCCACAAGGCTGACCCAAAATTGGTCAAAGACCTTGGGATGTTTGCTCATGGCTTGGCTTAGTGATGTCCCCTGCTCCACTTCTTCTTTGACTTTTTTAAGCATCTTGTAGAAATTTTGGCTTTCGACCTGCGAGAGGATGACATCCAGGCTCCGCAAAAGGGTTACCCCGGCCTCCATCATGGTGGTGAGTTGGCGGGCAAATATCAATAAGTCGTCGAGCTTGACCTTGCTATGGGTGAATTTTCTTTTGACGGCCGGTTTTTTTGGGCGGAGAGAATCCGCAGAGGTTATTTCCTGGATGCTGACGATGAAATAACCTTTTTCCTGAAGCGACCTTACCAAGGTGGGCTTATCGTAGGCATCCGCGACTTCCGCGATCGCCCGTCCATTTGCGTCTTTGACGATGTAAGAATATTTGCTCATAAAAATTTGCCAGGATGAAAATTTCTTAAAGGTTGATGAAGGCTATTCGCGGGAGACAGCCACGCTGAGGACTTCGTCCAAGCTGGTTATCCCCTCTTCGACTTTTCTTAACCCGTCTTCAAACAAGGTATTCATGCCGTTCTTTCTCGCCATGTCTACAAGCTCAGAATAACTTGCTTTTTGCGAAATTAAATTACGGATTTTTTCGTCAATCGGCATAACTTCGGCGATAGTCAGACGGCCGCGATAGCCGGTAAAGTTACATTTTTCGCATCCCTTTGAGCGGTAGATCAATTCACTTTTCAGCTTTAAACCGCCTAATTGGCCGGGATCGGGTTCATAGGCTTCTTTGCAGGCATTGCACAGACGCCGGGCCAGGCGCTGGGCGATAATGATAATTAACGACGGAGTGAGCAGGAATGATTCAATCCCGATATCCATCAAACGGTTAATGGCCGAGGCGGCATCGTTGGTGTGCAACGTGCTTAAGACGAGATGCCCGGTCAGAGCGGCCCGTACGCAAATTTGCGCGGTCTCCAGGTCGCGGACTTCTCCGACCATAATGATATCCGGGTCCTGGCGGAGAAAGGCGCGCAAGGTTGTGGCAAAGGTCAAACCGATCTCCTGGCGCATGCCGACCTGATTGATGCCGTCGAGCTTATATTCAACCGGATTTTCGGCGGTCAGGATATTCTTTTTTGGATCGATGATTTCGTTTAGACAGGAATAAAGGGTGGTTGATTTTCCGCTCCCGGTCGGCCCGGTCACAAAGATCAATCCATACGGCGCATGGAGGCTTTTGCGGATGACTTCCAGCTGTTGCGTATCAAATCCTAAATTGGTTAAATTCAGGGGCGTTGCGGCTTTGTCGAGAATACGCATTACGACTTTTTCTCCCCAAACGGTAGGGATCGTGGAGACGCGCAAGTCGACGGTGCGGTCCTCAAGCTTGGCCGTAATATTGCCGTCCTGGGGCAAGCGTTTCTCCGCGATGTCGAGTTTCGCCAGAATTTTAATGCGCGAAACAATGGCCAGATGCATATGGTGTGAAGGCGGAGGTATTTGGTAAAGCACCCCGTCGATTCGGTAACGCAGGTTGATCTTTTCTTTATATGGCTCGATATGAATATCGCTGGCGCGCTCATCGATGGCTTGTCGAATCATTAAATCCACCAGCTTGATAACCGGGGCCTCTCCGGCTTTCGCGATTAATTTATCGATGCTTAATTCGGTTGAATCGGAGGAAGATTTGATCTCCTTACCGAAATTCGTATTTTCCCCGGGGGTATAGGTGCTTTGCACGGCTTCACCCAAAAGCGAACTTTTTCCGTCGCCGCTGATCGCGGTTGATTTGGTGTAAAAATTCGAGATCCCTTTGAGAATGACGGATTTGGTCGCAATGACCGGGTTGATCTCGCAGCCGGTTATTTTCTTTAAATTGTCCAGCATCATCAAATCCAGGGGGTCAAATACCGCACAGGTTAGCAAGGACATATTTTTGGAAAGGGGCAGGACATAGTGCTGTTGGGCGAAGTCCTGCGGAACAAGTTTCTCCAAGTCCTGGTCGTCTTTGGGCGTCAAGAGGTTTGATTTGTCGGACGAATAGGGGATGCCAAGCTGAGTCCCGAGAGCGGCCGCGATATCTTCTTCGGTAACAAATCCGAGCTTGACCAAAATTTCGCCGATCCGGCCCTTCTCCTGCTTCTGGGTTTCAATGGCTTTGTGGAGTTGGGCTTCAGTAATTAAGCCTTGCTTGATGAGAATCTCGCCTAATTTGTAATAGGTCATGGTCGATAACCCTTATTTTGATAAGTTTCGGTCATTGGCTGCCGGCTTAAAAATTTAAGTTAGAGATTATTTTTTTCATAGATCGCCAAGGCATTGTCGATTTCTAATTTTCTTCTGACCGGCATGTCCTGTTCGCGATTGATCGGCCGATAATTTGTCAAAGCGGTATTGATGGTATCGGTCTCGTTTAAAATACGCGGTGTCAGGAAAATAACTAGTTCACGTTCTGCGGACGATTTATCTTTATGGCGAAATGCGGAGCCGATAAGCGGCAAATCGCCCAGGAAAGGCAGTTTGGTAATAACGTCAGTTGAGTTATCGCGCAATAAGCCGCCGATGATGACCGTCTCGCCGTTTCGAACACGCAAAATGGATTTCGCGCCCCTTTCTTCCGGATCTTTAAACGTCTTTCCGTCGTAAGTTCCGCCGGTGCGGGCCTCAATGACCCGCGGGACAACCGCAAGGATGATTTCATTCGTTAAGATATTCGCCTGAGGCGTGACGGTCAGGAAAACACCTGTTTCGACGCGCTCGGCTTCAACGGATTGAACCGCGGTGGACTGGGAAGAACTGGTCTGGGTGGAGATGCCGATGGCTTCGTTGGTTGAGATCTTGATTTCGGCTGTCTGATTGTTCAGCGTCAGCAGGCGCGGGCGGGCGAGATATTTTGTGTCGGTTTGGGTTTTCAACATCTGTAACATTGCCGTCATTCCCGAAGCATCAATGGTTCCGACGCGATATTCGGCTTCTTCAAATTCATACCCTTTATCGAGCAACTGGTTTTGGTTCCAGGGATAAACGTGGTCACGCTGGCCGCCGCTGAAGGTCAAGGGCGTCCCGCCGTATTTCACTCCCAGCTTATCCGCCGTCGTTTTGGATATGTCGAGCATTTCTACTTCGATGACAATCTGCGGAACAGGCATGTCCAACCGGGCGATCGTCTGTTCAATGATCGGGAATTGTGACGGGATATCGGTGATAATCAAGCTGTTGGTCCGGGGGTCTTCGATGATCTTGGCGTCTGGTCCGGATGTCGCCGCCTTGATCGCGGCCATGAGCCCATTATCGGATCCGGTCGCAGCCCCTCCGCTAGCTGAACCGGTCCCGCAGGTGGGGATCGTGGTGTTTAGCTTTGAGGAAGAGACGGTTGCGTTCTTCAACGAATAAATTCGAGTGAGCAATTGTTTGGTTGGCTTGGCTAGTTCCTTGACGACGAAGATATCGCTTCCGGGTTGTATCTCATAGGTTAAATTATTGGCGCTCAGGATGCGGTCCAGGGCCTTTTCGACCGGGACATTGTCCAGGTAAAGGGTCAGTTTTTTGTTCATGATGCTCTGTGCAGCGATAAAGTTCATTCCGGATTGCTGCGAAAAGATTTTTAACACATCATTCAAATCCGCATTCTTGAAATCCATGGAGATCCGCTTGGAATATTCCGGATAGGCAAACTGGCTGGCCTCCGCAAAATTCAAGGCGTAGACATTGGGCAGAAAAAATAAGGAAAATACGAGATAGAAAATAAAACATTTCATTATCGTTTTGTGCATTTTATCTTTTCTCCTTATGTTTTGTGTCGGTGCCGGTTTTGCAATTTTGGATATTCCGAGTCATGATCGGAAATTTTTCATTGTGTATATTGAACCGTAAATTCTTTGCCGGAATATTCGACAACGATCCCGGCCTTGCTTATTTTTGTTATGGTCGCATTCTCTATGCTCATGCCGATATCGATGACTTGATCATTGATGATCGCTTGCGGACGGTCTGAATTCCAGACGAGTCCAGAAATGGTCAGGCTCGGCAGTTTGATCTCGACTTCTTCGATTTTTTTCGCCGATGATGCCGGCCTCGGTTGTTGAGGCTGCGGCGGTTTGATGTCAGTCGGTTTAGGTTTAGCTTCGGAGATTTGCGTTTCCGTGGGTGACGGCAATTGCGGGATAAAGGGATTTCGTTCCGGGGCGATGGTCCCGTTGGCGAAATTCGCTTCGATATCCGGAGGCCTCGCGGGTTCAAACTCCGCGCGCGCGTGACTCCCCGGGAAAAGAAGAAATAGGCTTAATAGGATGGTAAGGGCTAAGGTTATCTTTCTCATTTTTTTATCAAGATAGCAGCGATTTGTATGGATGCACGGATGTTCGATTGCCCCGTTGTGGCCGAATCCATCTGCGCGCCCAAGTCTTCGACTAGAAAATGGTATTCCGCATGTTCAATATTACGGACAAATCTCCAGAGATCGGTATAATCCTTCGCTAAGATGTCGATCCTTATCCGGCTGAGTTCGTAGAGATTAAGATTTTCCTTCTGTGACGGTGAAAACGCCACGATTTGTATATTGTTAACGACGGCCAAATCGTTGAGGACACTGATGAGTCTTTCGTTGGGGATGCCGGCGGACAATGAACTCGTAAACTCGGCGAGATTCTTCTCGGCCGCCTGAAATTCGTTCAGGGCGGTTAATTTTTCTTCAAGTTTCTCGGTGTTTGAGCGCAACTCCTGCAAATTGGCTTTCCCTTGCATATTAAGGAAGATAACCGCCCCAATTGTCACCGTGACCAAAATGACGTTTGCCAGGATATCTTTTCTCTGAAACAGTTCGTCGCGTAATTTTGTCAAATCGATATTTTGCAGATCATTGATATCGAATTTGCTCAACTCATAAAGACTTTTTGTTATCTCTTTTATTCCCATGTCATTTACAATTGATTAGAAAAGCGGTTACGGGATATCCTTGCAAGTTTTGCCGGCTGACGGAAACAAGCTCGATGTTCTTAAAAAAACCGGATAATACCTGATTCGTTCTTAAGTTCTGGACAAACGTATTAATGAGCAAAACTTGTTGATTCGCATCGGCCGAATAGGAATAACCGTTAAAGTTTAAATCAATCTTTTGCCGGCTCCCCTCCGGCATCCTCACCAAGGGACATTTTACGGCGAAACTGTTCAGCCAGACCCCTTCGGGAAGTTCTTTTGGGACAAGAGCCAAGAAGGTGGATACGGGGGTGGCCGCGGGGATTTCTTTGTAACCGTTTAATTTATTGTTGATTTCTTGGGTTTGTTGATGCAGCATCTCCGCGGTTGTGAATTCATAGCGGCCGATTTTTTCGGTTAAACTTTTGATTTGCTTCTGGAAAGAGACCTTTTGATTTCCCTTGAATTTGAAAACAAAGAAAATGATGCACAGGCAAACGAAAGCCGTGATGGCCACTTCCGTATAATTAGTTCTGGCCCCGGCGGCCCCTTCGATTTTTTCTCCAGCGGTTTCTTTATAGGACAGGTCGAAATTGACATTTTTGGCAACGGTATCCCGCAGGCAAACTCCGAATGCGCTCAGCGCTCCGGAATCCGTATTTCGGCTCGTATTCAGCATTGAGTTGACATTAAGAAGAGTTGTGGGGATGCTGATGTATTCCTCGAGGTTTCGGTCGAAGTTGACGTGACTTTCATTCTCAAGAACGAAAATCTTTTCCACATTGCTGTGTGCCGCCTGCCTTCGGTAGTAATCCAGGGAGATCCGGATCTCGTTGAATAACCTCGCCTGTAGTGAGTCCGGTGTCTGCGTGCCCTGGGTTTTCGGCAGAGATAATTGGAATTCACGGACAAACTGTGGGACGTTTTTCTCAACGATGATGATCCGCCCGGAGAGATGGTCAGCTTCGATAACGGCAACGGTTTTATTGCCGGGCAACAGTTTTTTGAAAATCAGGGCGCGTATAAGACTCATAAAAGATGGCTCAACGATGTTGACTTGCAGGCCGGCGCGTTCCAGGATACGGCAGTAGTTCTCAATCACGGTCTTTCGAATGGCCACGAATAGGACGCGCATTTTTTTGCGTCGGTTGTCGGTTATCGGGATAGTGTCATACGCGTAGGACAGATCGTCTAGCTTGAAAGGGATGTATTTGCTGACTTCAAATTCAACGACCCCCTTCACTTCCGATGATTGCATCCAAGGGATGATAAACGTTCGGAAAATGATATCCTGGGCCGGGAGGGCAAAGTTGACCTCGGACGAAGTGATCTGCTGGTCACGCAGTGCCTTTTGGATTATGGAGACAAGATTGAGGGCTTCCGGTGTTTCTTTTTGAGCGGAACTTGTAATATCATAAAGGAGCTGAAACGGCGAACTAAAAAGCTTTGTAATCGTGTTCCTTTCAGTCTCAACGAAATGAAATGTATTGCGGCTCCAGAATATTCCTAACTGTTGGTTTTTTGCCATTTTCGTTAGTAGTTGATAGTATTTAAGTTATAAGAACTAAGTTCCTATTGTACATGAAGAAATCAGCTATCCAAGTCGTTTTTTATTATTTTTGCATTTCGAGATTGTGATTTCAACCATTTGTCAATTTCCTGTCGATCAAATCGCCAAACACCACCGATTTTAATCCCAGAAATTTTACGCTGGTTTAACCAATTATAAATCGTTTGTTTCTGAAGTTTTAAATATTTTGCAAGCTCTTCTACGTCAAGCAATTGTTTCATTTCAGCCCTGATCTTTAAGTAGTAACTCTGTTAATTTGGCGAAGTTTTCCTCGGGTCAAAATTACCAAATATTTTCATATATGCTTAATTAGACTATAATAGACTTACTCTGTCAATAACAATTTCAGTTATTTTATTTAATTTTTTGGAGTTAGCATAAACTGTTATGGCAGAAGGATTAAAAGTTGGGGAATAGGATGAGATTAGTAGGAAACGTGGATGCTGATGTTGGGCGGACTGCTTCTGTCGATGGAAACATCATATGTTCTTCCGTCGATTTGGACACTTTCGGTGTAGCCGTCCGGATAAAGCGCATTATTATAATATGTCTGCCAGTAGTACATTTTCGCAAGCTCTTCAGCGGTAATGCTTTGGGCTAGGCTGGTAACGGTAGAGACTTCACTGACATTAATACTGACAATGCTGATCGCTATGATGATCATGCCCATTACAATAATCAAAACTGTCGCCAGGACGATACCGGATTGGTTTTTGCGGGGGCGTCTAAGCATTTTTCACGCATCCTTTTCGGATTCGGTTTCCTCGAATATTATATAACTTCGGCACTTCGGGCAAATTTTGATTTTTGAATCGCTATAATCAAGGAAAACGTATGTGCAATAGGTGCATTGATGGAGAAATTTAAATTCCTGGCCGAACTGTTTTTCTCTATTACAAGTATAGAATAACCAGAATCCGATGACAAGCATAAGATTCAGTGTTAAATATATGGCGATCGCGATAGAAAAATCAATTTTTATCATTTCT
>Ga0265297_10006289_pt1 | contig 17374 bp, 32 predicted proteins | sample Munlanlwell13791_FD_192502 | JGI IMG/M metagenome (GOLD analysis project Ga0265297, IMG submission 192502) | Leachate microbial communities from a municipal landfill in Southern Ontario, Canada - Leachate well 137-91 | ecosystem: Engineered > Solid waste > Landfill > Unclassified | place...
AAACTTACCCTTAGAAGGTGCCGATAAAAAAGACTCCCAAGTGTCTAAATCAACACCAGAATACCAATAAGTAGAACCATTTGAAATAAAAGAAACATAGGCAACCATATTATCAGGATCATAACCAATTTCTGCAACATTTGAACTATTTACAGGGTACATTACAACATCTGAAAAGGCCACAATTCACCTCCTTAAAAAACCTAAAACTCAGAAAGATCATCTATCAAGCTATAATAATTCACTGGTAAAACTAAATTCTCACCATCAGAACCGACAGCTCCTTCTATTAATATACCATCAAACTCTACCACACTTCTATCAGACATGAAAAGATTAGCACCTGAAGAACCAGACTCGTCCTCTTCAAAACTAATTACAGATACTCCTTTTTCTGCATATTGATCTCTGTAATTAAATGACATACTACTATACGGAATTTTACCATATCTGTAACAATGACCAACTGGACCTAATTCATAACCCAGTTGACCCAACTGAAGTGCTCGATCCAGTACACCCGTATCCATACTAAAAAAGTCATCAGGATTCTTAACACCATATGAATGTACAAGCCTAATATCCTCCTCTGTCACTAACCGCCCTGTATCCTTAAACGTAGACATCTTCTGTACGAAAAAAGCCCTCTTAAAAGAAGCAGCAATACCGCCCATATCAGTAACCAATCTACTAAACGTTTCAGGATCATTTTGATATACATCCATGAAAACCTCCATAGCCTCAACCACACCCTGCTTTCCTGAACCTTTTTCATACTGACTTTGATAATACCAATCCAACTTACTTTGCATATCTGTAATAACGTCCGTATGCTGACCCAAACCATATGCAAAATCCTCTAATTCAGGACCTGACTCAGATAAGAAATTACGAATAGTTGTCAACCCTGAAGCAATAGCAGAAATATCCTGATTCATGGATTTTTCAGAATATTTAAACTGTTCCAATAATGATAAAACATCATCAAAATTAGAAATTACATCCTGAACAGAAGAATCCAACCCTGAAAATTCACCATTCAGTCTGGATAAAACATCCTGTAATGACTTAACCCTGCCCTGCTCCTGCTCAACCATTTTTGAGTTTGACTCTAATAAAGCCAACGCTTTATCCATAGGAACAGGCTTCATGGGTATCTGATCCTTGTAAACGCCGGGAATATTTGTCTGATAAAACGTAACCATACCATTACGATCTATCTTTATCCCAGCATCCTCTAAAACCCCCTTATGCCTTTCTAAATCATATAAATCGTATAAAGAAGAATCTACAACATCTTCATCAGTTTTATACCCGTAAAACGCCTCAGATGGCACTTCATCTGACACCCCCTCACTACCTCCCCACGTATCAGGAACCCACATACCAGACGGAGCCTGTTTGAATGTTTGTGCCTTTTTCTTCTCTATTGACCAAATCGACCCTGCCTTCTTCACAGGAACGTACTTGGCATACTCCTTCTGTTTATTACCCGACAATACAGAAATATCTGCACCAGCTTCCAGAAGTAACTTTACAACCTCTGTATAACCATATTGAGAAGCCCTTCGCAACGCTTCATCATTCTCTGCATGAAGATCTGCTCCATACTCCAGAAGTAACTTCACAACCTCTGTACGACCATAGTCAGAAGCCCTTCGCAACGCTTCCTCATCCTCTGCATGAACATCTGCTCCATACTCCAGAAGTAGCTTTACAATCTCTGTATGACCATATCGAGAAGCCCCTTGCAACGCTTCATCCTCATTTGCATGAACATCTGCACCAGCTCCCAGAAGTAACTTTACAACCTCTGTACGCCCATATTCAGAAGCCAATCGCAACGCTTCATCCTCATTTGCATGAACATCTGCTCCATACTCCAGAAGTAGCTTTACAATCTCTGTACGACCATATCGAGAATCCCATCGCAACGCTTCATCCTCATTTGCATGAAGATCTGCACCGGCTTCCAGAACCCGACGAACCCCTTCAACATCACCAGAAGTTGCAAAAGAAAGCAACTGTTTATTCAATCTACCTAAAACAGTGTCCCCGTCTTCCATCTCCTCATACAACATCTCCGGATTATCTATCTCAAAAATGTCTATCTCACCGAAATCATAAGGAATATCATAAAAACTCTGAGCATCTTCAAACTCAATAACAGAAAAACCTACAACCTGCTTTTTCAACAACATGATTTCCTGTGATTCAGGCAACCCGAGTTCTTCTAAAATCTTCAAAAACTCTTGTGATTCTTCAGGCTCCAAATCCTTACACTGAACACCTACCAACTCACATTCAGACGGAATCAACCAACCTTCTGTCATCTCATCTAAATGAACTATAGGTTTATCAACAGCCGTCAAAACCCCTTCAGAAGACGACGAAAACACATCAGCATTCCAAAGCACTTTACAAACACCGTTAAACACCAACGCAAACCGACGATACTCGGAAAAATCCCAGAACGGAGATTCATTTGCATCCGTCACACATATCTCGTTAGAAACCTTAGACATATCCTTGGCAACTCTTGCCAACTTCGCCATATCAATTTGGCGAATAACGTGCACCCAACTGCCAGATACATCATACTTCGGCTGAAGATTCAAAAGTTCTGGCTTCCTCCTCACAACTTCCGAAATCTCCTTCGGAGACATTGAGGGTACATCGTAACCTAACAAGCTCATAACCACAGAAGCATGGTTGAACTCCTCTACAGCCATCCCGCCGTAATCCAACTCACTTTCATATTCCACTTCAAACAAATCATAATCTTCTACATCTCCATACTCGTTTTCTATCTCACGATCAGAAACTGGAGTTGCTTTTTTAGTAGCGACTTTTACCGACTCATGCAAATCATCAACCAAACAATTCGACCCTGTTTTAGTATGTATACCTAAATCCACCAATGACAAGGTAAACTCATACTTCTCAGAATCAGAAAGCTGATCTACAATCATGTTGTAAGTATAATTAGATAAAATACCTGAATCATCAGACGCAAGCCTGGCACGTTCTATAGCATCTTCCAAAGTAATCATAAGTTACTCCTCATTTCACCAATTATACACCTGAAAAATCACGAAATCTAAAGAGGAATATCAGAATCCAAAGAACCTATAGCGTCATAGAATTGACAATCATCAAAATAATCCCCACATAACTCTTTTTTACAATAAAGACATTTATTATTAAAACATTTTGGTTTATTCAAATCCTCATCAATAGAGACTAAATCCGTTTCATCAATAACTTTTACACACCCTCTCTTTTTAGTCGCCATCAAAATACCCAATCTTTTTCAAAAAAGACCTAAGACCTTCTACAACTTCCTTATCATTTTCTACCAGCTTCCCTTTAACGTAAATATCACCATCAGATTTCAACTCTAACGCAACATCACCGTCTGCATAAAAAGCCATAGAATAAGTATCCGCATGTAACTTCATAATCAACTCTCTTCTGTAAAAGTAGGAGAGTAATTAAACAAAAAGAAGTCTAACTTGGATAAATAATCCTCCCTATTAGCACCCCTGAAACCACATTTCTTTACGTGTTCCGCCTTAATCCGATCATACTCACTTGACGAAATTGCATGGTTCATATACCACTTATCAACAGAACCTCCAATTTTCTTCAACTTCTCCAACAACTCACCCTCATCTGCACCAATATCCAATGGAGGACTACTATTCAAATACATATCCCGTAAACAAGCCCAAGCCTTTTCAAAAAATTTATCTTCTCTACTCATTTTACACCTCTATCAATAATTTACTATCATATTGTAATGACTCCAACCTATATCCAGATCGTTCATATGGAGTGCCATACGGATTACACTCACATAGAGTAGGCCCAATTTTAGCAGAAATACGATTATGAAAGTGACCAAACAGCCAGGCCAACGGCTTTTTATTCTCAATAACCCATTCACAATTAGAAACATAACCCCCATTCAACACGCTACATTGATATTCTGGAGGAATCAACAAATATGAAGGGCCGTGATGCGTAACAACTACCGTATTCTCATCAACTTCACTTTTCAAATATTCTACTAAACTATTAAATTCACTCAAAATATCAGAAGAAGTAATAAGCCTGCCATACTTGAAAATATTCTTATAATCAAAAAATGATGAACTTATTTCATCAATCCTTGAACAAAATTCAAAATCCGTCCAAAGAGTACCACCTACAAACTTTACAGATCTCCTACTCCCCTTCTCCTTAATCATAACCTTCGCTCTATCTAAAATAAAAACATCTTCAAATCTACCAAGCTCACTTCTGAACCTGGCATATGATGAATCCAAATCATGACCATAAAAATCATAATTTCCCAAAACAAAAATAACAGGAACACTGGATTGAGAACGAATACAACTGATTAAGGATTTAAAAACACGCTCATCTGATGAAACATCGCCAGCAAGTACAATTACATCAGCTTCAGGATTTATATCTAAAAAACGAGAATTAGGGGGGTATTGATCAAAATGAGTATCGGATACCAGTTGAATCTTCATCAAAAATCCTCTTCCATATTAAGAAACAACGATCCATAATCGCTATCAAGGCCCTCGGCATAAGAGATTGCCAAATTTTCATCCTTGAAAAGTTTTGACTTTTTAAACTGTTTTCTCAACTCTTTCGGAGAATCCTGCATAATTCTATGCGCCAAATTAAAGTCAAGAACTTTAACACGATACTCTTTTCTCACAGAACCTGATTCCAAAATCACAGCACAACTATCAGACTTATCAGAACACATGTAGCTCCTCAATTAACAATACAACTTATCTATAATATCTTAAAAAAGAAAGAAAGTCAAACGCTATCTTCCACTTGTTCGGAAAATTTTAGGCTCAAAATTAGAACCAGTAGAATTTAACCTCTTTACCAATTCTCTACGCCTTCCACTATCTAACTTATTTACAACTGCATCTTTCACTAGCAAATTTGCACCAACCATACATCTAGCAACGTCATCCGAACCTCTACCACGCCTGGAGCCTTTTTTAGGAGCCATAATCTTCATCAAATCTGGAGATCTTTCCAACCTTAACAACTCCATCAAGCCAACAGACTCAGCAAACATGTTCTCTTCCTCGACAGAATACTGCAAAGATCCTGTCTCAGACAAAGAAACATTATCCATATGATTTGGAGGTAAAAATGAAACCTTATCATTGTACACTTCTTGCACAAAAGACAAAAAATCAGAATTCTTCAAATGAACTTTATTTGACTGAATACCTAAATCCCTGATAGCCTGAATCAATGAAATACTCTGCCATTGGTCGAAACATACCGTAACTATCTTACGTTTCATCTTTATTACTTTAATAATATCAATCAATGAATTAAAGTAAACCTCACGATCCCTTGTCGGTACAATACGACAACAAAAATCGTAAACCGTTACTAATCTCCCTAAATTCTCCCCAGACATTGATGGCTTAGCGGCAATTCCATATTTAAAAGGACCCCCCATAAGACCTTGTGATAAAGGAGAATCTACATTTGATTTCAAGGCTGAAATATGACCACCTTGCTCAGGTAACAATAAATCACTAGATGAAAACCGGTGCTGATCATAATGATCCTCTTTTACAAATTCAGCATGAGCGCCAACCATAGCAAATGCGTCAAAAGTAGAACCGGCATCACAGAAAATGTATAAAGGATCTTTCCAATTATAAGCCAACTTATCAACAGAGGACCCTACATACATTTTACCCGTTGTATCTGTCCTGTGAATTATGTTGAATGTAACAGACGGAGCCCTTTTATAATCCACACAAGCCCAAAACCGTAAAGGATTATCAAATAAAGGCGTTTCAGCATTGGGAGGATTAGCACCAAAATCACGCTCAGCACCAACCGGATCTTTTCGATATTCCTCGTCAAAATCATCACGAGTTAAATCCGGGTTAAACTCCCAGGTAGAACCCTTCCATACAAACGTCTTCTTTGTCTCCCCCTTAATTGCCTTAGAATACATAACCATCGCTTCATCATCTGGAGAAATTGGTGATGTAACATTCACCAACATTCCATATTGATGGGGTAGATTTAACCTCCTAACAGCACCCCTAACTGTCTTTAGAGATTGATTCAAAACACGTAATAATTCTTGTCCAGACGTTTTACTTTCAGTAGTAGAAAGACGCGAAAGCTCATCAATACTCGCCCAAATACGGGTCATACCTGCAAGACCGCTACTATTACTGGCTACACTGATAAACCGTACCTGCATCCAACCATCAACAACTTCCTTATCCAATTCACGATAAGACCATAAACCAGTTGTTCCTACCTGCTCTTTTTCTAATTTCTGAACATAAGCAATAGCCCTTTGAATCCAAGGGGAGCTATTTCTCATTGACCTCCATTTAGCATAGCACGTTTTATTCGCCTGGGTGGCCGTAGAAGCCGCAAAAGATACGTCGAATATCTCCCCAGCAGCCTGCCCAAAATAACGAGCTACAGCGTGCTTCCCGCCCCTCACAGAAATGACTCTCAAACAATGCTCAATATAACCACCCATATGAGCAGCCATGAATGACTTTCCAGATCTCATCCCTGAAATAGTCAAAAATGTGTCCCACCAATTTATTAACCCATCTGATTCCAGACCATATTGAGTATTACCACACTTAGGACACTTAAAATCATTAGCCTCATCATTCCAAACCAATAAATTCTCAGACTCTAAATATTCCCTACCCTTACCCCAGCAATCCTTCGCTTCTAAACTCTGATCATTACAAACCGGACACCTTAAATTAAACACATCACGAAGTAGTTGATATTGGCGAACATGGTGATAAATAGACGGCATGTTCCAGTATTGAACACCCGTACAAAACTCTATCGCATTAGGAGCATAAGTAGATAAATAGCTTTTTTCATAATCAGACTTTCCACGACCATCTACAGACTGGTCAATAACATCAGTAATACGACTTAAAAAGTCTGATTTTTTATTAACTGACATATCTCTTTAGTACAAAACCGGAAATAATAATAGAATCAGGCCTATCTTTAATCCGTAATTTAGATATATCTACCGGAAGACAATATTCAACTTCATCTACCCAAAACCGTAATCCCGATAAAACTAAGTTAAATACTTTCGGTATCTGTAAAATACCAACCTTTAAATCTTCTCCAATTTTAAAGGATTCTTCCCTTAAAATCAATCGACCTAAAGGTATACCCTTATCTGACCTTACCAAATGATCCTTGGTAAAAGATTTAGGAGAAAAAACCATGCTAACGAATACGATACTCAGACATTACACGTTTAATGACATCAGGAACTGCCTTTTTCATAGAATCCCTCATATTTGACATTATCATGTTAGACACTTCCAAAGGTAGACCTGATCCCGGTAATTCACCCATTAACAAAACTTTAGCATCCTCTACTGTAGACATCAAAGCAGTCAAAAACAAACTTACAGTTAATTCAATACCCATTTTAACAGCCTCACCGGCGATAGGGGCCTTATTCCGCAACTCAGTCAACTCCACCTGGAGATTGAACAAACTTGTCACCTGTTTCTGAAGCTGATCTATCTCTACTAACGATATTTGCTTACCTTCCTTGATTTTAGCATTCAATCGATCATTATATCCAGTTAGTACCAACTCAAAATTACCAACCATATTTGATAAATTCTGATAGTCCATAAGCTCTTTACTTAATTCATTAATCATATCATCAGCCTCCTCCCAATCAGATTCAACCGGCAATGATTCCTTATAAACCTCGGCCAAAGTCTCTGGATCATTAACATTCCAACCCTTACGGGCTACCATTCGTCTTACTGCCATATAATCCTGACAATGACCGGTTTGTGTATATGGAGATCCATCCCTGGCACTCCAATAAGGTTTTGATCCTACAAAATGTGATTGAAAATTCTGTTCAGAAAAAGGTTTAAAGTAAAAATCATCTGAGGAATCTTTCCCTTCGTTTAAAGATTCCAAATGAATATCATTCAGCCACCTACAAACAGAGGCCCTTGTCTCGTTCTTCTTATTAACCCTATCATGCACTTCCACCCACAACTCAGGCTTGGTGACAAACAACTTACAAATCTTACACGATTTGTTCCATTGATTATTAGAATACGGCTTCTTCAAAATGACACCTCATTAAATAGCACTACCACGATATTATATTACAACAGAAATGAAAAGACAGGAATTTAATTATGCTGCTCCTTAAGAGCTTCCTTAATGGCCTTTTTCAAATCCTCCCGCTCCTCCTCATTCTGCTTCTCCAATTGTGACTCAATTTTAGAAATTGATTCTGAGCTTTTCTCAACCTCAAAATTAATCCTATTCACAAATGTAAGAGCAGCCACCCCTAATGTCAAGAAACAAACAAGTAATGAAATACCTATTCCGGCTTGCCATATATATAAACGCCTGATAGACCTGTTCGCTTCCATTATTTCATCTTTATTATCCTCTATACGATCTTTTGAATAACACTCATGATCTGCATTCATCAAATCATCCAATCTCTTTTCAGCTTTTTCCAACTGTTTGAATAAAATCCTGGTCTTCTCCAGTACGTGTTCTAACTCCCTACCAAAGAACTTTTCAGTCTTATCAAGAAACTCCTTCTGAAAATTCACAGTATCGTCCAACCTGTTTACTTCAGACTTAATTTCAATCAGATCATTCTTATTTTCAGTAGTGTCACCCATGTCACTATAGTAACATAAACCACAAAGGATATATAAATATCGTGGTACGATTTTTCGCGCAACCATATACTTATGAGTTCCTTTTTAGTCTTCTTTTTACTTTATTAAAAAAAGTGTGCCAAAAAGAGCCCTATCCCAATATCTCAGCCATTTAAAAGCTCTGTAAGAATTTTAAATAGATCTCTGCTTCAAAATTAGAACCTATAAGACAAACGTTTTTTTTCATTATTTTTAGTAGCGCAGCTACTAAATTTTGAATTTTTTGAAAGAAAAATTCAACAAACGTGTTTGTCTGTTATTGAAAAAAGATTTTGAAAAAATGTTTTTGATCTTATTACAAGATACCACAAAACTCAGAATTAAGGAAGAATTTTCATCGAAGAGAAAAATAAACAAAAGGTGGACAAACGCTCATTCATAGCAACTTTATATCGTTGTCTGTTGTTTACTACTTCGTTTTTTGATATTTAAATGAGCGTTTTGAATATTGAAATGAGCGGAAATGTATATATTATTTCTTATCGTCATCAGAATACTGTTTAATTCTGTTCAAGTTTTCCAATATTATTTCAACTTCTGTCAAAACTTGAAACTTCTGACAAGATCCTATAGTGAGTAATTGTGCAATTTCATTACAGGCTGTTTCAATTTCATCCAGGTATTTTTTAATTTTCATCATCAGTTTGGAAGTCGTCATAATCCCATAGTGGATCTGGTGTATTGTCTATCAAATCCTTCATATTTTTTTCTACATAATCACGTTTATCAAATGGCTCAAAACAATCATTTTCTTCTGGATGAAAATAACCTTCTTTATCTGAACATTCTTTCATGCAACTATTACATAAGTCGAATGCTGTGTCCGACGAAATAGGTCTATTACAAACGGTGCATCTTAGCATTTTATACCCCTGTCAATGTTTTTATTGTTTTATCAATATATTCTGCAACAAGTTTTCCCGTAGGCGTTTCAATGTTTTCTATATTCCAATGATCGGCGGTTGATCCTAGTTTAATATTGTTAAAATTATTGAAGTGTGCCCCTTTAGGATATTTATTTCTTTGATAAATACAAGTAATGTCTATGCTTTCATACAAAGCCCACTCTTCTTTTTCAGGTAATATGTTGTTATTTATTCCGTATGAACCTGTGTGTCCGTCTCCACTTTGCCATCCATGCGGATCTAACAGAATTACAGATAATTTTGTATCGTTTACTAAAAGGTTTTTAAGATTTACAAAATATTTGTAAATTATCCACCAAGTTCGTATACCTCCTAAGGACTTACCAATAAGAAGAATATTATCATCTTTCTTCTTATTTTTGTACAAGAACTGGATAGAGTCTTCAACACACGTTTTACTTGATGAAAACAGGTAATTTTTCTTTATTTCTGGACTATTACCTACAATATCGTCCAGAAATGAATGTAGGTTATTTCTTAGAGATAATGAGCCTGAAAACCCCGTTATAGCATTCAGGAGGAGCATTTTATTTCCTGATCTCTTCAAATAGATCTCCATTGTCGTCACACTTTTTATCTTCATATGGTGCAGCGAGGCGTCGATATAACTCCAACTTACAGCATTCTAGAGCCCCAACAACATTGTTAATTGCCTGATAGCAATATTTTTCGCCAAGATATGAGAGAAGAATTTCAGTAATACAGTAATTCAATTCACCTGCATTTTCGCAATTTTCACCAATAAATTTGCAACTATCGGTGAATTTATCTCTACTACTTTGCAGAATATATGGCATTTTTAACTCTCCTGTAAGTTCTTTTCCAGTATATCAAAAATACGATAAATTCTTTTAACTGCTACATTTTTTCCATATTTTTGAATTATTTTTGCAACTTTTTCTTCTTCTGTACCTGGTTGTTTTAGCATTTTAATAACATCCAATTCGATATTACTGAAATACTTTTTCAACCTGTCTCTACTCTTTATCTTTATCTTGCTCATCCGGGTAACTCGATTCTTGCAATTCCACTTCAAAAAGACATGTATTTAATGAAGTTGTTTTTTCTCCGCAAATTAGTCTATCATAATCCCAACCACAACCATACATTTTAATTAAAGGCGTTTTATGAATAGGGCAAATAGTTGCAGGTGGGAAGCTATTTTTCATTTTTTTTACAAGATTCAATAATATTGAAAATTTCATCTTTGTTGTCTACAATAAACAATAGCAAGGCATGTGCCATTCTATCTACAAATGGCTCATTTGCATTGAGTTTAGGCTCATTCATATTAGACAAAATACCGTGAACACATTCATGAAAAATACAGAGGTTTCTATATACGGGTGTTAGATCTTTTTTAACACGAATTATCCCTTTTTCAAATACGATCTCAGCTACAGAATCACTTTGCAAACCCCCCTCTTTCTCCTCCACCACGTCATACCAAATAGAGCCTATTCTGAGTTTCATGATTTCCTCAAAAAAGATCCAAGCTGTGATAAACCATGGTCAACCCCGTCCTGATATTTATCGTCTAATGCATTTTCATATGCATGTAATACTTCTTTTATTGGAGTAAATGGATCAGAAAAATGACCGTTAGAGATGTGTAAATAAATTAATGATATGTTCTTTTTTAGAACAGAAAAAAGTTGCAATTCTTTTTCAACCTTCTCTTTTATAAGGTCACCCTCACAATTACAGACTTCTTTTAGAACTGAACCCATCTCACTCAGTTACTGACTTCTTTGCCTTCTGATAGGCTTTAATAGATTCCATATTCTTCTCAATTCCTCCTAGAATCTTTTTAAGCCCCTCTGCCACTTCCACCTTTCCAGAATTGTCAGACGCCTCTACGATTTCAATAGCCTTCTTCATTACTTCTACACGCTTCATTTCTTTTCTCCTTAGTTAGTCTGAACATTGTCCAGAAAGTTAATATACCGTATATTACAACACTTTTTAAATATTTGCAAGTATTTTTACACTTTAAATATCATTAATTTTACTACCATAAATCCAATTTTTTAGTAAAGAAATTGACCACTTTTCAATTCCTTGTCTATTAGGCTTATCTGGTAATTTACTGTTTTCCAGTGCAGACCTGGATTCTGTTAAAAGATCATCGGACCAGGTGATAAGTTCTTGCGCTGTGTACTTTCCATTTTTAATGTCTAGAATATCTGATCTGTACTTTAATGGAAATTCTACTCTGCCAGTTTTCAGAATCTCAATACCCTCCATTAGTAGCTGAATGAGATTCGATCCATACTTTACGTCAAATCCGTATTTTGTATATATCTCTACTCTGTTAGTTGCTTTTGAAATTCTATCTTGAATTTGTTTAATAGCCTTGCTGACATAGGTATTTGTAGAAAAGTTCAAATCCCCCAATTTAATAGATACCCCAGAACCAGGATACTCAAAAGGCTTGGTGTTGCAAAAAGAATACAGTGTCGCCTTATTTGGTGAAGACTGCAACACATCAAGACCTTCAGTCAAACTTTTATAATTTTCAGGCTTAATCTGCATTTTATGTCTCTGAGAGACAGCATAAGATACGAATCTGTCATAACAACCTTTATGAATGAACTCTTCTGATTTCTTTCTCAGTTCAGCTCCCCATGTATTTAAAAAAAGAACATTTTCGTCATTTGCAAATAAACTATTAATAATGTTTGGATTATTCTCAAGACAAAGTTTGATATATTTTCTAAATTCAGTTAAAGTTTCATCAACAGCTTCTGCTGTGTTTCTTCCGGAAATATCTTTAGACACAACATCAAATTTTACATCTTCACATCTGTCAAACCCAAAAATGATCTCATCCCACGGCATGAATACGCCATAGAAATCCTCATCAGATTCTGGAGTATTTGTGCCAAATAAATGAGAGCCCACTCTTGCTTTATAAATAAGGTTATTTTTAGCTAATTCTTGAGCATTCATTGTGAATAGCCTCTAAGTCTTCTTTGAGTCTCTTTTTAAAGTTTTCTTCCCCGTCGTCACCGGACCTCAACCAGTCAATCCTTTGCGCATAAACATACGCAATTTTTAGAAAATCAATACCTTTTTTCATTTCTGAAATAATCTCTTCGTCATATTCAGTACAATAACCCCACTCATCTTTAGTATTATTTGAATCAATTATTTCTTTAATTGATTCAATAATATCTTGAATGTGGTGCTGCTTATACCTGTAATGTCCTCCACTCATTATTTTTCCTCTTTTCAGAAATTACGCTGGAAAATTTCTGATCCAGGTATCTATCTCTTCGACTTTCCAGAACACTCGTCCTCCAATCTTGATCCGTTTTGGAAAACTACCCTTTGTTTCCATTCTCCAAATTGTTGAACTACTAAGACTGGTTAGATCAGTAAGGTCTTTGATGTTATAGAATCGTTTTTCAATCTTCTGTTGAGTGGGGCTGGATGCTGAGTTCTCATCAGGAATCAGGTTATTAGGATCGTCGATGGCCATCAAGCCAGTCCCTTTGCACGGGTTGCATTTCATGGCAATCATTCCTGACTCTGTGTCTCCGCTGAATACAGGCTCCCAACCCTTGCCATCACACACTGGGCACTTGATTTTCTTCATCTAATCACACCCTCCTCTGACTTTATCAACTCGTCAGGATCATTAACTTCAATGCTACCTGTTTCGTCACAAACATCACAATTCCATCTTTACCTTCAAATTGTTATTTTACATTTTTGTTAATTGTTAAATCCGAGATATCCGATTTGAACAGCTACTCATGCTCCCAAAGCATGCGTGATACCAGGTTTCACCATATCTCGGTAATATCTTTTCTATTCAAAGTTCCAGCAAATAAAGGTTAATTCATAGCTAGAACCATAATCACAAGTTTCACATCCGTCAGATTGATAACTTTCTAGGTCGATTTCTTCACATTTCATTTTCTTAGAGATTTCTTTCAATATAGAAAGAGAAACCTCTACATATTCGTACATTTGAGAAACTTTAATGTGTATTTTTTTACCAGTGCTGTCTACTTTAATATCAGCACCCGGGTATATTTCATTAAAAATAGTTTTAATTTCCTTATTAGTCATTTTATTCTTTTCTTTTATTTCACGTTTCATGAGTTTTCTCACTTTCTAACTACATAGTACCGGAAATTAACTTAAAAGTCAAGGTTTTTTTTTGTAAAATTTATAAAACCAAATACATTTTATATATACTATAAGTGTGGTACCAAATTTAAAACGTCAAGCAATTTACTACAAACAGGGATGTTGTTTATTTTGTGGATTAAAAGAACCTATAGCCTCTTTAGATTTTCATCATATTAACCCCCAATATAAAAAGAAAAATATAAGTGAGTTTTCTTCCTGGTCAAATGACTTGATAGAAGAACTTAATAAATGCGCATTACTCTGTAAAAATTGTCACTGTAAAATTCATTCAGGTGTCATTAGTCATGACATATTTGAAATTTTAGAAGAATAAAATTAATCGCAACACTTGTGCGATATTTTAAAGGAGGCTGGCAGAATATACGGTTCTATTTTGTTAGTCATTTTTTTTGACTTATGATAAAAAGCATGATACTCTGTTTTTAACTTTAACACAAGGAGAAAAACATGTCAGTAACAAAAATTTTCAAATCAGTAAAAAAGGCTTTGGAATATCAAGTTGTTCTTAGAAATACACAACCTGTAAAAAATGTCAAACTTCACAAGATTCGTTCTTCCTGGACAATTTCTTATGAACTGTAGTTAGGCGCTCCTTCTCCTCCTCAGAAATTAACTCAGCAGCATTTAGAAGTGCCTTAATCTTTCGTAAATAAGAAGAATGTATATACTGTATCTTGTATTGATGGATTAACTTGTTGATCATTTGTTTGTCTGATTTTTCCAGATCAGGTGCTTGTTTAACAGATTTTGTTTCTTCTTTTATTTCTTCTATATTTTCTTTTTTCAAGTAGTTAATTACGTTAAGTACACTTTCCCCTGGGAGAACGCCTAAAGTCGTTCTAATTTCTTCGATTAACTTCCTTAGTGCTTTTATTTGTATTTCATTCTGTAAACACTTATCACACATTAACCTACTCCAAAACCCATTCTGTCAAATTTGAGATTTGATGTCGAACGTTATCATTCAGCCACATTGGTTTTTTCATATAACCTGCCAATTCAACAATGATTATTCCAGTTAATGCTTCTATCAATTCTTCCTCAAATTTTGAGGATAAAATCCTACTTTTTCCAATATAGGACTTGACTAAAGGGGTTATGACGCTCATAGCATTCTCATTGAAAAATGGGGCAATTTGTTCCAGATTTACTTGCGATTTTTGCAAATAAACATCTAACACACACTCAACTTCCATTAAAACGTCTTGAATCTGATTTTCAATCTCTTTTTCCATTTACAATCCAGGTTGGTATCAAAGCAGTATCGCTGTTTAAAAAATATTTAATCATAGCAATTTCTTGCTTATCTGTATACTGTACTCTCAAATTTCCTAATTGAAATATGCTTATTTCTTTCATTCCTATAGCCAGTTCAAAGTATTCTTCGCTACTCAAAACAATAACAGGTGAAGAAATCATACATTCTTTTTTTAATATAGAACCAATTTTTACACCATTATCATCTTCTAAGCTGAACAATTCGTATGTGTCTTTTACTGTACTTTTGTTTTTATATACCAGTGTAGGCCCAATTACATATTCATTTTTACATATTTTTGTTTTATTATGGAAGTTTTCATTTTTGTAAATCATAGCTAAACCCAAATGCCGACAGGGACCCTTGTATTGACCCTGTTGGCAACTCTTTCATCACCTCCAAAAGTTTAGCGTAATTATACAACACTAATACTACGGATCTCTCAAGTTCGGGAGACATTCCTACGAATTCCGATTTATCTATAAATTGATTTATTTCAGTTTCTGTTATTTTGTTTAATTTGTTTAAAACAATTTGCACAGCTAAATAGTTTACTGCGTCTTTTTCAGTAACAGAAATGAAAGAAGGAATAGTATTCATCAGTTCAGTTTATCTTTTGTTAAAGATGTAGTATGTAATTCATTTCGTAAACTTGTTAAATAAGTGTCAAACGCAATTGAATTAATTTCGACTTCTTGAATAGATTTGAGAATAAAATCGTATACAGCTATATTCATTTCAATAAATTGAAGGTCTGCTTCTTTTCTCTTCTCAATTTTTGCAAATAAGTCTTTTACGATATGGTTAATCTGATCTAGGCGTTCAACATAAAACTTTTCACTTTCAGCATTGTCAAATGCTAAATTTTTCTTAATAAATTGAGTAGGTACACTTTCTTTTTTAAACATCAATCTTCCAACTTTCAGGGACTTCAAATATGTCATTTTCTTGAACCGTTTTCAACATAAACGAAACCTCGTCCGTAATTATTTTTACAGGATCAAAATCCGGAATATTGTCCATTCCTAAATTATCACTTAGGAAAGTTACTGGTTTATCTGAAATAGATGTTATATTCCCGTCTTTGTCAAAATAAGCCACATGAATAGCAAAAGTATCGTATTCAACATCTTTATATTTTCTTTTAATTTTACACAAGCGGTAATCACAAGAACAAGGGATATTCAATTTCTCCATACAGAAAAGGTTTTTCAAATTAACTATAAGATTTGATGGCATATTTCAACTCCACAATTTTCTAAAAGGTCTTTTGCTTTTGAGGAATTATTTGGATACGATTCTCTATATACAATTTTTTTAATTCCTGAATTGATGATAAGTTTAGAACAGGATAAACATGGCTCTAATGTGCAGTATAGGGTGGAGCCTTTTACTGTAGCTCCATAATACGCTGCTTGAATGATAGCATTAGCCTCTGCATGAACACAAAGACACTCTTCTAAGCCATCTCCAGATTTTACGCCTGAGTTGTTACATCGTGGACAACCGCCATCGTTACAGTCTGTATAGCCTTTAGGCGTTCCGTTGTAGCCTGTACTTATAATTCTGTTATCAGAGACTAATAGTGCCCCTACATGTCGCCTACAGCAATTAGATCGTGTTGAAACCACCTCTGCAATATTCAAAAAATACTGATCCCAGCTTATTTTCATCGTTCAGTTTTTAATAGCTGAAGTAGGATAGACGCTTCAAAATCTTCAATATTATCATCTATTTGAATATTATTAAGCTGTCTTACTTGTTTTTCTAAAAAGAAAATTACACGCTCTCTCAACTGTATTGCTTCTTTAACAGAAATTTGCATAGTATTCCCCTATAGGTATGTTAGTTTACAGCAATTCTATGAGGGAGTCAAGAAGAAAATTTATCAGGTACCGGAAATGAAGGTTTCACCAACAAGGTAAATGTCAGCCAACGTACCGGCGGCTGCGGCTGTGTCCACTGTAGTTACTGTAGCATACACTGTACTGTTACCAGGAATAGGAGCAAAATGACCAACAAGATTGATCAGGAATTTATCGTTCAGAGCGATAGTACCCGTACAAACAGTAGCCGCCAAGATTTCAACACCGCCGGGTGTAGTAATACCAAGAGAAATAGCAAAGTCGCCAGTTGGAGGACCGCCAACAACTGCTTCCATTTGAACAACCGCATACAGAGGAGAAAACTCCCATGCCGCAAGACCGGTCAGAGCTGCAGAAGCCTCCGCACCCACCCCTCCG
>Ga0265297_10006290_pt1 | contig 17367 bp, 15 predicted proteins | sample Munlanlwell13791_FD_192502 | JGI IMG/M metagenome (GOLD analysis project Ga0265297, IMG submission 192502) | Leachate microbial communities from a municipal landfill in Southern Ontario, Canada - Leachate well 137-91 | ecosystem: Engineered > Solid waste > Landfill > Unclassified | place...
TTGAATTTATTGCAAAACTTAAGAATAAGAATATGGACTTGAGAAAGTTAAATCTGTCATTTATATGCCACGAGATGAGCCAGATAAGCGAATATGCCAAAATGGATGACTTATCTTTTAAGTTGATGAAGAAAAATTTACCCGGACCATTTACCTTCATATTAAATGGCAGTAGTAAACTTCCAAAACTTTTCAAGAATAAAAAAACGGTTGGAATTCGTATGCCAAACAATTCGATAGCGCTTGAAATTGTGCGCGAACTGGGGAACCCATTGATGACAAGTTCAATATTTACGGACGAAAAAACGACTGAATATATTACCGACCCCGAATTGATTGAAGAAAAATATGGAAATCAGGTGAGTTTAGTGGTCGATGGAGGTTTTGGTGGAATGAAGCATTCAACAATTGTTGATTGTACGGAAGATGAACCTGTGATAACACGTGAAGGTGCAGGGGAGTTAATCTATTGAAATCTTATTTGGAAGTCTTATTCGCTTGATAGTCTGTTCTGAATTGTTGAAACAAAATGATATTCTCAAAACCATCCATCGTTTTAATCCAGTTTTTTAAAAGCCCTGTTTTTTCGAAATTCTCCAGTTCGAACATGTGACGGCTCGCGGTATTAGATTCGGCAATATGACAGTATAATTGATTAATTTTCAGATAATCAAATACATATTCTTCTATCAGCCGGAGACTTGCTTTTGCATAACCATTTCCCTGAAAGGCTTCATCAACAAATAACCCAAGGGCAATACGACTATTGTGAATATCAAAGTCAAACAAATCAACCGTACCAACCGTTTCGCCGGAAACTTTAGAAACTATCATCAAACGCAGTTGTTTGCTTTCGTAAATATCCTGATCCGATTGACTTATATATTGCTTAAGAATGAATCTGGAATAAGGATTGCGTGTGTTTCCAACATCCCACAGACGCGAATTGTTTTCCCACAAATACAACCGATCCAGATCTTCCGGTTCGACAGCGCGAAGTTGAATTTTATCGTTTTCTAATAGCACTTTGAAAATTACAATTTAATAATTTACAATTTAAAAATTGGGTTATTCCAATTTTTATCAGCATACAGACTATTTACCAAAAAGAGACGCGAAGAATCCTTTTTTAGGAATTGTATACTCCGGATGAATTTCATCGGAAACAGGATCAAAATAAGTCCCTGTAGTTATCATCCGGTAAATGATTCCCCAATCGGGTAAACCAGCCAGGTTTCGGTCATCGATAAATAGGTCGGCTTTTAGTTTTCGCGGTTGTCCATCTTTGGAAGTTTCTTCGGGATAATTATTGTTGATGGCATAAAATTCCAATCCACGGCTGCGGCAATATTCCACGGCTTCTTCCAGTTCCACACCTTCACGCACCGTCCATAAAACGAGCTGAAATTGATGATTTTCTTGCAAACGCTTGAGCGAATCAATAGCAAAAGGTATCTCACGTCCAATTTTGGGATATTCGTGCGTTACAATTGTACCATCAAAATCTACTGCAATAATCATAATTTAGTCAGGTTAGTTAATTCAATAAAATCAATATTTTCTGTAACTATATTATTCTTCTTCCGTTTCGTCCAGTTTCAAATCCGAAATAAGTTTTCCCTCGGATGGTTTGCAAAATATTAAAGATAAAGCGGCAATCGCAGCACAATAAATCAACGAAAGATCACGCGATAAATAAAACAAAAATATACTTCCTAATAATCCTATACCTATGATTATTAAACGAATAACTGAACCCTTTTGATATTCTTTCAGTTTTAATGATTGATCTTCTATTAACCTCCATTTCTTTGTCATCCGATAGAAACCACCCAACGCCAGTGGAATTGAGATTAACATAAATAGTATGGTGATTTGCGTTAATGTGATACCCAATGTGCTTTTGGAATCCAATACTGGGTAATTACCCTTTGTTAAAAAGATTAATACAGCCAATAAAATGGTGGAGGTATAAATTCCATAATAAACAAGGGTGATTTTAGTTATTATACTTTTCATGTTTAATTGTTTTATCTCAAAGCTGTAATGAAAGCTCAAAGGTTTATTGTTTCTTTATTATTAATATATTTATTTAAAGGAGTTTGTAAACTCTACCCGATTCAAAATTGACCGCCCGAGTGTTACCTCATCGGCATATTCCAATTCGTCACCTATTGCAATTCCGCGGGCTATAGTTGTGATTTTTATGTTTAATGGAGCTAATTTTCTGAAAATATAAAAGTTTGTTGTGTCGCCTTCCATCGTTGTGCTCAATGCCAGAATTATTTCTTTCACATTATGAGTTGATGCGCGTTGAATCAGGCTTTCAATTTCCAAATCACCCGGTCCTATGCCATCCATCGGTGAAATAATACCACCCAAAACATGGTATAAACCACGGAATTGCTGCGTATTTTCGATAGACATAACATCCTTTATATTTTCAACTACACAAATGGTTTCATGATCTCTGCCCGGATTACTGCAAATATGGCAAACATCAGTATCCGAAATATTATGGCAGACCCGGCAATAAACGATTTCTTTTCTTAATTGTATAAAAGCATTCCCGAAAATTTCCACTTCCTGCTCGGGTTGTTTGAGTAAATGTAAAACGAGTCTCAATGCTGTTTTTCGACCGATTCCGGGCAATTTGGCAAACTCATTAACAGCATGCTCAAGTAAAGAAGAAGAAAATTGTTGACTACTCATGTTCTGTTTTTCAATGCAGCTGCAAATTTACAAAAAAAACCGATTCAAAACTATTTTTGCTGAAAGCATTTCTTTACGGGCATTTTTTCCTATTTTTGTACGTTTTTGAATCTGATTTTAAAAATTTTATGTCCGGATTTTCAATATTACTCATTATCGTTTTATATTTTTCCGTATTATTACTCATCTCATATTTTGTGGGTCGTAAAAGCACCGATAACGATGCTTTTTTTTTAGGAAATAAGAAATCACCCTGGTGGGTGGTGGCAATTGGTATGGTGGGATCTTCCATTTCGGGAGTTAGCTTTGTATCGGTACCGGGTATGGTTCGCGGCATCGATTTTACTTATATGCAAACTGTTTTCGGGTTTTTCTTTGGCTATGTGGTGATTGCCAATGTGCTGCTTCCGCTATATTATAAATTGAATCTAACCACAATTTATACTTATCTGGACGAGAGGTTTGGAAAAAGATCATACAAAACAGGTGCTTCGTTTTTTCTCCTGTCTAAAACTATCGGAGCAGCCGCAAGGTTGTATATAGTTGCTTTGATTTTACAGAATATAATATTTGATGCTTGGCATATTCCGTTTGCCGTAACGGTGTGTGTCATAATTTTTTTGATTTGGCTTTATACCTTTCGGAGCGGAATAAAAACAATAGTATGGACCGATTCCTTGCAGGCTTTAATTCTTGTTACAACTTTGATCCTCCTTGTAGTTGAGGTTTTCAGTCAGTTGAATATGAATTTTAGCGAAATGACAAACGCATTAATTCATAGCGATAAGTCAAGGATTTTTGTATTCGACGACTGGCATAGTAAACAGAATTTCTTTAAGCAGTTTTTCAGTGGAATATTTATCGCTATTGTTATGACAGGACTCGATCAGGATATGATGCAAAAGAATCTGACATGCCGGAATCTTCACGATGCCAAGAAAAATATGTATTGGTACGGAATTTCTTTTGTACCGATAAATTTCCTTTTCTTAATGTTAGGAGCACTTTTGCTGATGTTGGCAACTCAAAATAATATTGTTTTACCAACTCTAGCCGATGAAATTTTACCGATGTTTGCGACCAGCTATTTAGGTAAATCGGTACTTATATTATTTATACTGGGAATTATTGCAGCAGCATTTTCGAGTGCCGATTCGGCTCTGGCAGCATTAACGACTTCATTCTCTGTCGATATTTTAGGTGTTCAACATAAAAATAAAGAAAAAGCGGTACATAGCAGAAGGGTCATACATATTTGTATTTCCCTGTTTTTTGCGCTGATCATTCTTATTTTTCAGGCAGTAAATAATAAAAGTGTGATTGATGCGATTTATATAATAGCTTCGTATACTTATGGACCATTATTGGGAATGTTTAGTTTTGGTTTGTTCACAAAACTGAAAGTGAACGACAAAGCTATTCCTTTTATCGCTGTCGCTTCTCCGCTTATTTGCGGAACGCTTGATTTTCTAAGTAGTCGTTACTGGGGATTCTCATTTGGATACGAACTTCTGATGCTCAACGGTTTGTTGACATTTATTGGAATGTGGTTATACAGAATAAAAAAATAAAATTATGGAAATAAAATCTGCAGAATTTGTAGTCAGCAATACTGATTATTTAAAGTGTCCCGACAGTCAATTACCGGAATACGCCTTTATCGGGCGATCTAACGTAGGAAAATCTTCATTAATCAATATGCTTTGCAACCGCAAGGATCTGGCTATGACTTCTTCGAAACCCGGAAAGACGCTGTTAATCAATCATTTTTTGATCAATAATAACTGGCATTTGGTGGATTTGCCCGGTTATGGTTATGCCACAACCGGTAAAAAAATGCGTGAACAATTACAGGAAATAATTGAGAACTATATTCTCAACAGGGAGCAACTTACTTGCTTGTTTGTTTTGGTTGATAGTCGTCATGAACCCCAAAAAATTGATCTGGAATTTATGGAATGGCTAGGTGAGAATGGGGTTCCATTTGCCCTTGTGTTTACTAAACTTGATAAACTCTCGCATGTTAAAGCCATTGAAAATACCAGAGCCTACAAAGATAAACTGGCGGAACAATGGGAGGAATTACCCCCGATTTTCCTGACTTCTGCAGAGAAATTTGTCGGAAAAGAAGTGATTTTGGGATATATTGAGGAGATAAATAAAAGTTTGAAATAGTCAATAGTTAATAGTCGGTATTGACAAGCATTTGTGGATACTGGTATTTTACGACTAATAATAGCAGGAAAAGAGCTATAAATTAATTTCAGCAAACGTTTGCACTTTGATTTTTTGTTTCTCCTTTTAATATAGGGTGATTTTCTCGTTAAAAAAGAATATCATTGCATTTTATTTGGCAGGGATCAATATTCCTGCTATGGATTTTAAAATCTAAAAGAAAAAATCACTGATACTATGCTAAACATTCAAAAGAAAATGAGCAATGCTTTCCTGGCATTGTTAGGATTACCTGCCACGGCAGTTGGGTTTGCCTTATCAACTCAGATTGCAGCTTTGAGTTGGATATTATCGAATAAATACGGACTGGACATTCACGATGTAGCCTTTGTTTGGTTGGCAGGTCCGATCGCCGGTATTTTTGGGCAGGTAATTGTAGGTTTGATAAGTGACAATGTTTGGTTTATGGGTGGCCGCCGTCGTCCTTTTATCATCATTGGCGGACTGGTAAGTACAATTGCCTTTTTGACGTTGCCACACATCCGTGGAATTTCCCACATTACCGGTATTAGCGACATTATTCTGATTGCTTCGGTCATTGCGTTGTTTCTTGATTTATCCATTAATGTCACGTTCAATCCGGCACGTTCCATTATTGCCGATCTGACACCCGAAGGTAAAGTCCGCACTTCAGGTTATGTATGGATGCAGATTATGTCGGGCTTTTTCGGTGTATTTGCTTATTTTCTGTCCATGGTTTTCGGTAACGAAATGTTGCTATATATTGCTGCAGGGATTGTATTTCTGACCGCTGTTTTTCCGGTTTTGTTTATTCAGGAAAAGAAAGACCTGGAATTAGCCAAAGATGAAAAACCGGAAAAGTTCGGAGTGTGGCAGATTTTCAAAGAAATATTTCCCCTCTATGGTTTTCTGGTTTTTGGAATTTTCAGTTTATTCTTTCATTTCTTTCCAGAAGGATTAGCTGCATGGCACAATCCGGTTTTGATTGCTGCACTGGCTTATTCGGTTATTATTGGCATTATCATTATTATTCAGGGAGTGAAAAAAGCTTCCAACCGGAATGAGTTTCAGAAAATTATGTTGGCACACTCATTTACGTGGGTTGCTTTCCAAAGTATGTTTATTTTATCAGGATTCTTTATTGAAAATCAGATCCTTCCTAATATAGAATTAAAAGGAATTACAGCCAACTGGTTTGCTGAAAAGCTGACCGGAGTGACTCAGACAACGGGCTCGTCGGTGGGTAATATCGTATCGCTCGGATTCTTTATTCTCAACCTGATCGGAGCTATTTTTCCTCTGATCTTGCAATCCATTGCCAAACGAATCGGGCGCGTAAAAACATATATTGCAGCTTTGTCATTTTCAGCTATAGGTTATTTTTACATTGCTTATTTCAGCCACGTGGAAATCGATTTTTATATCGGAATGTTTCTGGTCGGAATAGGTTGGTCGGCTGTAATTTCTATCGTATTTGCCATTATGAGCGAACGGGTGAATCCTTTAAAAATGGGTTTATACATGGGTGTATTTAATCTGGCCGTCGTGCTTCCTCAAATGATGAGTAACGGAGTTGCCAATGTGATTAAAGCTACCGGAAACCATCAGTTGTTGTATATTTTTTGCGGATTGTTGATTACGACATCTGTGATTTTCTGGATGTTCGTAAAAGAACCGGAATCATCGGCTGCTAAACAAAATATTCCTACAGCGGGACATTAATAAATTTACAAATTAATCAGTTACAATTTACAATTTCCTTGTATCTTTGCGGGAACCAATAACCGCAAGGTATAGCAAAGATTATACAGAAAACCGCGGAGAATTACCTGCGGTTTTTTTTTCGATATTTCCCGCATTAAGCATTCATATGAAACATTTTCCACAACTTATTTTACTATCCTTCAGTCTTCTCTTTTCATGTACCGGTAAAAATGGAAAAACAGAAGACAGAACCACTTCCACTACCGATACGCTGAAATTACATTATGCCGAAGGGTTTGCGATCCGTTATTTTGACCAATATAAAGAAGTAATCGTATACAGTCCCTGGGTGAAAGGAACCGAATATGCACGTTATTATCTTGTATCAGATACTAAGATAAAAACGCCTACCGATGGAACGAAAATACAAGTCCCACTGAAAACCTTGGCAGCAACTTCGGTTACGCAGTTTGAGTTTCTGAGTTTATTGGATGAAATAAACACTATTACAGGTGTTTGTTCACCAAAAATTATTTACAACCAAAAAATCAACGAAAGGGTAGGAGAAGGCAAAATTGCAGATTTGGGAGACGCGTTCAGCATTAATGTCGAAAAAACTCTGCAACTGAACCCCGAAGCTGTAATGATGAGCGGCTACAATCAAAATGATCCCTACGCTGTACGGGTATCACAATCAGGAATACCGGTAATTTTCAATAACGAATGGATGGAAACTTCCTTGCTTGCACGCGCTGAGTGGATTAAATTTGTCGCTGTTTTTTACGATAAGGAAAAAATGGCGGATAGTATTTTCAATTCAGTTGAAAAACATTATACGGAGATTCGTGACAAGGCAAAACTTATAAAGATCAAACCCGCTGTAATGGCCGGATCTGATTTTCGTGGTACCTGGTATATGCCCGCCGGACGGAGTTATATGGGAAAGTTATTTGCCGATGCCGGAGCAAGTTATTTTTATGCAGGTGACACGACTACCGGAAGTTTGCCTCTCAACATAGAAACCGTGTTGAAAAACTTCTCTAAAACCGATTACTGGTTAAATTGTAATTTTAATTCAATAAATGATTTGGTAAAAGCTGATTCTAAAAATGCTTTTTTCCAACCGGTAAAAAACGGTCAGGTTTATAATTTCAATAAACGTATGCTGCCTTCAACGGCCAATGATTTTTGGGAAAGTGCCGTCGCAAGACCGGATTTACTACTCTCAGACGTTATTGCTATTTTACATCCTGATATTTTGCCGGGGTATAAGTTGGTATACAGTGAAAAGTTATCTGCAAACAATAACAGGTAATTGTAAAATAATTTTTACTTTTGTACTCGATGTTTAAAAGGATCGGTCTATTTTATTCTCAATATATTTCTTGGAAATTTACCTCAAAAGCAATTATTATGAAAAAGATTAACAAGACTTTATTCTTCCCTTTTGTGTTTTCGTGTATTTTAGCAGCTTTCCCATCTTGTGGTTCGAAAGAAAATATTAATATACCACCGGCATTAACAACTACAAATGTGAGTGATATTACCGGAAACTCTGCTAAATCAGGTGGTATTATTACTTCAGACGGGGGCTCCAATGTTACAGCACGTGGTGTTTGTTGGAGTACATCGGCAAATCCTACGACGCTGGATAATAAAACAACGGATGGAATCGGTGCAGGCACTTTTACCAGTTCTGTTAGCGGACTTATTTCGGGAACGACATATAATGTTCGTGCTTATGCTGTTAACTCAACCGGAACCGGCTATGGTAATGTTTATCAGTTCACAACAACCGGTCCGGTTACGGATATTGATGGTAATACCTATGAAACTGTAACAATCGGTACCCAAACCTGGATGGTGGGTAATCTCAAAACAACGAAATTTCGTACGGGTGAAAGTATTAGTAACGTTAAGGATTCTTCCGCCTGGAGAATTGCTACTTTCAGTGCTTGGTGTGACTATAATAACGATACGGCAAACGGTGCATTATATGGCAAACTTTATAATTGGGCGGCAATAAATGATGCCCGCAATATTACTCCGGTGGGATGGCATATTGCTTCGCATGCTGAGTGGACAACGCTTGTTAATTTTTTAGGTGGTGAAAGTACAGCAGGAGCTAAACTAAAAGAAGTTGGAGTTGTTCATTGGAAAACTCCGAATACAGGAGCAACCAATAATACTGGTTTTACTGCACTTCCCGGCGGAAAACGTGATCCAGGCGGCGCTTTCGGTAGTCTTGGAGACAATGGATATTGGTGGACTTCAACAGAAAACAGTACTACTGCTGCAAGTGTATGGTTCTGGTACATGAGCTTTGATAACACCACAGTGCATAAGGATTACGACAGTAAAATGTATGGTCGTTCAGTTCGTTGTGTAAAAGATACAAATTAAATTTTACAAATAATTCTGTCTTAGTTGAAATCCCGTCACGTCATTATATTTCTCTCGCTTTCATTCCTGACCTTAGGACTTTTCCTTGCAGATTTAGCATGGGGAAGCATTCCTGTTTCTGTACGTGAAATATTTTCAGTCTTCTTTGGCAAAGGAGCTGATGCAATTAATTCGGAGATTTTACTGAACTTCCGCTTGCCAAAAGCCATTACGGCAATTTTAGCCGGATCATCCCTTTCGGTGGCAGGATTGATGATGCAAACTCTTTTTCGTAATCCACTTGCCGATCCTTTTATCTTAGGTGTCAGTTCGGGAGCAAGCCTGGGTGTTGCCATAGTTATGATGGCAGCTACTTTATTACCGGTTGCTTTTATCAGTAGCGGTTGGGCATTAATAGTTGCAGCAATCATCGGTGCATCCATTGTTTTATTATTAGTAGTCGGTGTCTCGTTCAAGGTAAATAATGCGGTTACATTGTTGATTGTGGGCATTATGTTTGGAAGTATTGCAGGTTCGTTGGTGAGTGTTCTACAAAATTTCAGTAATCCTGATGCCATTAAATTATTTGTGATGTGGACATTCGGGAGTTTAAGTGCAGTTACCTGGAATTATATGCAAGTGTTGTTACCGGTTGTTTTGATTGGAATAGGTATGGCATTTTTCCTTCAAAAACGTCTCGACGGTTTATTGCTCGGTGAAAATTATGCACGGGGTTTAGGAATTTCCATACAGCAAACACGATTTCTGATTGTAATTGCTTCTGGATTATTAGCCGGAGGAATAACAGCATTTACAGGGCCGATTGCATTTGTTGGTGTTGCTATTCCTCATATAGCACGGGGCTTATTCAGAACTTCAAGCCATAAGATATTATTACCGGCAACTGTACTTTGCGGAGCTTCGTTGCTATTGATATGTGATATTATTACACAAATACCAACCTATACATTGCCAATAAATACGGTCAGTGCTTTGTTTGGGGCCCCGATAATTATTTGGATAATATTAAAGAGAAAATAATGTCAATTCTAAGCACTCAAAACTTAACGATCGGTTATTCCAAAAAAGGAAAGACAGATGTTGTCCAGTCCGATCTCAATCTGGAGTTACGGGCGGGTGAACTGGTGTGTTTGATTGGCCCAAACGGAAGTGGAAAATCAACTTTATTAAGAACTTTGGTTGGACTGCAGAAATCGTTGAGTGGAAAAACGGCTATCGATGGAAAAAATATTGCTGGCATTTCACAGCACGAAAAAGCATTGTTGATTTCACTGGTACTTACCGACCGGGTTGATGTTGAAAATGCAACGGTAAAAGATATTGTTTCTTTTGGTCGTCATCCCTATAGTAACTGGTGGGGAAATTCAACCGAAGAAGATGACAAACAGGTATCCGAAGCACTTGAAATGGTTCATATTCAAAAAAAAGCAAATCATTATTTAAATGAACTTTCGGACGGTGAACGACAACGGGTAATGATTGCCAAAGCTTTGGCGCAGGATACACCTATAATCATGCTGGACGAACCAACAGCACATCTCGATTTACCAAATCGGGTTGAAATCATGCTTCTTTTACATAAACTTGCGCACAAGACTCAAAAAGCAATTCTCCTTTCAACCCATGAATTGGATTTAGCTTTACAGGCTGCCGATCGAATTTGGTTAATGGGAACAGATGCAGGTGTTGAATGTGGTGTTCCGGAAGACATGGTTTTTAATGGAAGCTTTAACCGTACTTTTGAAAGCCGCTCATACTTCTTCAATGCTGCTAATGGTAATTTTTCGATGAATTATCCAATGACCGGAAAAGTATCGGTTTCGGGTAATAAAACGAGACTTTACTGGACCTTAAGAGCTTTGGCACGTGCAGGTTTCGAAGTGGTCGAAAATGCTGATGTCAGGATATTAGTTACAGAGAATGGCTGGCAGATTGATAATAAAACCATTTCTTCAGTGGAGGAATTATTACTGGATCTAACTCAACTTGTAATGATTGATACAACTCCCGGTATTTAATCAGCTTCCTTTTATTTATCCACTTTCTCGTTTTTTTACATTACCAACTAAAAATATTTTGTGATTTATTTGGTTCTCCTTTCTGTATGAAAATATTTTCATCCTGTTGAATATTACGTAGAAAAATAACTTAAATTTACGTAATATGCATAATTTGTGCCTGTTTGAGTAAAACTTAAAATTTCTCAAGAATCCACTTCCCTTTAGGATTCAATTTTTAATACATGATACCTTCTCGCATACAATTAATCTAAATTATTCTTTAGCTTTTGACTGAATTTATATGTTTATTTTGAATTATAACCCGATATGACAGTTATATTGATAAATAAATATTATTTTCATGAATAAAAAATAATTTTATAGCTTGTTTATTTATGTATTAATAAAAAATTATTTGTAAATTTGTCGCTCTGTAAAACATATCGTACTTTTAAATACTTATAAATTTATAAATTAATTTTGAAATTTAGGTTCTATATTCTTTCAGTATGTTAATTATCCTCATGTTCTCTTTTAATGAAATCTGATTGATTAAAATAGAAAATCAATATTTTCAAAAAAATAAAATACTCACTGCAAATTAATTGATATAAAATATTCCAGAAATAACAGTCATACAACATCTTAAATAATAATCTTTAATTATTGAATTATGAAAAAGCTTAGAATTTATTTTTTGGTGATGTTTTCAATTTTCTTTTGTTTCGCCACTGCGCAAACATTTGAGGAGTATCAGAAACAAGAGCAAGAAAAACTCAAAAGGTTTGCAAACACAGAAAAAGAAGGAATTGAACGTCTGCAAAAAGAATACGCCGATTATGTAAGCAAGCGTGATAAAGAATGGACTGAGTATTTACGTAGGGAATGGACGAATTTTGCGGTCTTTTCCGGTAAAAAATTACCCGAAATACCCAAACCAAAAATTGCTCCGGTTTGTAAAACTTCAGCAATCAATAACCTTACAGTTGCTGAGTCGCCGGTTATTAAAACCAATATTAGTGCTGAAATAATTTCAGCGGCACCCAACCCTCAACCGGTAGATCCAATTCGTAAACCAGCGGAAGAAAAGTCCAATACAAGCCTAACCACATTGAGTATTTATGGACGTTCTTTTTCAATACCCTATGATCCTGCACTCAGACTTTGTAATTTAACTGCTGTAAATCAGGAGGCTATCGCGAATTTTTGGGAGAAAACCAGTGCAACTAATTATACACCTGCTGTAGAGAAGCTTCTTCAAGCTAAAACCGATTTAAACATAAACGATTATGGATATTATCTCCTGACCAAACAGTTTGCTCAGAATTTATTCCCGAACAATGCAAATTCGGCACGATTAATAACCTGGTTTATGTTGGTTCGTTCGGGTTATGGCGTTCGTATCGCATTTCAAAACGCTGAAGTAGCCCTGTTAATTCCTACCCTTCAACAGATTTATCTGACCAATTACCTGACTTTAAGTGGTGTGAATTATTATATTTTTCCCAAACTTGATGGTGCAAACTATTCAACCTACGATAAGGATTTCAATGCTGCAGGGCGTTCAATGGATTTCAACATATCATCACCAATCAACTTTGCCGGACGAAAAACCGAAAAAGTACTTTCCTTCGAATTCGAAGGAAAACCTTATCATGTGAGTATGTTTTACGATCCCGATTTAATTGATTTTTATAAAGATTACCCACTGGTTGATATCAATGTTTATCTTAATGCGACAGTTTCTGTACAGGCTAAAGAATCTCTGGCTGCTGCATTGAAACCACTTACTGCCGAAATGGATGAGCTTAAAGCTGTCAACTTCATTTTACACTTTGTTCAAACAGCTTTTGCCTACAAAACAGACCCGGAACAGTTTGGACGTGAAAAACCGTTTTTTGCAGAAGAAGTATTTTATTATCCGTTTTGTGATTGTGAAGACAGGGCTGTGTTATTCACCTATTTGGTGCGTGAAATACTCGGATTGCGGGTTGTCGGGCTTGAATATCCCGAACATATGGCTTCGGCAGTTGAATTTACAGCGCCCGAACCCGGTGATTATTTAGTTTATAAAAACAACCGTTATGTGGTTTCAGATCCCACCTATATCAATGCTCCAGCAGGTATGGCTATGCCACAATTTAAAACCGTCTCGCCCAAAGTATATGAAATTAAAAGTCATACGGCAGATGATCTTAATGAAGAAAAACAGTGGGCTATAGCCGAAAAGCTTGGTTTGTATAAAGGAAGCAGCCGAAAAAACAGTAAATTACTAAATGATGGAAGCATTGTATTGTCCGGATATTTTTCAAAACCGGTTCAGTTCGGTTCACAATTTCTAACGGGAACCATCAATACCAATAACTGTTTTGTGGCAAAAGTGGACAAAGATGGTCAGGTAGTTTGGGCGAAAACCATTGCAGCAAGCGGAAATGCGGTTGGTATGTCCGTGGAAACCGATCCTGCAGGTAATGTGGTTGTAGCCGGTGTGTATACGGGAACATTACAAGCGGGTGGTAAAACCCTGAAAGCACCGGATGGAACAGCCGATCTTTTCATGGCAGGTTTTTCTCCTTCCGGAAATTTGGTTTGGATAAATCGGGGTGGTCTTGAAGCTTTACCAAAGAGTGCGTCAACTGCGTTTTCCGTTTCGCTGGATGCCAATGGACAAAATATCCGGACTAACCATGCTGCAGAAGAAATAGAGGAACAAAATCAGGGCTTGTTTGTGGATAACCGGGGAAATATCATCTATTCGGGAATGACAAACAACGCACTGGCTTTAGCAGGAAATGATAAACCTGTTGCCTTTGCAGCCGAAGCATCAGTAAATGTTATAGATCTTTTACGCATTGAAGGCGAGAAATACATTGCTCAAAAGGGTGATAAAGCAATTTCCGGATTATTTGCGGCCATACGCTTAGTTAAATATATGGGACTGAGCCTTACAGGAGCTCAAACTCAACAAGCATTGGACAAAAATAATCCTAATTTCAAAAAATCATGTCCCAATATTTATAAAAATCTGGGTATGATAAATTTTGTACAAAACTCAAAAGGGGTTATTACAATTCAGACAGAAAATGGCAGAGATATTTCATTTGATAAAGTGAAAATTACAAATAACAGTCGTATTTCAATTGCAGAATTACCTGGTAGCGACCTGAGAATTGATGTATTATCAGGCATAAAAGTTGGTAAATTGGTTGTGTGGTATAATTTGAATTACATTAAAATGTTGTTGAAAAATGGAAATTTAATGTTTGATTATTCCACCGATCATTCACAAGCTACCGTTAATGTTCAAAATGATATACTGAATTAATCATCATTTCTAATTGGCTAAAAACTATTATTATAAATTAGAATAAGATACAATTATTTCCCCTTAATATTAATACATTAAAAACAAAACTATTATGAAAACAAATTTTTTGAAAGTTTCGAGTTTGTTCCTTTTAGCAGGAGCCATGATGTTAACCTCATGTAAAACAACGCAAAAGGTAACACCACAAAGTTCAGGTGAAGTTGAAGTGCTGACACCCTGTTTCGGACCGGAGTATCAGAGTAATTCAAAAGCTTTGCGCTTTTCCGCTATTGGTGAAAGCATGGATCAAATGACTGCAAAGAAAAAAGCCATGAGTGAAGCACGTGCGGGATTAGCTGCAGCCATCAATACAGTGGTAAAGGCAGTTACCGACAATTATGTAAAATCAGGGAACTACAACAACAAGGAAGAACTGATGAAAAATTACGAGGGAGTAACCAGGGAAGTTGTCAATCAGACACTGGCCGGAACTATGCCAATTTGCGAGAAAACGATGATGAAGAAAGATGGAACTTATAAATATTATGTTTGTCTTGAACTGGGTGGAAGTGAAATTTTGCAATCTATTAACAACAAAATGACCAATAATGAAATGTTGAAAGTAGATTATAACTACGAAAAATTCAAAAAAACTTTCGATGAAGAAATGAGTAAAACAGGTAATTGATATTGTCTTTTTTAATGAGAGTATGGCATCACGTCATACTCTCACAAAAAAAATCACAGAAATAAAGAAGAAGTTTTAAATTCTTCACAACGAATTTCATATTCACACTTATGCGGCAATTAATATTGTCTTTTGCACTTATTATTCTTCTACCTTTCCAACTGCTTTTCTCCCAATCGCAATTGAAGGATTTAATGGATAAACTACCTGTGTCCAACAGGGAATCCAACTTTCCGGTAATACCAATAAAATCTACTTTACCCTGCAATTTCTACCGTAATATCGGTTCATCCTATATTGGCATATCCGATGTCGGAATGGATTCAACAACAGCTTATAATCAGGCCTTTTTGAGAGCATTATCTATGATTGCATTTCAAAATGGAAGAGCAAGAGGAATGAGTGATTTTTATAATGATAATAATGGCGAGCAAATTAGTTCAAACTACGAAGAGCTTTGTGAAATTAATACAACTACGAATTTACCTGTTGCAGGATTGAAAATTTCTGACTCTTTTATATTGAATACCGGAGAGTTTGTCCTGTTTTTAAACGTAGATTCTGCAAATGTTGATCTGGAGGATAGAATTAATACAAATATCTCTGCAGCAATTTATTATAAAGAAAATGAAATTGCTGGAAGCCGGAGAATTATCAATAAAATTTTATTGGAAAGCAAAATGTCCTGTCCGGATAAGTCAAAAGATCATACCGAAAAATTGACATATATTCTTAGTAATAATCGCTGGTTAGGTAATGAAACCCTTTTTGATGGACAAAAAATTAATACAGACCGCTACAAGATATTTTATGAACCTGTTGATGAATGTATCAGTGATACTACAGGATGCAAAATATATGGTACAAGCTCTGTTGATGGACTTTGGTATGCCCTGATAAATAATATGTCCCGCCAATTATCGTCTCAACTCAAAGAACGATTTTTAAATGTTAAACAAGTAGGCGATGCATATCAAAATGAAATTAAAACCTTAAATCGTGAAAGTGGATTTTTCAGGTTTAGTTGTAATATTAAAAAAGTGGCATTAGTTGATAATAAATTAATCACGCATTTAGAGACAAATTTTCCCAACCAATAATAAATGATTTATCTCAATCAAATCTCATAACAATCTGACTTATGAAAACAAAACAAATTATTTGGACAATAATTTTCTTAATGATATTACCGGCTTCTGTATCTGGTCAATATAAGAAAATGCTGGACGTACTCGAAGATACGGAGACAGAAACAATTGATGGAAAGTTGACTTTACGATTTTTTGATGCTAAAACAGCTGATCCGGTAAGCGATGCTCAGGTTTCTATTTCGAATGTAGGTGAATTTACTTCCGATTTAGGTGGAAAAGTACTGTTTGATAAACAAAAGGATGGAAAATATACATTCAGTTTTAGTAAAAAAGATTATGTGACTGCAGTATATGAATTTGAAATTATTGCCGAAACAATATTCTTTAACCGGTTTTCAGTTTGTCCAAAAACCGAATTGGGAGTCCTTCGTATCGTTTTGGATTGGGACAGATCACCAGCAGACCTGGATTTGCATTTAGTAAAAGAAGGTGGTTATCATATTTCGTACCACAATACAATAGCTTCGAGCGACGGAAGTGCCCAACTTGACCGCGACGACCGGGATGGTTACGGTGCCGAGACAATAACAATAAATAAGACTGATAACCAGGCGATTTATGCTTGTTACGTGCATGATTACTCGGATCGATCCAAAAATAACAGTAAGAATCTTTCCCGTTCAAAAGCGGTGGTAAGAGTGTATAATAACAATGAATTGACCGATACTTTTTATGTACCACGGGATGACGCCGGAAATAAATGGTCAGTTTTTCAAATCCATAACGGTCAGGTTGACGGGATAATGCGTGTCAGCGACGGAAACTGATTCTGATAACTGTCAATAATAGACTGTATTATTAAATTATATGATTATGAGAAAAATACTATGCGTAATTCCATGTATCCTGATTTTTTGTGTATCACTAAATAAATTGTATGCTCAAAGCATTGAATCTATTAAAGCGGATCGTGAAACTTATCTTTGGGGAGAAGGTTCCGGCTCAACTATCAAAGCTGCCGATCAGGCTGCATTAGCTGATATTATCGGTCAAATATCTACTCAGGTTGAAAATACAACCGAAGGTAAAACCGTTGAAACCAACGACGATTTTAAGAAAACGTGGAGTGATGTAGTAAAAACGTATTCCAATGCAACTCTCAAAAATACAGAACGTATTATAGTCCAGAATGAACCTGATGCAAAAGTGTTCCGCTATGTAAAAAGGAGTGAATTGACAAAGATATTCGAGTCCCGCAAAAATAAG
>Ga0265297_10006291_pt1 | contig 17366 bp, 18 predicted proteins | sample Munlanlwell13791_FD_192502 | JGI IMG/M metagenome (GOLD analysis project Ga0265297, IMG submission 192502) | Leachate microbial communities from a municipal landfill in Southern Ontario, Canada - Leachate well 137-91 | ecosystem: Engineered > Solid waste > Landfill > Unclassified | place...
CCGCATGATCACCGCCGAGACCTTCAGTAAACAAGAGCGCCTTATAAAGACGAAGGATTTCAGGAAAGTTTACAAAGACGGGCGCTCTTATAAGGCGGGTTTCATTATATTGAGATTATTACCGAACGCGGCATTAGTGAACCGCATTGGGTTTTCCATAAGTGCGAAGAACGTTAAGAAAGCGTCCAGGCGTAATCGCCTAAAGAGGCTATTTCGCGAAGCTTACAGAAGGAATAAAAAGACTATCAAGAAGGGATTTGACATCGTTTTCGTCGTGAGAAGAGATTCTAAAGAGAGCTTTTCTTACGCTGAAGCAGAGGTAATATTCTTGAATCTAAGCAAACAAGCGGGGATATTATTGTGAAATTTGTGGTAATTTATGCGTTAAAATTTTATCGTAACTACTTGTCGGCGCTAAAGATAAGGTGCTGCAGGTTTTATCCATCCTGCTCGGAATATGCTATAGGGTCTATAGAAAAGCATGGTATATTCCTTGGCGGGGTCAAAAGCATTTGGAGGCTGATCAGGTGTAACCCCTTTTCGCGAGGCGGCTACGACCCGGTACAATAATTTATGGAAAAGAGATTAATAACGGCGGTCACATTATCGATAATAGTTATAGTTGTGTTCCAATTCCTATTTCCTGCGCCAAGAAAGACACAAATTGTGAAACCCGGTGAAAAGGCTATCGTAAAAGAGATAGACGTGAAATCATTCGTTCCCGCGGCACAGATACCGACGGCAAATGAAGAAGAATTGATCATCGCAACGGATAGAAACATAATTACGTTCAGCGATATAGGCGGTGCGGTAAAGAAGATAGAGCTTAAGCAGCATAAGAAAAACAATTCGGTCGAGCCTCTGGTGTTGGTGGAAGAAAAAGATCCGGCTCGATATATCTTTTCTATAAAAGACCCTTCCGGTATATTGCCATTAGAATCCGCAAAATACTCTGTTAGCACAAAACCAAATCAAGTTATCTATACGCTCAACCTGAAAGACCTGCAAATAATCAAAGAATATACTTTACATAATCTCAACGATACCATGGACTTACAACTTTTTGTAAAGAATATATCAAATCAATCAAAAGAAGTGGGTTATCAAATTATAAGCGGGGCAGGTATTGTTGAACCTAACATATCTGAAAAAAGGCTTATTGAGGTTACGGCAAAGGTTGATGGTAAGACGGTTAATTTTAAGCGTCCGAAGAATAATATAATCACGCATCCGGGAATAGTCAGTTGGGTAGCGTTAAAGACGAGATACTTTTCGCTCATAATGAAACCATTTGGCCAGACTAAGCATCAGTTTCATAATTTCGCGTCCGGTGAGGATCTTGTGGCCGGTGTAGAGATGGAGAGCGTTACAATACCCCCCAATTCCTTTATAGAGCATAAATATTTACTGTATGCGGGACCAAGCGTTGCATCGGAGCTTAAGAAGATAGACGCGGAATTTGAAGAAACTATAAATTATGGGTTCTTTGGATGGATAGCCAAGGCTCTGCTCTTTATGCTTGGGCTATGCCATAGCGTGTTTAAGAGCTGGGGCCTATCTATCATTATTCTATCGGTGCTTTTGAATGTATTATTATTCCCTCTTACACTAAAAAGTTTTCAGTCTATGCAGAAAATGCACGAACTGCATCCCCAAATGGAAAAACTCAAAGTCCAATTTAAGGATAATCCGCAAAAGCTCAACAAAGAGATCATGGAGCTCTACAAAAAGTATAATATAAATCCATTAGGCGGGTGTCTACCGCTTTTGCTACAAATGCCGATCTTCGTGGCTCTATATCAGGCGCTTACCAAGTCTATACATCTGAGAGGCGCAAGCTTTCTATGGATAAAGGATCTATCGATGCCCGATGCGGTACCTATACCGGCTACTTTGCCATTGATTGGCAATCATATAAATATATTGCCGCTTGTGATGGTAATCCTTATGGTATTACAGCAGAAAGTGTCGACCAAGGTTATGGGTAGTGCAGTTACTGAAGAGCAAAAACAACAGCAGAAAATGATGTTGATCATGATGCCTGTGATGTTCGGCTTCATATTTTATAATATGCCGTCCGGAATGGTATTATATTGGGTTGTAAATACGTTATTGACGATAGTCGAACAGTCGGCAATCTTAAAAAAGACATAAAGCATATTGACTTTAAGAAGAATATAGTGTAATATCTACAGAAAAGAGATTGTAGTTTTCTGTAATTAGTTTCCACGTAGAAACACAGGGCTTCAGTGATATGGCAAAAGTAATAGCGCTCTGCAACCAAAAAGGCGGTGTTGGTAAAACGACCACCGCAATAAATCTCGCCACATATCTTGCTTTGTCCGGTAAAAAAACTCTCCTGATCGATATCGATCCACAAGGTAATGCCACTAGCGGGCTTGGTATTGATAAGCATGACATCAAACATAGTGTATATCATATTCTGATCGATGATGCAGACCCCAAATCTGTTATGATTGATACACAAATCAGTAATTTATCGCTTTTTCCCTCTAATTTAAATCTCACAGGTGCCGAAGTAGAGCTCGTCAGTACATTGGGTCGCGAACATAAACTCAAAAAGGCCCTGACAGGCCTTTTAAACGACTTTGATTTTATATTGATAGACTGTCCTCCATCGCTGGGTTTGTTGACAATTAACGCTCTTTCTGCCGCAAATTCGATACTTATTCCGATACAATGCGAATATTACGCTCTCGAAGGATTAGGTCAATTAATGAATACTATTAATCTTGTCAAGGAGAATATAAATACTGCTCTTGAAATAGAGGGTGTGTTGCTTACCATGGCGGATTATAGAACAAAACTTACGAATGAGGTCATAGGTGAAGTTAAGAAGTTTTTTTCGGGCAAGGTATACGAAACAATAATTCCTAGAAATGTTCGATTGGCTGAGGCTCCCGGGTTCGGAAAGCCTATTGCATTGTATGATAAAACCTCAATGGCTGCCAGAAAGTATGAAGACTTTACAAATGAATTGTTAGGTATAAAAAAAGAGATATCTGAGCAAACAGTTACTATGAGTAATTCAGAAGCTAATCTTAGCAATGAAAATGAGTTAGAAGAAATCAACGAAGGAGAAATTAAGTAATGGAAAAGAAAGCTTTAGGCAGGGGCTTAAGCGCATTAATACCACAGCGTGAGGTAGTTTTTGTAAAAAATTCAGCAGAAGCCATTATTCGTATCCCACTATCTCAGGTTAAGACAAACAAATATCAGCCACGGACGGAGTTTAGTAAAGAAAAACTTAATGATTTGGTCAATTCCATAAAAGAAAAAGGTGTTATACAACCTGTGCTTGTGCGAAAAGCTATCGATGGATATGAATTGATTGCCGGCGAACGCCGTCTTCGTGCGGCTACAATGCTTAACCTTGTGGATATACCCGCTATAATTAAAGATGTCAATGATGCTGACATGCTCGAAATTGCGCTCATAGAGAACTTACAGCGCGAAGAGCTGAACCCGATAGAGGAGGCAAAGGCTTTCGAGCGTCTTACAACGGAGTTTAATTTTACACAGGACAAGATAGCACAGACGCTCGGCAAGGATAAGTCTACGATATCCAATGCGATCAGGTTATTGGGGTTAGCACAGAAGATCCAGGAGTATCTTTCAAAAGGCATCATAACGGTGGGGCATGCAAAAGCGCTTCTGGGGCTTCCGGCGGAAAACGAGCGATACAGGGTATGTAATATCATCATAAACAAGGGCTTATCAGTCCGCGAAACCGAAAAACTCGTTGACCGTAGACGTACCGAAGCTGGAACGCAAAAACGGCCCGTTAAGCACGATAATAACCTTGATAGCATAGCGGCTGAAATGCAACAAGCTCTGGGTACGCGTGTGAAGATATCTCACGGCAAGAAGCGCGGTACAATACAGATAGAATATTATTCTGTAGAGGACTTAAACCGGATCTTGCATATAGTTACCGCAAAAAAGACATAAATCCCAAAAACCACTCTGTTTAACCTTGACAAATCCTCCGGTTTGTAGTTAAATATAATATTCGGTATAAATAATATAAATTATGTTATAATATACAGGCATGAACAGGAGGTAGCATGAATCAAGCCACTTTAGTATTAATAAAACCGGATGGTTTGAAAAAATCACTTACAGGGAATATCTTAACTCGTCTATCGGAGACAAAACTTGATATAGTAGGCGCCAGAATAGTGAAAGTTTCCAGGGACCTTGCCCAGAAACATTATGCCATGCTGAAGGATAAACCGTTTTTCGAAGATCTCTTAAAATATTTGATGGGTGAATATCATAAAAAAAAAGTTATGGCGCTTGTATACTATGGTGAAGACGCGATACAGAAAGTAAGGGATATATGCGGTGCCACAAACCCCGAAGAAGCGGATCCGGTCTCTATAAGAGGCGCTTACGGGAGGATTACCACAAAAGGCGTCTATGAGAACGTTATTCACGCCTCGGCGAATCCGGAAGAGTCCGAGCGCGAAATAAAGCTATGGTTCTCTCCCGATGAGATAATATTTGATCTCTATAATACCACCGCAGTAAAGAAGAGCATAGAGACGCGCGTCTGGGCATAAAAAGTTCATAGTTCATAGTTGATAGTGAATAGTAAAAAAGTTTGTTATAGACTCAAAAAGGAGATTGTAAGTTGATTAAATCGATGACGGGTTTTGGAAAAGGCGAGGTAAGATTTCCGGGCGGGCAGATCATAGTGGAGATAAAGACCGTTAACCATAAATTCTTTGACGCCAGTCTGAAACTGTCCGAAACGATAGCTCCTTTCGAAGAGAGGATTAAAGAGACTTTGCAGAAGAAGATAAATAGAGGCAAGGTCAATGTAAATATAATTTATGAGCACAGCGGCGCAAAAGATGAAGTCATAGCCGTAAACAGGAAGCTGGCTAAAAGCTATTATGCCGGTATAGTAGGATTAAAAAAGGCCCTGGGCTTGAAAGAGGCGGTCGGGTTAAAAGAGCTGATAAGCCTGCCCGGAGTGATCAACTACGCGGCTACGCAGGAGAGCCTTACGGTATTATGGCCGAAGATAGAGAAAGCTTTATCGGCGGCGCTCGCGTCTTTAATATCGGACAGGACGAAAGAAGGACAGGCTCTCCATAAAGATTTTCTTAAGAGAGTAGCGGCCATAGACAAGATGCTTGCCGAGATAAAATCTAGCTCGCATTTGAGCATTAAAGAGTATAAAGAGAGGTTCGAGAAGAGGGTCAGGGACCTTACTAACGGGCACGCAATGGATAAGGGCAGGCTCGAGATGGAGGTGGCAATATTCGCGAAGAACATTGATATATCCGAAGAGATCACCAGGCTCAAGAACCACCTGGCCAATTTTAAAAGGACCCTTGGCGTGAATGGAGAGGCCGGCAAGAAGATAGATTTTATCGCCCAAGAACTACATAGGGAGATAAATACTATCGGATCAAAAGCCAGCGACTTCAATATCTCCAAAAACGTTATTGAAATAAAAAGCGAGATCGAAAAGATCCGGGAACAGGCGAAGAACATAGAATGATCCTTCGACGCGGCCAACAATCAAACAACAGCCTTGCTCAGGATCATGGTGAGCGGAGTCGAACCATGAAGTCCAAAACGGAGGGACCCAAGGGAAAGATCTTCATAGTCTCCGCGCCGTCCGGTTGCGGCAAGACCACTCTGTGTAAAAAACTACTTAAAGATAAATTGAAATTGTACCAATCCGTGTCTATAACGACGAGACCGCCGCGCCGCGGGGAGAGAAACGGCACAGATTACTTCTTTATATCCGCCGAAGAATTTATCCGCATGATAGATGCCAAGGAACTGCTTGAGTATGAAGAGAACTTCGGTTTCCTGTATGGTACGCCTAAAAGAGCCGTGGAGGATCTTCTGCGGAAGGGCAGAAACGTTCTTTTGAGCATAGATGTGAAGGGCGCTATGAATGTTCGCAAAAGTTATCCGCATAATTCCGTTCTGATATTTGTAATGCCGCCGTCTATGGAAGAACTTAAAAACAGGCTTGAGTCCAGAGAGGCGGATACGGCCAAAGCGATATCGAACAGGCTTAAAGTGGCGAAGCAGGAAGTGGCGTGTAAAGATAATTATGATTACGTGGTAGTCAATGATAGGCTTGACGCGGCCTACAAGAGACTGAGAGAGATAATACTTTTAGAAGGAGAGAGCGATGCAAGGACCCGCAATAGATAAGCTTTTAGACAAGGTGCATAGTATATATAAATTGGTGATACTTGCATCTCGCAGGACGATAGAACTGGCTGACGGCGCTCAAAAGCTCGTTGATGCCCCTGTCGATTTCAAACCGGCGAATATAGCCATGAAAGAGATAATAGAAGATAAAGTGACTTACAAGATAAGAGAAGAAAAATGAGCTCCGCCCGGAAGACCGTGATCGTCGGTGTTACGGCGAGCATTGCCGCATACAAGGCCTGCGAGATTGTGAATCTTTTAAGAAAAGATTCATTTGATGTAAAGGTCATATTGACGAAAGACGCTTTGGAATTTGTGACGCCGCTGACATTGCAGACGCTCTCCGGCAACAAGGTCATGACCGGCATCTTCGAGTCTCCCGAAAACTGGACGCCGGTGCATACGTCTTTGGCGGATAGCGCGTCGCTTATCCTGATAGCTCCGGCCACGGCAAATATAATAGGAAAACTGGCGAATGGAATATGCGACGATCTGTTGACGTGCGTCACCTGTGCTTCCAGATCGCCGGTCCTGATAGCTCCGGCGATGAATGAGAATATGTATAATCATAAAATGGTAATGGCCAACATAGCAAAATTGGAGAAGATAGGATATAAATTTGTCGGGCCCGTAAAAGGACATCTCGCATGCGGGTATGACGCGATAGGGCATATTGCGCCGGTTGCCGAGATAATCAAAGAAGCGAAAAAGATGATCAAGTGATAAAAAATATCCTCGTCACAGCGGGTCCCACCCGTGAAAAGATAGATCCGGTAAGATACATATCGAATTATTCCACAGGGAAGATCGGATATGAGATAGCAAGCGCCGCGAAATCGCGCGGCCTATCCGTCATTTTGGTGAGCGGCCCTACGCGTTTGGCGGCGCCCGAAGGAGTGAAGCTCGTTTCCGTGGAGAGCGCCGACGACATGAGAAAAACGGTCTTGAAACTTATAAGAAGATCCGACTGTGTAATTATGACAGCGGCTGTGGCGGATTGGCGCCCCAAACATTCTGCCAGGCGCAAGATAAAGAAGCCCGGTATAAGAAATATAGAGCTGGTGGAAAATCCGGATATACTGGCCGAAGTCGGCAGGCTGAAAAAAAAGAGGATAACCGTAGGATTCGCTCTCGAGACAGAAAACCTGGAAAAGAACGCGTTAAAAAAACTGAAAGACAAGAATTTGGATATTATAGTAGCGAATAGACTGACCCCAAAGAAGAGTGTTTTCGGGGATAATGTGCTCGATGTGGTGATGATAGACAGGTTCGGGAACAGGACGGGGATATTCAATAAACCTAAGTCAAAATTGGCCAAGATTATTCTTGACAAGGTATTGAAGCTTCGAATACACTAGGCTTTATCCGATGCGTAAGCGGATAAACGGAGGGGCATGAGCGTAAATTCAAGGGGTTTCATAATGGCTGCGAAAAGAGGGTTTACATTAATAGAGCTCCTGATCGTGGTAACGGTATTTGTGATTACGTTCGCGTTACTCACACCCTTTGTAAATAAGATGCGCGATAGGGCCGATATGATAAAGTGTTCGGCGAACGTACGTCTTTTGAGCTTAGGCCTGCATATGTATGCGGCGGATCATGATGACGCGTTCCCGCCGGATCTCGGGAGCCTCTATCCGGGTTATATCAAAGAAGAGAAGGTCTTCGATTGCCCCGCAAGCAAATTTATAGGCACTGCGGCCAAAAGTGATTATGAATATATTTCAGGACTGTCGGAATCGTCCGTTCCCTCGGAAGTCATAATTTATGACCGGGAGGGCAACCATAACAATCTTGGGCGGAATGTTGTCAGGGTGAATGGTTCCGTAGAATGGGTGCATAGCACCGAAGGCAAGCCAAGATAATGCGGCGCGGTGGCCAAGCGGCAAGGCGAGAGTCTGCAAAACTCTTATACAGCGGTTCGATTCCGCTCCGCGCCTCCAGTTATTATATAAGCATGTGGGCAGCTAGCTCAGTTGGTTAGAGTACTACCTTGACATGGTAGGGGTCACAGGTTCGAGCCCTGTGCTGCCCACCAAAATTTTTTGGGAAAAATTTTGGTGAGGTCTCTCCAATAATTTTGGGGTATGCGCAAAATTATTGGAGGATCCACCACTAGTAAGAAAAGCATGGGCAAACGGTGGAATGGCATATACGAAAATGAAAATAAGATGCTTCATAAAAGAAAAGATTTAAATATTGTAGGTTCGAATCTTTGGTATTTAGTCGGCTTAATAACTACCGACGGGTGCTTGTCTTCCGACGGCAGGCACATTAATATAACTTCCAAGGACGAAACATATTTGATAAAGCTGAAGAGCGAACTAGGATTAAATAATAAGATAGGTATTAAAAACAGAGATAGGGCAAATAAAGCCTATCAAATAGAATTTGCCAATAGAAATCTGTATGATTTTTTGTTATCTCTAGGACTAACGCCAGCCAAGTCTTTAACTCAGGACGAAGTCATTGTGCCGGATGAATTTTTTTCCGATTTTCTTAGAGGAGTTATAGATGGAGACGGTTGTATTAGAAAATGGGCGCATCCTACCAACAAAAACGAACAATGGAGCCTTAGAATATATTCGCCTTCCTTATTTTTTGTGGAGTGGTTGTGTAAAGAAATAGAATGCTTATTGAAAGTAAAAGGACGAATTCACAGGGAAGCAAGAAAAAAACCGCTAGTAGATATGTTTATATTAAAGTATGGTAAAATGGCGTCCAGAACTATTTTTGATAGTTGCTATTATAAGAATGCTTTAGCTATGGATAGAAAAGCAAAATTAGCAAGCGAATGTTGCTTTTCTTATCAAGGATGGTCTAAAAGCAAAACAGTTCTTAACTAATGAGGGTGCGCCGAGGTGTCGGAACTGGCAGACGATATGGACTTAAAATCCATTGCCCCTAAAGGGCGTGTGGGTTCAAATCCCACCCTCGGCACCAACAAGATAATATATGGACTTAAACGCGTTAAGACATAGTACATCACACGTGATGGCACAGGCTGTGAAGGAGCTTTGGCCGGAAGTGAAGCTTGGCATAGGCCCATCTATCGAAGACGGATTCTATTATGATTTCGACCGCGAAGAGCCCTTTTCTCCGGAGGACCTCGGGGTTATAGAGACGAAGATGCGCGAAATAATAAAGAAGAACTATCCTTTTGAGAGGCGGGAGATGGCGAAGGCGGAGGCCGTTAAATTATTTAAAAATATGGGTGAAACATACAAAGTGGAATTGATAGAGAAGATACCCGGAGACGTTGTATCTATATACTCAAACGGCAATTTTATCGACCTGTGCAAAGGGCCGCATGTGGCGTCTACCGGCGAGATAAAAGCGTTTAAGCTATTATCGATAGCCGGCGCCTACTGGCACGGTATAGAAACAAATCCGATGCTGCAAAGGATATACGGCACCGCATTCCCGACGCAAAAAGATCTCGAACATTATATAAAGACTATCGAAGAAGCCAAAAAACGGGATCATAGGGTGCTCGGCAGGCAGCTTGAATACTTCAGTATGAACGATGAAATGGGGCCCGGTCTCGTCTTATATCATCCTAAAGGCGCGCGCTTAAGGACTCTCATAGAAGAGTATATACGTAATGAACATTTAAAACGCGGATATCAGCTCGTAATAGGACCGCACATACTGAAGAGCGATGTATGGGTAAGATCCGGCCATTATGATTATTATAAAGAGAATATGTACATGTTTAAGATTGAGAATCAGGAGTATGCTATCAAACCGATGAACTGTCCCAACCATATCATGGTTTATAAATCGAAGACCAGGAGCTACAAAGATCTGCCGATTAAATTATTCGAGCTTGGGACCGTTTACAGGAACGAGAAATCCGGTGTCTTACACGGCCTCCTTCGTGTGCGCGGGTTTACGCAGGACGATGCCCATATATTCTGTCTTCAGGATCAGGTCGAGGATGAGATCATAAAAGTTATAGATTTTGTCATAGACACACTGAATGCGTTCGGTTTCGATGATTTCTCTATAGAGCTGTCGACAAGGCCGGCGAAATCTATAGGCAGCGACGCCGACTGGGCGCTTGCCGAAAAGGCCCTTATCGATTCATTGAACAGAAAGAGCCTGAGCTATGAAATAAACGAGGGCGACGGCGCTTTTTACGGCCCAAAAATAGATATAAAATTAAAGGATGCGTTGAAACGCGAATGGCAATGCGCGACGATACAGTGCGATTTTGCCCTGCCGGAAAGATTCGATCTGAAATATATAGGCCAGGACGGAAAAGAGTATCGCCCAATAATGCTGCACAGGGTTATATTAGGCAGCCTTGAACGTTTTATGGGAGCGTTGATAGAACATTTTGCGGGAGCGCTTCCTCTCTGGCTGGCGCCCGTACAGTGTGTTATAATCCCGGTATCGGAAAAGGCCGGCGTATATGCTGAAAATGTATGGCGCACGCTCTTTGCCGGTGATATAAGAGTAGAGATAGACGCGCGGAACGAAAGACTGCAGAAGAAGATACGCGATGCCGAAGTCCAGAAGATACCTTATATGATCGTTATAGGAGAAAAGGAAGAGTCTGTGGGCATGATTTCGGTAAGGAGCAAAGCACAGGGCGATATAGGCAGGATGAAACTGGGAGACTTTATCGAGAGGATAAAAGAGGAGAAGGAAAAAAGGGTTAGATAACGGAGAAGGACTAAAATTATTTCGCGATTTTGAAAGGGGGTTATTATTTTTAAGAAAGAGATCAGGATAAACCACAGGATAAGAGCCAGAGAGATAAGGGTAATCGGTGAACATGGCGATCAGCTTGGTGTTATGAGCGTTCAGGACGGGATAAAGAATGCCGAAGAGTCTGGGCTTGACCTTGTAGAGATAGCTCCGACGGCAAATCCCCCTGTTTGCAGGATCATGGACCATTCAAGATTTAAGTATGAGCAGGAAAAAAAGGAAAAAGAGGCCCGTAAGAAACAGAAAGTTGTCCATATAAAAGAGATACGGCTCGGGCCCAAGATAGGCGAGCACGATTACCAGTTCAAAGTCAACCATCTTATCGAATTCCTTAAGAAGGGGGACAAGGTTAAAGTCACCATGATATTCAGGGGCAGGGAGATGGCGCATATAGATCTCGGGCGCAAGATCCTTGAAAAGTTATCGAGTGATATCTCCGGAGTGGGGGAGATAGAGGAGAACCCCAAGCTCGAAGGCCGTTTTATCAATATGATTATTAGAGCAAAATAGCTGAAAGCCGACGACCGATAGCTGACAGCAAACGCTGCTATAACGAGGAGAGGAAAATGCCTAAACTGAAGACGAGTAAAAGTGTCAAGAAGAGGATACGTATAAGCAAGAGAGGCAAGATAAAACATTTTAAGACCGGCAAGCGCCATCTTTTAGGCGGTAAGAGTTCGAAACGCAAACGGCAGCTCGGCAAGCCCGGGTATGTTTCACATGCCGACGCGTCGGCAATAAGATTGCTGTTGCCTTACGGCGCATAGTCGGTTCATAGTTGAAGCTTGATAGTGCATAATTAAAAAGTGAGGAGGGTTGTAAATGCCAAAAGTAAAACATGCAGTTGCCACGAAGAAACATAGAAAACGGGTACTGAACGCCGCCGAAGGCCAATGGGGCGGCAGGCACCGTTTTTATCGCAGAGCTATGGAGAGCGTCGCCAAAGGCAGGATGTATGGATTCAGGGACAGGAAAGCAAAGAAGAGGGACTTCCGCTCATTATGGATAGTCCGTATCAATGCGGCCTGCAGAGAACATGATATATCGTATTCGAAATTCATGAGCGGACTCAAAAAACTGAAGATCCTTATAGATAGAAAGATGCTTGCGGAGCTGGCGGTATCCGACAATAAGGTTTTCGGGAAACTCGTCGAGATGGTAAAAGCGTAGGATGAGAGACAAGATAAGAGAGATCGAGAAGAGCGCGGTCGAAGAGATAACCCTGGCGGTCGATGCCGATGCGCTGGAGAAGGCCAGGGTGAAGTATCTCGGCAGGAAAGGCCTGGTCACCGAGCTCTTTAAGAATATGTCCGGGGTCTCTCCCGCGGACAAAGCGGAGATCGGAAAGCTCATAAACGCGCTGAAAGAGACCGTCTCGAAAGCGCTCGACGAAAAGACTCCCGTTTTGTCGGGCGGCAGTGATTCCGGAGCCCAGAAGACGGATATCACGCTTCCCGGCATTATTCGGGAAATCGGCCGCCTTCATCCGATCTCTAAAACTATAGAAGAGATCTGCGGCGTATTCATATCGCTTGGATTTAAGGTCGTCGAGGGGCCGGAGATAGAGAACGAACACTATAATTTCGAAGCCCTGAATATACCTTTAGAACATCCGTCCCGGGACGCGTTCGATACGTTCTATCTCAATGATAAATGGTTGTTGCGCAGCCATACCTCGCCGGTTCAGGCACGCTTTATGGAAACGAATAAGCCGCCTTTTGCCATAATTATACCCGGTAAGGTTTACAGGCCGGATGCCACAGACGCTTCCCACTCGTTCATGTTTCATCAGATTGAGGGGCTGGTCGTAAGCGATAATATAAGATTTTCGGATTTGAAGGGCGCGCTTACTCTATTTGCCAGGCAGATGTTCGGAGAGAATACCAGGATGCGTTTTCGGCCTAGCTTCTTCCCGTTCACCGAACCTAGCGCAGAGGTCGACATCTCGTGCATTCTCTGTTCCGGGGACGCGGCGCAGAGAGCGCCGCATAAATGCAGCCTGTGCGGCGGCAAAGGATGGATAGAGATACTGGGCGCCGGTATGGTCAATCCTAAAGTTTTCAGGAACGTAGGGTACAATCCCGAAAAAGTTACAGGATTCGCTTTCGGGATGGGAGTGGAGAGGATCGCGATCTTAAAATACGGCATTACGGATATAAGGATGTTTTTTGAGAATGATATCAGATTCCTGAGGCAGTTTTGATATGAAATTATCATACAACTGGTTAAAAGAGTATATAGATATAAGATTGTCGCCCGAGAAGCTCGGCGAGCTTCTTACTATGGCGGGCCTCTGCGTCGATTCCATACATAAAAAAGACAATGATTCCGTTCTGGAAATAGAGATCACCTCGAACAGGCCGGACTGGCTCTCTTATATCGGCGTCGCACGCGAAGTAGGGGCTCTCACCGGGAAGAGATTAAAGATTCCCAACAACGTCGCGGTGTCATGCGGCTCTTCACAGTCCCGCCGCGGCGGTGTAAACGGCAATTCAAAGGCCACTATCAGGATCGAAGAGAAAAAACTTTGCCCAAGATATACCGCGCGTATTATACGTAATGTAAAAGTCGGCGAATCGCCTAAATGGCTTAAAGAGAGGCTCGAGGCAGTGGGCCTGAGATCCGTAAACAACATAGTCGATATTACGAATTTTTGTCTCTTCGAAACCGGCGAACCCCTGCATGCGTTCGATCTCGATAAACTTGGCGGCCGGTCTATTATAGTAAGACGGGCGTCAAAAGGCGAAAAGATAAAGACTATAGACGGCATTGAGCGGATACTCGATAATGACATGCTCGTAATAGCAGACGACAAAAGCCCTGTAGCTGTAGCCGGAGTTATGGGCGGGTTATATACCGAGGTCTCTCCGCAGACAAAAAATATATTATTGGAAGCCGCATATTTTGATCCTATTTCAATCAGAAGGACATCCAGAAGACTGGCTCTTTCCACGGACTCAAGCTACAGATTCGAAAGAAGAGTAGATATGGGGAATATAGTCCGTGCTTCCGACCGAGCCGCGCAGCTTATATTGGAATTGGCGGAAGGGGCGGCCGGAGAATTTATAGACATGGGTAAAGAAGAGAAGGTTTTGAAGGATATAGATTTGAGGCTCGACAGGCTGAATAAGATAATAGGCGTTGCGGTCTCTCCATCGAGAGCGAAGTCTATCCTGACGTCTCTCGGCTTAAAGGTAAAGCCGTTGTCAAAGAACATAGTGAGATTAAGTCCTCCCGGCTTCAGGCATGATCTTCAAAATGAGATAGATATAATCGAAGAAGTGGCCAGGATATACGGCTACGAGAATATCCCGGAGACTATTCCGCCCGTTTTAGAGCCGGGTAACAGGCTTTCTCCCGACGCGGTGATAGATAAAAATATACGCGGCATCCTGGTGAACTTAGGATTATCCGAGATCATAACATACAGTCTTTTAAGCAGAAAGACAGTGGAGCTGGCAAGATCGTCCGGCGATAATGTAATAAGTATAAAAAATCCTATTTCGAATGAACAGGAAGTGATGAGACCGGCGCTCGTTGCGGGCATGCTCGGTTCCATAAGATGGAACATAAACAGAAGGTCGAAAGACCTGAAGCTCTTTGAACTGGGGCAGACTTATTTTAAAGAGGGAGATAACTCATTTATCGAAAAAAAATGTCTTGCTATAGGAGTCACGGGCCAGTTATACGATGGATGGATAGGCCATCCGAGAGGAGTGACCCTATTCGATCTCAAGGGCATTATCGAGGCGCTGTTTGCCCAAATGGGAATAAAGCATGTATCCGTAAAAGAGGCCATAAATCCCGTCTTCTCTCCCGCCTCGTGCGCTTGCATAAGCGTAAAAGATGATGCGGTGGGGATAATGGGACAGGTCGACCCAAAAATTCTGCGCGATTTTGACATAAAAGAGACTGTTTACGCCGCCCAGATCGATTGCGCGAGACTTATGAGACACATCTCTTTAGAAAAAAAGTTCAGAGAGAGCCCGAAGTTCCCATCCGTCATTAGGGATATATCTATAGTGGCGGATAAAAATATTTCTAACGCCGATATCGTATCCCTTATTAAAGAGACGGCCGGAAACATATTGAAGGACGCTGAAATTGTCGATAGATACAGCGGCGGACAGATCCCGGAAGGTAAAATCGGACTAACTTACAGATTGGAATATCAGGACCCGAACAGGACACTGCAGGATTCCGACGTACAAGCCATACATTCACGTATAATAAACGCACTCGAAAATAATTTAGGGGCAAAGCTCAGATAACCGCCGCCGCTTGATTTGTCTTGATACCGATCCTGTGGTATACTTGTATTGTCCCTGCGGTGCGCGTGATTTAGAGTGAAAAGTATTGAACCTATAAGACTTAACCAGGGAGCCTGACCGCATCAGTGCCTTGGTATTGATGCAGAGGGCACCCACCTGTACATAACAGGGTCAATATAATTCAGCCTCACACGGTACCTGCGGGGACTTTTTGTTTATGCTGAGGCGGCGAAGCTTGCGGTGGCCGCCTTCAGCGTCAGGCTGGGCCACCAAAGCGCCGTCTGCGATATAATAAAAAATGGACTTATTTATAAAGGAAAAATCGAAACAGAACGAGCCGCTTGCGGCGAGGATGAGGCCGAAGCGGCTGGATGATTTTGTGGGGCAGGAGCATATCCTGGGGCCGGATAAATTACTGCGCCGGCTGATCGAATCAGATAAGATGTCGTCGCTGATACTCTACGGACCCTCCGGATGCGGCAAGACAACACTCGCCTTAATAATCAAAGACAGGACAGACTCATATTTTGAGCGGATAAATGCGGCGTCGAATAATGTCGCCGATATGCGCAAGATCATAGATAGCGCCAAGAAACGCCAGGCCATGGACGGTAAACGCACCATTCTCCTGGTAGACGAGATCCACCGGTTCAATAAAGCCCAGCAGGATGTTCTCATGCCGGACGTCGAGGCGGGCAACCCCATCTTGATAGGAACCACTACGCATAATCCGTTTTTTTATGTAAATGCCGCCCTTCTGTCGCGTTCCCAGATCTTCGAGTTCAAAAAGCTGTCCGATGCCGATATCATAAAAACGATCAGGCGCGCTCTCGAGGATAAGAAAGACGGCCTCGGCAATATATCCGTAAAGATCGACAATGACGCAATAGAGCATCTTGCCAAAATTTCGGAAGGGGATGCGCGGAGAGGCCTGTCGGCCCTGGAGATTGGAGTGCTTACAACGCCGGCGGGCAGAGATAAGAAGATCCATTTCACGATGAAGGTTGCGGAAGAGTCGATCCAGAAGAAAGCGGTCGTCTATGATAAGGATGAGGACGGCCACTACGATACCATATCGGCGTTTATAAAATCGATGCGCGGTTCCGATCCGGATGCCGTGCTCTACTGGCTTGCGAAGATGATCTATGCGGGCGAGGATCCGAGATTCATAGCGCGCCGCATTATAATCTGTGCCTCTGAAGATGTGGGCAATGCAGATCCCCAGGCGCTTGTGGTAGCGGCCGCGGCATTACAGTCGATTGAGTTTGTTGGCATGCCGGAAGCGCGCATTCCGCTGGCGCAAGCCGCTGTTTACGTGGCGTGCGCTCCGAAGTCCAATGCCGCGTACCTGGGAATCGAAAACGCGCTAAAAGATGTCGAAAAAGGAAAGACCCTGGAGGTGCCGGACCATCTAAAGGACGCAAGCCTGGATTCAGAGCAATTCGGACACGGTAAAGGGTATAAGTATGCCCACGATTTCAAAAATCATTATGCAGAGCAGGAATACAAGCCTTCCGATAAAATTTATTATATTCCCGCAGATATCGGTTACGAAAAAAAGATCAAAGATTGGCTCGAAAACCTGAAGAAAAGATCAGGATAGATCCCTCAACGTCCTATTTTTGGAAAATAACTCCAGAATTTATGCGGCGTATTCGGGAATAATGTGCAGCATCTGGAACAAGAAGGGAAGAGCTTTTCGTCCTTCAATTTTTTGCGGAATTCCCTGTATCTTCGATCATTCCATATCTTCATAAACGGATCGCTTCTGATATCGCCCATAGGAAGACTGATAGAGCAGGGATAGACTGTCCCGAAAGGGTCTATCCTGGCGTCGGACCACGGGAAAAAGCACTTATTGGCGGGGAAATAACTCCCCTTGCCAAACCACCGCGCTATCTCTCCTCTCTTTTTTAAAATAATCTGGATTGGCTGCCGGAATATTCCGGCCAAAGAGATTGCGCGCTTCGTCTCATTATATAGAGTATCGATATCGGTGCCTATCACCGAATCCGGCAGGCTCTTGTCCTCTAACTTTATAAATTTCTCGCCCGGGAAGAACTTCAAAGTCGACTCAGTCTCTTCTTCCGAAGAAAAGAATACAGGGGCTATATTTAAAAAAGCATTTTTGTCTTTCGCTATTTTAACTAATTCCGAGAAATTGTTTTCATT
>Ga0265297_10006292_pt1 | contig 17365 bp, 14 predicted proteins | sample Munlanlwell13791_FD_192502 | JGI IMG/M metagenome (GOLD analysis project Ga0265297, IMG submission 192502) | Leachate microbial communities from a municipal landfill in Southern Ontario, Canada - Leachate well 137-91 | ecosystem: Engineered > Solid waste > Landfill > Unclassified | place...
AGATTCAAATGGTTGAATCCCTATTGATTTTACTGTAGCTAATGATAACAAATACATCACTTCTTTACCAATAGATCCAATCAATGATATCAACTACTACTATAGCTACAACCCAGGTGGTTCCTTTGAAGTCAATGCCTTACTTGAATCTAGTGACTACATCACCAAATTCTCTCTTAATGATGGTGGTGATTCCTTTAATTCTTATGAAAATGGATCATCTCTAACTGATATGCCCCTTACTTTCCCCAAAACTGAATCAAAGTCCCTGGGAACTCAACCTATGGAACAAGTGACTTCTATGTCATGCAGTATGAAGCTAAATATGCTATAGATGGACATGGAGCGAGTGATGCTGTGGATGAGTGTAAAGGCAGTACATCATACGATATTTGAGATTGAGGAAAAATAACTACAAATTGTACATCCACAGTTCCTGTTTGAAATAATAACAATGTAATCTCTTCTCCATTAGGATCTCCGATTGCAGGCGTGACTCACAATGAAGCCAAAGCTATATGTTCTTCCTTAGGTGCTCATCTAATCACCAATCAAGAATGAATGACAATAGAAAGAAACATTGACCAACAACCATCCAATTGAACGTCCGGTATTGTGGGTACTGATTATCTATTTAATGGTAACTCGGCCGATACATTAAGAGGTTACAATGGCGATAATCCAGAAAAAGGTCTTAACCGAAATGTACGTGCATCTCATCGATTATCAAATGGAAGTATAATTTATGATCTATCTGGTAATGTTTGAGAACATGTAATGATTGACATTAACGATACTTTATTCGATAATCTTCCTAATGATGGCGGTGCAAGCGGTTGAAGATATGTAGAACTTTCAGCTCTTACTACCGACGGTGATTTTACATCATTTGATGAACTTAGACCAACTAATTCAACCTGAGATAGTGATCAAGGAATGGGCAGAATATGAACCAATGTTGATTCACAAACAAGTAGGGTTCTTTTACGTGGTGGCCCTTGGAATAATACTTTGAATACAGGTGTGTTGGCAACTGATTTGAACAATACTACTGCTAGTAGCTACAACACTGTTGGGTTTCGGTGTGTACGATAATTCTACTATAGTGGAATGCTACTACTTTCAGTAGCAATTCCACATGGTGAAACTACAATGGAATACTGTCACTTTCGGCGACAAGTCCACGTAGTGAAATAATACAACGCTGCTTTGCAGCGTTGTATTTTGTTGTAAAAATATTTAACATTGGTGTTGACAAATTATTTTACATTTGGTACAATATGTTTATATAATAAATTTTAGTATACAATATGCTTTTTAAATTTATACAAACATTAAGAAATGAGAATAAATTTACTCAAGATTATTTGGCGGAACAATTAAATATTGCTAGACAAACTTATGCACAAATAGAAAAAGGAGAAAGAGATTTGACAGTAACAGAGGCTAAGAAATTAGCTCATGTTTTTAATTTAGATTTAAATGATTTTTTACAATGTCGAAAAACAGAAATTGTGATTAATATTAAAAAAGATAAAGAAAATAAAGAAAAAACAAGATCGCAAGAAATAAGAATTAATATTCCTCAAAAAAATATAGATAAGTTCAAAGAAGTTTTATTGTATATTTTAATCAAAGTTGGTAATAAGCCAAATGTGGGAGAAACAGTGTTATATAAATTATTGTATTTTATTGATTTTGATTATTATGAAAAATATGAAGAGCAGTTGATGGGAATGACTTATATTAAAAATCATTATGGCCCAACGCCAGTTGAGTTTAAAGCCGCTATAGCTGATATGATTAAAAAGGGAGAAATAGAAATAATTGAAAGTAAATATTTTAATCATATACAGAAAAAATATTTACCAGTAAGAGAATTTAATTTGTCTAAATTAATGGCTCAAGAATTATGTCATATTGATGAAGTGTTGCTACGTTTGAGCGATAAAAATGCTACCGAATTGAGTAAGTATTCTCATGATGATGTGCCTTGAATAGTGGCCAAAGAGAATCAGCCGATAGAATATGAATCAGTATTTTATCGTACAGACAAAACATCAGTTAGAAGCTATGATGATTAAATATTTAACGACTATTGAATTTCAAAAAGATTTAAAAAGAATGCTAAAAAAATTTAAATCTCTTGAATTTGACATAGATAATGCCAAAGAATCAACGATAGAATTGTTTCATATTAGAAAGCTTGATAATAATAGTATTTTTCAAATCCAAGGATTTAATACTGAAAAAATTAAAATTTATAAAATAAAAAAATTTGCTTGCAAAGCCTTAAAGGGTTGCGGAATTAAAAGCGGTATTAGGGTTATTTATGCATTTCATTGGGCTGAATTAAAAGTAATATTTTTGCAAATATATTATAAAGGAGATCAAGAAAAAGAAGATTACGAGAGGATAAAGACTTATTTAAAAAATGAAAGTAGGGCTTAAAGCTCAAAATAATAAAATATAAATCAAAAAACCCCGTAGAAACGGGGTTTTTGGTTAGTTGCAAAATTAAAAAAAATTTGATATATTATTGATTGTAGGACAAACCCTACCATACTGTAATTTAACTAAAAGATCAGCTATTTAATTAATTGGGAAACATAAAGTTATATATGAAAATTACTTTTTCAACTAAATTTTATCATCTTAATACACTAAAACAAATAAAATCTTTTGAAAATACAAAGATATCTTTTTGTGTAAATTAATTGGGTAGTTGTTAAAATTATTATCATGCTTAATGATCCAATAATAACTGGAATTATACTTTTTATTTTAGGAAGTATAATCGGTTATTTTGTAAGACAATATTTGGCAGTATCTCGGGCCGATTCAGTTGAAGCTCAGTTAAAAATTAAAGTTCAAGAAGCCAAAGACGAAGCAAAAAGTATTGTACTTAAATCCAAAGAAGAAGCGGCTAAAATTTTAGAAGATATAAGACGTGAAGAAAGAGAGAGAAAAGAACAAACTGATAAAATTGAAGGAAGATTGATAAAAAGAGAAGAGCTTCTAGACAGAAGACAAATTGAAACTGATCAAAATCAAAAGAAAGTAGAAGAAGATATCAATAAGTTAAAAGTTATAAAAGAAGATATCTTAAAAATGAAAGAGTCAGAAGAAAAGGTGTTGATGGAAATTGCTAATATGAGTAAGGATGATGCCAAAGGTTTGTTACTCAAGAAAGTAGAAGAAGATAGCAAACAAGAATTATTAACAGCTATTAGAACTTTAGAAAATACCAAAAAAGAAGAATTAGAAAAACGAGTTGATGATATTATGATTTCATCAATCCAACGCTATGGTCATGGCAATGCTAGCGAACATTTAATTTCAACAGTTCAAATTCCTTCCGAAGATATCAAAGGTAGAATTATTGGTAAAGAGGGAAGAAACATTCGTCATTTTGAAAAAGTATCAGGGGTAGAACTAATTATTGATGATTCACCCGATATAATTACTTTATCATCGTTTAATCCGATTAGACGCGAGATTGCTAAAATGGCTTTGGAGAAATTAATTTTGGATGGTCGCATTCAACCTTCTAAGATTGAAGAAAAGGTTTTGCAAGCTGAACAAGAAATTAAAGAATTGATTAAAAAAGCTGGCGAAGAAGCTGTTTATGAAATTGGTATTTTGGATTTACCACCAGAATTGGTATTTTTATTAGGTAGACTGAAATATAGAACTAGCTATAGCCAAAATGTTTTAACTCATTCAATTGAAGTGGCAATGTTATCAGGGATGATTGCGTCCGAAATTGGGGCTGATGTTTTGATAGCTAAGAAAGCTGGTTTGCTTCATGATATTGGTAAAGCTATTGATTATGAATTAGAAGGATCACACATCGAAATTGGTAGAAGAATACTTCAAAAATACAATACCAAAGAAGAAATTATAAAAGCCATGCAATCGCATCATGAAGATTATCCAGTGGAAACAGTTGAAGGCGCAATTGTTATGGCGGCTGATGCAATTTCAGCTTCACGACCAGGAGCCAGAAAAGAATCACTGGAAAATTATTTGAAGCGTCTAGAAGAATTGGAAAAAATCGCAACTTCATTTAAAGAAATTGAAAAGGCCTACGCCATTCAAGCCGGACGGGAGTTAAGAGTGTTTGTTTTTCCAGATAAAATTGATGATTATGGAACAGCCAAATTGGCAAAACAAATTGCTGATAAAATAAAAGAAGAGATGGACTTTTATGGAGAAATTAAAATATTAGCCATTCGGGAAACTAGAGTAATTGAGTACGTTAAATAAAATCTTCCCCACACCCAGAAAGGTTAAGATTAAAAATAAAATTTTTAATCGGGGAATGAATGAATCCAATTTATAATTATACCTTCAATTTGGATGTTAAAACCAATAAAATAATGTTAGTCGCTCACAACCTTTACTGGGTGTGGGGACTAGCCCCGCTTCGCTCCACAACTAACCAAAGGTTAGTGTGGGCCTGCCTGCCGGTAGGCAGGGGCTGGCAAAAGTCAAAAATCCCCCTCCTTTAAAATCGCCCCCGACAACCAACCGAAGGTTGGTGTGGGGACTAGCAATATTTTTGCAAAACAAAAATATTAATAAAAAGCGATTTCTAAAGAAGGGGGATAAAAAATAAAAATTAGAAAAAAATAGTAATTGTTAATTACTATTTTTTCTATTGCTTTACTATTGATTTACTATTATGTAACAATTACTAAATATTTTCTAAAACATTTTCATAAATTTTATAAATTGGTTCATGATCGTCAAACAAATAAATGGCAATTAGCATGAGCTGGGTTTGCAAATTTCTAAATTGGTAATTTTTAATTAAAAAAAGCTCAGAAGCTTTAATAAATTTTTGTTTTTTTGCACAACTAAACTCTTCTTCTGGCAAAATGTTTAAATTTTTTTCGAAATTATATTTTTGATAATGCCTTGACTTTACTTCAACGAAATATAAAATATTTTGTTTTTTGGCTATAATGTCTAACTCTAAATGATTTAAATGATAATTGCAAAATAATATTTTGTAATGCTTTTTAGTTAGATAATCTTTGGCTAATTGCTCGCCGATTTTACCAACCGATATATGGTTCATAGTAAAGTTTAATCAAATTTATATCAATTATAGCATTTTTAATGTAATTGTAAAATACTAAACGATATGATATAATAGAAATAATATTTAGTAAGAAAGAAATATGAAAGAAATATATATAAAAGACATAAAAAATTTAATTGGTCAAGAAATAGAGTTATATGGTTGGGTGGAAACTAGACGTGACCATGGTAAGATTATTTTTATTGATTTAAAAGATTCAACTGGAACGGTGCAAACAGTTTGTGGGCCCTGGCTGAATGAAAGTTATGTGTTAGCGGAAAAATTGAGAAGTGAATGAGTGGTTAAGTTCGTTGGAATTGTAAAAGAAAGACCCGACAATATGAAAAATGAAAAATTGCCATTGGGTGACATTGAATTTGAAGTGAAAAATATTATAATTTTGGGTGAAGCTAACACTCATCCGTTTGATGTCTATGGCGATGGCAAAGAGATAGGTGAAGAAATTCGTATGGCTAAAAAATATCTTGATTTAAAAAGGCCTCGTATGAAAGACAATTTAAGAAAAAGAGCATTGGTGTTTAAATTTATAAGAGATTATTTATATAAAAATGATTTTTTAGAAATTGATACTCCTTATTTAACTAAATCAACTCCGGAAGGGGCAAGGGATTTTTTGGTACCTTCTCGATTAGGAGCCGGACTATTTTATGCTTTGCCACAATCGCCTCAGCAATACAAACAAATGCTTATGGTATCACAAGTTGAAAGATATTTTCAAATTGTGAGATGCTTTAGAGATGAAGATCCAAGAGGCGATAGACAGCCAGAGTTTACTCAACTTGATATTGAAACTAGTTTTAAATCTCAAGACCAGATTTTGGATTTAACTGAGAAAATGATAAAAGAGTTGGTTGATAATTTATATCCAGAAAAACATTTTACTGAATTTCCAATTCCGAGAATTGATTATAAAGACGCCATGTCGAAATATAATTCAGATAAACCAGATATTCGTAAGAATAAAAACGATCCAAACGAATTAGGATTTGCTTTTATTGTTAATTTTCCTATGTTTGAATGACATGAAAAACAATACAACGAAGAAGCTAGATATGTAGCCGTTCACCATCCGTTTACAAAAATCCGATTTGATGAAAATATAACTAACGAAGAAAAAATAAAATTGATTAAAGAAAATACTAAAGAGCTTGGAGCATTTCAGTATGATGTGGCTTTAAATGGATATGAAGTGGCGGGCGGATCTTTAAGAGAAACAGATTCACAAATTTTGGAAACAGTATTTGAAAGATTAGGCAATAGTGAGGAAGCTTTTAAAAAACAATTTGGTCATTATATTGAAATGTTTGGTTATGGTGTGCCACCGCATGGCGGAATTGCTTTTGGATTGGATAGATTACTCATGATATTACAAAATGAAGAAAGTATACGCGAAGTAATTCCATTTCCAAAAACTGGAGACAATCGTGATTTGATGATGAATTCGCCTTCAATGGTTGATGAAAAACAATTAAAAGAATTAAAAATACAAATAAGTAAATAATAAACTATGAAAAACAAAAACGAAAGAACTTTAGTTTTATTAAAACCCGATGCTGTGCAAAGAAATTTAATTGGTGAAATTGTATCTCGGTTTGAAAGAGCCGGACTTAAAATTATTGCCATGAAATTTTTATTACCAACCAAAGAGCAAGCTTATAAACATTATGTAAAAAATGAAGAAGAAATAGAAGCTTTAGGCAATAGATCTATTGAAGGTAAGAGAAAAAATGGAGTGGAAGTGACAATGGATCCAAAAGTTTTAGGCCAATCAATTATTGATAGATTGGTAGAATTTTTATCACATAGTCCAGTTGTGGCTTTAGTACTCGAAGGGTCAAATTCAATACCAATAGTTAGAAAAATAGTTGGATCAACCGAACCATTGAATTCTGATGTTGGCACGATTAGAGGTGATTATACTATTGATTCTTATGCATTAGCGGATGATGATAATCGAGCGGTTAGAAATTTAATTCATGCTTCAGCTAACGAATTTGATGCTGATTATGAAATCAAAGCTTGGTTCAATGACAATGAAATTTATACCTATAAAAATATTAGAGATGCGGTGTTGTATGACGAAAGGTTTAATTAATACTTGATTTTAAAATCCAATCATAACGGTACCTGGTACCGCTATGATTGAATAAAACAAGGAGCAGAATTGAATATCCGCTCCTTTTCTTGGATTTTTGGAGGATTATAGCTCGGTACTTCTCCTCCTTCTTTCTATATCACTCTCGGCGCTAGTGAATATAGACGGATGGCGTTGTGGTGGTGGAGACAGTGGTAGTAGAGGACCTGAGAATTGTCGTCGCAGGTCATCGAGCATAGCATCGCCTGGATAAAAAATAGCCTCTAATAGTGAATCCCACATATTTTACCTCCTTTCTAATAAAATTGATACATAAATACAGAGATCTAATATAATTATAAGCTTTTTTATTAAATGTGTCAACAAAAAAATTAACTATAGACAAAATCAAAATTGTGCTATACTAATAATGGACCGAAGCATTGAAAAAGAGAATTCGATAAATTCATTTTAGGTGGTTTTAAATCGTATTATCTCGTGGGATAATATTGCGAACTACCACTTTATTATTTTAAAATTGCTCTTTTGGTATGCTTCGGTTTTTAATTGATAAAAAGAAGCTTATCTGCTAGAATACGAAAAAGAGTAATAAAAAGAGTAAATGGTAATTAGTAATTAGTAATTAAAGAAGAGTAATTGGTAAATGGTAATTAGTAATAAAAAGACAATAGTAAAACAGTGGTAAGACGGTAGTAAGACAAAGAGTAATTAGTAAATGGTAATAAGTAATTAGTAAAATAATATAATGCAAAAACTAAAGAAAAGAGTAATTGTAGGCATGTCGGGTGGGATTGATTCGGCCATGACTTTATATTTACTGCAAAAAGAAGGGTATGATGTGATGGGAGTGTCACTACGATTTGGAGTTTGGAATAGTGAAAAAAATTTAATTAAAGAAAATGTTTGTTGTAGCAGTGGGGCTTTTTTGATTGCTAAAAATATATGTAATTTATTTGGAGTGCCTTATGAAATTGTAGATGTAAAAGCTGATTTTAAAAATAAAGTAGTAAAATATTTTACAAGTAATCTTAAAAAAAATAAAACTCCAAATCCATGTGTGATGTGCAATCGTTTGGTTAAAATTCGATCTTTAATTGATTTGAGAAAAAAGTATAAAGCTGATTTTGTGGCTACCGGACATTATGCAAAAGTTGTTTTTAATAAAAGTAAAAAAATATTTGAGTTAAAAACTAGTAAAGATAAAAACAAAGATCAAACATATTTTTTAAGTCAATTAACTCAAAATCAAATTAAATATTTAAAATTGCCATTAGGTAAGTATTTGAAAGAAGATGTTTATAAAATGGCTAATAAATTGGGAATTAAGTTTTTTAATAAAACCAAACAAAGCCAAGATTTTTGTTTTGTGGCGAATAAATCATATAATGATTTTTTGACTGAAACTTTAAATCAAAAACGAGGTTTAATTGTGAATGAGGAAGGTAAAAAATTAGGCGAGCACCAGGGTTTGCATTTTTATACTATTGGCCAAAGAAAAGGAATAAATATACCCAATGGTCCATTTTATGTTTTGGATAAAGATCAAAAAAATAATAAACTAGTAGTAACTAAAAACAAAAATTTAATATTTAAAAAAGAATTTTTTATAAAAGATATAAATTTGATTAGTGATACTAAAAATGATAAATTAAATAATAAAGAGATTTTAGTTCAGATTAGATATGGTGATAAAAGAGAAAAAGCTAAAATAAAAGTGATAAATAAAGATAAATTCAACATTGTTTTAAATAAGCCAAAAATGGCAATTACACCTGGCCAATTTGCCGTAATGTATGATAAAAATACATGTCTGGGTAGCGGGGTAATTGAAACTAATAAATAAATATTATGGGTAAAATATATGTAGTCGCAACACCAATTGGTAATTTACAAGACATTACTTTTAGAGCTGTAGAAGTTTTTAAATTGGTCGATATTGTATTATCAGAAACACCTAGATCTACTTTAAAATTATTAAATCATTTAGAAATCAAAAAACCAGTGTTTAATTTTTTTCAAAATCCAAGCGACAAACAAATACAAGATATTTTGAAATGATTAAATGAAGGTAAAAACATTGCTTTAGTGAGCGAAGCTGGCACACCCGGTGTATCGGATCCGGGCAATAAATTAATCCATGATTTGTTAGACAAAGATCAAAGCCTGCAAATAATTCCAATACCTGGAGCTTCGGCTCTCGTGTCAGCAATAAGTGTTTCGGGAGTAAACACTCAAAAAGTTTGTTTTTTAGGATTTGTGCCAAAAACCAAAAGGAATAAATTTTGACAAGAAATATCAGAATTTGATGGAGCAGTTTTGTTTTTTGAATCTCCCTTTAGAATCAAAAAAACTTTGCTGGAGGTGAAGGAAAAAGTGATAAATAAAAAACAAATAATAATTTTTAGAGAATTAACAAAAATATATGAGGAAATCGTTAGAACTAATTTTGATAATTTGGAAAATGATATTAAAGATTTAAAAGAGAAGGGAGAGTTTACGGTGTTGATAATATAAAATTAACTCAAATCTCAAAAGTCAAAAGTCAAAAATATAAATCAAAAGTTAAAGATAATAAACCAATATTCTAATACTCTAATAACCTAATATTCTAAATACAATGGCAAATATAACACCAACAATAGATAATATTAAAAAACTGTTAAAACAAGTTAAAGATCCAGAATTAGGGATCGATATTATAAGTTTAGGATTTATTAAAAAAATAGAAATAACAAAAGATAAAATTAAAATATCAATGGTTTTAACTTTTGCTGGTTGTCCGTTTATACCAATGATAACATCAAATATTGCTAAAGTTATCGAGAGTAAATACAAAACCTATCTTGTGGAAATAAAAATACTAAAACAAAAATGGATACCACCTGAATCGTGAAAAATTAAATAAAATTTAAAATAATATTATGTTTTTTGATGAAAAAAAGATTGGAAAAGGGCAAATAGGTGATAAAACTTTGGAATTGCAGATAGTGTTTGTTAAAGAACATGACAAAAAATTAAAAGCTTAATCGTTGACTATTGAGTATTTATGTGATAATATTTCAATATTAAGAATTATTTTATTATTTATCATGGCTCAATCTTGTGAAAATTGCGGAAAAGGGCGTCAAAAGGCAACATCTTGAAAGAAGATTATGTCAAAGCTAGATCCCACCGATAGATATTTTCAAAAACCTAATTTACACGAAGTTAAGTTAAAAACTGGAAAGAAAGCTAAAGTGTGTACAAAGTGTCAGAGAAAATTATCTAAAGAAAATAAATTAAAATAAAATTAAGCTTCAAAAATATTTTTGAAGCTTAATTTGTAATTTCGGACTGTAGTATAACGGTAGTATTTACCCTTGGGGTGGGTAAGACCCGAGTTCAATTCTCGGCAGTCCGACCCCCACACTCAGAAAAGTTTAAGGTTAAAAATTCTATTTTTAACCGAGGAACGATTAAATTTATTATACAATGTGCATTTTAAATAGAATGTTTAGTTTTAAAATATTGTTTTACACTCAAAAACTTTTCTGAGTGTGGGCCTGCCTGCCGGTAGGCAGGGGCTAGCCCCCAAAGAAAAGTTCCCCACCACAACTAACCAAAGGTTAGTGTGGGGGCCGGCAAGTTTCAAAATCCCGCCACACCAACCTTTGGTTGGTGTGGCGGGATTTACTACCGTCTTACTATTGTATTACAATTGTCTTATCATTGTCTTACTATTGCTTTCCATCTTTAATTTTTTTATACTATACTTGTTATTTTTTTTATTTATTGGTATGATTGAATTATATAAATTAATCTATACAAATGGATATTCAAGACATTCTTAATGCTGGCAAGAAGGCCGAAGAAAGAAAAGAACAATTAAAAACAATTTATAGCGATAGCCAAGAAAGAAATACAGCAAACTTAGCAGACAGTCAAGGTTTGGATTATGTGGATTTAAAAAAAGTTAACATTGAAATTTCGGCATTACAACTTATTGATAAAGAAGATGCCTATCAATTTGGTTTAGTGGGTTTTCAAATTAAAGATAAAAATTTAGCCATTGCCACGCTAGATCGAAATAGCCAGGTTCTAAAAATCGGAGCTAATTTAGAAAAACAAGGTTATAAAATTCAATGATTTATTTGCTCAAAAGCTAGTTTAGATCATGCGTTTTTAAAATATTCATTGGTTTCAAAACCCCGAGAAGTAATTACCGATACACTGGACGTTATTGATTATAAAATGGTTGATTTCACAGATTTAGCAAAAATAATCAATGATTTAGACAGAAATAATATATCTTTAATTAACGCTACAATTTTTAAATCGGCGCTTGGTTCGGGAGCTTCAGATGTTCATATTAGTCCCAAAGAAAACGAAGCGATTATAAAATTTAGAATTGATGGTTTGCTGTTTGATGTGGCTAATATTCCCATGGATTTATATGTAAAATTGCGAGACAGAATAAAATTACTAGCCAGGTTAAAACTAAATGTTCAAAATAGACCTCAAGATGGTAGATTTACAATTAAAAATAATGAACAAGATTATCAGGCAAGAACTTCGTCAATTCCTAGTTTGTTCGGTGAAATTTTAGTGATGAGATTGCTTAGCCAAAAAGCAATTGCTTTATCGTTGGATGATTTAGGGCTGGACGCTGATGAAGTAAAATTAATTGAAGGTATAACATCTAGTCCAAATGGCATGATTTTAGTGACTGGTCCAACTGGTTCGGGTAAGACCACAACTTTATACTCAATTATAAAAAACAAAATCAAACCGGGAGTAAACATTATTACCATCGAAGATCCAATTGAATATCAAATGAAAGGTATTAATCAAACTCAAGTGGATGAGGATAAAGGCTATAGTTTCAAAGAAGGTTTGAAATCTATTTTGAGACAAGATCCAGATACAATCATGGTGGGTGAAATTCGTGATAAAGAAACTGCCAATATTGCGGTTCAGGCATCTTTAACTGGCCATTTAGTGCTTTCAACTTTACATACTAACGAAGCGGCTGGTACAATTGCCAGATTAATGGAATTTGAAATTGAAAACGACGTAATGGCTTCTAGTTTAAAATTGGTAATTTCCCAAAGATTGGTAAGACGTTTATGTCCTCATTGTAAAGAAGCTTACGAACTGGACGAAGAAGCAAAAGCAGAAATAAATAAAGCATTATCGATTTTATCACCAAAAAGTAATTTTGTAATGCCAAAGGAAATTAAAACTGTTTTTAAACCTAAAGGCTGTAATTATTGTAATAATCTAGGTTATAAAGGTCAGGTGGGTATTTTCGAATTATTATTTATTAATGATGAAATTAGCGAATTAATTAAAAATCGAAAATCGATTTCGGAAATTAGAGAGGTGGCTATTAAAGCAGGTATGGTGCCACTATTTCATGATGGTTTGGCTAAAGTTTTGAGAGGTGAAACATCTATGGAAGAATTAGTTAGAGTATCGGGTGATATTGAATATGTATCATTGATGTTTGATAAACTTTTAAAACAAACACTAACACGGGGTATTGAAATCACACATGATGAAGAACAAAATGTTACAAGTATTATTAATGATCAGTCAAAAATAGAAAAATTAATTCAAGATATTAAACCAGCCGATGCTTTTGAAGTTTTGTGTATACTGGCCAATATTTATAATGCATCCGATATTCATATTGAGCCAGAAGAAAAAGAAGTAAAAATACGCTATCGAATTGATGGTGTGCTGGTAGATAAATTAAGAATAAATATAAATGAATATTTAGGTATAATTCAATATTTAAAAGATTTGATTACTTATGAAAATCAAGATGGTGGACTGGTGGCGGAAGGGCGTTTTAAAATGAAGACAGCGTCGGATAGCAAGGATATCAGAGTATCAATTGTGCCGAGCGGTTTTGGAGAATCGGTAGTAATGAGAATATTAAAATCAAACATTGCTAATTTGGATTTAACCGAAATAGGCTTTTTACCTGAAACGTTGCCAATGGTTAAAAAACTAATTGCTAAACCGAATGGAATTGTACTAGCCTGTGGGCCAACGAGTTCTGGTAAAACCACAACGATGTATTCAGTATTATCTACATTGAATAAATCGGATGTAAAAATTATGACAATTGAAGATCCGATTGAATATCAAATTAATAATATTGTTCAAACTCAAATTGATGAGAGCAAAGGGTATACTTTTTCAGAGGCCTTAAAAAGTTTTCTACGTCAAAATCCAAATATTATTTTAGTTGGTGAAATTCGTGATGAAGAAACAGCCAAAGTGGCGGTTCAAGCATCTTTAACCGGACATTTAATTTTGGCAACAATGCATACCATTGATAGTGTTGGTTCTATCCCCAGATTGTTAAATTTTGGAGTTAGAACTCAAGATTTATCAGCTAGTTTTAATGGAGCGATTGCCCAACGTTTAGTTAGAAAACTTTGTCCATATTGTAAACAAACTGATGATAATAAAGAAAATAGAAAATATGTTGATGAGGTGTTAAGATCATTGTCAAAAGAAATGCTGAAAAAGTTTGAGTTTCGACTTAGCAAAGAACAAAAAATATTTAAATCAATAGGTTGTGAAAAATGTAACCAAACTGGCTATCAGGGCGTGACAGGCGTTTTTGAAATTCTTTTAAGTGACGAAGAAGTGGCTGGGTTAATTGCTAATAATGCTGATAACAATTTATTCCAAAAAGAATTATTAGAACGTAGTTTGAGTTTGAAACAAGATGGAATTATGAAAGTTATTGATGGCACAACAACGGTGGATGAAATAAGAAGGGTGATATAAGAATAAATCAAAAATCAAATCTCAAAAATCAAAAATATAAATCAAAAGTTAAAAATAATAATACAATATTCTAATACTCTAATAATCTAATGTTCTAAACAAAATGCAAAAACCCCCTTCTTTAAAATCGTAATATTTTTGCAAAACAAAAATATTAATATAAAGCGATTTCAAAAGAGGGGAATACAAAAGCACCCGGAATGGTTAACCACTCCGGGTGTTGTTAAAACGTATAAATCTGTAGGTATCGTCCTCCGCATGACGCGGAGATTAAGAACCTTACTGAGGATTAGTTCAGTCGGAACCGAGCTACCCATCGGATTAAAGTTCTGAGGGCCAAAAGCAATAAATCGCCCTTGCACCTACAGATTTATAGGTTTTAACCAATTTACTAATTTTTACCGTGACGAGTTATAATTATATCATGCTAATTGACTTTTGTCAATAGGGGACTGTGGAAAAACTGTTTAAAATTTTGCCAATAAAATATGGGTAAAAATCACTATTCTAACTTAAAAAAGTTATATATTCAGGGTTAATTTAAAAAAATTTAAACTTATTTTAGGGCTTGCAATCTATTAAAAAATAATATAAAATATATTTGTAAAGTGAATTTAATAAAAATAAATAATTAAAATGAAAAATATATTTTCTAACGTCATCGACAAGATAAAAAATAATTTAAGATTATTTTTGTCGATTATGGGCGTAGTAGTAATATTGGCTGGAGTAGTAATTTACAATTTTTATTTTGAAAAACCAATAAATACTAAACCGGTTGAAGAGAACCAAGAAACAACTAGTCAAAAACAAAATTTTTTAGATAGCAGTTTTTATTCTTCAATTTTGTTAGCTGGTCAAGGCAATAAAAATACTGGTAAGTATGTTGTGGTTTTGTCGGACTATAGTTGTGGTTGATCGGCCAAATTTTATCAAGAAACAATTAAACCATTTTTGGCTCAAAAAAATTTAGACAAAATTTGAATGCAATATGATTTCTTAATTTTAAATGAACAATCGCCATCACTATTACCAACTGAAGCTGCTTATTGTGCTAATGAATACAATCGATTCTGAGAATTTCATGATGGTGTTTTTGCTTTAAAAAATAAATATGAAACCGTTGAGGAAGCTTTTACAGAAGAAAATATTGTTAGCTTAGCTAAAAGTTTGAACATCTATGAAGATCAGTTTAAACAATGCATGAGTGAACATAAATATAAAGAATTGATTTTGATGCGAGCTAATTATTATTTGGATGTCATGGAAAGATTAGGTGTGCCATCAACCTTTTTAAATGGCTATCCAATCACTTTGTTAATCGAAGGTAAAGAACAAGCGGTAGGAGCAATTGATATTAATACCTTTAATAAAAAAATTAATGAATGGTTGGCTGGTGATTAATTAAAACAAACATTTAAAATTATAACATGGATAATCAAACCAAAAACGTTAAAGTATATTCTACGCCATCGTGCCCATGATGTGATGTGGCTAAAAAGTTTTTATTGGATAATAAAATAGAATTTGAAGTTGTTGATGTATCACAATCGCCAGAAATAGCCATGGATTTGATGAATAAAACTGGGTCAACCGGTGTGCCAATAATAGAAATAGATGGGGAATATGTGTTAGGATTTGATAAAGATGCCATTTGCCAAAAATTAAATATTGTTGAGGTGTAGTTTTGTTCTCTAGTTTTATGTTTGATGTAATTCAAGCATAAAACTAGAGAATTTTTTAAAATATTTGTCGACTTTACAATAGTTTAAAAATGTGGTATACTGGATGTAATTTTAACTAGCCGTTCTTTAACAATCTTTATAGGTTAAAATCTATAAAGTTAATATATGCCAAACCAAAAGGCTAATCCAAAAAGCTAACCCGGTGTGAGCCCGGTCAATAATATATGAAATTAAAAAGATAAACAGAAAGAAAGGAGGGTCAAAATGACCCAGAAAAAGTTTTTGTGTATGTTGTTAGTGTTGTTCGTGGTGCTTTTTTGGCCCCAATACTCATATCAAACAAAGGCTGAAGAAAAAGAAAATTATCTTGTTTTACTAGCTCGATCCGATGTAAAACCTTTATATAAAGGTTTCATTGAAGAAAAAGAAAGCAAGTATAATGTTTACGTTGAGGTTTTGGAAGAGAATCAAGTGCTGAACAAACCAGAAAATATTCAAAATTTCTTGGCTAAAAAATGGCAAGAGTTGAATGTTAAATGGGTTGCCATTGACGAAAAAGTTAATATACCCATTAATAGTTATACTGTAAATGGATATACAACTAACTATGCATCGTTGTCTAATTATTGGGATCTTAATAGTGATAAGAAACCAGATGTATATGTTGGCGTGATAAGACGAAACACATTAAAAACCTGGGAGAAACTTCCAAATATCTCAGGAACATTTGCTTCAGAACCAGTAAATTATGATAGATATACGAAAGGCACATGTTGCGATACTGGCGTTGATGATTTTTCTCAACCAGTGAGTACAATAGCTCAAATGTATAGAGATAAAGGTTATCAAGTAAATACTCTCTTTGAAACCGAAAGCACTTGGCAACCTTTAGTGAAACCAACATTGTCTCTTAATGTTGATAACTTCTCCATGTCTTATTGCAGTAGCAACTTGATATGGGCTAATAGCACGGTGGAACCCATAAAAGTTTGGGGGAAAAAGTGGGAGTCGAATTTTTATGCTCTGCCAACAAGGGCAGTTCATATTGATAAAGATGGCAATGGTCACGTAGATAATTTCAATGCTGAAATTCAAAATGTTGAAATATATTGGACTCCACAGGAAATCCAAGATAATAAAAAAAGAATTGTTATACTGAGCCAAATTGATGGTGTAAAAAACATCAATCTGTATCCGGATTATGTTGTTATAGCCAATTCTACGCAGGAAGGGAAAATAGAATTTGAAGCCTGTTTTGTTGAGCAGTTGTTAAATGGAAAAACAGTTGCTCAGGCCGTGGAGGATTCATATGAAATCTTAAAAGAAAAATATCCAGATACTCGTAACTTATTGATGTGGCTTGAAGCAAATGTTTTTTCTTGGGTAGTTTATGGTTCACCAGAAACTACTTTGCAGGATATAATAGAACTTCCTGATATACAATTGGTTCCGGAAAAAGTAGAGGAACTATCACTAATTGAAATTTCCTCAACTAGTCCTACGGAGTTTTCAATCAAAAATATTGGTTCTCAAAAAGTCGATATTCTAATTGAATTTGATCAAAACGTGATCGATGTTAGCCCGTGCCAATTTGTTTTAGAACCAAATCAAACCGGTTCAATCACAATCAGCTTAAAGAAACTAATAGGGTTGTTATCGACAAGAAAAACTAAGACAACCAAGCTAACA
>Ga0265297_10006293_pt1 | contig 17362 bp, 11 predicted proteins | sample Munlanlwell13791_FD_192502 | JGI IMG/M metagenome (GOLD analysis project Ga0265297, IMG submission 192502) | Leachate microbial communities from a municipal landfill in Southern Ontario, Canada - Leachate well 137-91 | ecosystem: Engineered > Solid waste > Landfill > Unclassified | place...
GTCTTACCAGGGATAGTATCAACAAGCGTATATTCCAGCGATTCGCTTGCCGTAGCACGGGCAAAATCCACCATCTCTTTAAGCTGGTGGCAGTTCTTGTTAAAAATAACGTTATATAGTTTTACGTAAGGCGTCCTCTTTTTATTTTTATTCAGGTATTTAAGGTTCTCCGTGATTTGCATAAATGTATCGCCGGATTTATTGGGGTGTGTTGCGGCGTAAACCTCTGGAGTAGCCGCCCACGTACTTACTGTCAGGTGGTCTAACTTGATATCAATAAGCTGGTCTATCTTTTGTTTGTCCAATAAGGTAAAGTTAGTATTGACGTAACAGACAAATCCTTTAGCTTTGGCGTATGCCAATATCTCCATGATATGGGGATGGCAGAATGGTTCTCCGCCTCCCGAAAAATAGATCTCTTTGGTTCCCATAGCCGCCAGTTCATCCAGCAATTCCTTTGTCAATTGCAGGCTCAAAGCGTGTTTCTCTCCAGGTTTATGCATTTCTTCCTGCAGTAATGGCGAATTGCACCAACAGGCCAGGCAATTGTTATTGCAATGGTCAGTAAGGTCTATCTGGACATGCTGGGGGCCTTTAAAAGCCTGTTTTCCGTTAAATATGCCGACGATATCCAGATAATCACTGATCAAGCTGCCTTGTTTGATATATTTCCAGATCTTTGATGGCTTAAAGATGGGGAATCTGTAATTAACGCTAACTGGTGGCTTTGCGCCTTTTTTGATGAAAGCGAATGAATGAATATGCGGGATAAGCCCTTTTGTATAGATCTTGAATTTGTGCCTACCGGCTTGCGCATACAGTTCTTTTTGTAAGGACCAGGAGAGATATGTATGATCCCACCCTCCTTTGTTTTCCCCCAGGGCTTCTTGGGTAAGCAGGGCCTGGTCAAAATATACTTCAACAGGCCGATTTCCCCCACTTGCATAATAAGCCCAGAGTTCATAATCTCCTGTCCGGGGGATGTAAACGTCGTATTCGGCTTCACCGAATCCCCTGCCGCCGTCTATGATCATATTCTTACCGAAATCATTATCTCCGGTATTAAAGTTGCCCTTGCGGAAAGATGAGGCCAGGAAATTAATACTATAAGATGGTGCAAGTTTGCTTAAGTCAGTGTTATCTTTATCAGCGGTAATGGCGTAGTCGTTGTTTTTAAGCGCCTGGTTTAGTTTCAGGTTGATGCCCAGGTTATCGCAGGATTTCAGGCAATTTATTTTCCTAAAATACGGCGAACTTTTCGGCATGTTTTTAGCGAACAGCCTGAATTTATTGTAAGTTTTTGATCCCCAGATCTTAGGAAAGTTATTGTTAAAGGCAGGGAAATTGTTTTTTAACCGGCCCAGCACATTATTGGCGGCTTTACAGCATGGGACGACCTCTCCTGTTGATAGTATCCGCGAGTATGTCCACCCGATATAACAAGGGAGGTTATTAATGGTTTTACCCTCATAAAGCTGCTGGTTGATATCCGGTGATTTAACTCTGCGCAGAAAAGATTCATAGCCAAGGAGTTTAATGAACTTCAGGCGTATCTGGCCGTTTTTCCCTACTGGGCATGAAGCTTTAAAACCGCAGGATGGGCATTTTTCATTATCAGAGTTAAAGATCAAGGCATTGCTTGCTTCGTCGATAAAGTGGTCGGCTTTTGTCCCCCGGCTACAAACCAGGAAACGTTTAGCGTATCTTACGCCGTCTATCCCTTTTTCTGTGGATTCGGAGATTTTGAAGCCGGAAGGTAAAGCGCAAAAGCGCCCGGGGAATTCCTTCAGTTCATTTTCAGTGGCTTGTGGGAATGTCTCCAACTCACTAAAACAAAAGTCCGGCCGATGTTTCAGCTTCTTCAGCTGATTTTCAATATCTCTTGCATTTTCAATAGTCAAAGCCAGCCGTTGCGTGTCTTTAAGTATATCCATTACCTGAAATTCTATATCTTCAGCGCCAACCTCCAGGGCAAAATCCAGCATCTGGTGTAGATCGTTACAATTCAGGTTGCAGATGACATTGTAGATTTTTACCCGGGGCAGCAGCGTATTCTTCTCTTGTTTAAGTTTCTGCAGGCATTTAATATTGTCCTTGATTTTCTGGAAATCCTCAGCTTTGCTTGAGGGGTGAGTTTTAAGGTAAGCTTCTTCGCTCCCGGCCCAGACGCTTACTGTTAAAAGGTCGCTTTGCGTACCCACCAAAAGTCCTGCCAGCTCTTTATTCAGCAAAATACCATTGGTAATGATATTCAGCCGCATATTCTTTTCTTTGATCAGTGAGACTATCTGGCTGATCTGTGGGTATAAAAAGGGCTCTCCTGCTCCGGAAAGGAATATTTCCTGGGTATTCATCGCCGAGAGGTGATTGATCAGGTTCCTGGCCAGCTGGAAATCAAGGGTCTTATTTTTATCGCGGGGCGGGTGTTTTATGTAAGGTGAATGCACCCAGCAGCCCACGCAGTTATTATTGCATTTGCCGGTCAAGTCTATCTGAACTATCTGCGGCCCGCAGAAAGCTGCATTGCCAGCACATATTCCTTTAGCAATAAGCGGATTAAGTCTTTGCATGGGTGGATTTTGCTCTCTTTATGATAAAATCAAGATACCTGGTTGTTTTTACCAGCGTTGGCCAGACTCCATATTCAGATAAGTGGTCATTAAACCTTTGTAGATCGCCCTTTAACCCTCTTTTCTTACGCAGATGGTCACCCCAGGCAGCGTAAGCAAGATCTTTGGCTTTGAGCAGTTCTTCCGGCTCGATCCCCTCGGTTTTAAATACACAGCAGGAGTGCCCGTCATATTTTGACCAGTCGTAAGTAAGCAGCTTTCCTTCTTTTTCTAATTGTTCAAATAACCTGGTCCCCGGGAAAGGAGTAAGAATGGAGAATTGTATTGAATCCGGGTCAAGGGATAACCCATAGGCGATCGTTCTTTGTATGCTTTCTTTTGTCTCACCAGGGAAGCCGAAGATAAAAGTCAGGTGGACTTTTATCCCGAGCTTTTTGGTAACTTCTATGATCGACTCGGTTTTTGTGAGGTTGAGTTGCTTTTGGCATCCGGCGATCATTTCAGTGGATGCGCTCTCTATACCGTATTTTACAGCTGAAAGCCCGCATTCACGCATTGCCTGTAGCATCTCTTCGTCCATCATGTCGGCCCTGGCCATGATCGCCCAGTGGATATGGGACAGGTTTCTTTCTTTTAATTTCTGGCAGAATTTAAGCATACGTTCTTTACCGATATTAAAAGAATCGTCATCAAAGTAGATGGATTTAAACCCCATCTGTTTAACCAAATACTCCATTTCGTTTACTACATCATTGATATCGCGGCCGCGGTATGTATTGCCGGAATACATTACCTGTGGCCATAGACAAAAACTGCATTTAAACGGGCATCCTCTGGAAGCCAGCATTTGCGCGGATGGATGCGGTATATCCCCTGGCCTGTCACAATATTTATCCATAGGCAGGCTGGTCCTGTGCGGCCAAGGCAGGCTGTCTATCGGGCAGAGCGGCCTTTCTCCAGTTTGCAGTATCTCTTTTGAACTTCTGTATAATATCCCCGCTACTTTGGATAGGTCTCCATTTGATTGAAGCGTCTTAAGCAGCTCAAGCAGAGTAAATTCATATTCACCCTTGAGTACAAACTCTATAAACGGATATTGCCTCATAAAACCCGGTTCATAAGTCAGAGTATTCGGCCCGCAAATGATGATTTTGATCCCTGCTGTCGATATCTTATGCAGGATAGCCATATCCTGCTTGAAAGAAGGAACGGATGTTTCCGCTACCAGATAATCGGGATTTTTAAGTAAAGCCATCGCCAGAAAATCTTCTTCCGTGATTCTTTCGGCAAGCGCGTCAATAATCTCAGTATTTATCCCGTTATCTTCCAGTAGGGCGGCTGCCTGAGCGAGAAAAAATGGAAATGGCTGGTAGGAGTATTCGCTTGGGTCTTTTATATGCGGCCAACGCGAACCGGCGCGTACACCCCACGCACCGTTTCTCTGCCAGGGTAGATTAGCCAGGAGTACGGTAAGGTCTTCTTTCGCCGGAAGATAGTTCGTTTTGAGTTGAAGCGATTTTATCTCCTCCTGGCGTAAAGCTTCTATTTTCTCATCAAGGATGGCGTCTTTGCGAAAAACAGTAATCCGGATATCCGCTATATGATGCATTCCAGGCTGAAAATCTCCTTTAGCCGCCGGGAATTCGATTCTAAAGCCTACTAGATGGGCATTTTCCTGCTGCGGGGTATTCTGGATGATCGCCCGGTGGTTTTTATTACCTATTTCCATGCCAAATGAGGCCAGCTCTGCTTCATCACGGGGGAATCTTACGCCCGTAATATTTACCAGGTTGCGGTTGGGGGTAAAATCATGCCAGTGTTCGTCAAAACGGCTGAATATACCCTGCTCATAGCCGCAAAACCAGGTAGTATATAAATAACTCGCCAGGGTGACAAAGCGTAATTCATTGATATGAATCCATTCTTTATTTTCCAGGTTGACTTTCCAGGTGATCGAATCATCACCGCAGAGTTTGATATCCCATATCTGGGATAGCGCAAGGTCTCTAAAAATAACGCGCAGCTTTAAAGAATCCGCGCTTTTCTCAACCAGTTCCCATTTGCCTTTGGCCGAGTCAGTCCACATGCCAAGGGTATTCATCGCCAGATTCAGCCCTGCGCCGGCAGTAATTAACCTGTCAGACCAGAGTAACTGTATGCCGGAATCCGTTGTCAGAATGCCTAATCGCCCGTTTTTGATGATCTTGCTGGCCCTATTGGTTTTAGTTAACGGCTGCCGGCGGATAAGGAATAAAACATATTTAAGGCCTCTCCATAAAGCGTAAAATATGCCTTTTTCTGAAATATGCTTTTGTAACTTATCGTAGTTATTCCTTGTTTCCAACTTTGATCACTCCTGAGAAGTAAGGGTATTTCCCGGCGGGTAAAACCTGGTTATTATTTTTTTGATATTGTAACAGCCGGCTGCAGTAGATATAATCGCTATTTTCAACTAGCCCCCGGGGCATTGTCTCCGGGGTAGTGTTAGAAAAACTTAAATCCGGTAGGCTATTACCGCTTATTGCCAGGATATTTTCCTTGGCCTTGCCGTACCAGTGCCTGAATGGCAGTATATCGTAATCAGATGTAAAATCATCCAGGAATTTCCCTTTTGAGCCTTTGCCGGCAGACCACTCTGAAAAGCCAGCTGTGAGCATGATACCGGCCTGGGCTAATTCGATGGACGTTTCTTTGTGTATCTGCATATTAACTGTCCATCGCCATTGGCCAGGGCCAATGATCTCTATCTGCCATATCTGTGAAACCGGTATATAGGGCCATTTACCGCAAAAAGAGATCAATTTATTATTCTTCTTGACCATGCTCCATACCGCCTGGAAGGAATCATACCAGATATTTTTTGAACGCATGGCTGTATATACACCAAGCCCGGAGGTAATCTCTTTTGACAGGTGGTAAATTTTGCCCCTTCCTCTGTCAAAATATAACTCTGTATCATCCGAACAGAGAATTGCATAAGTATCAGGCAGTATATTTTCTTGTAGTTTTTCGCTAGAGCCAAAAGAAATCCTGGCGCTAAATATATCGTGTTTGCCTTTTGGGATGATCGTTTCTGCCCAGGGTATTATGGCATAGAAACTAAGGCAGGTGATTTCTTCATCCGCCGATCTTTGTTTAAAGATCCCGGCGACATATTTATCTTGGTTAGTAGTGACCTCAAAGCTGATAGCGGGAAGATGTTTAATTTTGCTTAAAGCGGCCAGGCAGGAGACCCTGTTATTTTTAAGGCGCACAGGGGCGATCTCTTGGGTATATTGCGCTTTCAGGAAATCCCCGCTTTCTGATGACGTTTGCCATAGCGTATACTCTGGGCGTAATTCCAGCCTTAAGAAACGGTTATCCAGGGGCAGGTCTGTTTTGGTTTCACCGGAGATATTTAAAGAAATGGTATTCTCCTCTTCAAGGCGGATATCCCAGATCTGTGTAAGGCCTACGAAAGCCAATGTAAGTATTATCTGGTTTTCCGAGACCTTACGGGTACTCCAGCAGCATTGGTAAAGGTCTTTTAAGAGAAATATACTGTTTATCCCCCCGGCGGCAGTAAGTTCGTTATCTTTGTAATAAAAGCGCAGGCGCCGGTTATCTATATCAACAAAGCAACGGGCCTCTTGGCCTGTGATCGTATGCTGGTCCAGATAGGATCTCTTTTCCTCGTCTTCTTTCTTTAGTTTTTCTTCGATGGCGAGTTTTTCTTTAAGCGCCTTTTCCTCTTCTTGTTTCTTGCGGGCCAAGATAAGTTTTTCCTTTTCGGAACTAAAATAAGTATTAAAATCGCTGATTCGCTGGCAGAAGTTGACCTTTAAGGATAGTTCTTCGTTTCCTTGTGCAACCTGCAGGACCCTTGACTCCTGGCTGTAACCGGAATTAAACAGTTTCATCGCGGAAGCCTGTCCGCGGGTATGGATGATCAGGCCGGGTAATTGAGCATCTGTCTTTGAGAATAATCCCAATGCCTGCTCAGAAGGCAGCTGGACATTGAGATCAAACCAGTTGACCTTATCGCTAAAAACCGGGAAATTACCTTCGGATTCAAATAATCTCCATTCCGTATAAACAGGTGAAATAAAGAAATCCATCGTGGCAAATTTCAGCAAGGGGAAATTATTGCTGATAGATATGTCTAAGCTTTGGTCAGTAAGTTTTATCTGCCATTTCTGCGAATTGGCGTTTTCCTGAAGGCAAAAGCCCTCACAGGAAAGCTCGATATCCGAGCGGGAGTTGATCTTCCAGGAAAGATTGGTTGAACAAGAACGTAGTTTTAAAAGCGGGTCGATAAAAGATACAGCTAAACCCAATGCCCCGGTAAGCTGGCGGCCTGAATGGCTTATGCTTAAACGTCCGTTATTAAAAACAACCCTTAAGGGGCCATTTTCCAGGACAGCCATACCCTGTTTTTCTCCGCTGGTCTCCAGGTAATAAGGGATTATTTCCTGCGGCGCACCCTGTTTTATAACTCTGCCTTTTTCAAAGAGAAATACTTTGTCGCAAAGCCGGTTGACCAAACCCATATCATGGCTGACAATGATAATGGTTTTGCCCGCTTCTTTAAGATCATTGATTTTTTTAAGGCACTTGCCTTGCGCTTCCTGGTCGCCCACAGCCAGGATATCATCGATGAGCAGGATATCCGGTTCAGCAAATATCGCCAAAGCAAACGCCAGCCGCATATACATGCCTTGCGAATAATATTTTATGGGGGCGTTGATGAACTTGCCTAGGCCGGAGAATTCAACGATCTCATCTATTTTTTCTTCCAGCCTCTCTTCGCTGATACCGTAAATTCGCGCGTTAAGCAGGATATTCTCTTTCCCTGTGAATTCGGGGTTCAATCCTGCCCCAAGCTCCATGATCGCGGCAACCTTCCCATTGACTTCTAACCCTCCTTTATCCGGAACAAGCATCCCGGCGATCAACCTTAAGATAGTTGTCTTGCCTGCGCCATTCTGGCCAATGATCCCGACCACTTCGCCTTGTTTTACATCCAGGTTGATATCCTGCAATGCCCAGATCTCTTCCCAGGAGACCTTGCCTGCCTCAATAAACTTTATACGGTATTTTTCCCAAAGGCTGGAGGATCGGATCATGCTCATATTCTTTTTAATATTTCCGGTTCGTTCTTAAGATAAAACAGGTAACCACAAGACAAAAATACCCCGGAGATAAGAAGCATTAAAACCAGCTCCAGGGGCTCCGGAGGCAGCGCGTAATAAAGTATCTTCCTGCAAGCAGAGACGTAGTAGGTTGCCGGGTTAATCAGGCAGAACCAACGATAAGGCATAGCGAGCATATTTTCAGAATAAAAAACAGGCGTCGCCCAAAACCAGAACATTAATCCTACAGGAAGAAAATACGCAATATCCCGTGAAAATACATTCAGGCTGGAAAAAATAAAGCCCAAGCCCAGCGCAAATACCAGGATAAGGATCACAACCAGCAACAATATCGGTAGCAGGTAAATTACAGAGCTATTGATCAGTAAAAACAACGGGATGACCGCCAAAAAACCATAAGTAAAATTAAGAAAAGCGGCTAATACAGTGGAGGACGGGATGAATTCCTTAGGAAAGATCCCCTGTTTTAATAAAGCTTTTTGGGCAATAAACGCGTTTGCTGATTCTGAAATAGCCTGGCTGATAAAAAACCAAGGCAGGATGGCGCTAAGCACAAAGAAAGCGAAATACGGCAGGTCTACCTTAAAGGCAAGGACAAAAACGAAATTTATGCATAAGGCCATAACCAGTGGGATGATGATCACCCACCATGCCCCAAGCTTTAATCCGGCGTATTTTGCTTTATCAATTGAAAGAGACATATCGCGCAGGGTACGCCATTGCTTTAGAAAATTCTTAATTCTTTCTTTAAGCATTAAGAAGTTCATTGATTTGTCAGCTTAAGCCTACTTTTTATAGCGGAAAGCAAAAGATGCTTTTTTAGAAAAACCATCCGCGTTGCTTTTAATCTAAAGATCAGCATATATGCCCAGGCGCATAATTCATATAAAAAACATAGTGGCGCGCGTAGTAGGATTTGACTGATTTTGGCATTACGGATGATCGTTAAATAACGGTTGATAATCAGCCTTGCGCACAGCTGGTCATTTAGATACCTCCTTGCGACAATTTTTCCGATCCCTTCCGCTGAACGTAAACTCCCTCCTCTGGCGTGGTAAGCTACGGCTTCAGGCAGATAATAAGCAAGCCAGTTTTTCTTTTTCGCCCGCCAGGCAATATCCAGGTCTTCATAAAAGAAAGCAAAATCCGGGTCAAAATACCAATCTTCTATTTTTACTTGTTCAAGCATTTGCCTGCGGTAAAGAGCCGCAGATCCGCTAACGCCAAAGACGTAACCGGGATGATCAAATTTCCCAGTGTCTTTTTGCATGTAACCATTTTCCTGCGCGCTTAAATAAGGGCTTAAAAAAAGGCCTGCGCTATCTATGGTTTCTTGATCAAAACGCAGTATCTTGCCGCTGACCATGCCGATATCAGGGTTTTTGGCAAAACCTTTAAGCGCATACAGAAGAAAATCATTCTTTAACCGCACATCGTCGTTTAAACAAAGAACAAATTCACCTTTTGACTGGTTTATGCCCAGATTTAATGACTGGCAATAAGAAAGCCGCGTCTTTTGAGAATATATTTTTACCCGGGCCGAAAACTTTATTAAACTTTGGCTGAAATCCCTATCAAGGGAATTATCGATTATGATGATTTCCGGTTCAACGCTTTCCTGTTCTAAACAGGAGTCCAGACAATCAGCAAAATAATTGCCGAATCCACAGGTAACTATGACCGCGCTGGTTAATCTATTTGACATCTTCCCCTCGGTAATATAGAATTATAGCACAATGTTTGCCTTGCTGCTAATCCTAATTTTTTTACGGCCTTTCATATCTTCATTAGCCTTCCCGGATGTCGATTTTTACTATTCTCTGGCATTTTTCGCAGCAATAATCACATGGTTTGTTTATAAAAGGCCTTTTACAAATACACTTCTAAAAATCAAGCTGCCGTTGTTTTTGTTTTTCATGGCTTTGACTTGTTCTGCGCTTTTCTCCGCGGAAAAACCGGTTGCTTTGAATGTATTCTTTCAATACTTAGGGGGCCTGGCCATTTTCTTATTTTGCCTTGGCCTTTCTGCCGAGGAAAAGAAAATAACTATATACACCATTTTGCTTTGCGGTATTCTTATCTCCTGCCTGGCAATCAGGCAGTATTTCTTAGGTTTTAATTTACTCAAGGATTTTGCCGCTAAACAAGGCTTGCACGACCAATTTCTTATTGATTGTCTTTTTAGCCGGCGCGTCTTTATACCTTTTGCTACCGCCAATATGCTTGCCGGATACCTGGCAATGTTGATCGGTTTAGCTTTAGCTGTCAGGCAGAGGGCCTTATTTATTTTGTTTTTTTTGCCCGCGCTTTTGTTAACGCGTTCCGTGGGTGCTTTGGCCAGCGTTTTTTGCGGGGTGATGTTCTATTCTTTTTTGAAGAAACTTTCCCTCAAGCGCTGGCTGGCCCTGGCAGCAATATTGGCGGGTATACTGGCTGCGATGATCTATCTGCGGTTAAATGCCGGCAAAGAATACCTGAATTTTGATTTTTCTTTGTTCACGCGGTTAAGCTACTGGAAAGGCGCTTTTGATATTATTCTACTCTATCCTTTATGCGGAATAGGCCTGGGTAGTTTTAGCTTAACTTACAGCAGGTATGCGCATAATATTTTCCTGCAATTATGGGCAGAGGCGGGGTTATTTGGGTTGGTTTCTTTCTTGTGGTTAGTTGCCGCGGTATTTACCAGCGCTTTGCGCAGCAAAACAGGCCCTATCTGGAAGCCTGCTTTGGCGAGCGCGAGCCTGATATTCTTACTGCATAATTTTGTTGATTTCAGCTTCTTTCTGCCGGAAACAGCTTTTCTCTGGTGGGCGGTGCTGGGGCTGTTTTACCAGGCAGAGTAGTTTTAGGCCTTGTAAACCTTATCCTGCTGCCTGACGCGGGAGATAACCTGTACGCCTATCTCATCCCCCTTTTTGGCATTGGCTATCGGTACGCGGTCGATCTGCATCGAAGTGACCACTTGCACAAAATCCGTAGTATGGCCTTTGACCTTTATGGATTCGCCATTAGCAAGCGGGGCTTTTAGCTTGATCACTGCCGCGCGCACATGCGGGAAATAATGCGTGACAACGCCAAGCAGGTTCTCTTTTTCTTTTGCCAACCTGCCTTTTTTTATCGATTTTCTTACTGATTTTTTCTTAAGTTTGCTTCTTTTTACGGGTTTTTTCGCAGGGGATCTTTTAGCGGTTCTCTTAGCGGTTTTTTTGACCTTTTTTCTAGAAGTTTTCTTTGTTGGCTTTTTTATCGCTCTCTTCTTTTTCTTCTTTAGAGCCATTTCGCCACCTCCTTATAAAACTACATTATCGGCAATCCGTGAAACTACCGGTATGCGGTAATACTGGCCTGAAAATGCCTGTAACATCCCCCAGAGGGAAACCAGCAGGAATAAAGCGTAGCCAAAGACGCCGATAATCCATCCTAAAAGGGGGATAACGGAAAGCACAAAAGCCGCAACCTCCAAAACAAATATGATCAGCCCCTGCTTGGCGTGGAAAAGGCTGAACTTATTTTCTTTCTTTAATACCAGCGCCACTACGCAGAGGAATCCGATGTAAGATATTACAGCGAAGAATTTCCCTTCCCTCACTTCCTGGTTGTTTTGTTTTACGTGCATTTTTCCCTCAATTTTTATTTTGTTTTTACTTCTAACAAAGAGTTCATTGTGCCAAAAGAGTTAGCTTCTTTAAGCGGGTTAAGCGAGTCTTCTACCCAGTTACCGTCGATAACAAAACGGTAGTGGTATTTGCCGTTGGTCAAGGAAAGCCTCTTTGTCCAGCAGCCGTTATCCTGAGTCATTCTGCTGTTTTCATCAAGTTTCCAACCGTTGAATTCACCGGCCAGGTAAACTTCTTTAGCCTGAGGAGCTTTTAGCGAGAAAACCACTTCATTCAGCTTCGGCATGTTTTCTTTGAGTATCTCCTTCATTCTTTTTTCCATTGGTTTCTCGGAAACAACGGCCTTTTCAGGGGTTTGTTCCTGCGTGATGATCTCCCGTGACAGGCTAAAATAATCCTTAGCCCCGCGGCAATATTTATCATAGGATAGAATATGGATGCCTTCATTCTGGGCTTCTTTCAATTTTACGTTCACATGGATAATATTGGAGAATATCTTGTCTTTATGCTCGGATTTTATCCTATCCAGCATTTTAAATGAATGCTGCAGGCGGGAATCAAAGTTAGTCACCAGCACTCTGAAATCAACATTATGCGAAAGCCTTTCGCGGACAAGCCCGATGATCGTGATCAACTGGTCTAATCCCTCTAAGGAGAATCTGCTGGCTTCCACAGGTATGATTACTTCATTGCAGGCGCGTAAAGCGTTGATCGTTAAGATCCCCAGGTTCGGAGGGCAATCGATAACAATGTAGTCGTAATCATTCTTAAAGCTCTTTAATGACTCTGAAAGCTGGCTTTCCCTGCCGATCTCTCCGGCTAATTCCTGCTCAAGAGTGCTTAAGATCATACTGGAAGGGGCGATATCGATATTCGGCCCCAAGTTTTGAATGATCTGCTCCAGCTTCGCTTTTTTGTGCGTGATCTTAGAAAGAACATTATAGATGCTTAATTCCGCTTTGATGTTTAATCCTGCAGTAGCATGGGACTGCGGATCCAGGTCAATAAGCAGGACCTTGCGGTTATTTGTTGAAAGAGCCGCGGACAGGTTTATTGCTGTAGTTGTTTTTCCGCATCCGCCTTTTTGATTTGCTACCGCAATAATACGCATCATTACTTCCCTCCGTTTGTAATTATTTGATTAGGCGCACGTCGTCTATATAAAGCACGCCGGATTTCTCTCGCGCGTTCCATTCTTCCACGCTGAAAGCAAGCAATTTCATCTCCTGCCAGTTGGAGATATTCTTGAACTGGCTGAAATTTATCCTCTGGTCAGACCATTTCTGTGAAATATGTTTTACGTATACTTCTGATCTTTCGTTGAAACGGTTGGTAAACTCAATGCGCAGGGAGATCGCGTCCTTAGGATTGGTTTTGCGCACCGTAAAGCCAAGGCTTTTGTAGCCGGTAAGGTTTAAGTTATTTAAACTCAAGGAGAATGTCTCTCTTTTGGCAGGATCAAAATTAAAGTTTATTTTTGCTGCGTCCTGGACCAGGTAAAGAGCTATTTGAGTAGAGCGGGAGGCCTTCTTGTTAAAACCCAGCCATAACGAGCTGCCTGCACCGAAAGCAATAAGCAGCACTACCGCGATGATCAGGTTGCGAAAAGCTAAAGAATGTGTCTTATTCTTACGTTTCTTCTTGCTGGTTTTTGATGAGGCATCCAGGTAAATTTTAGCCAGATGCTCGTAGATTTCTTTCTTATCCATTTGGTATTTTTATAACACAAAACCTACTACGTGTCAAGCAGTTAGGTACCCTGGAATATCTTTCTTGATCAGTTTGTAGAAGTTTACCAGGTGCATCCTGTAAAGCCTGTCAAATGATCCGTCAGGGTCCTCTCCTGCCCACCAGAACCAATCACTGCCTTCTAATACGCGCATTTGTTTCCAGGCCAAACTATCCGCTTCAGGTGTTTGCTCAAGAGCTTTCCTGGCATCAGCCAGCCACTCCCAGCATTTTACTTTGGATGGATTACCGATCCATTTGCCAAATTCCCCATATATCCAGCTTCCGGCGCTTAAACGCTTGATCTCGCTTTTAGCAGGAAAAGCCTTGAGGTATTCACTGATCGTTGTTGTTTTGATAAAAGGGCTCTCCTGGATGCGTTGATAAAGCAAATTCAGGAAATCATGCCCGTCATTACGGTAATACTCCCAGGCGTTTTCTCCGTCCATCGCGATCGTCACAAGCGTGTTTTGCCCTTTGAATGACTTTTCAATATTCTGCAGGTGTTCAATAAAATTATTTACAGCGTCAGCCTCGGGCATGCCGTGGTAGACAAAACCGATAAAGTCTGAAAGGTTGCGGTCGCGGAATACAATAGTTAGTTGGAGGCCGTCTCTTTTTATGACGTGCGGCTGATAAAGTAATTTAGTATCTCTTTTCTTCTTGCCCAGGGAACGGAATAATAACGCTTCATCGGTGACTATCCATTTTATACCCGATTGCATGATAAAAGGCAGGATATGCTCGCTTACCGCTTCTTCCGAAGGCCACATACCTTGCGGCATTTGGCCGAATTTTTCTTTATAAAATTCCACAGCGCTGTTTATCTGTTGGGCAGCGTCCTTAGGGTAAGCGAACTCCACTTTAGGCAGGAGCGTCTTTCTGTTTGCTTCCTTGGCGATGTTTGTATTATATAATAAAGGCAGGATCGGATGATAATAAGGCGTTACGCTGATTTCAATATTATTCTCAACCTGGGCTTTGCGGTAAGCCGGGATGATCTGCTTAAGTATCTCCAGCTGTTTTTCCAGGATGGTGACTTTATCCGCTTCACTGAAAAACCTGCCCTTATTCTGAATATTCTTTAATTCCGGGATACTATTACGAAATGACGGGTCTATCCAGGCAAGGTTAAACAAAACCTGAAGGTCCAGGAAATCCTGGTTATTTAACTGGATGCCGCGTTCCTTCTTAAAGTAAAGCTCAAGGTATCGCGGAAAGTTAGCGATGACCTTATCTTTATTTATGGAAAAGAAGTTCTGTAGCAAGAATAGTTTATCTTCGCCGGATAACTCGTTAGAGTTTTTTAAGGTAAATTCCTGGAATTTGTCTTTCGTCGAACCATTAGCGTAATCTTCCACCTGTTCGAATAAAGAAGGCACGACGTTAAAAGTCTGTTTAATACCGGGAAAATCTTTAAGCATCTGCACCATATCCAGGTAATCTTTTACTCCGTGCAGCCTTACCCAGGGAAGTTCCGCTTCTTGCGTAAGCAGGTTGCGGTAATACGGCTGATGCATATGAAAAATAAAAGCTAAATAAACCATATCGGGTAGTTAGTAGGTAGTAGTTAGTCTATAGGAAAATAAACAGCTAAAATAAAACCCCCGGGAGATTGCTCCCCCGAGGGTTTATATTTTCTACATAAGCTGTATTAGAATGACACCTTCATGGAGCCGATGACCTGAGAAGCAAGCCTTCTGTCAAGGCTAAGGCCGGAACCTGTTTTTAACCATCCGGCGGTCAAGCCAAACTGCACATCTTCAGTGTAATCATACAAGGCTGTTACATCAATTTCGTCAGCCATGTGGCGCTTGCCAGTCAGGGTGATCGTGCTTAAGTAAGAGCTTGTGCTATCATAATAGCTGTTAGTGATAGTCCTGCTACCAACAGCTTTTTTAGCTATATCATAGTAACCATAATTGACCATCAGCGTGACATCCTCAACTGGTTTGCAGCTTGCTTTTAAGTTGAGCACGCTTAAGTCTGTCATTGGGAAAATGGCGTAAGCGATGTTGTTTAAAACCTGTTCATTGAACATCGGGTCCCAGCCCTGGTTCCTGCTGGTTCCTACCAGGTTCTTTTTGCCGGATAAATAAGTATAGCTGGCACCGATCTTCGGCGTCATCTTTACTTTGGCAAATGTATAATCCGCCATTGCCTGAACAGCAAAGGCTTTATGTTCATTTTGATCCAGATTCCCGCCAATGCCGTCATTTTTACCAAACTGGAAGGCAGCTTCTAAAGACGTATTCAAGTTCTCAATTGGCCTGCTTGAAACTAATGCGCCAATGGTATTAACTTTATCTGTTTTGCCTCTGCTTGCCGAATCACCGGCATTATTATCGGTTTTCAGGAAATAATAAGCAGAAAGGTCTGTTTTATTGTTTAACGCGTATGTAGCGTTGATGCCAGCTAAGTTGATATCATTATTCCTATCTGTATTGCTTTCTTTCACTTTCGCATAGATAACATCCACTACTAATGGATCATAGTTCAGCGTTGCGCGGATGGCATCAAATGCCTTTCTTTCAGATAGATCAGTAGGGATATTCACTATACTAGATCCAACTTTGGCATTACCAATGATCAGGCCATTGCCTAAGTGTATTTCCTGGCGGCCTACGGTTAAAGTTAAAGGCGAATACAGGAATTCCTTTAAGGTAACGTAAGCTAAATCAAGGTCAATGTTGGAGTTGCCGCTTGAAGCTGTGTCATACTGGCCGTTCCAGACTCTTTCATTGATCAACCTTACTGTAGCTGCGACGTTGTCCGTAAGGTCCGCATCAATGCGTAACCTGACCTGGGACATAAAAAAGTCCTGCTTGATATGGTTTTTGTCTCCCGCAGGCCCATTAGCGAGGTTAAAATGACTTCTTGCTACTCCGCTTGCGATAATGTCTCCGGAAACCTTCACATTCTGAACTTCAGCATAGGCGGAAAAAGTCATGCCAACAGTTAACGCTAAAGCCAGCACTAAAATGAAACGTTTATTCATTTGTTCCCCTCCTTTTTATAAAATAATGCCTTCTCTGATTATTGTTGCTATTTTTGCACGGAAAATATAATTTGTCAAGTTTTAATTGATTTAGTATCCGCATATATTAAACCCCCGGTAACTTGTTAGCTACCGGGGGTTTAGGGTGTGTCTTATAACTTTATTAGAATGTTACTTTCATAGAACCGATCAACTGTGAAGCGTTCCTTCTTTCGCTGGCAAATGCTTTTCCAGGAACGAACCAACCGCCAGTTAAGGCTAACTGAACGTCTTCAGTATAGTCGTATGTTGCTGTGAGGTCCAAAGCATCACCTAAGTGAGATTTGCCAGACATAGTGGCTCCATCCAAATAGGAATGTCCTGATGTGCTTGAACCATCATAAGATGAAGGGCTGGTTAAAGTAGAACTGCTGTCAGCTTTAGCGAGCTCATAAAAACCGTAATTGGCGGATATAGTGACATCCTCAACCGGTTTTGCGCTTGCCCTTAAGTTAATTACGCTCATATTAGAGAAAGGAAGAATAGCATAGGTGATGTTATTGAGCGCTTGGCTATAGAACATAGAATCCCAACTGCCATTTCTGGAAGCAGAATTTTCACCACCAGACAGGTAGGTATAGCTGGCACCGATCTTCGGTGTCATCTTTACTTTGGCAAATGTATAATCTAACATTGCCTGTAAAGCCCAAGCCTTATGCTGGCTTGCGTTTGTGTTAGAAGAATCATTCTTGCCAAACTGGAAAGCTGTTTCTAATGATGCTTTAAGATTTTCAATTGGCGTACTGGAGATCAAGGCACCGATCGTGCTTACCTGATCAGCTTTACCTTTGCTATTAGATGCGCCGCCGTCATTATTTCTTTTGTGGAAAGCATAGGCGGATATATCGGTTTTGCTGTTTAAAGCATAGGTGGCATTAATGCCAGCTAAGTTGATCGTGTTATTTCTGGAGGTATCATATTGTTTGACTTTCGCGTAAAGTAAATCCACGATCAATGGATCGTAGTTAAGCGTCGCGCGAATAGCGTCAAATGCGCTTCTTTCGGAAAGATCTTCCGGAAAGTTAACCACATCTTTTGCTGCTCCGGATTTTCCAATTACTAAACCGTTGCCGAATTTGATCTCCTGGCGGCCTACGGTTAAGGTTAAAGGCGAATACAAGAACTCTTTTAAGGTAACATAAGCTAAGTCAAGGTCAATATCGGAGTTACCGCTTGAAGCTGTGTCATATTGGCCGTTCCAGACTCTTTCATTGATCAACCTTACTGTAGCTGCGACGTTGTCAGTAAGGTCAGCATCAATGCGAACTCTGGTTTGAG
>Ga0265297_10006294_pt1 | contig 17362 bp, 12 predicted proteins | sample Munlanlwell13791_FD_192502 | JGI IMG/M metagenome (GOLD analysis project Ga0265297, IMG submission 192502) | Leachate microbial communities from a municipal landfill in Southern Ontario, Canada - Leachate well 137-91 | ecosystem: Engineered > Solid waste > Landfill > Unclassified | place...
AAAGGAGAGTGAATTATGCATACAAGCGATCCTTCCCCTGAACTCCTTCACAAGATGGATGCCTACTGGCGCGCCGCTAATTATCTTTCGGCCGGCCAGCTTTTTCTTTGCGATAATCCTTTGCTCAGGGAGCCGCTAAAGCTTTCACACGTGAAGTCGATGCTGCTCGGCCATTGGGGCACCACGCCGGGCCAGAATTTCATCTACGTGCATTTGAACCGGGTCATCAAAAAGTATGATCTGGACATGATCTATATTTCTGGCCCCGGACACGGCGGGCCGGCGCTGGTGGGCAATACGTATCTCGAAGGCACTTACAGCGAAGTTTATCCTCATATCAGCCGGGACGAGGCCGGGCTGAAAAAGCTGTTCATGCAATTTTCGTTCCCCGGCGGGATCTCCAGCCATGTTTCGCCCGAGTGCCCGGGGTCGATCCACGAGGGCGGAGAGCTGGGGTACTCGCTCAGCCATGCATTCGGGGCCGTTTTCGATAATCCGGATCTTATCGCTGCCTGCGTCGTGGGCGACGGAGAAGCGGAAACAGGGCCGCTGGCAACGGCATGGCATTCCAATAAATTCCTTAATCCGGTCACCGACGGAGCTGTGCTGCCGGTCCTGCATCTCAACGGCTACAAAATTGCCAATCCGGCTGTCCTGGCCCGCATCACGCATGAGGAGCTGGATCAATTTCTCCGCGGCTGCGGCTGGACGCCTTACTTTGTGGAAGGCGATGAGCCGGAAAAGATGCATCGGCTCATGGCCGCGGCTTTGGATGAAGTCATTACTGAGATCCGTAAAATACAAACCAATGCCCGGGGCAAGAACGATGTTGCGCGCCCGCGCTGGCCTATGATCGTTCTCAATTCCCCCAAAGGCTGGACCGGGCCTAAAGTCGTCGACGGGCTGCAGATCGAGGGCACTTTTCGGTCCCATCAGATCCCGCTGCAGGTGGATCCCGGCCATCCCGGTCATTTAAAGCTTCTTGAAAACTGGATGAAAAGCTACAGGCCTGAAGAATTGTTCGACAAGAACGGCTGTTTTCTACCGGAATTGGCCGAACTGGCGCCCAAAGGCGGGCGAAGAATGGGCGCTAATCCTCACGCCAACGGCGGGATATTGCTTCGCGATCTGCGCATGCCGGATTTCCGGAAATACGCGGTGAATGTTCCCTCACCCGGATCGGTTCAGGCTTCAGACGCGCATACGCTCGGGGAGTTCCTGCGCGATGTGATCGATCTTAACCGGGAGGAGCGGAATTTCAGGATATTCGGGCCCGATGAGACGCTTTCCAACCGGCTTAATGCCGTTTTTGAGGTTACCAACCGGCAGTGGGAGGCCCGAACGGTAAAGAACGATGAATTTCTCGCCTCTGACGGCCGCGTCATCGAGGTGTTGAGCGAGCATCAGTGTGAAGGGTGGCTCGAGGGATATCTGCTTACGGGCCGGCACGGGTTGTTTAACTGCTACGAGGCATTTATTCATATTGTCGATTCGATGTTCAACCAGCATGCCAAGTGGCTGAAAGTCACGGCGGAATTGCCGTGGCGGCGCAAGATCGCGTCGTTAAACTATCTGCTTGCCTCCCACGTGTGGCAGCAGGCGCATAACGGTTTTACCCATCAGGACCCGGGCTTCATAGACCATGTGGTAAACAAGAAGGCCTCGATCGTGCGCGTGTACCTTCCGCCCGATGCCAACTGTCTGCTGTCGGTCGGTGATCATTGTTTGAGAAGCCGGCATTACGTTAACGTCGTGATCGCGGGCAAATACCTGTCGCCTCAATGGCTGTCCATGGATGCCGCTATCGAACATTGCACCAAAGGGATCGGTATCTGGCAATGGGCCGGCAGCGACAGGGGGACGGAGCCGGATGTGGTGATGGCCTCCTGCGGCGACGTTCCGACGCTTGAGACCCTGGCCGCTGTTTCCATTCTGCGCGAGCATCTGCCCGACCTGAAGATCCGCATGATCAATGTTGTCGACCTGATGAAGCTGGAATCGAATACGCTGCATCCCCACGGTTTGAGCGATCAGGACTTCGACGCGTTATTCACTAAAGACAAGCCTGTCATATTCGCGTTCCACGGATATCCTTCGCTGGTTCACCAGCTGACATACCGCCGGGCCAACCACCGGAACATGCATGTGCACGGATATAAGGAAGAGGGGACGATCACAACTTATTTCGATATGACGGTTCTGAACGGCCTTGACAGATTCCACCTTGTGCTTGATGTTATAAAGCATCTGCCGCAGTTGGGTAAAAGCGGCGCGGATCTTTCGAGGATGCTGCAGGAAAAGCTTATCGAGCATAAGCAGTATATCGATAAACACGGCCGGGATATGCCGGAGATCCGGAATTGGAAATGGGACCATGCCAAAATCGCGGGAGAATAGCTTGTTTATTAAAAGGAGGAAGCGATGATATCGAAGGCCCTCAGTTTTCTGAAACGGGATATCTGGCGGATCCGTTCTTCGAAGCTGACAAAGCGTAAGTCTTTTTTGATCAACCAGCTGCGGATCGTGATCTTGTCCGTGCGGAATTTCGACCAGGATAAATGCAATCTCCGCGCGTCCGCGCTTACCTATTACAGCCTGCTGTCGATCGTGCCTGTTCTCGCAGTCGCGTTCGGGATATCCAAAGGCTTCGGGCTGGAAAAACTCCTGGAGAAGCTTATTGTGGAAAGGCTTCCCGGGCAGGAAGAGATCGTTAATAACATGATCGGTTTCTCCCGCGCGCTTCTTGAGAATACAAAAGGCGGGCTTGTCGCGGGTATCGGCGTCGCGGTCCTTCTCTGGACCGTGATCAAGGTGCTGGGCAATATCGAGAAATCGTTTAACGACATCTGGGGCATAAAAAAGATGCGCAGCATGGGCAGGCGCTTCAGCGATTATTTGTCCATTATGTTCATCTGCCCCGTGCTTTTGATCGTGGCAAGCGGCGCAACGGTTTTTATCGGAACGCAGGCGAGGATGATTCTCGAAAAACTCACATTCCTTGGGCCGGTGAGCGGGGTGATAATGTTTTTGCTCGAATTTCTGCCGTACGTCGTAATGTGGATCGTTTTTACGTTCATTTATATATTTATGCCGAATACAAAAGTGAGTTTCAGCTCCGGGCTTCTTGCCGGTATTGTCGGCGGCACGGTTTATCAGCTCGTGCAGTGGGTTTACGTGGTTTTCCAGGTAGGGGTGGGGAAATATAACGCGATATACGGCAGTTTCGCAGCTATCCCGTTGTTCCTTATTTGGCTGCAGCTGAGCTGGCGGATCGTTTTGTTCGGAGCCGAGATATCATTCGCCCATCAGAACGTGGATACCTACGAATTCGAACAGGAGAGCATGACTGTCAGCTATTCTTTCAAGAAGCTTTTATCATTGCGCATAGCCCAGATGCTGGTAAAAAACTTCAAGCAGGGGAATCCTCCGATCACCGCCGCGCAGATCTCTCACGCTTTAGAGATCCCCATAAGGCTTGTGCGCCAGATAAACTATGATCTGAGCGAAGCGGGAATAATCGCTTCCACTAATAAAGAAGACGGTGATAAGGCAGCGGCATTTCAGCCTGCGCGGGATACCGATTCTTTGACCATAAAGTATGTGCTCGACAGCCTGGAGCATGCAGGCACGGATGATATTCCTGTTGCCGAAACAGATGACCTGAAGAAATTGAAAAAGTCGCTGGCCGAGTTCGGCAGCCTGATCGAGAAATCTCCGGCGAATATCCGCCTTAAAGATCTGTAAAGGGCGTTTATAAAAGGGGCATTAACAAGAGGAGGGAATTATGCAGGGATTCTGGGATAAGTTCTCCGTGTACGTGATGGATTACGGGCTGCGGCTTGTTTATGCCCTTTTGATCCTGATCATCGGCAAGTGGGTGGCCAGGCTCGTAACCAACCTGGTTGAAAAGGGCATGGTCAAGGCAAAGGTCGACGCTAGCCTTGCGTCATTTACGAAGAGCCTGTCATACGTCGGCCTGATGACCTTTGTCGCCCTGGCTGCTTTGAATAAGCTGGGTATCGAAACGACCTCGTTCATAGCCATCATCGGCGCCGCAGGCCTTGCCGTAGGCCTGGCGCTTCAGGGGTCTTTGGCGAATTTCGCGGCAGGCGTGATGCTTATCATTTTCAAACCTTTCAAGGTAGGGGATTTTATCGAGGCGGCAGGCAAACTCGGGACCGTTGTAGAAATTCAGATGTTCAATACCATACTGGATCACCCGGATAACCGCAGGATGATCGTTCCGAATTCGAAAGTAACAGGAGATATCGTCACCAATTTTTCAGACCTTCAAAAGAGAAGGATAGATCTTGTATTCGGCATTTCATACGGCGATGATATGAAAAAAGCGAAAGAAGCGCTCGAGAAGGTTTGCGCGGAGGATGCGCGCATTATGAAGGATCCGAAGCCGACAGTTGCCGTGTTCGAGCTCGCCGAGAGCAGCGTCAATCTTGTATGCCGCCCGTATGTGAAACCGTCGGATTATTGGGCGGTATATTTCGATACGGTCGAAAAAGGCAAATTAGCCCTTGAGAAAGCCGGATGCAATATCCCGTTCCCGCAGCGCGATGTGCATTTGTATCAGGCGAAATAGTCTCCGGGAAGAACGCAGGAGTTATGAAAGTCGAGCGGCTATGACCGGAACAGCGGCCATAGCCGCTTTTGTTTGCCGCTGCGCAGAAGGCGCTATGCGAAAGTCAACAGGGTTCTTGACACAATGGCGCGCATAAACCAGTTACCTTCTTAAAACGGAAGTGATATAATAACAGCATGAAGATATTTTACCGTGTTTCTATTACGATTATTATATTAATGCTTCTTGCCGGGGCGGGAGTTTATTATTTTATTTTTACCGATAAAGGGTCGGCTTTTATCGTACAATATGCGCTTTCAAAATATGCAAACGCAAAGCGCGTTGTCGTGGAAAGAAGCGAAGGGTGTCTTGGCAGGACAATGGTGCTTCATAACGTCGAGATCGATGATCTGGAGATATTGCGCCACAGCAACATAGTCAGGATACAGAGATTTGAATTTACCGTTAGGTCTTTAGGCCTCGGGGGGATCGATGTAACGGTATATAACGGCAGGGCGCAGCTGCCGTCTTCAGAATTAGTGGTCTTTCTCGGATGCTTTAAAAAAGGGATATTAGATTTCAATATTTATTCCAAAAGCCTGAGCGCTGAAAGATTTGCCGCATTCTTTCCTGAGATCCGGGAGGTAAAGGATATATCCGGCGCTATAAGCGGCATCGATATTTTTGTAAAAGGTACGGTGTCGGAACCCATTGTGAGCGGCCAATGCCGTATCGAAAAGCTTACGCGCAGCGATATCACGCTATCGGATTGCCCCGTATCTTTCAATGTGCGGCTGCGCGAAATGGATAAAGAGCCGAAACTCGACGGGGTGATATCTTTAAATAAGGGGACGATCTTCGGGTCAAAGACCGCGCGTATCGCCTTAAAAGAAAGTAAAATATCGATAGCGGGCGATCTTAAGCAAGCGGCCCTGGATCTAAAGGGCGCTGCCGAAGTGGAAGGGACTAAGATCGATATAGCCTTAAAAGGCGCATTCGATAAGCCTGATCTGAAATTAACCTCGGACCCGCCCTTTTCCCAGGACAGGCTGCTCATTATGCTGGTAACCGGCAAGAGCTGGAGCGCGACCGAAACGGCCCTGGGCAAGGGAGAGTTTTCCCCGGGCCTTGCCAAGGATTTTCTGGATTATTTTGTATTTTCAGGATCAGGGAGTAAAATAGGTGAAAAGCTCGGGATAAGCGATATTTCTGTGACCTATGACGGGCAAAAGCAAGGCGTGGGCGTTAAAAAATCCGTCACTGAAAAAGTGGATGTGACTTATTCATATGAACAATCCCAGCTTAAAAACGAAACACAGACAATAACCCAGAGCATCGGCGGAGAATATAAGGTTACGGACAGTGTTTCTGTGGGGGCGGAAAAGGAATTGAAGCAAGAGAACAATCCGGACGCGTCTTCGCCGGAGCAGAAAGCAAACGATAAAGTGATGATCAAGTTCAAGAAAACGTTTTGATCTATAAGGGGGTGCGGGGATGAATTGGAAATGGATCGTTATCGTATCGATCTTGCTGCTGCTGATCGTTTTCACCGCGCAGAATTATGAAACAGTGCGTATAAAGTTCCTCGCATGGTCTTTTCAAAGCAGCTCCGCCATCAGCATATTCATCAGCCTGATGATCGGGTTCCTGGTAGGTGTGCTTATGTGCATACGCAAGGATCAATAAAAGGAGCGGAACATGATCGCATTGATCAGTTTGTTGAGTATTATTGCGCTGTCTATCGTTGTCGTGAGAATAGGCGCTATCGCTTTGGAGCTTACCGGGCTTTCTTCCGAAATAGCCTCTTTCCAGGCGCAGTCGGCGTTCTCGGGAGTGGGGTACACTACAGTCGAGTCCGAGGCTATAGTCACGCATCCCGTGCGCAGGCGCATTATACGGGTTCTTATCCTTTTGGGCAGCGCCGGAGTGACTACCGCTATCGCGACGCTCGTCCTGGCTTTCATCGGGCAGACCGGCACCAGTGTCCTTACCAGGGGAGAGGTCTTGATAATGGGGCTTTTGTGCATATTCCTTTTTGCCCGCTCGAAATATATTTACAATGCAATGAAAGCCGTCATTACCGCGGCGCTTAATAAATGGACAACCTTGCGGATTTACGATTACGAGCAGTTGTTCGGCCTGGGAGAAGGCTATGCGATAGCGAAGATCACTGTAAAGGAGGATAATCCCTGCAGCGAGATGCCGCTTAAGGACCTGAAATCCCAGCTGGAAGGAGTGCTTATCCTGGCGATTTACCGCAAGACAGGCAAAAAAATACAGTTCATCGGCGCGCCGCACGGCGATATAGTTCTTAAAATAGACGATGAATTGATATGCTACGCAAAAGAGGATATTATCAGCAAAATTTTCGCTCCGGCAAAGCAGTAAACCCACGGGCTCTTCCGGCAGGTAAATAGGTGTAGACATTAGTATTGCGGTGGAGTAAAATAACCCAAAATAGTCTCCGGGTTAAAAAATATGGTTAAAAGGCGCTCTAAAAGAAATTTTCCCGTAGTATGTATCGGCGCTTCAGCAGGCGGTTTAGAAGCCTTGATTCCGCTGTTCGGAGCTTTGCCAAAGTATATAAATATGGCTTTTGTCCTGGTGCAGCATCTGGAGCCTCATCATAAAAGCATATTGGCGGAGATCCTTTCCAGAGGGACATCTCTAACCATCCAGCAGGCAAAGAACGATACTAAAGTAAAACCGGGGAATGTTTACGTTATCCCGCCCAACTCCTATCTGCGTATATCCCATAAAACATTAAAGATCACGCCGCGCACAAGACATCCGGACGGTAAATATCTGCCGATAGATTTTTTTATGGCTTCATTAGCCGAGGATCAGGGCAAAAAGGCGGCCGGCATTATACTCTCCGGAACCGGGCAGGACGGGATGTTCGGCATTAAAGCTATAAAGGCCAAAGGCGGCGTCACATTCGCTCAGGACTCGAAGACGGCGAAGTATTCCAGCATGCCGGAAGCCGCTGCCGCAAACGGCAATATCGATTTTATCCTGGAACCTGCGGCGATCGCCTTAAAGCTTATAGGCCTGGCGGCGCGCAGCCACGCGGCGCCCGTCAAGACGGAAAAACCGCGCATTAATAAAGAAGAATCATTGGACAGCATCCTTCGCTTGCTCCGCGATATATCAGGCGTGGATTTCTGCCATTATAAGCGCGCTACCGTGGAGCGGCGCATCATCCGGCGAATGGGCTTTCTTCAGATCCTGTCTCATTGCGACTATTACAACTATCTTAAACGAAATCCGGGAGAAGCGCAGTCTCTCTATAAAGATATTCTTATCCCGGTTACGATGTTTTTCCGGGATCCGGGTATATTTAAAGTGTTAAGAAAAAAATTGATGCCGCGCATTATAAAGAACCGCTCTCTCAAAGATCCCATAAGAATATGGGTGCCTGCCTGCTCCAGCGGCGAAGAAGTTTATTCGATCGCCATGGCTGTCTATGAATTTTTGGAAGAACACAGGCTCAAGCCGGACTTTCAGATATTCGGCACGGATCTGAGCGATTCGAATATCGAAAAAGCCCGTCAGGCGTCCTATGCGCAAGGGATCTCCGAGCATGTTTCGGCTGTCAGATTACGGCGTTTTTTTACCAGAACAGAAGCGGGTTACAAGATCGCCAAACATATCCGCGACAGGTGTATATTCGCGAAACAGGATATAACGAACGATCCGCCGCTGTCGAATATGGATATTATCAGCTGCCGCAATCTTCTTATCTATCTTGACGCATTCCTGCAGAATAAGGTGTTGTCGGTGCTGTATTATGCGCTTAAACCTGAATGTTACCTTATTCTGGGAACCGCGGAATCTATCGCTTCGTTGAGCGGTTTCTTTACTGTTATAGATAAAAAATACAAGATCTATTCGAAGGATGCCGCTGAGCACAGGCCGCTGCCTGCCGGCAGTATCCTGTCGTTAAGATCGAAACCGTCCGCAGGAGAGGTCTCTAAAATGGTCAAAAAGGCATCGGTGCGGTCAAAATGCGCGATACCGAAAGCCCGCGCGGCAAAACCCGCGGGATACAGCGAGGGGAAGGCCGCGTCCGGTAAGCGGGCTTCTGTTTCGCTGGAAAAGGAGCTTTTAAAGACGCAGAATCGCCTGCGCGCCGTTATCGAGGAGAAGGATACCGTTAATGAAGAGTTGAAAGCGGCGAATGAGGAGATCCAATCAAGCAATGAAGAACTCCAGTCGACCAATGAGGAGCTTGAGACTTCGAAAGAGGAGCTCCAGTCGACTAACGAAGAGCTGCTTACGGTAAACGATGAGCTGCAGATCAAGAATGCCCAGTTGACCCAGCTTAACAGCGATCTTACCAATGTCCTGACGAGCGTCAATATCCCGTTAATTATAGTGAGGAACGATCTGTGCATCATGCGCTTCACTCCCATGGCAAGAAAAGTGATGAATCTTATCCCGACGGATGTGGGCCGTCCGATTGGCGACATCAAGCTCAATATCGATATCCCGGGGCTGGAAAAGACTATCCTCGATGTGATCGAAAATATGATCCCCGCGGAATTAGAGGTAAAAGACGGGTCGGGGAAGTGGTATTCCGTGCGCGTCCGGCCTTATAAAACCATGGAGCGCAAGATAGACGGCGCCGTGATCTCGATGATCGATATAGATTCGGTAAAGCGCGCGCAGATGGACATCAAAGATTCCCTGGATTACGCCTCTTCGATCATAGAAACGATAAACGAGCCGCGCCTGGTACTTGATCATAATCTGCGCGTAATTTCGGCTAATAAATCCTTTTATCGCATGTTTTCTGTTTCGGCGCCTGACGTAGAGAATAAAAATATATATGATATCTGCGGCAATAAATGGGATGTGGCTGAGCTGCGCAAAGCTCTTAAAGAAGTGCTGCCCAAGAAAACATATTTTCAGGATCTAGAAGTGGCGATCGATTTCGGCAGAACAGGAAAGAAGACCTTATCCCTTAACGCGCGCCAAATTTATCTGCTCGGCAAGGAGAAACAGATGATTCTTATGGCCGCGGAGGACATTACCGAGCGCAAGGAATCCGAAGAGGTCCTGAAGCGCGATAAAGCGACTCTCAATGGCTTGGTCAGGGGCCAGGCGCATGATCTGTTGGCCGCTCAGGCGGAGTTGGAAGCCGCAAAGCGCCTGTCGGATATCGGCGTTCTATCCGCGACTGTTGCCCATGAACTTCGGAATCCGTTAGCCGCGATCGGCATGGCCGTGCGCAACATCAGAAGAAAAGCGAATAATCCGGATGTAGATGTGCATCTTGCGAATATAGAAAAGAAGGTCCTGGAAAGCGACCGGATCATAAATAATCTTCTTTTTTATTCGCGGATAAAACCGCCGCAGTATGAAAGCGTAGGCATTTGGGACATAATCAAAGAATCCAGCGAGGCCTTCCAGGAGGGGCGCGATAAGGATGTTTCGGTGGTTATGGATCTTGATCATTTGAAAGGTGTTACGGTCGAGGGAGACCTTATCCAAATCAAAGAAGTGTTCAGCAATATTTTGAATAACGCCGGAGACGCTATCATAGCTCCTGACGGCAGGATCCAGATCTCGGCTGTATGTGAAGACGATAGTATCAAGATCACATTTACCGATAACGGCTCGGGGATCGATAAAGCGCATCTGGCCAAAGTGTTCGATCCCTTTTTTACCACCAAGGCAAAAGGCACGGGGCTGGGGCTTTCGGTTTGTCAGCAAATTATTACCCTTCATGGCGGCTCAATAGACATACAAAGCGAACAGGGCAAATGGACGTCCGTGGCCGTCAGCCTGCCCTGGAAACACGCAAAAGAGGAATAAATGGCGCTTAAACAAATTCTGATCATTGATGACGATAAAGAGTTCTGCGAGGAACTCATGGAATCATTGCGGGGCGAAGGCTATGCGGTCGAGTGTGTCCAGGACGCCGTTAAAGGAGAAGATCGTATACGGTCCGGCAGCCATGACGCCGTTCTGCTGGATTGCAAAATGCCCGTGCTTACCGGTTTCGACATCCTGAAAAGGCTAAAAGCCGATAGTATCAGAAAGCACATCTTTATGCTGACGGGAAAACCCTATACCCAGCAGGTGCTCGAAGAAGAAGATCTATCTGATATGATAAGCGGTATAATCGCCAAACCGGTAGATTTCGATAAACTTCTCGAAAATATCAGGTAAAACCCAGGGAACGAAAAACTGGGAGACGTTTCAAAAACTGGGGGACGCTTCTATGGTTTTTTCGGACGTGTTTTCTCCGGGAAAAAACCATAGAAGCGTCCCCCAGTTTTCCGAAGCGTCCCCTGGTTTTTTTGCTTTATTGTGCTTGACAAGGCTGTAAGAAGCCGTTAGTATAGCGATAGGTATATGAATCAAACGAAACAAAAAATCCAGTGGGTTCAGAAATGTTTTTATTTCTGAAGGTAACGATGATGGTCGGGCCGCCATTTTGTTCATAAACAAACGGCGGTTTTTTTGTTTTTATTAACTCCCAGAGGCAAAAGGAGGATATATGGATTGGAAGAATGTTCCGTCTCCGGATGAGATAATCGACGTAGGCAAGAAGAATTTCAATGATTTCTGGAAGTGGATCCCGGCTGCGATCATAGGTTTGTTCATCCTGATCGGTTTGCGCGGCCTGATCTATTCGATCGGCCCGGATGAGGTGGGCGTGATCCAGAGGTTCGGCAAGTATATCGACCTGAGCTCTCCCGGATTGCATGCGAAAATACCTTTCGGGGTAGATAAGGTTACTCCGATCAAGGTGGAAAAAGTATTCAAGGAAGAATACGGGTTTCGCACCATAGAGCCCGGGGCGCGGACAAGATACTCGTCCGGCAATTACCAGGACGAGTCTTTGATGCTTACCGGGGACCTGAATATCCTCGATGTGCGATGGATCGTGCAGTTCAAAATAAAAGATCCGGTAAAGCTGCTTTTCGCAACGCGCCGCCCCGAAGACAATATCCAGGACATTTCCGAAGTGGTTATGCGGCGGTTTGTCGGCGATTATACGGTTGACGAAGTCCTGACTACCAAGAGAGAAGAGATCGACGATCTGGCGCAGCAGGAGATCCAGCGCATACTCGATACCTATAATGTCGGAGTTCATATACTCACGGTCAAACTATTGGATGTAAATCCCCCGGAAAAGGTGCGGCCGGCGTTCAATGAGGTCAACGAGGCCAAACAGGAAAAAGAGAAGATGATCAATCAGGCATGGGAAGAATATAACAAGGTCATACCTAAGGCAAGGGGTACGGCTGAAAAGACCATCCGCGAATCCGAAGGATACGCGACGGATAAGATAAACCGCGCAAAGGGAGAGTCCGCGAGGTTCCTCGCCACGTTAGAGGAGTATAACAAAGCGCCTGAAATAACCAAAAAACGGCTGTATCTGGAGACCTTGACGCAGGTGCTTCCCAATGCAAAAGAGAAGTACATAATCGACGCGCAGCAGAAATCCATCCTGCCTCTTTTGGATATCAACAAAAAAGGAGGGCTGTAATAATGAGATCCTTACGCTTAATTATGGTGATTTTTGCGGTATTATTCGCTGCGGTTATTCTGTCTTTTTCCCTCGGCGCCGTTTATGTGATCGAAGAGGGCAGGCAGGTGGTTATCACTCAATTCGGAAAACCCGTAGGCGAACCGGTTACCTCGACCGGGCTGCATTTCAAACAGCCGCTGATCCAGGAAGCCCACTATTTCGAAAAAAGGCTTCTGGATTGGGACGGAGACCCGAACCAGATCCCTACCAAGGATAAGAAATATATCTGGGTGGATACGACCGCCCGCTGGAAGATCGTGGATGCTTTGAAATTCCTGCAGTCCGTAGGCAATGAAATGAGCGCCCAGGGCAGGCTCGACGATATCATAAATTCCGCCACCAGGGATATCATTACCAGCCATCTTCTGGCCGAGGCCGTGCGGGATTCAAACCGGATCCTGGAGACCAGGGCCGAAGGCGAGGATATGATCGTCACGGATGAGGCGCTGGAGCGTATCGAAGTAGGCAGGAAATTGCTGGAGAGCGCCATTCTGGAAAAGGCAAAGGTGCTTGCCCCGCAGTACGGCATCGAGATCTTGGATGTGCGCATAAAGCGCGTGAATTACGTGGAAGACGTGCGCAACAAGGTATACGACCGCATGATCGCGGAAAGAAAGCGCGCAGCCGAGAAATACCGTTCCGAAGGCCAGGGCAAATCCGCCGAGATAGAGGGGCAGGTAGCCAAGGAATTGAAGGCCATCACATCGGAGGCATACCGCGCCGCGCAGGTCATCACCGGCAAGGCTGACGCAGAGGCGATCAATATATACGCCGCAGCATACAGCCAGAATCCGGAATTTTATTCGTTAATGAAGACGCTCGAGACGTATCAGAGCACGATCGACGGCAAATCCACCGTCATCCTGACCACCGACAGCGACTACTACAAATACATCAAGTCCCTCGATTAGGGGACGCTCCCCAAGGTACCACACTCTTATCTAAGGCTCACGAGAAATCGTGGGCCTTTTTCTTTGGAAGAATAAAGTCAATTAAAAGAGGGAATCGGTCCTTAACAACAGGCCAGGATTACGGTACCATAAACGACAAACCGTAAATCCAAACCAAAGGAGGGTTGTATGCGCAAGAAATATCTTACTACCAATCAGGGAGTGCCGGTAACCGACAACCAGAATTCGCTTACCGTGGGCAGGCGGGGGCCGGCATTGCTTCAGGATGTGCATTTTATCGAGAAGATGGCGAGCTTCGACCGGGAGAGGATCCCTGAGCGGGTCGTCCATGCCAAAGGCTCGGGCGCGCACGGATATTTTCAGGTCAATAAAAGCATGGCCAAGTACACCAAAGCAAAATTCCTCCAGGACCCTAAAAAGAAAACTCCGGTATTCGCGCGTTTTTCCACCGTGGTCCACTTTAGAGGCTCTGCGGATACGCTGCGCGATCCCCGGGGGTTTGCCGTCAAGTTCTATACAGAGGAAGGGAATTATGACCTGGTGGGGAACAACCTCCCGGTGTTCTTTATCCGCGATGCCGTGAAATTTCCCGATATGGTGCATTCGTTCAAGCCTGCGCCTGATACTAATTGCGATAACGACGCCCATTTTTGGGATTTTCTTTCACTCACCCCGGAATCAACGCATATGATCACATGGCTGCATTCCGACCGGGGCACGGTCAAGAGTTTCCGCAAAATGGAAGGATTCGGTGTGCATACGTATAAATGGGTGAATGCGGAGGGCCGCGCTATCTATGTCAAGTATCACTGGAAGCCAAAGGCCGGGATAGAGACCATCGATCGTTATGAGGCCGCGCGCCTGGCCGGAACAGACCCCGATGTTGCCGTCCGCGACCTGCATGATACGATCGCATCCGGGATAACAGCCGTCTGGGATCTGAAAGTCCAGATGATGGAAATTGCCGATGAATTAAAGTATGATTTTGATCCGCTCGACCCGACCAAGATCTGGCCGGAAGACATGTTCCCTCTGATGGCCGTGGGCAAGATGGTCCTGAACCGCAATCCAAAGAACTTTTTCGCCGAAGTCGAGCAGGCTGCGTTCTGCCCAGCGTCGCTTGTGCCCGGGATAGAACTTTCAGCCGATAAGCTTCTGCAAGGCAGGGTATTCTCTTATGCGGATACGCAGCGCCATCGTCTGGGCCCGAATTATCTGCAGATCCCCATTAACCGGCCTCTGGCCCAGGTCAACAATAACCAGCGCGACGGAGCTATGCAGCAATACATCCCCGAAAGCGCGGTCAACTATGAGCCAAATTCTCTGGCTAACGGAATGCCGTGCGAGGCGCCTAAAGGCCCTGAGGCGGCTGCTTATCTGGAAGGGTACGCCGTGCGCCAGAAGATCAGCCTGACCAACGATTTTAAGCAGGCAGGCGAGCGCTATCGCTCCATGAGCAGAAAAGACCAGGCCCACCTGGTTGATAATATCGTAGATACGCTTTGCAAGGCGAACAGAACGATCCAGAAGCGCGCGGTCGGAAATTTCACAAAAGCCGACCCCGAGTTCGGCAAACGCGTGGCCCAGGGGCTGAAACTGTAAAACGGAATAGGGGACAGGTCCACTGTTTTGGGCTCGTCGACAAAAATGGGCAGAAGTGTCCCCTTAAGCCTTCCCGCCAGAAAATTGATCATTCCCGAATTATTTAAGTGAGATCAAACCTCATTCCGCTTCTGTTATGTATTAAAGAAGCGGATCGCGTATAAGAAAGACGTTGACAAAGATGATAGGGGCCATACAATTGTATATACAACTAACCGGAACGAGTCAAAAGTGCACGATCAAAACGCACCGGGGTGTTTCAGGGAGCTTAAATAATAATGATCTATTTCAACAAAATTGTTCTTATCCCGTCTTTTCTTAGTTTATTCATTGTACTATCCCCGATATGCCTTGCGCTATCTGCATTCGCGAACAGTCTTGATACGTCATCTTCATCATTCCCAAGTTATGATATTTCCATTAACTCTCCTATTGAATTGGATAACAAAACCAAAGCCGAAGTTTACGCCCTCCGTAGATCAAGCGTAGCCCGTTATAGGGAGCTTATTGCGGGAGAATACAGTCCGTCCGAAGCGGTTTTCGGCCAGATCGAAGACGGGAAGCCGTGGTGGGGGATAGAAGGCCACTATTGCGGGGGAAGCCGGCGGCGCAGCACCGACGGTGTTTCCGAAGAAACGCGGTTCATTCTCAATCCGTTCATATTGCTGGGGCTTGATGAGATCCAGGCCTGGAATGTGGAGGGTTCTTGTACCCCTGTGTATCCAAAGCCGGTTTCTCTCCAGTGGTTCGCGCGCGACCGCAGGGCCAAAGTCACCTATGCGGTGTCCGATTTTTTCCGTCAAAGAAGGTCTGACGGATTCCCTTCTTCCGCGGCGGATAATGCGCCTTTATATCTTAAGAACATAAATGCCCGAGATTTCGGATATGAGTTTGTGTATCTGGACCCTTATAATACCTTTAATATCAGTCGGAACGGCAACGCGCGGATGTTTGCGGACAGCGTTCAATTACTCAGTTTTCTACACTGCGGCGGCAGTTGCCGCCAGCCCGGCGGCTGCAACAACGGCAGTCCCGGCGAGCCTGACTTGCAGTTTACCGTTAACAAACTTCCCGCGACTTTGTGCTGCAAACTTTGGAAGAACAAACCTTCCGCCCCTCAGGCAGAGGCAGATTTCACCTTTATCATCGATCTGAAATAAATATTGCCCCCTGATCATTCTCGCCATTTCCGCCTTGAATTTTACCGTTTTATAGGCTATACTTTTTTAGACTGAAGGATGATTCTTTAAAATCTCGAAATAAATCCAATTGCCACGGAGCTCGATGAATAGTTCATTGAGTTGACGTGGTTTTTTTATTTCCGGTAATTAAAAACATTAAAAAACAATATGGGCATGATGAAAAAAGTAATCACTTTAATTATCGTATTCTGTCTGATATTTGAGCAGGCCGGCTTCAGCCAGGCCGCAGGGCCTTTGATCCTGCCTTCTGCCGCGGCCGGTTTTGCCGCGGCGGATAAATTCCGTCCGGTCCATTTGCGCTCGATCTCCATAGATGCCGGTACGGATAATTTGCATATTCTTCTTGATAAAGGAGACCTGAAAGACCCCAAAAAAGAAAATATCGGCGATCCGGCCCGAAGCCTGCTCCGATATTTTTTTACAGGTTTGAACCTGCCCAATGAAAGTTTCTGGGTCAACCTTCGCCCTGATTCTCCCGGCAACATCATCGATAATAATCTTGCCAGGACCGATATCGGCAGGATAATGCTGGAGGCTGACGTTCAGCTCAAGAAGGACACCGCGAAATACACATCTCCCAACTGCGCAGAAGGCCGCCGGTATTGGAATAAGCTTTATCAGAAAGCCGAAGAACTTTTCGGCGGACAGGACCTCAGCATCCCTACCGTAACCCGTCCGTGGATCGTGCCCGATGAAATAATCCTGCGGCAAGCCCGTAATAACGTTTATATTTACAAAGCCACGCTCAAAGTAATGCTGGAAGCGGATTATCTGAAGAGTTCCACAGGGCTTGTTTCCGACGATGAAAGGCTCAAGATACTTAATGATTATTCCTCGCAGCTTATACGTGAGACAGTACTGCCGAAACTGACAAGGGATGTTAATACTTCGAAGCGTTACGCCGGCCTGCGCCAGGTTTATTACTCGCTGATCCTGGCGCAGTGGTTCAAGGCTAGATATAAGAACGACAGTGCATGGAAAACAGACAGCAAAGACCTTACCAATCTTGTTTCAGAGCCCGCATGGGATAAAGATACTTATTTTAAGCAATACCGCCGGTCATTCCAGGAGGGGGAATACAATATTCAGGAAAACGTACAGACCAGGTACGGCCTTACGATAAGGCAGTATTTCAGCGGCGGGATAAAGTTCGGGGCCGGACAGCCGGAGATCTCGGGCGATATTGCCGCCATATCAGGCAATCCTTCCATAGAGATCTTACCGCGAAATATCCTGACCGCCGAAGTCAGGAGGATCGGCACGGGCAATCAATACATTATAGAGAACATCGGAATGGGGGCGTCACGGCCCGGGGATCGTCCTTCAGTCAAGGCTTCCTCTCCTGACGCCCCTGTTTTTTCCGCGCGCGACGGCGGCTCGCAGAGCCTGAAAGAAATCACAGAAAAGCTGACCGACGACCAGAAATCATTCCTCGTTTCTTATTTGTCCGCTGTCAGTCAAATGGCGTCCGCTGATGATTCCGGGATAATTCACGGGAATGATGAGGAAGTTCCTTCAAAAAGAAAAC
>Ga0265297_10006295_pt1 | contig 17360 bp, 53 predicted proteins | sample Munlanlwell13791_FD_192502 | JGI IMG/M metagenome (GOLD analysis project Ga0265297, IMG submission 192502) | Leachate microbial communities from a municipal landfill in Southern Ontario, Canada - Leachate well 137-91 | ecosystem: Engineered > Solid waste > Landfill > Unclassified | place...
CCTGATTACTTATTCCATCGTTAGAATTATAACTATTTTATATTTTTATCCACTTCAAATCTTCTTAGTAATCTCCAAGCGTAATATTCATCTTTAGTTCCAACTGGTTTATCATATGGGTAGATAGATTTGATTACTTTAGTAATGTAAACACCTCTTTCAAATGATAATACTTGTAATCTTAGTTCTTTGCTCCACCAAGATTTGGAATACTTCTTTTTGAGTTTAATAATATCACCAACTTCTATCTTTTTTTCAGCCGGCTGAGAAAAATGATACTCATTAATATTAGGGTTATATTGCCATTCTCCTGTATCTATATAGTACTTTACAGTTTCTTTACTCTTTTTATTTCTATAAGATGTACCATCTGTGATTTCTATAACAACATAGTAATTATTACTGAGGGAGAATATCTTATAAATCCAATATATTTTGCTTTTGCTTCCTTCATAGAATACTTTTCCTACTATATCTTTATAACTAACCCATTCATATTTCATAACATTTCTTCCTCTTCAGATTCAGATATTGTTTTAAACACTAAGTAAAATTCTTGTACCTCACATTGATTACTTCTATTAAAAAGATCACTGTCCTTTACAGTTTTAGTTCTTGTGTAGTTTACCCATATTTTTGATCCACCAAGATAGCTTTTAGGATTAATCCTTACTTCCGTTACTATGTATTCTTCTCCAGGTTTTCTAGTTTTAAAATGATTGTTGTATACTACATATATTTCTCCTACTTGTGGTATTTTCATAACATCTCCTCATCATCAACTACTTTAATAAAATAGCAATCAAAAAACCCATAACCTGGTTTTATCGGGAGTAGTTTTTCATTATTTGATACACAATGTAGTGTTATATAGTCGGATATTAGATCTACTACTTTATATACGTAATCCTTAATGTATATATTTGTACCTTTTGTAGAGTAGGTACACTTAAACATATCGCCTACTCTAATTGGTGAATTGTTCATAGCATCTCCTCATCGCCTGTAAGAGAGAATGGTTCAAACTTATCATAAATATACGCTGATCCAGTATTGATCCAGCCATAATCCATATTTGTTTTTACGTGTCTTAAGAAGATATTTCTGCCGTCCTGTATTGTAAACACAATAATAAATTTATCACCAACATTGAAAGGAGGATCATATTTTTTTAATACCCAAATATCCCCTACTTCGTTATTTCTCATACCCCCACACTCGCGTATAGATATGGAATCCTACAAGGATCTTTATATTTTAGATTATTCATATTGATAAAAGTAGATTTAATAATACCTTTATCAATACAGGACAAGATAAATGATTCTTTGTTGATTTTTTGTTCGCTCTTAATGTAGGTGCCGTCACTCTGTAAGTAACTCATAGTATAAACAACCAAGAAACCATACTCATTCGTAAAATCTATTCTATTAATAACTAATATATCCCCGTTAGTTGATAAAAACTGATCTCTTGGAACTAAAAAGATAGATGACATGAGTTTTTTCCTTCATAGCTATTCATCAAAATGTTCACTTAGAAATAGGTAAGGTTTGTTTGTGTACTTGGTTAGTTCCAGTTTAGTATCTTTAGTGTTTATTTCTATCCAGTCGTCACTTAAAAATTTTTCTACTGCTGTTTTTAGTGGTATTTCTACCATATCACCACATACCCCACTACTACTTAAAGGATCTCTCTTTTCAATAACTAAAGTATCTAATATATAATTAACCCCTATTACTTCGTAGTACCACCCATACTCATTCATAAATGTTCTATTGAAGAAGTCTTTAAGTGTCATAACATCTCTTCTTGGTTTGGCGCGAGTTCAAAACATCTGTTGCTTAAGTGTTCAATGTTCATATCCCAGTTTCCATTATTATTAAAGGTACATCTTTTGATAGACTCCAAATAATATATTTTAGTAATAGTAAGGATCATAGTTATAATATAATCTCCTTTAAGTATTACAACATCCCCAACTTTTAAATTATTTCTATCAGATTCTTTCATAACATTTCCTCATCATAATAATCTACTTTTTTCAAACTTGTTTTAAACATAGTAGGGTTAAATAAATCTTCCCTTATACTTCCTACACAATGATCGTTCTTTGTTAAGTTTGTCACTTCTAACCAAGCATTATCTTTATGAAAACAGATAAATTTTAGTTTAATTACGTCATCTGTACTTGAGTATACGTAACTGTTAACTTTTCCAGAAAGTTTAAAATTATTAGAGAATAATATATCAATAGTTACATCCCATCCGTACCAACCAAAACTATTAAATGCTTTATAAAACCCGTCAATGTCACAAGGATTCATATCCCCTCACTTACAAACACGTGTGGTGCCTTATTGGTTTCTTTGTGTGTTTCTTTATTACTTAAAAACGGCACTAACTTACCGCTTTTTAAATCTTGTAGCAATTCTTTCAAAGTTATAGTGGTGTCCCTTGGAGAAGAATAAATTCCATTCTTGGCAAGCAAACTAGATTTAATGTATAAAATGTTAGAACTATTATTGAATCCATAAACATAAATAACATCACCATAATTATTATAGAACGACTGACCAAATAAGTTATTTAATACTTCTATCATAACATTTCTTCATTCTCTGTTTTAATTAAACTAATATCTATATCCAGTAGTCTTTCATAATCAAAAAATCCAACTCTTGTTTTTTCTACAGCACTATATACTTTATAGAACCTATTATGTAATTGCGATACTAAGCCATATACAACCCACTTACTTGTTCCATATGGTTTGTCCATTATAATTGTATCACCAATCTGAATAGATTGTATTTGCTCTTTTGTCATAACATCTCTTCTTCATAAGATTCTGTAGGAATAAATCCTCTTTCCCAAAAATCACCCATACCAGAAATATGATACGTTCTACCATTAAAGATAATAGTTGATCTATCTAAATTAGCGTCATGTTTCATCATTTGAATTACATCACCTATGTTAATACGTACTTTTAAATCAGTACTGTAGTATCCTTCATACGTGTGGTTACAGTTAATTATGTTAGAACCACTACAAAATAGCTTAGTTCTTCTATAAAATCCTAGTTTCATGTTCTTCATAACATCTCTTCTTCGTATATATTGTCTACTGGTTCAAAATGTTCTTCTACAAATTCATAATCTCCCGCTCCAAGAATATCCATGTGGTACGTTTGTTTTGTTGGTTTTATTCTTATGTACCTTATGTAAGTGGAGCCTGATAATGGTTGGGTTATTTCGTATACTTCTCCAACAAATCTAAGGTCTTCCACTTCTTTGATTACCTTTATTTTATCCCCAACTTTCAAATTTTTAGACCATCCTTTATGATTCATAATATTTCTTCTTGCTGGTTCATTTTGAAGCAAAGTGTTAAGTAGGCTTCACTACAATTGTCATCAGTACTGCCATCATTTTCATACTTAATTTTAAAACAATTTTCTTTTGGTCTAAAAATATTTTTATAAACTTCAACTATGGTCATTTTAATCAAACCCTTTGATTTACTATTATACCCAATAATATCATTTACTTGAAGATTGTGAACTTCTTTCTTTTTCATAATATCTGTTCCCTTTGGTCGCGAATGCTGTTCGTTATACTCACAACATTTCCTCGTCATACATCTTTTTTAGTAACGTAACGCTTGGGTCTACTAGAAAAAAACGTTCCACTGGTCCGTTTCTACCATCTATCGTGTTACATATGAATAAATGCTTTGATGTTATATTGGTTATTGTCCAAAGATCAGTACGCCCTGTGCTTTTTACTTCTATGGTATCACCTACTTTTATAGACAGGGCTTCTTCTTGGGTCATTTTTGTGGCTTGGTACATTTGGTTAGATACTTAAGCTGGAACTTGAGCCACTTCCTTGCCGATTCAGGGCTTCTTTCAGTCATCCTTCTAAACGCCTGCTCCAGTGTGACACAATCCATACACATATCTACGAACACCATTGAATAGGTAGGACTATCACAAATACAACAGGTGTTGGGTCCGTTCATAGCGTCACTGAGTTTCTCTTGTTCATCACTCTTCTCCACATTTCCATTCTTGCTCCTTGGTGTTTGAGGAAGAACATTGCGGCAAGAATATTATCCTTAATGAGTGATTCAAAATCTCGTACAAGATTAGCACATCTGGTACAGTAATGAGAGCTATTGATGTCCTTACCACAAACCAAGCATCTCATACTACACCTCCATTTTTTTTTGCCGGCCAGTTAAAAAATAACTATTATAATCCTACACTAACAAACACATGTGGTATTTGTAACTTCAAACTTTCAGATTCCTCAAATATCTCGTTATTACCATAAGCGTATATCTCTAATGTTCCATTATCTAACGCTAAATCCATATCTATAGGATCAAATATTAAATCGTTTGAACAAGTTTTATTAGCGTATCCATCATATATTTTTCTAATATAGACAGAATCATCATCTATATCAGTAACGATATAAAGGCTTCCCTTTCTATCTTCATAGATGTTTCCAGTTTTAAATACGGACATTACAGCATTTCTTCTTCATCTATGATTACTGTTTGGCTGAGTTTTCTATTTTCAATATAACCCCATGTATCATTAATACCTACAATAACAACTGGTTCTGGATACGTATGAGTATTACCATCTCTAACATATTTTGTGATATTATGGGCTAAAACTGTGTAAATAATGCTTGGAACAGACTTGAAATATATTTTGTCACCAATTTTCATAGCATTTCTTCCTCTTCATATATGCCTACTTTTGTAAGATATCCTTTTTGTGTTCTAACCGCTATTTCACAATTGCTTGAACTTCCTACTACTATTTCACCAGTAGACATATTAGTTATTTCAAAGGAATAATCAGTATTATCCACATATTTCACTCTAATCACTTCTCCAATTTCTGCTGTTAAATACCCTTTACCATATTTATACCTATCAAGCAAATAATCTCTTTCATTACAAAGAAAACCCATCCACTGAAATAAAGATAATACCTTGTAAAATCCATTGTTATCTTCAGGTTTCACAACATCTATTCCCTTCGGTCATGGATGTTATTCGTTTTACTCATAACATCTCCTCATCATAATACTCAGATACTTTTTTCCACCCGTCTTTTAGCAACCGGGCTTCAAAGTGATTCATATCACTAACCCAATCAAGTGTTCGTTTAGGTTCACCATCACAGTGGAATTCATATATGGCATTACCGTGTTTAGAAGGAGGGAGTATCACTACTTTTCTATTCCCTTTTATGTACACATCTCCTGGTTTCATATCACTCTACCAGAAGGAATCTGTCCGAACAGATCTCGCTTTCGGGCACTACCAAAACAGAATCATCCTCGTCCAATAGAGCGATAGAAACACAGTTCAAGTATTGGCTGATGCTTTTAACTTCCATCTTTTTTGCTTTCCCGCCCTCTTTCAGGAGAACAGAATCAGCCACAGTAAGACACTCTGCTTGGAGCTTGGTCATGTGATCTCCTTATAGGATTTCTTCGTTTTCTACTAATACAAAATTGTTTACTAATACAAAAATACCTATTTTCATATAATACTCAAATTGTCCAATAGGAATCATAGCCCCATTAGGAGGTTGTTCGTCATCATAGTAAAAATCGTAATATACATTATTATTAGTTATTTTTGTGATAACTCTTTTCTTGATGCTGTTTCCTATTATAAATTCTCTTCCTGCTTGGATCATAAGATTTCTTCATCTTCTTGGTTTAGGATAACTATTTCATTATTTTTAAGTATTTTTAAAAAATCTCTGTAGCTAAATGATATGTCATGTTCTCCAAATATTGATATTGTAAGACTTCCACTTTTCATGTAAACCTCACCATAATTTTCATATTTTTTGACCGTTCTAACTTTTTCTGGAGGATCATCTAACCATTTATATTTTAAACCCACTAGTGATTGAGGATTGCTTATATCAAACATCATAGCATTTCCTCTTCTTCATGTGGATTAATTTTAGTCCATCCTTGTATTCCTAGTTCCCTTTCTAAGTTGTAGCTATACTTAAGATGCTTAGTTACATCACCTACTACATCATACTTGTATTTTTCTACACTATTTAGTTCTTCAATAGCTGTGATAACAATTCTAAGTTTGTTTCCTTGTTGAACAAAAACATCACCCACCTGTAACATTACAACATCTCCTCGTCATCTTGCTTCACCAACTTATACTCTAAGTTTCTTAGTAATACTTTAAAATGAAGAACACCTGTACACATGTTGGTATACCCAACCGCCCCCATTTTAGCATTATATGTTATTTTATCATTACTAATGGAGACAACAGTTATAGTATTACCATACCCGTCTTGATATACTGAGTTAGTCCCAATCAGCAAGTTCACACGCCTCTTCCTTGTTCTCCCTCTCGTCCGTGGTCTCTACGTTCATCTCTACGTCTCGAATGTCATACTCGTCCATGGTTTTCCTCCTTTAGAGCATCTCTTCGTCTGGTTCATTAATAGGTTTCCAACCATTTATTCTACACAAGTGATCAAACATTTTTAAAGAATAGGATTCACACGTTTGTAGTTTATCCTTATAAAACGAGTCACAATATACCCTATCATTTGTAACTTTGGTTATTACTGTTTTATAACACTTAAAATCACCTACATATACTTGTCCCACCCTAATCATAACATCTCTTCTTCATAAGTATTTTGGTTCATCAATGTCCAAAAATCTGACATTAAGTTCGCGTTCTCGTATTCCTCCAATGGACAAACTTCATCACGAACAAACACATTATTATAGTACACTTTGAAGAATACACAGTCATTGTTTACTTTTGTAACTATCTCTTTAGTTTTACCATCTCTATTAAGATATACTTGACCAGGTTTAATCATAATCTTCCAACTTTGGTTTTTTTGAATCGCCGCCATAAGAAATAACTTGAATAAACTTAGAGTAATCCTGTAACATTTGCTTACAAGTGTCATCTTTGTTAGCAATCAATCGAAGTAACTTTCTTTCCTCTTGGCCCTTTTGTCTTACAACTGGGTCTTCTGTGTACTCAAAAAACCAATCGTGTAATGATAGAAGCCTGAAAAAGGATTCGACTGAACACCTGTTGGTAAGTTCTTGAAGGTTGGAAGGAGACATGTCGAATAGTGGTTGCTTGAAGATGTTCATTTAAAATTTTTCAGCCAGTTGTTGTACTTAGGTACGTTTTCCTCGATAAAAATCATTACATCTTCCTTAGTAATAAAAGGGTGATCTAAATAGTAGGTTAGTTTGCATACAGTACATTCAGCCCAATGCCAACCGTGCTTGATGAGTGATAGCTTTCCTTTACGGAAACAGCTATTACAGAACATGTTATGGTCTTTGTATAACATTTTAATATCCCCTGTGTGCTAAGTATTTCCACCAAGCATCGTTTGTATTTTTAGCTGTTTCAATCATATTAAGAATAAAAGTAGGAACGTCATGTTCTTTGACAACCTCGTCCAAGTCGTGGTTCTCCTTACATACTCTACAATCCCACTCGTCTCCTACAATAAACTCATCTACTTCTACAATCTTTCCTTCTTGTAAGCAAATAGGACAAAATGATTTTTCTGCTACGTTGATCATGCTTTTTCGTTTCCGAGATCTATTCTCGCATCACACTCACCACTACTACACCACACATCGTCATAGTGTGCAGCAAGTCGTCCCAATAAGGTTATTCTATATAGAGGTTCATCAGTGCTGATGTTGAGTTTTTCTTCGATCAGTTTCTTTTTTACTAGCTGTTTAGCAATTTTTTTGGAGCTTAGATAATTATAGTAACGACCAAGTATTGGTGGAGATGTCCAATAATATCCTGGTCCACTTCTCTCTAATGCCAGAAGCCAACCTAATACATGTGCCTGATTTTTTGTTAATCTGCTTGCCGCTTTCTTAGCTTCTATCTTTTCTTCCTCAAACATTGCTTATTTCCTGTTGTAAAGGTTTATCCAAAATCTCGGGACCAAATTCTCGCACCAGGTCACTTCCATACATACCCTTTTCTGGGTCGGCGTAGTACATGTTGAAAGCGAACACATGCTCTGATTGGTCTACATATTTGTAGTAAACAGACAGTAGCTCCGCGCTTCTGGAAATTTCACATCCCCCTTCACTAAACAGTTCATTCATCTCTTCTTGAGTGAGTGTTACTTTCTTTTTAGTACGCATGTGCTGCCCTTGTTGAAGCATTTCTGCCATTCACGCAGTCCTGCTTCAGTTAAAGTCCATTTGCAGTTCTTTGGGTGCATAGTAACAAATCCTCTGTGCCAAAGAGCCATAATGGTGAAAGAACCAACATATTCTCCAGTAGTCCAAATTTTATCTAGAGCTTCTTTCATCTCTTTGGATAACTGTGGCATATTATTTTACTTTTACAAAATTTCTATTTTTTAGAAACTCGTGTAACTCTTCTTTAGTGTGACCACTGGGGTTTTTATATGTGATAAGATCTGGTGGACCAGAAGTAAAAGACACGTCATTGTAAGTACAAATGTATTGTACTTCAAAATCGGTTGCCTTGTTTACAATATGTACTACTCTTGCTCCATCCGTATATTTATCTCCTAGTTCTGTTTGATTCATACAGCTCCTACATAAGATGTTACCTGGTTTGAGAGGCATTTACTTTTCCTTTAGAAATATTAGCTAATAACTCCCGCACCTTGATGAAACGACAAGTGTCTGAATGTTTTTGATAAGTTTTATTATCCCAAAAAATAAGAGCATGACAACTTGTACAAACAACATAGTCCGAACCTTCTCTACTTTCACACTCATACTGAAAATCATCACTATCAATCATGTCTTGTAAAGTCTGAAGCAGATTCTTTATACTGATGTCCATGTTTTTCTCCTTATGACTTCACTCATTATATCATAACTATTGAATATTATTATATAAATAGATTTTTTTGTGGCGGCTGAAGAAAAATGTACAGCGTTGAAAAGAATATATCTAACGATGTACACTATTTTAACTAAAAATCATATTATTTAATATATTGTATGAGCAATTAACTTTAAGCATTTAAAATGCTCAAAAAACAGCTATAACATCTCCTCTTCGTCTTGATTATTTACGACCTCTAAACAACCCCTATTTATTAGCTCATCAGGAGTCTTTTCTTTGAAGTAAAATCCTATAATATTTCCATCAGGAGTAATCAAATCATACCCCTTCCAGTTGTTCTTTTCTGGGTTAGCTCTTAGACTTCCAAATCTAAAAATGGAGCCAAATGGTATTGTTTTCATTGCCGCACAAAAATTATCTATGACCCTATAGAACGTCATAACATCTCCTCTTCTTCAAAATCAATCATTTTAACTTTTCCTTCAGCAATCCAGTCTTTAAAGTGCTCAAACGAGAACTCAAAACGTTCTTCAGTTTGTTCGGCTTCGACTACTATACAAATATTAGTAGAGTGATAAAAAAGTTTATATTCTTTAATGATTCTAATATTTTCGCTTTGATACCACTTATATCTGCGTCCCACAAGTGATGATGGTGTCACAGCATTTCCTCATCTTCAACAAATGTATAATTGTTTTCTTTAATTATCTCTTCAAAACACTTTGTAGTACAATGTGCGTTCTCAAACGCTTCACGTCCATGGGTTAAATATCTCCCACTATAAAATATGTGTTCAATATCATTGATCTTTTTTATGTCTACTATTACTAGTTCACAAAAGTAAGCCTTATAAGAATCTCCTATACGTATGCGCATTTTTTCTCCGCCGGCTAAAAAAGGTTACAGAATATAATCTACAACACCTCTCATACACCTCTTCATTACTTTAAACACCAATGATTCCTCAGTAAATACAATAGAAGTACCAGCTAATACAACACTAATACTAAAACAGACAAGACTTTTTAGGTCATCCATTTTCTCTCCAAGAAGGATGTTTGATAGTGGCAAAGCAGGTTAAACCACAAACATCAAAACAGTATTCGACATAATAGTTATGATTACAGTTGAGTCTTTTCTTAGCAATGAAACCTTCAACTCCTTTGTAAATATAATGGATTCTCTTGTCAGTAACTTGCGTAACTTTATACTCTATCTCCCCGTTATCATTATGATAAATGGTATCACCTGGGTTAATACGGCTGATTTGTATGTGCGTCATTGCGAGATATCAAATGTACCATGCTTTTGAAATTGTTTTCAAATAAGGATAATACATATTATTGAATTTTTCATTGCTTAAACTATCAATATTATTACCCTTTTTAATAATCCAATCTCCAATATGCACTTCTAATGATAACCCCTCGCCTAAAGAAATGGTTATACTATTACGATTATCATGCGGGTAGATAGCATTATTACAAAATCTTTCACAAATACATAGATTAGTTCCTTTATATTGAATGGCTCGGATAGTTTCTGTAGCACGTCTTTTATAAATCATGTTACCTCTTTTTTTCGGCGGCTGAAAGAAAGTTAATACAGAATCTCTTCTTTCATAACTTCTTCTTTCTTCAAATCCATTCTATCCATCCAACACTTACGCCATCTTGTATCCTTACTGGAAGTGACTACTTGATTAGGACGAACAAAGTACTTTTCAAGAACATCATAAACCTGCATAATGTTTGGTACAACATCATCGCCAACAATTACAACGATATTAACTTTATCCTTAAGACTAACGTAACTTCTTCCAGCTGCTATTTTACCAATAACAATACCATTAGTTACTTTATCCCCATCCTTAAGATTTAATGATTTCAATACGTTATCAACAGCTTCTCTTACATATTTCTTCTTAAGTGCAGCAACTCTACCACATTGCTCTATAACTATACGCATGTGTTCCTTCTTAATATACTCAATATTACTTTGAGCTTTTTGAATCTTTTTAAGAAGACTCTTCATCTTGTTAGAGTGCGTTACCATAGCGTTTTACCTTATCTCCTTACAGATTTTTTTCGCCGGCTGAAAGAAATTTACCAATAATTACAAACAATATAGTCAGATCTTGTAAGACTTCTCCTACTAAAAAAGAAATGACACTTCTTTATCTTAATAGAACTACAATAGATCCTATCTTCATCCATGTCATAAATCTCTAAATCTCCATAAACAGCATTAAAATTGTTATTATTCTGCTTACGAAGAATATGTCCTACTTCTAGATTTAGAACTTCGTTTCTTGTAAGTATATGTTCTCCTTACAGATTTTTTTTTCGCCGGCTGAAAAAAGTTCACCAGTTACCCAATAACACTAAATCTAATACGATTAACAACATTATTATAAACATAATAACAAAGCTTCTTATCCTTTAAAGAACGACAGAACATTAAATTTTCATCCCTATCATAAATAACGATATCACCATAAACATAATTAAACAATTCATCATTATTCTTACGTAGAACATCACCGATTTTAAGACTTTCCATCTTCTTTCGAGTAATCATGTGTTTTCCTTGTAGAGAATAAGTTCTCTTTTTTTTGTCGGCGGCCAGAGAAAAAGTTCACCAGTTATTCAATTTCTATAATAGAACCATCTTTAATATATTCTTCAATATCATTAATACACCCATCATTAATAGAACAGTATAAGTAATCAGGTATATCTTCATATCCTTTATAAAAACGTACAATAACTAAATATCCAAAACTTACACATCCACTACCTCTGTCCTTGTATCCACATATTACGTCTAAATAATCACCCTCTAATAGAAAAATATCACTCATATTACAATGTAGAACTATGTTTCTTTTAGCTTGATTTATCATGTTTTCCTTTGATAAAAAAATCTATGGTTTTTCCCCAAATATTACCTATAATTACAGCTCTTTTATTTGAAGAAAAAATCTACCTATTTTTCGATTCTAATTACTCGATTTACCTATTCTTTATTCGATGAAAAAAACCTATGATTTTTATAATGATATTTAGAATTTAAACTGCTGATTCTACTGTCTTTTACCACGGCAATTAACACCCTCCTGTCAACAAAATATCTAATTATTCTTCAACATTCTTTTTTCTATAATGAAATTAAATAGTTAGTGAGATAAAGAAGAAGCAATCATATCACGAATCACAAAGGAATTACGTTTATCAACGTTCTCCCAGTACATATCCCAAACGATGATAGAGTAGATGTTTTCGGGGGAGAGAAGATTCCATCTCATGTTGTATCTCCTTGTTTTTGTTCAACTATTCTCCTTAGTTACTTCATAACTGGAAACGGGATTTTTCTAATAGGTCTAAATTTCTGGATTGAGGAAGATAACCCGTTCTTAGACGACTCCGGACCATTCAACAGGTTGTAATCTTTCAGGATTTTCTCCTGAGCTTCTATCTTAGATATTCTGTTTTGTTCTGGGTTTGTTCTGTATTGGGATACACTTGGGAGGGAATAGTTCTATTATGTTCTTAGTTCATTTATTTCATAGGTTGGGTGGGAAGTATGAGGAGGGATTATGTTAGTAGTTTGTTCGGGAAATGATCTCTTTCAGTACTCTTTTTCTTGGCCGCCGAAGAAAAATTATATATGTATGTAATGCTTATATGTGTATCTTTATCTTATTAGTATATATGTATGTAATATTTATATACGTGTGTTTTATGGTAAATATAGATAGCTGTGTAATATTTATATGTGTGTCTTTTGGTATTAAATAGATGTACATATAATATTTACATGTGTGTCTTTTTATCCTATTAATAGATGTGGATATAATACTTATATCTATATATAGGAGGTATTGATGTGTAATAAAAAGACAAGAATTGAGAGATTACAGTTTATTGGTGAGCACTTTGGTTTAGTGGGGGAGCTGCCGACTACTATGGAATACATGGGATGGTGTAAAAGAAATGGAAGTCCTATTAGTAGAATGACTGCTGTTAGAGATATTAAGCAAGCAGCATTTGAGTTAGGTGTTTCTATTAGAGAACAACCTAAACATTTAAGGGAACTAGTTCATACAAAAGATATTTCTAATGTTTCTTTTCCTTTGGCGGCCGAAAAAAATATTCCACCTAGGGAAGTAGTTGTAGAAAAGGTAGATAAGAAATCTTATACTGATAAAGATAAAGAGATACTAACTAAGGAGGTTTTTGCTAGGAATGATAAAAAGATGGGGTTATCTTGGAAGAATACATTATCTAACGTGGGGAAGGCTAGAAAAGAAGTGATTGATATGTTAGAGAAGGGAGTGTTTCATCTTACTTAGGTTTTGTGGGGTTCTTACCTCATGAAGTAGGGCATCTTTCCAAGACTCGGAAACCACCAACCACACGACTTAAACACCACCCCTTCGTACTTTCTCCTGGTGAAGATACTAATAGTATCGTTGTGGTTTCTTGGGTTTACGGGAGTTACGGTTCTTTTGTAGCTGATGTGTGGATCTTTCATGTTAGCTGGTTCCTCCAGACAGCGAACCACCGTTGATGAAGGACATCATTACCGAGTTGAGGAGCTTATCCAGTTTACAATCAGCGTCCCTGATAGTCTTGTCCTTGTAGTTGTAGTAGCTGAGTAGTCGGTTAGTAGTACCACAGGTATCACAGGAGTAGGATTGAAGACGAGACATCGTGGTACTGATGGTTGGTAGAACAATTGAAAGAGTTGCCACCATTACTGATTGACATCTCGGACAGTGTGGCATGCCGTTGAAGATTTCCTTATTACCGAGAGTTTCTGGCATGTTAGCTCCTTAGGTTTTTTTTCTTCGGCCGCCAGTTAAAAAACAATTAGAAAGGAATCTCACTTCTTTTGTAGTTTTCCCAGTAACCATCAATGTGTTGTTTGATGTACTTGGAATCAGAAAGGTAGGCAGCTTCCTTCTTGTTGAGTTTTCGTTCTTCGATGTATAGTCTCTTTTCGTATGTCCAGTGACGACTACCTTCTTCTTCTGCTCTGCTTTGTAAATTGAATACTCCCAACAACTCCATTTTACCGTTTTCTCTCCATACGGACCAAAGAAGATAGATGGTCATTTTTTTTTCTCCGCCGGTTAAAAAATAACTACCCACCCGGACCGCACCCGCCTCCAACCTGTTAGTGAGTAGTTGTGGTGGGTTAGAAAGTGATGTCTTTGTTCATGTCCTTCTTGAACCACCACTTCTTGAGGATGCCTGCTCGGATCATGAGCTTCTGATCCTCGTCGGCCTTGTTGGGATCCTTCGGGAGTACCCCCTTGCGGAGCATGTCGAGGTACATCTTGATGAGGGATTCGGTCTTCATCATGGCACCATCCCGGCGAAGATGCGAACCTTGTCACCCGCGAGGTTGAACCCCACGATGTACTGACGCTTGAAACCCTTACTTCCCTTGACGGGAGCGAGAGTGATGAGACGAGCATCACGGAGAACCTGGCTGACGGTCTTCTCTTCCAACTTTTCCATCTTCATTCTCCTTGTGCATCCATAGGATGCTGGTTGACTTTTTTCATTCGCCGATTAAAAAATAACAGCCAAGTAGCTGATTTTATGTGGTGGAGGCGCCGACTATTGCAAATCGGGTCCACTCGTAGATTGATATACCAACTTTTCTACGGCAATCTTTCCAGTCTTGAGTTTACGAACTCCACTGAAACTAAACGTTTAAAGTGTTGTGGTTACTAACCGTTTATTTGATAGGGACGGTTATACTCCCCAGCCGCAATTAAGCAGCGAGACGAACAGAGTTCGCGGTTCTTGGTTCGCTATTTAAGGGTAGCACCCCTAGCCGATGGTATATCTTTCTTGCGAATGTCGAAACTTTTCGCCCCCGTAGTACGCCCATCCGGACTTGAACCGGAAACCACCTGATTAAGAGTCAGATGCTCTACCAATTGAGCTATGGGCGCATACGCTATTTATAATGTAATCTTCCCCTGTTGTGAAGAAAGTTGGGCTGGCAAACTTATGTCGTTGCGCCCGCCAGCAAAGGCGCTTTTTCTATCTGACGATGCATTGTTGTTAACCTCTTATTATGATTATCTTTTTTTAGCCCGCGGCTAGAAAAAAGTTTGTTAAAGGTTGCTCACGAGAGTTACCGATTAGCCTACTCAGTGAAGTGAATTTCCATTTACATCCTGTAGGTTTCTCAGGATGGTTCCATTCTAACCAGGTGGCATGTTGATTGAACCGCCTGTTCTTGTCCGTGTTAGTGGACGCGCTACTTTTTTTAGAATAGCATGAAGATACTTTCTTCATCTAGCCTCTAACATCCTATGAAACTAAACGTTTCTGGAGTGAGGACTTTCTCTACCATTCTGGATGCTTTCTTGGCCGCCCAGTTAGCCCTGGTCTTTTCGTGAACTTTCGGTTTGCATCTCGCCGAAGTTCCATCGCTCTGATGTTGAAAAGACATTCGTTTTGATGATGCTGCTGTTTACGTTTATCTTTTGTTTGTCGTGCGTCCTGTGTGCCAAAGTTTGGGTTTTTAACCAGGTGGCATGTTTAAACACCTCGCTTATGATTATTTAGTCTTTCCTATCCTGGTTGTGGTGTGGAGCTTACAGCTCCATCCAGTTCGCCCACTTGATGGCCTCCTGACGCGCCGACTCGTGGTTCAGCATGTCGATGGCGGCCGGGTACTCGTCGTTCCCCATGAGGACGAACCCGTGGTACTTCCCACGTTCCTCACGAACTTCGACCGACCACTTGTTGGCCATGTCAGTCCACCACCAGCTCGAGCGGCTCTCCGTCATCCGACGCGAGGGCATCTGCGAACGGCTTCTGGGTCAGCCCACCGTTCCGGATCTTCTCCTCCTCGATGAAGTTCTCGATGAACGGGATCTGAACATCCCGCGCCCAGGTGAGCCGCTTGTACAGCGCCGTCATCTGAGTGTTCAGCTCGTCGAGGTTGTACATCAGCTTGGCCCTGTAGAGACCGTCCTGGCAGGTGGCGATCCTGTCCTCCAGGGCAGTGTAGCGATCCTCCATCCCCTTGTACTGGACCTGCCAGTTGCTGTAGATGCTCTTCATCCGCTCGAGGTTCGCGACCGGGTCCTTCGGGATCTCACCACGCTTGTACTCCATGACATTCTCCTTGTAGTTCCGTGTAGGAACTTGTGGTCTTCTTTCGAAGACGGTTGTTGTCCACTTTCCGCACCAGTTAGTTAGTAACTAGTGGATAGTTTGTCTAGAGGGTTCTTTCCTGGGTGGTTTTCGCTCCCAGAAGCTTTCTGACTTCCTCTGCGTACTCACTTAGTACACTCACGTTCATCGCGTCACCGAAGAGCACGTTTCTCGTTTTGATTCCGTTCTTGTAGATGGTTTCCCAGATTTCTTCTTTGTTACCACCATCTTGGATGATCTTCTTGATGAGCTCTCCTCTCTTTTTCAGAAGATGCACAGTTTGTTCATTCAGGTCTCTCAGTTGCTCTCCAAACTCAATGATGGTCATTTTCTTTTATTGCCTTTTTTTCTGGATTGGGGTTGATATCTTGTCCTTACTGATTCGTCAACCTTTTGTTTGAAGATGCCCCGGGGCGGGCGCCTGGCTTTGCAGGCACCCGACCCGAGGCTATGGTTGTGTTGTTGTGTTGACTACCCGAGAGCTACTGCGAGTATGACGAGGATGATGAGGGTGAGCACCCGTTAGGCGCTCACCGTCGTCGGGAACGGGTCGGCCTTCACGGCGCCGCGGGCGGCGATGAGGGCCGCGAGCTGGTCGAGCTGCTCGGTGGAGTAGCCGTCCAGCGGGCTCTTCTCCGCCGTGGCCGCCGGAGCCACAGCCTCCGTCTTGCCCTTCTGGTTCTTGGCGTCCGCGCCGAACTCGACGTTCTCCACGACGCACTCCCAGAAGTAGCTCTTGGTGCCGTCCGCGTTGTCCACGGTGTTGGTGCGCAGGTGGCCCTTGATGGTGACGGCCTTGCCCTGCTTGCAGTAGGTGCTGATGTTCTTCGCGTTCACGCCCCACGCGACCATGGGGATGAAGTCGGCCCTCGGCTCCTTGGCGTGCACGTCCTTGACGGCCAGCGTGAAGGACGCACGGTCCTTGTTGGAGTCCCCGTCCTTGCCGGGAGCGAACTTGGGATCCGAGGTGAGACGACCACTGAGCACGCACACGTTCATCATGATGTTCCTTCTTTCCTTGTGGTTGTTTTTCACAACCTGTTGGTTTTGCTGACGGGGTTCATTCCCCGTTTTCCGCCAGTTTCCCCACAAACTATGTTCTGTAGGGACTTACTATCTTGTTTGGATGTTTCTTCTTTGGTGATGTCCTCCCTAGATGTTAGTCCCTAGGGAGGAATGTTCTTATTTAGTTAGATGTTTTGGTTGATCTTCTCCTTTGCTGCTTTCACGCAGCGGTCAGCCTGATCCTTCGTGAGCCACACCTCGATGGGG
>Ga0265297_10006296_pt1 | contig 17360 bp, 16 predicted proteins | sample Munlanlwell13791_FD_192502 | JGI IMG/M metagenome (GOLD analysis project Ga0265297, IMG submission 192502) | Leachate microbial communities from a municipal landfill in Southern Ontario, Canada - Leachate well 137-91 | ecosystem: Engineered > Solid waste > Landfill > Unclassified | place...
GACCCCTGACTGCACCATGGCCCAATACGTAATGTCCATGCTCCGCGTGAGCAAGATCGTTCCCCCCAAGCGCCAGATCATCAAGGACATCTCCCTGTCCTTCTTCCCCGGCGCCAAGATCGGCCTGTTGGGCCTGAACGGCTCCGGCAAGTCCACCGTGCTCAAGATCATGGCCGGGGTCGACAAGGAGTTCGACGGCGAGGTGCAGCGCCTGGCCGGCATCTCCATCGGCTACCTGCCCCAGGAACCCGAGCTCGATCCGGCCAAGACCGTGCGCGAGGAGATCGAGGCCGGCATGGGCGAAGTGATGCAGGCCCAGCAGAAACTGGAAGAGGTCTACGCCGCCTACGCCGAGCCGGACGCCGACTTCGACCAGCTGGCGGAGGAACAGGCCCGGCTGGAGGCCATCATCGCCGCCTCCGGCTCGGATGCCGAACACCAGATGGAGATCGCCGCCGACGCGCTCGGCCTGCCCGCCTGGGACGCCGTCATCGGCAACCTGTCCGGCGGCGAGAAGCGCCGTGTCGCGCTGTGCAAGCTCCTACTGCAAAAGCCCGACATGCTGCTGCTGGACGAACCGACCAACCACCTCGACGCCGAGTCGGTGGAATGGCTTGAACAGTACCTGGTGCGCTTCCCCGGCACCGTGGTCGCCGTCACCCACGACCGCTATTTCCTCGACAACGCCGCCGAATGGATCCTCGAACTGGACCGCGGCCACGGCATCCCCTGGAAGGGCAACTACTCCGAGTGGCTGGAACAGAAAGAGGCCCGCCTGGAGACCGAGCAGAAGCAGATCGACGCCCACATGAAGGCGATGAAGCAGGAACTGGAATGGGTGCGCCAGAACCCCAAGGCGCGCCAGGCCAAGTCCAAGTCGCGTCTGGCCCGCTTCGAGGAGATGAACTCGGTCGAATACCAGAAGCGCAACGAGACCCAGGAAATTTTCATCCCGCCCGGCGAGCGCCTGGGCGACAAGGTGATCGAATTCGACGGCGTATCCAAGGCCTTCGGCGACCGCCTGCTGATCGACAACCTCAGCTTCCAGGTGCCGCCCGGCGCCATCGTCGGCATCATCGGCCCCAACGGCGCCGGCAAGTCGACCCTGTTCCGCATGTTGCAGGGCCGCGAGCAACCGGACAGCGGCCGCATCGACATCGGCCCCACCGTGAAGATCGCCTCGGTCGACCAGTCGCGCGAAGGCCTGCCCGACGACAAGACCGTCTTCGACGCCGTCGCTGACGGCGCCGACATCCTCACCGTCGGCCGCTTCGAGATGCCCAGCCGCGCCTACCTCGGCCGCTTCAACTTCAAGGGCGGCGACCAGGGCAAGATGGTCGGCAACCTGTCCGGCGGCGAACGCGGCCGCCTGCACCTGGCCAAGACCCTGATCCAGGGCGGCAACGTCCTGCTGTTGGACGAACCGTCCAACGACCTCGACGTGGAGACCCTGCGCGCCCTCGAGGACGCCCTGCTGGAATTCGCCGGCTGCGTCCTGGTCATCTCCCACGACCGCTGGTTTCTCGACCGCATCGCTACCCACATCCTGGCCTGCGAAGGCGATTCCCACTGGGAATTCTTCGCCGGCAACTACCAGGAATACGAAGCCGACAAGAAGCGCCGCCTGGGCGAGGAAGGGGCCAAGCCGAAGCGGATACGCTACAAGCCGATCAGTCGGTAATGCCATCAGGACGGCAGAAGCGCAATTTCGTTCGGGCCCGTGTCCATGCCGTGGTGCGTAATGCTGGGTGGAGACGGAGGCGACGGCATCGGTGCGCTCAGGGTGCTTTGCATCTGGCCATGCCAGATTTACCATACGAGGAAAATATCCCTTGCATCCGGCATGTCTTAATCGGAAGCACGCACCCATGGCCTAGCCGTTGGAAATAGGGAAAATACTCTGTCAAAACATGGGAGGTTTGGTCGGAAAAGGTTGGTCAGGCCGCCTGAACTCTTCCCGGAACCGATTACATCAATAAACCAATGCTCCATCTTGCACTCGCCCCGCTTCTTGTCGCACTAGCCATCCTGAGCCCTGCTGCCCTTGCCGATCAGGGCATCATCGACGAGTGGTGCGATTATCTTGGCACTCGTCTGCGCAGCGTTGCAGCGGATACTTGCCGCGCCCGGAGTTTCGTTGCCGTCCAGGAACGCACCAGCCTGGGCAACGCCTTGGTATTCGTCGACATCGATGCGGCCGAGAGCAGCAATCCTGCACTGGAAGCCAAACGCATCCTGGTCATCGGCGGCATCCATGGCGACGAGCTCACCTCGATTTCGACCGTCTTCCGCTGGCTGGACTGGATGCAGCAGCCCGATGCCGCCCTGTACCAGTGGCGCGTGATCCCGGTGGCCAACCCCGATGGCCTGAAGGTACGCCCATCCACCCGGGTCAACGCCAATGGGGTGGACCTCAACCGCAATTTCCAGACCCCGGACTGGGACAAGAACGCACAAAAATACTGGGTCAAGCGCACCAAGCGCGACCCGCGCCGCAACCCGGGCAAGAGCGCCGGATCGGAAGTCGAAACGCTCTGGCTGCAAGCGCAGATCGACGAATTCAAACCCGACCTGATCATCAGCGTGCATGCCCCTTACAACCTGCTCGACTACGATGGCCCGGTACCCAGGCCCATGCGTTTCGGCCGCTTGTCGCTCAACCGCCTGGGCGTGTACCCCGGCTCGATGGGCAATTACTGTGGCTTGTACAAGCAGATTCCGGTCATCACCATCGAACTGCCCAATGCCACCGCCATGCCCAGTCAGCGCGATCAGCAGGCGATGTGGGAGGACATGCTCAAGTGGATGAAACACAACATCTCCAGCATGTCGAATTGAGCCCCCTGCGATCGCGGGCATAGGCGATCACGGCAGCCGCATCGAACGGGCCAGGACTTGACGCCTACATCAGCCCCTGGCCATGCAGCAGCACGATGCCCAGGCTGGTGACCAGCATCGACGCCAGGGTGGTGAAGGCGATGATGTTGGCGGCCAGGCCGGCGTTGCCGCCCATGGCGCGCGCCATGACGTAGCTGGCGGCGGCGGTGGGCGACGAGGTCATCAGGAACAGGATGCCGAGGTCCATGCCCCGGAAGCCGATCAGCCAGGCGACCGTGGTCATCAGCACCGGCACCAGGACGAGCTTGCCCGCCCCGGCCAGCACGGCGTTGCGCGGCTCGTGGCGCAGCGCCGCCAGGCTGAGCGAGGCGCCGGTGCAGAGCAGCGCCAGCGGCAAGGTCATCTGGGCGAAATATTCGCCGGTCTTGAGCAGCACGGCTGGCAACTCGATCTGCGCCCAGGCCACCGGCAAGGCCAGCAGGATGCCCAGTATCAGGGGGTTCCTGGCAATGGCGGCCAGGGTGCCCGGCACGGAGCGGTGCTTGTTGAGTGAGCGGTTCAGGGTGACGACCGAAAGCACGTTGAGCAGGATGGTGACGAAGCCGAGATAGATCGAGGCCGCCGCCAGACCGACCTCGCCGTAGGCGTTGGCGCAGTAGGCCAGCCCGACGATGCCCATGTTGGAGCGGAAGGCGCCCTGCACCACCACGCCACGCTCCTCGGCCGGCCGAACCAGACGTCGGGCGAGCAGTTCCAGCAGGAGGTAGACGGCGACGGTGCCGGCCAGGGCATAGCCGATCAGGGCGAAGTTGGCCGTCTCTGAGAGGTTGGTCTTGCTGATGCTGATGAACAGCAGCGACGGCAGGGTCACGTTGAACACCAGGCGGGTGCCGACGTCGACGAAGGCATCGTTGATCAGGCCGGCGCGCGCAAGGACGATGCCCAGCACCAGGATCACGAAGATCGGCCCGGTAACCGAGAAGGCGAAGGCGAAGGTGGACAGCAGATCGGACATCGGCCACCAGCGTCGCACACCGTGGCAAAGGCAGCAATGGCAGGGAAATTTCGGGCTATGGCATTTAGCCTGTAAAATCAGGCCATCCCCTCAGTTTGCCGCCACGTCCTGCTTCGGACCGGGCGCTGTTTTATTGTCGATTCGGGCCGCAGTCCGAACCAGATACAGGATTCCGCATGACCAAGATTCCCGCCAAGACCCTCCTCGCCGCCCTCATCTTCCTGCTTGCCGGCCTCGCGGCCGCGAGCATCGTTCCCAGTGTCGAGATCGCCGTGGTCATGGCCATTCTGCTGCTGACGGTGTTCCTGTTTGCCTTCGAGGTGGTGGGCGTCGACGTGGCGGCGGTGACCGTAATGGTCCTGCTCGGCCTGATCAGTTCCTTCAGCGACCTGCTCGGCCTGGCCCAGCCGCTGGTGCCCACCAGCGAACTGTTCCGGGGCTTTTCCAGCAACGCGGTGATGTCGATCATCGCCGTGATGATCATCGGCGCCGGCCTCGACAAGACCGGCCTGATGAACAAGGTGGCGAGCACCATCCTGAGGCTGGGCGGCCAGACCGAGGCGCGCGTCATCCCGGCCATCTCCGGCACGGTCGGCTTCATCTCCAGCTTCATGCAAAACGTCGGCGCCGCCGCCCTGTTCCTGCCGGTGGTCGGCCGCATTTCCGCCCGCACCGGCCTGCCCATGTCGCGCCTGCTGATGCCCATGGGCTTCTGTGCCATCCTGGGCGGCACCATCACCATGGTCGGCTCCAGCCCGCTGATCCTGCTCAACGACCTCATCCTCACCTCCAACAAGACCCTGCCGGCCGAAAGCCAGATGGCGACCTGGTCGCTGTTCTCGGTCACCCCGATCGGGGTCGCCCTGCTGATCAGCGGCATCGCCTATTTCGTCCTGGCCGGCCGCTTCGTCCTGCCCGGGGGCAAGCACGAGGACATCACCACCGGCGGCAACACGCTGAAATATTTCCAGGACCTGTACGGCCTGGAATACGGCCTCTACGAGGTGGTGGTGCCGCCCGGCAGCCCGATGATCGGCAAGCTGCTCGACCAGGTCGAAATCGAGGGCCGGGTCCGCGTCATCGCCGCCCTGCGCGGCACCGAGGACCTGCGCATCGGCCCCGGCGGCCTGGCCCGCGACATCGGCATCGAGGCCAACAGCGTGCTCGGCATCCTGACCTCGCCGGACCGCCTCGAGGCCCTGGTCGCCGACAACAGGCTGCGCCTGCGCGAGGGTCTGGAGACCTTCGCCGAGGCCCTGGCCAGCAACCAGGCCGGCATCGCCGAGGTGGTCATCCCGCCCGGTTCCGAGCTGATCGGCAAGAGCGCCCGCGACGTCTGGATGCGCAAGACCTACGGCATCGCCATGGTCGCCCTGCACCGCGGTGGCGAGACCCTGCGCGAAGGCGACGGCATCCGCAACCTGCCCCTGCAGGCCGGCGACGCCCTGGTCGTGCATACCACCTGGGAGGCCCTGTCGCATCTGGAGCCGAACAAGAACTTCGTCGTCGTCACCACCGAGTACCCCCACGAGGAGACCCGCCCGCACAAGGTGGCCCCGGCCCTGCTGTTCTTCGCCATCGCCCTGTTCATGCTGCTGTTCACCGACGTGCGCCTGTCCATCGCCTTGATGACCGGCGCCATTGGCATGATCCTGACCGGCGTGCTGCGCATCGAGGAGGCCTATCACGCGGTGAGCTGGAAATCGGTGTTCCTGCTCGCCAGCCTGATCCCCCTCGGCCTCGCCGTGGAGACCAGCGGCACCGCCGCCTGGATCGCCCAGCAGACCCTGAGCCTGCTCGGCGGCGTGCCCACCTGGGTGCTGCAACTGGCCATCGCCGTCCTCGCCACCGCCTTCACCCTGGTGATGTCCAACGTCGGCGCCACCGTGCTGCTGGTGCCCCTGGCGGTCAACATCGCCATCGGCGCCGGCGCCAATCCGGCGGTGTTCGCGCTGACCGTCGCGCTGGCCACCTCCAACTCCTTCTTCCTGCCCACCCACCAGGTCAATGCCCTGATCATGGGCCCCGGCGGCTACAAGGTGGCCGACTTCATCCGCGCCGGCGGCATCATGACCGCGATCTTCCTCGTCGTCATGATGATCATGCTGAACCTGATCTACTGACCCGGGTCAACGATGATCCCCTCGTTGGTCGCCGAATTCGAGGCCCGGCTCGGCCGCATCCGCCAGGCCCTGCCCGCCGTCGCCTTCTTCGCCGGCTTCGTCTGGGATGCCCTGACCCTGGGCCGCTCGGTCACCGCGCTGGACCTCTGGCTGCTGAGCACCTACCTGGCCGGCGCCGCGGGCCTGCTGTGGTACATCGGTCAGCGCCAGGCCCTCATGGTGACGGCAGAGGAAACCGCCCGCCCATGGTGGCGGGAATCCGGCCCCTACTTCCTGCTGCAATTCCTGTTCGGCGGCCTGTTCTCGGCCCTGTTCATCTTCTACTTCAAGAGTTCCAGCCATTTCCTCGCCATCCTCTGGGCCCTGGGCCTGGGCGGCCTGCTGGTCGCCAACGAGTTCCTGGAGGACCGCTACCGCCGCTTCACCCTGACCTGGGCCCTGTTCGGACTGTGCGCAATGCTGCTGCTGAATTTTGTGCTGCCGCACCTGGTCGGCAGCATTTCGGCCGTGTGGTTCGTCCTCAGCACCCTGGCCGGGGCTGGACTGACACACGGGCTGCGCCTGAAGACGCCGGGGCAGCCCGGGCGCATCAAGCCGGTCTGGGGTATAGCCGCCGCCCTCCTGATCGCCTATGCCGCCGACGTCATTCCGCCGGTGCCGCTGGTAAAAAGGGACATCGCCGTGGGCCACGACCTGACCCGGAGCGCCGGCCTCTATCGACTACAACAGGAGAAGACGCCCTGGTGGCTGTTCTGGCGCCGGGTCGAAAGTGAAATCCATCTTAAATCGGGCGAGCGCCTGTACTGCGTGTCGGCCGTGTTCGCGCCAGCCGGGCTCGACACCCGCCTATACCACCGCTGGATGCACCATGACGAGACGCGGGGCTGGGTCACCACCTCGCACATCGGCTTCGGCCTCGCCGGCGGCCGCGAGGGCGGCTACCGGGGCTACACCTGGAAGCAGAACCTGGCGCCGGGCGAGTGGAAGGTCGCCGTGGAGACGGAGAACGGCCGCACCGTGGCGGTACACCGCTTCGTGTTGTCGGCGGAAGCGCTGGCCGCCGACGCCCCGATGCTGGACAAGGATTTCTGACCGCCTGGCTCAGTAATGCGGCGGCAGTTCCTCCCCCGGGTCGAAGGCATCGGCGGCCCCGGATTCGCGCATCCGGCGGTGCAGTTCGGTCAATTGCCGTTGCAGCAGGTCGATCTGCTCCTGCTGCCTGAACACGGCCTGGTTGAGCGTGTCGATCATGTCCTCGGCATAGCCGAGCTTGATCTCCAGTTCGGTGATGCGCTCGTCGGCCCCCCGCTCGCTCAAACCACGACCTCCCTGGCAGCGGCGAGCATGGCGGCCCGAGTGTCCGGGGTCTCCAGGCTGATGCGACCGAGCGCGCCGGCGCGGAAATCGGTGAGCAGGATGATGGCCGCCTTTTCCAGGTCGAGCCCGCTGCCGCCCTTGCCCTTCAGGATGCAGCCGCGTCGCCTGGCCACCGCCTCGACCACGGCGTGGCCGTCGCAGCCTTCAGTCTTGATGCCGTAACGCTCGGCCAGCCGTTCCGGATAGCGGGCCAGCAGGATGCCGGCCAGGAACTCGGCCACTTCTTCCTCGATCACCGCGTTGCGGCCGATGGCATGGCCAACCGCCAGCATGTAGCCGTCGCTGTCGTGTTCGATCTTCGGCCACATCAGCCCGGGGGTGTCGGTCAGGGTCATGCCCGGACCGAGGTCCAGGCACTGCTGCGACTTGGTCACCGCCGGCTCGTCGCCCACCGCCGCCACCCGGCGTTTCAGCAGGGCGTTCATGATGGTCGACTTGCCCACATTGGGGATGCCCATGATCATCATCCGGAGCGGCTTGGTGTTGTCGCTGCGGTGCGGCGCCAGTTGCCGGCACAGGCCGGTCAATTTCGCCACGTCGGCCGGCTTCTTGGCCGAGATGGCGACCGCCTTGACGCCCGGCTGCCGATCGTACCAGGCCAGCCAGGCCTGGGTGGCGGCCGGGTCGGCCAGATCGGTCTTGTTGAGCACCTTGAGGCAGGGCCGCTGACGGTGCTTGCGCAACTCGTCGATCATCGGATTGGCGCTGGCCTCGGGCAGGCGGGCGTCAATCACCTCGATCACCACGTCGATGCGCGCCAGGGCATCGGCCGCATGCTTGCGGGCCGAATTCATGTGTCCGGGGAACCACTGTATCGCCATGGTCTAGCCTGTCACGACGATGGTCTGGCCCCGACATTCGACCCGCTGCCCGGCCCGTATCTTGGCGGTCTTGCGCGCCTCGGGCCGGCCGTCCACCGTGATCTCGCCGGTCGCCACCAGGACCTTGCCCTGGCCGCCGCTGTCGGCGAGGCCGGTCAGCTTGAGCAGGTCGCACAGCGGCACATGATCGCCGGTCAGTTTGAATTCGATGGGGGCTGATTTATTCATGGCGCGAAGGTTAACCCGGATTGCCCAGCGGCCCAAATCAGGGCACGATCCGGCGTTCAAATTTCATTCGCCACCGCCCCTTCAGTCAGCGCCGACGATGCCGATAAGAACGCCATAACATTATTTCGATGGAGAGAGACGACGTGAACTGGTTCGCACACAGCATACGCAACAAAATGCTGGCCATCACCGGCATCGGCACCGCACTGTTAGTAGGCGCGGCCCTGTTCGGTCTGTGGCTGACCTGGCATGAAATCGATGCCCTGCAAGCCGCGCAGAGCACCTCACACACGTTGTCGCAGAGCGCAATCACCGCTTTCGCGACCCGTGCGCAACAGGAAATACTGTTCAGCCTGGGCCTGATGGGCGTGGCCATCGTGATCGCCTTCGTATCCTTCCTGTGGCTCATCAACAAGGCCATCCTGACCCCGGCCCGGCATCTGGTCGCGGATTTCACCGAGATCGCCAAGGGCAATTTCCGCCAGGAAATCCGGCGCGACACCCAGGACGAGATTGGCATGATCGCCACCACTGCCGAACAACTGCGGCTAGAGATGGCCAGCATACTGAGCGATGTGATGAACTCCTCGCAGCGCTTGAACGAGACTTCTGGGCGGCTGTCCGACAGTGCCGGCGAACTCAGCAAAAACTCCCATAGCCAGCGGGAGGTGGCCGCCTCGACGGCAGGCAGCGTCCAGGAAATGGTCGTCGCCATCGCCACCGTCGCCGACAATGCCGCCTCGGTCCGCAGCCAGACCGAGCAAAGCCTGGAGCACAGCCACTCCGGCAACGTCAAGCTGTCGGAACTGATCGGCGAGATCAGTTCGGTGGAAAACTCGGTGGACGGACTCAGCCGCTCGGTAAAGGAGTTCATCCGCAGTACCGAGGCGATCACCAGCATGACCCGTCAGGTACGCGATATCGCCGACCAGACCAATCTGCTCGCTCTCAACGCCGCCATCGAGGCGGCCCGCGCCGGCGAACAGGGGCGCGGCTTTGCCGTGGTGGCCGACGAGGTACGCAAGCTGGCGGAGAAGTCGTCCGAGTCGGCCAGCCAGATCGACCAGATCACCAGCAGCCTGGGCAGTCAGTCCGGCCAGGTGGATCGTTCCATCGAACAGGGGCAGCAGGCCCTGCTGCGCAGTCAGGACATCCTGGAGGAGGTGGCCATGGTGCTTGCCGAATCCAGTCAGTCGGTGTCCAGCGCCCATAGCGGCGTCAACTCGATCTCCGAGGCCGTCCTGGAGCAGAAGGGCTCCAGCCGGGAGATCTCCAGCCATGTCGAGCGCATCGCCCAGATGTCCGAATTGAACGATGCCTCGGCGCGCAGGAACGGCGAAGAGGCCGGGCAATTGAAGGCGCTGGCGGCCAGACTGCAGGCCAGCGTCGGCCGTTTCCAGTTGTAACGCGGCTCAGGCCGGGAATATCCCGGTCGACAGGTAGCGGTCGCCACGGTCGCAGATGATGGTGACGATGACCGCATCCGCCACCTCTTTCGAGAGCTGCAGCGCCGCCCACAGGGCCCCGCCGGAGGAGATGCCGGCGAAGATGCCCTCCTCGCGCGCCAGACGGCGGGTGGTCTCCTCCGCATCGGCCTGGCCGACATAGATCATCCGGTCGATGCGGTCGAAATCGCAGATGCTGGGCAGGTACTCGAGCGGCCATTTGCGGATGCCGGGGATCTGGGCACCCTCTTCCGGCTGCACGCCGACGATCTGGATATCGGGGTTCATTTCCTTCAGGTAGCGCGAGCAGCCCATGATGGTGCCGGTGGTGCCCATGCTGGAGACGAAATGGGTGATCCTGCCCGCGGTGTCGCGCCAGATCTCCGGGCCGGTAGTCTCGTAGTGCGCGGCCGGGTTGTCCGGGTTGGAGAACTGGTCGAGCATGATCCCCTTACCCTCGGCGACCAACTGGTCGGCCAGATCGCGGGCGGCCTCCATGCCGCCCGCCTTGGGGGTCAGCAGCAGTTCGGCACCGAAGGCACGCATGGTCTGGCGGCGTTCGATGGACAGGTGCTCGGGCATGATCAGGATCATCCGGTACCCGCGCATGGAGGCGGCCATGGCCAGGGCGATGCCGGTATTGCCCGAAGTCGCCTCGATCAAGGTGTCGCCCGGCTTGATGCTGCCGCGCGCCTCCGCCTTGGCGATCATGGCCAGGGCCGGCCGGTCCTTCACGGAGCCGGCTGGGTTGTTACCCTCCAGCTTGGCCAGGACGACGTTCGAGGTCTGGCCGGGCATGCGCTTGAGCCGAACCAGGGGGGTGTTGCCGACGAAATCGGAGAGGGTTTTATACATATCGCTGAAGGCTGATGGCTGAGCGCTAAAATCAATCCTTGCCGAACAGGTCGCGGCTGTAGACCTTGTCGGCGACGTCGCGGATGTCCTCGGTGATGCGGTTGGCGACGATGACGTCGGACAGGCGCTTGAACTCGGCCAGGTCGTTCACCACCCGGGAATGGAAGAACTCCGCTTCCTTCAGCACCGGCTCGTAGACGATGACCTCGATGCCCTTGGCCTTGATCCGCTTCATGATGCCCTGGATCGAGGAGGCGCGAAAATTGTCCGAACCGGACTTCATGATCAGCCTGTGGACGCCGACCACCTTCGGGTTCCGGCGCAGGATGCTGTCGGCGACGAAGTCCTTGCGCGTGGTGTTGGAGTCGACGATGGCGCGCATCAGGTTCTGCGGCACGTCCTGGTAGTTGGCCAGCAACTGCTTGGTGTCCTTGGGCAGGCAGTAGCCGCCGTAGCCGAACGAAGGGTTGTTGTAGTGGTCGCCGATGCGCGGATCCAGGCTGACGCCCTGGATGATGTGCTTGGTGTCGAGGCCGTGAGTGGCGGCGTAGGTGTCCAGTTCGTTGAAATAGGCCACCCGCATGGCCAGGTAGGTATTGGAGAACAGTTTGACCGCCTCGGCCTCGGTGGAATCGGTGAACAACACCGGGATGTCCTGCTTGAGGGCGCCCTGCTTGAGCAGGTTGGCGAAGGTGGCGGCCCGCTCGGACTGCTCGCCGATGATGATGCGCGAGGGATACAGGTTGTCGTACAGGGCCTTGCCTTCGCGCAGGAACTCCGGCGAGAAAATGAGGTTTTCGCAGTTGAACTGCGCCTTCAGCTTGGCGGTGTAGCCGACCGGCACGGTGGATTTGAGCACCATCACCGCCTTCGGATTGATCGCCTTGACGTCGCGGATCACCGCCTCGACCGTGCTGGTGTTGAAGTAGTTGGTCACGGGATCGTAGTCGGTCGGGGTGGCGATGACCACGTAGTCTGCCCCGGCGTAGGCATCCTGCTTGTCGAGCGTGGCGCGGAAGTCGAGCGGCTTGTGCTGGAGGTAGTCCTCGATCTCGGCGTCGACAATGGGCGACTCCTTGCGATTCAACATCGCAACCTTCTCGGGCAGGATGTCGAGCGCCACGACTTCGTTGTGCTGCGCGAGCAGGACCGCATTGGACAGACCGACGTAACCGGTACCGGCAATGGCTATTTTCATGGTTTGGCTTTCAAATGGTTGATTATTTCAGCATTGATCTGTTGCAGGGCGGTGACCGGATCGTCGGCCTGGGTGATCGGCCGCCCAACCACCAGGTAGTCGGCGCCCGCCGCGATGGCGCGCGCGGGGGTGAGGATGCGGCTCTGGTCGCCAACCGCGCTGCCGGCAGGGCGGATGCCCGGGGTCACCAGCAGGAAATCCTTGCCGATCTGCTGCCTGAGCAGGGCCGCCTCCTGGGCCGAGCAGACCACGCCATCCAGGCCAGCCGCGCGGGCCAACCTGGCCAGGCGTTCGACCTGCAGCGCCGGTTCGACATCCAGGCCGATCTGGCGCAGGTCCTCGCCGCTCATGCTGGTCAGCACGGTGACGGCGATCAACTTGGGTGGCTGCGCCACCTTGTCCACCGCCGCGCGCGCCGCCTGCATCATCTTCAGGCCGCCGGAGGCGTGCACGTTGACCATCCAGACGCCGAGGTCGGCGGCGGCACTGCAGGCCTGGGCGACGGTGTTGGGGATGTCGTGGAACTTGAGGTCGAGGAAGACCTTGAAACCCAGCGCGGACAACTTCTCGACCAGGGCCGGGCCGGCGCGGACGAACAGCTCCTTGCCGACCTTGAGCTTGCATAGGCCGGGGTCGAGCCGCCCGACCAGGGCCAGGGCCTGGCCGGCATCGGGAAAATCGAGGGCGACGATGACGCGGGGATCGTTATTCACTTTCTATTCTCTCCGGCGGGATGCCTTCCCAACTGGCGCAGGCCGGACATTGCCAGAAGAACTGGCGTGCCTTGAAACCGCAGTGGCCGCACTGGTAATAGGCCACCCGGCTGACCTGCCGGTGCACCAGGTCCTGGGCCATGCGGATCTCCAGGTCGTTCTCGGTGCCAGCGGTGCGGGCCTGCAGGTAATCGTCGAGCACGCGCAGTCCCGGGTGTTGCTTGAGCGCCTCGGCCGACAACTGCTCGGCCGCCGCCCAGCCGCGGTTCTCCGCCACTGCGTTGAACAGGATGTGGAACAGATCGGCACTCGGCTGCCGAACCAGGTAGCCCTGGATCAACTCGAGGCCGTCGTCCAGTCGGTCCTGGCGCTGGTAGGCCTTGAGCAGGCGCTCGGCCACCACCGGCAGGTAGGCCGCGTTCTGCTGCTCGATCCGGCGCCAATGTTCGATCGCCGCCTCGTCGTCGCCGGCCTGGGCCTCCAGGTCGCCGAGCAACTGGCTGGCGCGCACCGCCTTGCGGTTCATCGCCAGGGCCTGGTTCAGGTAGTCGCGGGCCGGGCCGGTTTCCTTGCGCAGCATGGAGTTGAGCGCCAGTTCGCAGTAATAGTGCGCGGTGTCGGCATTCTGCGACGGGTTGCCCAGCTTCTCCAGGCGCTGGGCGACCACGATGGCCGCCTCCCAGTCCTTTTCCAGGACGTAAATGTCGAGCTGGTGACGCAGGGCATCGAGTATGTGGACGCCGGTTTCCAGCTTCTTGAAGATGTCCTCGGCGCGGTCGAGCAGGCCGGCCTTGAGGAAATCCTGGCCCAGTTCATACAGCGCCTTGAGCCGTTGCTCCTGCTTCAGGTCGCTGCGGTCGACCAGGTTCTGGTGGATGCGGATGGCCCGGTCCAGTTCGCCCCGGCGGCGGAACAGGGCGCCGAGGGCGAAATGCAGTTCCAGGGTGTCCGGGTCCAGCCGGGTCACTTCGAGGAAGGCCTCGATGGCCCGGTCCGGCTGTTCGTTGAGGAGATAGTTCAGGCCCCGGAAATACGAGGTCGGTATGCTGCGCGATTCCTTCACCACTTGGCGGATGTCCACCCGTGCGGCCAGCCAGCCGATGGCAAAAAAGAATGGCAGTACCAGCAGTTGCCAGGTTTCGAATTCCATCAGGGCTTACTCAGTCGTTTCGCTTTGCGCAGGCGTATCAGTTCGCGCCGGTTGTTCAATATCTGCCGGGAGGCGCCCAGCAAGCCAAGCAGCACACCGAGAGCAAACGCCAGCAGCAGCACCAGGGACAGCGGCGCCCGCCACTCCAGGCCCATCAGGTAGTGCACGCCGACGACTTCACTGTTCTTGATCGCGAAGGCCAGCAGCAGCAGGAACAGGACCAGCTTGATGACCAGCGTCAATGCACGCACATGGGACTCCCGGTAGGACTGTCGAATTGTAACGCCGGGTCCAGAAAAAAAATAAGCGGCATCGGGTTTCCGATGCCGCCTATCGTGTCGCCTGTAGCGGATCAGTCCTTGAAATCCACCCGGTCGCGCAGTTCCTTGCCCGCCTTGAAATGCGGCACGTGCTTGCCCGCCACAGTCACCTTCTCGCCGGTCTTGGGATTGCGACCGACCCGGGGCGGACGGTAGTTCAGACTGAAACTGCCGAATCCCCGGATCTCGATCCGCTTGCCCTCGAGCAGGCTCTGCATCATGGCGTCAAGGATGGTCTTGACCGCCAGCTCGGCATCCGCGGCAACCAGGTGCGGGTTGCGCTCAGCCAGCCGGTTGATCAACTCCGACTTGGTCATGGCAGAAAGATCTCCGAGCAAATCAGGACTCGGTATTCTGGCTGTCCAGCTTGGCCTTCAGCAGCGCGCCCAGGTTGGTGGTACCGGCGGAGTGGCCGGCAGACAGTTTCTGCATGGCATCGGCCTGCTCGACGGCGTCCTTCTGCTTGACCGACAGGTTGATCTGACGGTTCTTGCGGTCGACGTTGATGATCATCGCCTCGACGCTGTCGCCTTCCTTCAGGTGGGTGCGGATGTCCTCGACGCGGTCGCGGGAGAACTCGGAGGCGCGCAGGTAGCCGTCCATCTCGCCGCCGATGTCGATCACGGCGCCCTTGGCATCCAGCGACTTGACGGTGCCGGTGACGATGCTGCCCTTGTCATGGCTGGCCACGAAGGAGTTGAACGGATCGCCTTCCAGCTGCTTGATGCCCAGGGAGATGCGCTCCTTGTCGGTATCGATGGCCAGTACCACGGCCTCGACTTCCTCGCCCTTGCGGAAGTTGCGCAGGGCCTCTTCGCCGGGCAGGGACCAGGACAGGTCGGACAGGTGGACCAGGCCGTCGATGCCGCCGGGCAGACCGATGAAGACGCCGAAGTCGGTGATCGACTTGATCTGGCCGGAAACCTTGTCACCCTTCTTGAAGGTGATGGAGAAATCTTCCCAGGGGTTGGCCTTGCACTGCTTCATGCCCAGGGAGATGCGGCGACGATCCTCGTCGATCTCCAGGACCATGACCTCGACCTCGTCGCCCAGGGAGACGACCTTGGAGGGGTTGACGTTCTTGTTGGTCCAGTCCATTTCGGAGACGTGCACCAGGCCTTCGATACCCGGCTCGATCTCGACGAAGGAACCGTAGTCGGTGAGATTGGCCACCTTGCCGAACATGCGGGTGCCGGTGGGGTAGCGACGGGACAGGCCGACCCAGGGGTCTTCGCCCAGCTGCTTCATGCCCAGGGAGACGCGGTTCTTGTCCTGGTCGAACTTGAGCACCATGGCGGTGACTTCGTCGCCGACGTTGACCACTTCGGTCGGATGCTTGACGCGGCGCCAGGCCAGGTCGGTGATATGGAGCAGGCCGTCGATGCCGCCGAGGTCGACGAAGGCGCCGTACTCGGTGATGTTCTTGACGATACCCTTGACGGTGGCGCCTTCCTTCAGGTTGGCCAGCAGCTGTTCGCGCTCGGCGCCCATGCTCTGTTCCAGGACGGCCTTGCGGGACACCACGACGTTGTTGCGCTTGCGGTCCAGCTTGATGACCTTGAATTCGGCTTCCTTGCCCTCGTACGGGGAGGTGTCCTTGACCGGACGGACGTCGACCAGGGAGCCGGGCAGGAAGGCGCGGATGCCGTTGCACATGACGGTGAGGCCGCCCTTGACCTTGCCGTTGATCACGCCCTTGACGACGCGACCCTCTTCCATGGCGGCTTCCAGGTCCAGCCAGGCGGCCAGGCGCTTGGCGCGGTCACGCGACAGCTTGGTGGAGCCGAAGCCGTCTTCCAGCTGCTCGATGGCCACCTGCACGAAATCCCCGATCTTCACATCGAGTTCGCCACGGTCGTTCTTGAATTCCTCGGTGGGAATCAGGCTCTCGGACTTGAGGCCGGCGTTGACGGTGACGAAGTTGTGGTCGATCGCCACGACCTCGGCGGTGATGACCTCGCCGGAGCGCATTTCCTGCTTGGAGATGCTTTCTTCAAACAGGGCGGCAAAGGATTCCATGGGGGAAGCGGAGGGGGTTGCGGTTGCAGTGGACATTGATTGAGGGACCTGAAAAACCGTGTTGCCACGGGCTGGTTGAATTAAAAAACCCAATATGGGGTTAGCTCTGTGGCCTAGGCCTGGCGGTACCACCCGAGCACCCGATCGACCGCTTGCGCGATGGTCAGGGCCGTGGTGTCCAGCAGATGGGCGTCGGCCGCTTGGTGCAGGGGAGCGGAGGCTCGGCTCGCATCGCGCGCGTCGCGTTCCCGCAGGTCCTGCACAAGGGCGGGGAGACTAGCATCAAATCCTTTTTCGATCAACTGCTTATAGCGCCTTTGTGCGCGCTCCTCGGCCGTCGCAGTGAGGAACACCTTGACCGTGGCATCGGGGAACACCACCGAACCCATGTCGCGCCCGTCGGTGACCAGGCCGGGGGCCTTGCGGAAGCCGCGCTGCAGTTCCAGCAGGGCCGCGCGCAGGGCCGGCAGCGCCGCGATGCGCGAGGCCGCCCGACCCGCCTCCTCGGTACGGATGGCATCGCCGACCGGCCGGCCGTCGAGATAGACCTCGACGCCGTCGAAGTGCAGGTCGAGCCCGCGCGCCAGTTCCGCCAGCCCGGCCTCGTCGGCCAGGTCGACGCCGCGGGTCTGCGCGGCGTAGGCGGTCACCCGGTAGATGGCGCCGCTGTCCAGGTAATGGAAACCCAGTTCCTTGGCGGCCAGGGCCGCCACGGTGCCCTTGCCGGAGGCGGACGGGCCGTCGATGGCGATGACCGGGATCGCATTCTTCATATGATCGTTTGTCACTTCTACTTTTGTCCTATTGCCTGAACCAGATTGCTATGTAAGGATTGCACTCAAATGGATTGGGACTACCCGATCGGCGTTGGGCCCCTGGGACTACCTAGGGGCCCTTCGACTTTCTAGGGAAATACCTTCAGTCCAATCCCCGTCTTCTGTCCCGCCGGATCTCGGCAATATTTCGACTCCAACACCTTCAGCGCGCGGTTCTCCTGCTCTGGCCGAAGCACCGACAAACCGATTGGGCGCGCGGTCAAATCGGCAAGTTGCATCCCCTCCGAGTTGGTTCGTTTGTCCGCGACAATCAGCTCAAAAGGTAGCGTTGAACGAAAGAAATTCGCCCCATCACGAATGCGGCGGAATTCCAGTTCCAGTTCCGCATCCTCCTTGGCTCCCCTCGCCTCGCACACCAGATGCGTCAACCGATCAGCCTGGTTCTCTGCGCGCAAATAACGATAGATACGCTCTAGGCCGAA
>Ga0265297_10006297_pt1 | contig 17360 bp, 19 predicted proteins | sample Munlanlwell13791_FD_192502 | JGI IMG/M metagenome (GOLD analysis project Ga0265297, IMG submission 192502) | Leachate microbial communities from a municipal landfill in Southern Ontario, Canada - Leachate well 137-91 | ecosystem: Engineered > Solid waste > Landfill > Unclassified | place...
TAGTTGGTGAGGATTTGGGTTTGATTGCCACTGCCGAGGTGACGCTGGCTGGGAAACATGCGGATGAGGTGATTGATGAGGGTAGGCTGCCCTTGAAATATATTGGGTATTCGCATTGTTTTAGACAAGAGGCCGGTGCTTATGGGAAGTACTCCAAAGGAATTTACCGGGTGCATCAGTTTACAAAGGCTGAGATGTTTATTTTTTGCAAACCCGAGGAGAGTGAGGCTATGCATGAGCATCTTTTGGCGATGGAGGAGAAGATATATCAGGAATTAGGATTGCCTTATAGGGTATTGGAGATGTGCACGGGGGATCTTGGAGCAATGGCTGCAAGAAAATTTGATATTGAGGCTTGGATGCCGAGCCGCAATGATTATGGTGAGGTGACTTCCACATCGAATTGCACGGATTATCAAGCAAGAAATTTGAACATTAAATTGCGCAGAAAGAATGGACAGATGGAATATTTGCACATGCTCAATGGGACGGCAATTGCGACATCCCGCACTCCACTGGCAATTTTAGAAAATTATCAGCAAAAAGACGGGAGTGTTGTTGTCCCCGAGGTTTTGAGAAAGTGGATGGGGAAGGAGAGGATTACAAAAGTTAGGTAGATTGGTTTCTTTGGCGGATGGATTTTATAATCCTTCTTATTGGGTTTCTTTCTCTTGCAATTTGGTTTCTTAGGTTGGCAGATCGTTCTATGTCGTATGGGCTCATGTCAGCGCCCGGTGCTTCAGTGATGGCTAATTGTTCCATGGCTGTTCTTTTGGGGCCGACTTGCTTGTAGAAAGTCATTAATGGCCAGTTTCCTGATGGTTTGAGTCTTGCCCCCATAGTTCCAGAGCCTTTGTCTGTTAGTCCATGTTTGAGTTCGTGTGTGGCTTGGTTTGCGGCTATTTCTTTCCTTACCCCTACCTTAACTAATTTTTGTCCTAACTCTGCTGCTCCTCTTGCCTTGTCACCTTTAGTCACTAGTATTTCAGTTTCATGAATAGTTATTTCGTCGTGTTCTCCCATTTCTTTACATTATATCTTATTTAAAGAGCTGGTTGTTTGGGAAGATCTGAGCTTTTAAAGGTGAATGGGGAAGGATAAGATAGTAGCTAGTAGTTAGCAGCTAGGGTTTGTAGTACTTCTTACCCTTTAGTTTCTCGGGCAGTAACTCCCTAGAGGTTAATTTGTACTTGTTGGGGAGATAGCCCTTGCCGTAGTTGAGCTCTTTCATCAGTTTGGTCGGGGCGTTTCGGATTATTAGTGGCACCGGAAGATTGCCGTGCTGGCGGACATCTGATAGTGCGGCCTGAAGGGCATTGTAGGAGCTTCTGTTTTTTTTGGCTAAGCACAAATAGGCTACGCCATGGGCAAGATTTATGGCGCATTCGGGATACCCAATGGTTTCGCAGGCGCGAAAGACCTCGTTGGCAACTACAAGTGCAGTTGGCTGGGCCATGCCAATGTCTTCGCTGGCAAAGACGATCATTCGGCGGGCAATGTATAGGGGATCTTGGCCGGCCTCGATCATGCGGGCAAGATAATACATTGCTGCGTCCACCTGGCTTGCGCGCATGGATTTTATGAAGGCGGAGATAACATTGTAGTATTCTTCGCCTTGCTTGTCGAAAGAGAGCTGGCGGCGCTGAAGGGCCTGCTCAATGTGTTTAGTGTTCAGTGTTCGGTGGTCAGTGGCCAGATTGTGGGCGATTTCGAGGGTGTTTAGTAAAATCCTAGCGTCGGCGTTTGAGGATTCTATCAGAAATTTTTTGGCTTTGGGTTCTATTTTTACTTTGAGTTCTTTTAGGCCTCTTTTGAGAATTTTGTCTAGATTTTCTTCTGAAAGTTCTTTGAGAACCAATACTCGGCAGCGGGAAAGAAGGGGGCCAATTACTTCGAAAGATGGGTTTTCGGTGGTGGCGCCTATGAGAACAATGTCTCCTTTTTCAACATGGGGAAGAAGCTTGTCTTGTTGGGCTTTGTTGAAGCGGTGGATTTCATCAATGAAAATGATGGGGGCGGCGAAGAGTTTTTGTTGAGATTTTGAGTCGTTTATAACTGCTTCTATGTCTTTGGTTTTTGTGTTTACTGCGGAAAATTCGTGGAACTGGCGCTTGAGGGAGTTTGCAATGATTCTTGCTAGAGTGGTTTTGCCGGTGCCCGGTGGGCCCCAGAAGATTAAAGAAGGGAAGTAGTTAGTTTTTTTTGCATTTACAATTAGTTTAGTAACAATGCCGTTTTTGCCTGCGAGATGGTCTTGGCCGATGTATTCGTATAAGACTTGTGGACGAATTTTGTCTGGTAGTGGTGCTTCGCTCATGGCTTATTGTAGTATAATTTTTGCTATGGACAAGCTGAGTGCGTTTTTGACGGGGCATAAGGTTTTGGAAACTGTGAAATCGAAATATAATGGTGAAGTGGTGGTTTTGTATGATTTGGCGTGGGGGACGCATATAAAAGCCGGGGGGTTGACTCAGTCCGGGGGAGTGGTGGAGAAGGTGTGGCGTACTGCTTTGCAGAAAATTCGAAGCACGAAGCACGAAATTCGAAACGTATTGATACTAGGGTGGGGGGGAGGGAGTATTGCCAAGATTGTTAGAGAATTTTGGCCCGTATCTAAAATAACCGGAGTTGATATAGATGAAGAGATGGTAAGGCTGGGTAAAAAGTATATGAAGTTAGATAAGTGGGATGTTGATGTCCATATTGGGGACGGGCTGGCCTTTTGCGAGAAAGGTGTGCAGGATGGAGATATTTATGATTTAATCTGTATTGATTTATATCATGGGCAGGAGTACCCGAAGCAGTTTGAAAAGATAGAGTTTATTAAGTTGACTAAGAGATTAAGTAATGAAGGTGGGACAGTAATATATAATAGGCTTTATTATGACGAAAAGAGAGCTTTGGCACATAAATTTGAGGAGATGCTTGATAAGGAGTTTGAAAAGGTGGATGTGGTTTTCCCCGAGGCGAATGTGATGTTTTTGTGCAGTAATTAGTAGATTTTTTTGTCTCGGGCGAGCTTCCAGTTTTCTTTATCATTAAGAAGCGCGGCGCCGACTGCGGCTATGGTTAAGAAGAGCTTAAGCAGTCCTCCAAGGAATGGAAGAAGTGAGAGAGCGTACCAGATGGCAAAGCCAAGAAGGAAAGACCAGACAAGGCCCATCTCCTTTTCTTTATTTGCAAGTGAAAAGAGGATGTTGCCAATAGCAAGCATTGCGTAGATACGGGCAACGTAGACGTAAAGAAATAATATGAAGCCTGTGATAAATGCCAGCGGTAGGCCAAGGATTGTGATGGCTACAAAAAAGATTAGGATGGGGGCGATTATAAGCAAAAGTATGCCTATTCCGAGGGATAGCCAGAGCTTTTGTGCAAGTGTGCTGCCGGCTTTTTTGGTGTAGTTTGGATAAAGCTTTATAAGGATTACCGCAAGGACTGCCGTTGTGACAATGCTTGTGAGAGTTGTGAAACGCGATATGCTGCTCACGAATTTGTTGACTGATTCTTCGGAGGGAGCCTGTATTTCGGCCGGGGGCTGTTTTCTTTGTGTATTGCCTGCAATTTGTGCGGATTGATCGATGGAGCCTTCTTCTTCACTGTAGTAGGTAAGATTTCCGCCGAGGTTTGCAGTGGAGGAAACCCTGATTGTTCCAACTGCAGCCTCTACGTTGTTGCCCACGGAGCCTGCTAAGGTTAGGTTGCCCACCCCAGCTTTGATTTGGCCTTCAATTACACCGTAATGAATAAGATTGCCCGCGCCGGCCGTAAGATTGCCGCTGACAACTGCGTCTTTGGTTATCTCGGTGTTTCCGGCTGCGATTGAGAGGTTTCTTCCTACTGTGCCGCTTACGGTTAGCTGGCCCGCGGCGATTCTTGCGTTTTGGCTGACGTTGCCCGTGAGAAAAACTTGTCCGCCTGCCGCAAGGACGTCGCCGTTGACCTGGCCGTCTATGAAGACTTGGCCGCCGGCGACATAAAGATCACCATTGACAGTGCCTGATATTTCTACGATTTCACCTGCGGCAAAATGATCGCCTTCAATTACCTGATCTGCTGGCAGCGAAGTGACTTGAGGAGTTTCCGGGCCGGCAAGGGCAAGTGCGGGGGCAACTAAAAATGCTACTATTAATAGTACTGGTATTAGTAGTTTTTTGCCAGTCATCTGTATTTAATATATCATATCAAACATATGCTAAAGCGTGTAATATCCAGATTTTTAGATGTGAACCAGAGGGAGTTGGATAGGCTTTCAAAGGTTGTTGTCAAAATAAATGATTTGGAAGCTTCTGCCAAGAAACTTAAGACCGGAGATTATAAAAAGAAGACGGAGGAGTTTAAAAAGCAGATTGAGGGTGGGAAGAGCTTGGATGAGATACTGCCGGAGGCTTATGCGTTAGTGAGGGAGGCTTCAGATAAAATTCTTGGTATGAGGCCCTTTGATGTGCAACTTATGGCGGCGATAGCGCTTTTTAGCGGGAAAGTGGCGGAGCAGAAGACCGGGGAGGGAAAGACTCTCTCGGCTGTGATGCCGTTGTATCTTCACGGACTTCGCGGTAAAGGGGTGCATTTGGTAACGGTTAATGATTACTTGGCAAGGAGGGATGCTGGGTGGAACGCTCCTTTGTTTGCTGCTCTTGGGATGAGTGTTGGTGTGATTGTCGGTGAGATGAAGTCCTATATTTATGATCCTGAATTTAGTGATACAAGTTTTGGGGACGTGCGACTGGCTCATTTGAAGCCCGTGAGCCGCAAGGAGGCTTATGAGGCTGATATCACTTACGGGACGAATAATGAGTTTGGTTTTGATTATTTGAGGGACAATATGGTTAGCCGCCTGACGGATAAAGTGCAGCGGGGGCATTATTTTGCGATTGTTGATGAGGTTGATTCGGTTTTGATTGATGAGGCAAGGACCCCCTTGATTATTTCTGCGCCGGATACGGAACCTACGGAGAAATATTATAAATTTGCCGAGATGATTGGTAAGCTGAACTCCGATACGGATTATACGGTTGATGAGAAAAGCAAATCCGCGAGCTTGACAGAGCATGGGATCACTAAAGTGGAGAAGATTATGGGACTTACGAATTTGTACGAGCAGGATTATGAGGCTATTCATCATATTGAAAATGCATTGAGGGCACGGACGATGTATCTGAAGGATAGGGATTATGTGATAAAGGAGGGGGAGGTAATAATTGTAGATGAGTTTACCGGAAGGCTTATGGTTGGAAGGCGTTGGAGTGATGGGCTTCATCAGGCTGTTGAGGCCAAAGAGGGAGTGAAGATCCAGCAGGAGAGCAAAACCTTGGCGACGATTTCGTTTCAGAATTACTTTAGGATGTATGAGGTTCTGGCTGGGATGACAGGAACCGCTGCGACGGAGGCAGAGGAGCTTAGGAAGATTTATGAGTTGGATGTTGTGGTTGTCCCGACGAATAAGCCGATGATTAGGAAGGATCAGCCGGATGTGATTTATAAAACAATCAGGGCTAAGTACGCGGCGATTGTGGCGGAGATTGCCGAGAGACATGAGGCGGGGCAGCCGGTTTTGGTGGGGACCACTTCGATTGAGAAGAACGAGATTATTGATGAGTTTTTGAAAAAGAGAAAGATTGCTCATAACGTACTCAATGCAAAAAACCATGAGCGGGAGGCAATGATAATTGCCGATGCCGGTAAGCCCGGGGCGGTGACGGTTGCGACCAATATGGCCGGGCGGGGAGTTGATATTGTTTTGGGTGGAGCAAAAACGGAGGATGAAAAGGATTGGAGGAAGCAGCATGACAAGGTTATTGCCGCCGGGGGTTTGCATGTTATTGGCACGGAGAGGCATGAGAGCCGAAGGATTGACAATCAGCTTCGAGGAAGAAGTGGCAGGCAGGGGGACCCGGGATCGAGTAAGTTTTATTTGAGCTTGGAGGATGATTTGATGCGGATTTTTGGAGGGGAGCAGATTAAAAATATTATGGACACTCTTCGAATACCGGAGGATCAGCCCATAGAGAATAAAATTGTGAGCCGTTCGATTGAGAGTGCGCAAAGCAAGGTGGAGGGATTTAACTTTGATATAAGAAAGAACTTGGTTGAGTATGATGATGTTGCTAATCAGCAGAGGGAGATAATTTACAAACTGCGGGATAAGGTTTTGGCGAGCAAAAACCTGAAAGATGAGATCTTGGGCAAGATTGAGGGGCAGGTGGATGGGATTTTGGCCAGTGGACAGGTATTGGTGGGGCTGATGGAGATTGTGCCATTTGATGAGATAAGCCGGGAGGAGATTAAAAAGCGGCTGAAAAAGGTGAAAGGAAGTGAGGCGCGCAAAGCGTTTTTGGTGAAGGTTATTAAGGATGTTTATGAGGCAAGGGAGAAGCAGGTGGGCAGTGAGGTAATGCGCAGCATCGAGAAGTTTGCGTATTTGGGTTCGATTGACCATCTGTGGATAGACCATATTGATCATATTGATGGGCTGCGGGAGGGAGTAAGGCTTCGGGGGTATGGGCAGAGGGACCCTATTGTTGAATTTAAAAATGAGGCGTATGAGCTGTTTGAAGGCTTGGTGGACAGGATTGATTCGGAGCTTTCCCGCAGGATATTTAGAATTGGAGTGGCAGAAAGGCCGACGGAGATCCCGCTGGAGCAGGCCAGGACCAATGTGGATCGAGTGGATGCAATGGGGTTGGCTGGGGGGGATGCTGATGCTACGGCGCAGGCAGGCAAGCCTGCTGTTGTAAAAAATGTCAAAAAAGCTCCCGGAAGAAATGACCCCTGCCCTTGCGGAAGTGGGAAGAAATATAAGAAGTGCCACTATCCCCAGTATGGGTAATGTGGTTTTGTTACTGTGTACTGTTACACTGTAACATTGTACTAGTACAGTGTTACAGTGATGTGTGAGGTTATTCGTAGAGTCCTTTGAGTTTTAAATAAGTTTCTAATTTCCGTCTTGTTTTTTCAAGTTCGTTTTTTCTTTTGCTGTCGGTCTTTCTCTCTGTTTCTCTTTGAATTCTTAGAAGGATATCTAGTTCTGGGATACCTGTGTCTTGATTAAGGTTTGTGCTTGGTGGCTCGTGATCATGGCTCATTTGTTAGTATGTTTCCTCTTTGTACTTTTTTTCGATGAAGGTTAGGTTGTTTTGGTTTACTACTGATATTATTTTTTGAACGTCTTTGAATATTTTGTCTATTGAATGTATTTTGTTTTTGGTAAGCCATATATTTTTTCCGCCTTTGAACTTCTTAACTAGGGTTCCATTAGTGTTCTCTCCTCTAAAAATAAAGAAAAATTTGTCTTCCAGTAGTTTGTTGTTTTTGGAGTAGTCAATTTTGTGCTCGATTCCGACTAGTGTTAGTTTTGCTGACAAGCCTGTTTCCTCTTTTAGCTCTCTTGCCGCTGTTTCTGTTGTAGTTTCTCCCCAAGTTATTTTACCGCTTACGAAGCCGTAGAATCCGTAATAAGGTTGCTTTAGTCTTTGTTGAAGCAGGTACTCGGCTTTATTATTGTCTTTTCGAGTACACACAACTATTACTCCGATTTTTGCCTGTCTTTCTACTTTTTTTATCTTTGTGTCAAATCTGTTGGCGAATTCTTTTCCTTTTGGAGTGAGTTGATATTTGTTGCCGTCTGACTTTTCTATGAGATTTGTTTCAAGAAGTTTATTTAAGTGGAATGTGAAGTGGTCGCTTGTTAGGTAGCCGCCTTTCTGTAGTTGTGTGAAAGAAGCTTGTGGTTGGAATAGTAGCTTGACTAATATTTTGGCTTGGGCTTTGTGAATGTCGATTTCGGTTGTCATTTGCTTGAAATATAGTTGTTTCTTTATTTGCTGTCTAGTAAAGTCGACTTTAGTAATCTACGAGGATATTTTAGGGTTTGGTAAGTGTGTTACGATAAGTCTAATGAGGAAGTGGGTGTTTGCGGTTGCGGTGTTGGTGCTAACAATATATTTTGGTTATGGTTCTTTACTTTATCATTTAAAATCTGAGCTGTATTTTTATTTGAATCCAGATATCGATACGGTTTATGCGGAGGGTTTTAGTTGGAGGAGTCTTAATGAAGTGAAGAAAGGGATGAGTGTGGATGAAGTAGAGCGTTTGCTGGGTAAACCTCTTGATTATGTTGATCTGGGTGGCTTTGGTGGAGAATGTTATGAGTATTCTACTGATGGCAAGTGTGGCAGGTGGTGTGATTTTGCCTGGATTTCTGCGAGAGTTTGTTTTGATGAGGAAATGAAAGTGAACGGTGTGTACAAGAATGTGTTTTATGACTGAGGTGTTACTATGTACTGTTACATGGTAACAGTATATTGGTATTGGTAAGTGGCTGATTGAAATTGTTTTGCCTAAAGTGTATCGTAAAAGATGCATGAGTGAGACTTTGTCTACAATGCTTAGGTTGGGGACTGTTTGTCCGGATTTTGAACTTACTGATGTTGTAAGCGGCAAAAAAGTGTCGCCTTCTATTTATAAAGAAGCTAATGCGCTTTTGGTGATGTTTATTTGTAGGCATTGTCCGTATGTGGCTCATGTGGCGGGTGAGCTTGCCAACATTGGCAAGGATTACAGAAATAAAAGCCTTGGGATAATTGCAATTAGTTCAAACGACGCTGAAGCTTATCCTGAGGATGGTCCGGAAGGATTAAGGGAGTTTGCAGTCGATTATGGTTTTAACTTTCCGCTCTTGTATGATGAGATGCAGGATGTGGCACAGGCTTTTACCGCGTCTTGCACTCCGGACTTTTTCTTGTTTGATGCTAGCCGGAAGCTTGTTTATCGGGGACAGCTTGACGATAGCCGCCCTGGGAATGGAAAGCCTGTGACCGGTAAGGATCTTCGGCAGGCGATTGATGCCGTTTTGGCGGGGGCAGTTGTGAGTGAGGACCAGAAGCCCTCGAGCGGCTGCAATATTAAGTGGAAGGAAGGCAATGAGCCTGAATACTTCGTGGGGTAGAGTATGTGTGGAATAGCTGGTAAGGTTTTGTTTGGATCCGGAGAGGTTAGCCGTGGAGAGCTAAAGTTAATGGCCGATAGTTTAGTGCACCGTGGGCCTGATGGCGAGGGCTATTATATTTCTTCTGATAAAAAATTGGGGTTGGCGCACAGAAGGCTTTCGATTATTGATTTGAGTAAGAAAGGATCACAACCAATGGGTTATTCGGGGGGATATCAAATCGTATTTAATGGGGAGGTATATAACTTCATGGAGGAGAGAAAAAAGCTTGAGAAGAAAGGTTATAAGTTTAGGTCAAAAACGGACACGGAAGTTGTTTTGGCTTTGTATGCGGAGTATGGGGTTGGTTGTCTGCAGCGGATGCGCGGGATGTTTGCATTTGCAATATATGATCCAGAGAAGCAGAAAATGTTTTTGGCACGCGACAGGTTGGGCAAAAAGCCATTGAAATATTTTTTTCAAAAAGGAGTGTTTATATTTGCTTCGGAGTTGAAAGCAATCCTAACTCAAAAGGAGGTTAAGGTAAGCCCTAATTGGAGCGATATTCACCATTATCTTACTTTTGGTTATGTGCCCTCACCTGGGACGGGACTGACAGAGATTAAAAAACTTGAACCAGCAAGTTATATGATAGTTGATCTTAAAAGCGGGAGGATAAACAAAAGGAAGTATTGGGAGATTGATTACAATAACAAGTTGGATTTGGGAGAGGATGATCTAAAAGAGTTAATTGTTCAAAAGCTTGAGGAAGCGACAAAGCTGAGGCTTGTGTCCGATGTGGCATTGGGTGCGTTTTTGTCCGGTGGGGTCGATTCAAGCAGTGTTGTTGCAACTATGGCAAGTTTATCCGGCGAGCCGGTAAAGACATTCACAATTAAGTTTAATGAAAGAAAGTATGATGAAAGTGAATATGCAACAAGAATTTCTAAGCTTTACAAGACCCAACATCATGAATTTTTGGCAAAGCCCGAGGCGGTTGATGAGGTGCTGCCTTATTTAGTTGAGAGGTACGAAGAGCCATATGCGGATAGCAGTAATGTTGCGACCTATATGGTTAGTAAATTGGCTAAAAAATATGTGACGGTGGTACTTAACGGTGATGGCGGGGACGAGAATTTTACCGGGTACATGAGGCATTCAAAGATAAAAAGGGATGTGTGGGTATCTAAATTTGGAGTGTTGACACGACTTGGTGCGGTGCTGCCTTTAGGTAGAATTTCTAAGTATTTAAAAAACAGTAGTCAAAGCTTTGCAGAGCGGTATGTCCGTTATAACAGTTTTTTTTGGGAGGAGAAAAAGCGGGCGATTTATTCTAATAAACTACTTGATTTGGTAGGCAGAGAAAGCTCTTACAAATTGATGGAGGAGAAGTTTTGCGAGAATGGTGCCAGAGACGCACGAGACCGAGGCCTTTATACGGACATGAGTATGTATTTGCCGGATGATTTGTTGGTAAAGACCGATATTGCCGGGATGAGTGTTTCATTGGAGTGCAGAAGCCCTCTACTTGATCATGAATTTGTAGAAATGGCTGCCAGGATTGAATTTGACAAAAAGGTGAATGATAGGTTGGATACGAAGGTTATATTTAAAAAGGCTTTGGAGGGGATTGTTCCCAGGGAGAATCTTTATAGACAGAAGATGGGGTTTAGCATCCCGCTGGATATGTGGTTTTCGGGAGGGTTGGCTGGATATGCAAAGTCTGTTCTTTTGGCAAAAGAGGCAAGAACGAGGGAGTATCTAAAGACAAATGAGGTTAAAAGGATGCTTGCCGAGCATGGTGGGGGTAAGGACTTTGGGCCGAGGCTTTGGGCTTTGGTTAATCTTGAGCTTTGGATGAGGAAATATCTTTAGGGGGGAGCGGGAAGAAGGCGGAGGTGCGCTTTTTATATTCCTGGAACTTTTTGTTGCCTTTGTATTTGGCTTCAAGCATGGGGATGCCGCTTACTTTAAGAAGCATGTAATCTATTGTGATGGGGCTGACTATTGTGAGAAAACCTAAGGGTATATTAAGTGCCATAAGCCAAATTCCCCACCAGAGGGTTGCCTCGCCAAAATAATTGGGGTGGCGACTGTAGCGCCATAAGCCCTTGGTCATGATTTTGCCTTTGTTTCTGGGGTCTTTTTTGAACTTGGTTAATTGCCAGTCCCCGACTGCTTCGAAATAAAAACCAGTCAGCCAGATTGATAAACCAAGCAGGTCGAGAGTGTTGAGGGGGGTATTGGTTGATGTGACTATTAAAAGAGCGGGAAGGGCAATTACTAATTGCAGAAGCCACTGAAGAAGATAAATTTTGAAAAAAGCTTTTAGAGCGAAATTGCCTCCCCAGTTATTGCGGAATTTTTGGTAGCGGAAGTCTTCTGGTTTGCCTTTGTTTCTTGAGTAAATATGAATGGCGAGACGAATGCCCCATAGGGCTATTAAAAGTGCGACGAGAGTTTGGCGAGGGTGGTAGGTGTGGTTTGCCAGTAAGCCGGCGCTGGTTGTGGCTATAAAAGAGATTGCCCAAGCGATGTCTACCGAGTTGTTGTTTTTCTTTTCGATCGCCCAGAAAAAGGCAACAAGAAAGACAAGGAGGCTTGAAGCAGCGGCCAAAAGCAGGGGTAAATACATATACCAATAATAGCTTAATTGTGTTTATACTTAAAGTGTGAAGAGGATACTACGGTTGATTGGCTTTATTGCTTTGCCGTTTGCGGCCGGTGCTTTGGGATCTTATTTTACATATCCTAATATTGAAGGTTGGTATAGCCAGCTTAGCAAGCCCGCCTTTTCCCCTCCTAATTGGGTGTTTGGGCCGGTGTGGAGTTTGTTATATGTTCTTATGGGAGCTGCTTCGTATAGGATTTTCTCTAAGGGTTTGAAAAATGGTGAGGTGAAAAAGGGGCTTGTTTATTATGGAATTCAGTTGGGATTAAATAGTATATGGTCTATTGTGTTTTTTGGGATGAAGGAGTTGGGCTTGGCATTTGTTATAATGGTTGCTCTTTGGATATTTATTTATCTGACTATTGATAAGTTTATGAAGATTGATAGGTTGGCCGGAATGATGCTTTTGCCATATATTTTTTGGGTGAGCTTTGCGGCTTTTCTTAATCTTTCGGTGTATCTTCTTAACAGATGAAAGTATTGGTTACAGGGGCCGGCGGATATATAGGGAGTGTGGCGAGCTATTTGTTTATGCAAAACGGTTATGAGGTAGTGGGGATTGATAATTTTTCTACCGGACATGAGGCCCCCTTAAAACTTCTGGTTGAAAAATTCGGTGATGAGAAGTTCAGGTATTATCCGATTGATATAAGAAGCAATATGAGCGAGCTGTTTGAGAGGGAGAAGGGCTTGGAGGCAGTTGTGCACTACGCTGCGGTGTGTTCGGTAAACGAGTCGATGGAGCAGCCTGAAAAATATTTTGGAAATAATGTTTGCGGGAGCTTGGCACTTTTGGAACAGATGGTTTTGCATGGAGTGAGAAATATAGTTTTTAGCTCAACATGCGCGGTCTATGGTGAGGCGGAGTATGTGCCTGTTGATGAGAAGCACCCAACAAAGCCTGCAAACCCTTATGGTGAGAGCAAGCTCATGGTGGAGCGCGAGATCGAATGGTTTGGGAAGTTAAAGGGAGTAAATTACGTGATTTTGAGATATTTTAATGTTTGCGGTGCAAGTGATGATGGGGAGATTGGGGATTCTAAAAAGCCATCGAGTTTGCTGGTGCAAAATGCTGTGAGGGGAGCGCTTGGGATTGAGGAGTTTAAACTGACTTGCCCGAAAGTGGATACGGCTGACGGCACACCTATTAGGGATTATATAAATGTGGTGGATTTGAATACGGCCCATATGAAGGCTTTGGAGTATTTGTCCGGCGGGGGGGAAAGTGAGACTATTAATTTAGGGACGGGGGAGGGAAATAGCGTTTTGGAGATTGTAAGCAAGGTTGAAAAGATTACGGGGCATAAGTTTGATTTACAAAAAGGTGTGCCGCGAAAAGGTGAGTATGCAAAGATGATAGCTAAGATTGATAAGGCTAAGAAAGTATTGGGATGGGAGCCACAACATTGCCTTGAAGAGTCTGTACAGAGTTTGGTTGCGTGGTACAATAGGCATCCGCATGGTTGGGAGGAAAAGTAGTACCGGTTGGATAAAACAGGAAATAACTTCACTTAAGAAGCAGAAGCTGTTTAATGAAATAAAGAGTGTAAAGACTGGCCTAAATGGCAAGATTAAGATAAATGGAAAGAAGGTAATTAATTTTTCCTCGAATAATTATTTGGGGCTTGCGAATGACAAAAGGCTTAGGACCGCAGCTAAGAAGGCAATTGATAAATACGGGGTTGGTCCCGGTGCCGTAAGGACTATTGCGGGTACTTTTGAGCTTCATAAGAAACTTGAGAAGGAGCTTGCAAGGTTTAAAAAGGCTGAGTCGGTTATTACTTTTCAGAGCGGTTTTATGGCGAATTTTGCAACCATACCCGCGCTTGTGGGTGAGGGGGATGTGATTGTTTCGGATGAGCTTAATCATGCAAGTATTATTGATGGCTGCAGGATTAGCAAAGCCGAGATTGTGAGATATAAACATGTGGATACGAGGGATTTGGAAGTACGGTTGAAGAGTGCAATTAGAAGGGGGAGGAGGGTGTTGGTAGTTACAGACGGGGTTTTTAGCATGGATGGGGATATTGCACCACTTGATGCTATCTACAAAGTGGCAAGCAGATATGGGGCAATGTTGATGGTTGATGATGCACATGGTGAGGGCGTGTTGGGCAAAAATGGCAGAGGGATTGTTGATCATTTTGGTCTTCATGGAAAGGTGGATATTGAGGTGGGGACGATGAGTAAGGCCTTTGGGGTGGTTGGCGGGTTTGTTGCGGCAAAGCGTGAGGTGACTGAGTGGCTGAGCCAGCGCGGCAGGCCGTTTTTGTTTTCGAGTGCGATGAGCCTTCCGGATGTAGCTGCGTGTTTAGAGGCGGTGAAGATTTTGAGCAGATCCGATGCGTTAGTTAAAAAACTTTGGGAAAACACGGATTATTTTAAGAAGGAGATGAGAGTGTTGGGATTTGATATTGGGAATTCGGCAACGCCCATAATACCTGTAATGCTTGGGGAGGCGAGCTTAGCGCAGGAGTTTAGTAAGAAATTGTATAATAATGGAGTGTTTGCCAAGGCGATTGTTTATCCGACTGTGCCTGTGGGCCGTGCTAGAATTAGAGTGATGAATACGGCTTCGCATAAAAAGCGTGACGTGGATGAGGCTTTGAAGATTTTTGAAAAAGTAGGCAGAGGACTTAAAGTAATTTAAATGAACATACTTGTCACGGGTGCAAGTGGTGAGGTGGGATATGGCTTGATTGATGGTTTGTCTTCCGGGAGAAATTTTATAACAGCACTTGATATAAGGCCCTTGGAAGATGTGGTTGAGCAGAAAGTGGATAAAGCTTATGTTGCGGATGTTACCGATGCGGGTGCTATTAATAGGATTGTAGGAAGGGGGGAGTTTGATGTGGTTTATCATTTGGCATCTGTTTTATCCACAGGTGGGGAGAAAAACCCGGAGCTGGCGCATAGAGTGAATGTTTACGGGACTTTTAACTTGCTTGATAGTTTGAGGAAGGCGGAGGCGCCTGTGAAGTTTGTTTATCCAAGCTCGATTGCGGTTTATGGCGGTGGGGGGAAAAACTTGGTCCCGATTACAATGTATGGGATAAATAAGTTGTATTGTGAGGGACTGGGAGTGTATTTTTCAGATTACTATAAGCTATTAAGTGAAGGGGGGAGTAATATTGATTTTAGGTGTGTGAGGTTTCCGGGGCTAATAAGCACCAAGACAATGCCCACGGGTGGGACAACTGATTATGCGCCGGAGGTGCTGCATGCGGCTATGAAGAAACAAGATTATGAGTGTTTTGTGAGAAGAGATTCTTGTCTGCCTTTTATGGCAATGGAGGATGGAGCGCGCGCATTGGTGGAGCTTGCAAGGGCCCCGAAGAAAAAATTAAAAAAGAGAATTTATGATATTGGTTCGTTTAGCGCGAAGGCGGGTGATTTTGAGAAGGCGGCTAAAAAGATTTATCCGGAAATGAGGGTGAGTTATAAGGTGGATGAGGCGAGGCAGAGAATTGTTGATAGCTGGCCGAGTGAGGTTGATGATAAGGAAGCTAGGAAGGATTGGGGCTGGAAGCCGAGGTTTGGTTTTGTGGATACCATTAGATTTTTTACTGGCTGATATACTTATATTATTTATGTGCACAACAGCTGCTAAAAAAATTGATGATAAATGGTTTTTATTAAAAACCAGGGATCCAGTTCCTTGGATGAGGTGGGATGACGAAATTAAACTTTTTGATTCTTCAGAAGATAAGTTTAGGAAGTACATTATCCAAAATCCGGATCCACATGAAGATGGCTATTATGGTGGCATTAACGAGAAGGGGGTGGCTTTTACTTCAACTTATGTTCATGTTGCGCCAAACCAGATTTCGTATATCCGCAGGCCTTATGTGAGGTTAATTTTGGATGCAAAGTCTGCGATTGAGGCGGTTAAGATTATTGAGTCTTTTAACCCGAGAATTAGGGGTAATATGTTTGTGGCTGATGAGAAAGATTGTTTTGGAGTTGAGGGAGTTCCAGAAAGATATTTTATTGAAAAAATAACTGGCCCCTCTGTTAAGACTAATCACTATCTTCATTTGAAGAACAGGAACCTTAACTTTGATACAGAACCGAATTTTGAGGAGTGGTCCTACACTCATCAAAAAAGAGCTGAAGAGTTGATCAAGACCGCCGACTCAATTGAAGATTTGAAAAATATTTTGCAGGACAGAAAACATGCTGATAAGAAGATGGCAATTTGTACGATTAAGGATGAGGATGAGTGTTTTACTCACTCTGCCTTTATTTTTAACACCAAAGATGTAAAGGTTTACTATTGTCAAGGTAACCCACTTGAGAATGAGTTTAAGGAATACGGTTTTGTGTAGATTGATGTTACTGTGTAACAGTACGCTGTAACAAAAAGTATGGTGATTTTTACGAACAATGCTTTGAGAAAGATGGCGAGTTTGGGTTTGAGCGAGGGGAGTGTTTTGAATATTTACAATAAAGGTGATAAGGAAAAGTCGAATATTGGAGGATATAATTCGATTATGAAGTTTCCTGGATATGAAATTGGAGTGTATTACAATCAAGGGAATGATGGAAAGTGGAGAATAATTTCTGTTTGGAAGAGAGGGAGGAGATAGTGATTAAAAGAGGATTCCGCATTCGAGATTTTGGTTTTTGCCTTTGGCCGGGTCGAAGTGGCCGGGATTTGTAGGTAAGTTGTGTTCTTTGATGTATTTGTTGACTTTGCGTTTTGACCAGTCAAGTACGGGGTTTAGTCTAAATATTCCGTCTTTTTTTTCCAGAATTTTGGTACGGCTTCTTTGGGGAGTTTGGTAGCTACGGATTGCCCGAAGCCATATTGCCGGCTTTACTTGGTTGAACACCTTTAGTAGAGCTTGTTTTTTGTTGCCGTTTTGGGATTTGTGTGTAGTTATGGGATAACCTAAACTTATCAGTTTTTGGACCATTGCGTATGTGCTTTCAGTGTAGTTTTGGGTGTCTATAAAGATAATTGGGGGTGTATGTCCGGTAATTGAAGTGACTAGATGTGGCAGTAGTGCGGATGTTTTTCCGCCGCTTGTGGTGAGTACCATTTGATTTGGGAAGTTGAGTTTTGCCCACAGAATTCTTTGTTTGGCAGAGTGTGATTCGAGATTGGGCATTACCTTTGAACCAGAAGGAGTGCGTTTGGAATGGCGCGGCCGGGGCCGACTTTATACCCTCCACTCCAGAGGGCGGTTGAGCCGCCGTTATCCAGATTAAGGGCATTTTGGATGCCTAGGGTGTGGAGGACTATGGCTGATTCGGCGACTGTGGCGTTATGAACGACGCCGATGTAGAGGGTTGAGCCTGTTGTGCCGACAAAACTTCTGTTTCCTTTGGAGCTCATTTTAGGATCGCCAGTGGAAGTAAATGTAATTTGGCCGTTTTGGACTAAGAGGCCTTGGTTTGCTATAACCGCATCGACGCTGGTGTCGCGGCCCCATTCTTGTGAGGCGGCTACAAAACGGGCGGATGAGCCTTGAAATATGGCTGCTGGGACTGATGAATAGACGTTATTGTCTGAATTAAAATAAGTTTTGTTTTTGTTCATAAGAAGAGTGTCGAATGTGTTTTCTTTGCCTGCACAGGAAGGATAATCTGCCGGGCAGAAGTAGGAGCCGTTGACGGCTGCGAAGGCGTTGTTGCGGGAAACGTATGTAGCCAGCGGGAGCGCGGGGCAGTTTGAATGACAATCTGAATCGGAAGCCGTGTCGACTAAAACTTTGGTTGAGCCTAAATCTGCGGAAACTAGGCTTATTGTAAAAGTGCCTG
>Ga0265297_10006298_pt1 | contig 17358 bp, 19 predicted proteins | sample Munlanlwell13791_FD_192502 | JGI IMG/M metagenome (GOLD analysis project Ga0265297, IMG submission 192502) | Leachate microbial communities from a municipal landfill in Southern Ontario, Canada - Leachate well 137-91 | ecosystem: Engineered > Solid waste > Landfill > Unclassified | place...
CTCCAGCATCCGGCAGACTATGGCAGCAACGGACGGTATGCCGTGGAGCGTCACTACAACTGGTCCACCGACAGCAAACGTCTCCTGCGTCTTTACTCCACCCTTGACACCGGAGTCCGCAGGGAAACACAGGAAACTACTATATGACCAAACCCTGGCCTCCGCCCTTGCCGCCGGAAAAGTGCGGGCTCAAGATCGAGCTCCACCCCAGGGTGAAACTGTGGCCCGAGAAGACCTTCATGGACTGGTGCCCCCAGTGCCAGGAGTGGTTTCCCGACAAGACGCACAAGTGCCCTGGCAAGGCAGCACCGGCAATTCCTGTCGTTATAGAAACACCCTCACCGCCGGTTGACACGCTGATCCCTGCCAGCGAATTCTGGCCTGAAGGCATGAGCAAGGAATGTACCTGGTGTGCCCACTGTGTCCTATATCCGTCTGCCCGGAAAAGCTGCACCGTCAGCCCCGGCTATAGCGGCCTCAGGACGCTTTCCGGCTGCAGAAGGCACAAACCCGGAACCTTCAAGATCGTGGACGGCTACAGGGACAGAGTGGCAGCTGCCGATGGAAATAGGGAGCCTAGAAAGAGGAAGACAGGTGACACAGACAGCTATTAGACCTTCAGTTGCCCGCTGCAAGCACAACCTTACCTTCGGGGAACCCACTCCTGAAGAAATAGCGCAAGGACTCGGCAGGGAAGTTTGTCTGCTCTGCGGGCAGGTAAATCTGATCAACACTGAAGGCAAAGTAGTCCGCACAATACATGATGCCAGCCTGGTAGATCCCTTGGCTAAGAACTGCCGCAGGGACTATTCCCACGAGCAGCACACCGCAGAAAAGACACCCGGCAAAGAACCGCCTGCAGTATCCCGGCAAAGAAAGTGGCAGCTCAATATGCGCCCCAAAGGCCTCTGCGTCATCTGCGGACAGCCTGCAGGGGGCTATCAGCACTGTATAGAGCACCGTCGCTGTGCCGTGTGTGGAACTCCGAGCCACGGCTCCCGCTACTGTAAAAAACACCGTAAGGGGAAGACTGATGAAAGCTAAAAGGAACAAAGCCTATTGACAAAGGACATTCGAATATGATATATCACTAACAACAGAATAACATCCTTACACGTGAAAGAGAGCCGATAACGCGAGAAATGCAGTCGGCTCTTTTTGTTAGGGCTTCTAGCCAAAGACTGGAGGTGAAAGTGAAATGGGTATCTTCGGCGATGTGCTGATGATGATTGTCGCTGTTATAGGATATATCATCGTCAATAGCGTGATCATAGCCCAGAACCAGGACGCGTGGGATACCACAGGTACCGTCATCCTTAACCTGTTCCCCACCCTGCTTCTGCTGGTCGCCCTGGGAGACCTGTTCCGCAGGCTCAGAGGTGCCAGCGCGGCTTAACTGTAGCCGTACAGTTTTGCCAAAAGAGGGGGTGGGCAGAGTGGCCTGCCCCCTTTCTCACTTTCATCGAAGGAGGGTCAAGTGGCTAGAAAGAAAGCCAAGAAGCGCACTAGCAAGCGCCGCAAGAGCAAGAAATAGGACGCAGGGAATCGGCCTATTGGAAAATGCGGTGAGTGACAATAAGGGGCAGCGACCCCCCGCTCCGGCAGAAAAGCCGCCAACCCTGACTGCCGTTTATATTCACTGTAGCCTGCTGCCCCTTGCTGCTTTTTCCAGACCGCTAGTTTGCGCCCGAAAAGTGGAAGAAGGACGACAACCGGCATGGCTAAATACATAATCATCGGGCTGGTAGCCCTCATCATCATCGGCGCGGGCATCGGGGCCTGCCTCACCCGCAACAATAATGAAACGCCGGACGCTACCTCCACCGGCAACCAGCCGCTCACGGTAAGTCAGAAGCTGGAGATACTCACCGGCCGCGTAGACGACCTCATTGCCCGGATGCAGACCTACGAATACAAGATCAGCCAGCTTCAGAAGTCGCTGGATGAAGCCTATGCCCGCATCAACGAGCTTGAATCGGAGCTCCAGCCATGACCCAACGCTGTCCGCGGTGTGGTTCCGACAGGATCTGGAAAAACGGCGGCAGCCGCATCAGGTGCAGAACCTGCCGTCTAGACATCAGCATAGTGCCTTCACAAAAAGGTAGCCGCGACATTGACACTGGATGCCCTGCCGGGGGGCCTTCCTGCATAAACTGCACCCTTTCTAAATGTGTCATGGACAACAGGAGGGAATATGGCCATCGTGCCGCTGTCTGCTGAGCGGAGAAGAGCCGAGCGCCGGGCCGCTGCCCGGGAAGCTCCGCAGAAAGTAGCTGCCATGCCCGAAGCCCGCAAGCAAGCGGTGCGTGGAGCCCAGATAGCTACTGCCAGAACCGCTGAAAAGTTAGCCGACCTGCCGGGATACAGGGAAAAGGCCGCCGCCATAGCCTCCACAGCCCTGTCGAGCATTCCCGGTACCATGATAACCGCTGTGGCTCAGCCGGAAGATGCCGCCGGTTACGTGCAGGTCAGGGCTAAGGAATGGGTATCACATGTGGCTCAGCCGGAAGATGCCGCCGGCTACGTGCAACTGGGCACTGGAGAATGGGTATCGCAGGAAGCGTTCGATAGCCTGTCGGCTGAAGACCAGCATGCCCTGCGCCAGATGGGCGTGGACAAGTTCAACGCCATTCAGGAAAGGCGGCTGGAGTCCACCCACATCAAGCTCAGCACTGGGGAATGGGTATCACAGGAGACATTCAACAGCCTGTCGGCTGAAGACCAGCATGCCCTGCGCCAGATGGGCGTGGACAAGTTCAACGCCATTCAGGAAAAGCGGGCTGAGCTTCTGGAGTCCACCCACATCAAGCTCAGCACTGGGGAATGGGTATCACAGGAGACATTCAACAGCCTGTCGGCTGAAGACCAGCATGCCCTGCGCCAGATGGGCGTGGACAAGTTCAACGCCATTCAGGAAAAGCGGCTGGAGTCCACCCACATCAAGCTCAGCACTGATGAGTGGGTGCCCCGCAGCAGCTTTGAGGAACTTTCCTCCGAAGACCAGCAGCTGCTGATGCAGATGGGCGTAGAGTCTTTCAACGCCCAGAAGCAGGCCGAGTTCGAGCGGAATCATGTGCAAGTAGGAAACAATGAATGGATGTCCCTGGAGGACTATGAGAGTCTCAGTCCCCGAGCACAGGAAATAGTCACTAAGCTCGGTATTGAACATCTGAACCGGGCTATCCAGGACATATCCAAAGATCTTTTCACCGGCAAATTGCATCGCCAAGCCATGAGTGAGATTAGAGAGAAGCTGCGCAGCCTGGTGCCTGAGTTTTCCGAAATCACTTACTACAGCGACTCTGCTGCCTTTGATCCCGAAAAACATGTCATGTCTCCCAACCACAGAGACCAGGAGCTGGCCTATTATATCGACAGGGCTTCCTGGGAAACTTTGCCGGAAGAAGATCAGCAGTATATTACCCAGAGGGGCCTTGAAAGCTACAACACACGATCCAAAGCTTATCTGTCTGACCTCATGCTCCAGTTCTGGCGTGGCGAACTGGAGGGTTATACCTATGCGGACTTCGGCTGGAAGCAGCTTCCCAACGGCACATGGGTATGCCCTAAAGAGTATGAAGCCTGGGAGATGATTCCTGATTGGGAAAATGTTATTGCCAACATGCAGCGGTTGCAGAGCGGTGAGTATATACCCCACAGCAGCTTCTGGGATTTGCCGTCGCATGTCCAGTCCATGACCCCGGAGCAGCAGTCTGCCTGGCTGGCATCCCCGGAAGGGCTGAGCTATCTTCAGGCCCGCAATATCCTCTTCACTCAGGGCACCGCCGGATACGAAGCGTGGATAAGCGAACAACAGCAACGGGCACAAGCTTATCAGCAGGCCCTAAGAGACCCTGTGGTACGGCCCTACGTGACTGACGGCCAGGTAGATCCCAATCACTGGATGACCATTATCGGAGGTGGTGTATCGGACGTGACCCTGCGAGCTCTTGGCTGGACACAGTCACAGATAGCCAGTCTGCGCCAACAGCACAATGTGCTGACAGCTATGCGGGAAAGCGGCTTCGAAAACCTTGTGCCTGTCCAAACGACATACGGTCCTCCAGGGGAAACCGGATACAGATATGGAGGAGAATACGATGTGATAGGTGCCCTGGCCGCCGGGGTTGTTACTCCGCAGGAGATAGCACAAGTATTCAACCTCAGCCCAAATGAGCTGATACAGTATCGGCAACTGGCTAACATACAGCAGAAACTGGGGGACATGAACATCCACGAAGCTATTGTTCAAGGTGTCCTGGACCGCACCGACATTTTGATCTTGGGACTGGCGGAAAACGTGCAACAGGCCAAGGAGTATGTCAATGCAGTGCAGGTAGTCAGCACTACTGAGTTTGGCGTAGGCCAGGCAGTCTCTGCCGGAACTATCACCGAGCAGCAGGCAATCATGATAGGCTTCAAGCCCGAAGATGTCACCCAGGCCGTGGCCGACTGGAAGCATTATGAAGCTGAAGTCGCCCAGGTAGAGCGCATACAGTCCATTCAGGACAAAATAAGCGCCGCCGATGACCCGTCCAACCCCAGGTATATCACTCCTGAAGGAGACTACCACTTGGCAGCCATCATGGCCGACGATGTGCTTTCCCCCGGAGAAATCATGGAGATGTTCGGGCAAACAGAAGAGGGCCGCGAAACCGTCAGGATCGCCACTGAGCAGGCACATACTGAGCGGCTGGCCGCTATTCGTCAAGAGCATAGCGGAACTAAGGCACTGGCACAAAACATCGCCAACACTTACCTTGACTGGACGGTCCCCGGATACGCCACTGTGCGCCACTGGGACAACATGGGTACAGGCATGAAGGCTATGAGCATAGCTGCTGATGCCATGATGCTTATACCCATCTTCGGTGCTGCCGGTAGAGGAGCTAGAGGTGTTACTGTAGCTATTAAGGGAGCAGGAGCTGCCCGCGCTGCCAGAATAAAAGGTGCCGCCGGTGCAGTATTTGGCTTGAGCATCAGCAAGCCTGCCGATATGACTGCTGATGCATGGAGGGCGCTTTCCCTGCCGTCTAAGATCGCTAAGGGGCATCTAGCCACTGGAGAACTGTGGAAGTCTGTAGCCTGGGCGCCTGATCTGCTGGAAGCAGGCACAAGGATGTTCCGGCCAGCAACCACTGTCGCCGGAGAAACGGTTACCGGCCTGCGGGCTGTCCCTATACATACTCATGAGCTGGCTACAGCCACTACAGGCAGGATCAAGTCTATCCTTGGCCCGCTGGAAACATTGGTACATCCCTCCAAGATACCCGAATCAGTAATCTCCGATATCTGGCACACAGTGAAGATTCCCCTAAAGAACTTTGACTCTGCTACCGATGCCATGGCTGCTAGAGAGAAAATAATGAATGCTATGATGCGTGAGGGCAATAGCTTGGTACTGGAGACACCGGACTATCTGATAACCTTCCGCCGCTCGCGGCTAATGCAGGAGGCCGGGGGCGGCCTGGCCCATGTTACTCCACAGGGGGAGCAGTTTGTCAGTGGCACCATAGTACAATGGAAAAACAGCAAGCCCCTGTGGGAGCAGGGCATCTTCTGGTCACATGACCCGGCACTACGATTTGCCGAGATGTCCGGCTATGGTCTCCGGGGTGAAAAGCCAGCCATCTATATTGCTGATCCTAACTGGGCCAAGCAATTTACCCGTCCCAGCCAGAAGACCTACCGGGGAGCGGTAGAGTTAGAAGCCATCAGTCCTGTAGGCACTCATATCTCTGCTCCTCAACAAAGGCTGTTTACTCGCTTAGGTCACGATGGACAGCGGGTTGAAATCCTTCTCCAGAAGCGACTAACCAAGACTCAGATACTCAAGCTCAAGGCCCTGGGGCTTGTAGGGTCTCTCCAGAACCTATACTCACCCGTGATAGTCATTGAACCTAGAGGCCCTCTGGGCGCAGAAGAAACTGCCAGGCTACTGGACTTCCTGGAGGACATCGGGCAACATGGCATCGCCCGCAATCTTCGAGTAGTAGCTGCTGATCCTGCTAGAGCAGCCATAGCCCTTAGTGAAATGGCCATGCCAGACATATACCAAGTACGTATCAGCAATCCGGGTACACCTGCAGCTGAAGTTTTCAGAATGGAACCGTACTTTACTGAAAGCCCAAACGACTACTATTACAGGATGATAGCTGAGCAGGAAAGGATTAACGACAGGTATATCCAGCGGCTGAACCGACTGGCTGAAACTGAAGAAGGCCGTCGGATACTGGGAAATGCCGGGCTGTCTCCTGAAGCTAGAATGGAAGGCGTCGCAGCTGAGGCTGTAATGGTTCCTGCAAGAACTGAACCTGAGATCGAACGACCGGAAGCCATCCCTATCAAACCTCCCAGAATAGAAGCTCCTCTACTTAGCGAGCCAAGGCCGGTTGCGCCAGGGACATCCGAACCTTACGTTGTTCCTCCCAGGGCAGAAGACACCAGGCCGGAAGCCCCCAGGCTAGATGTACCTAGAGTAGATGTTCCAAGAGTGGAAGTCCCCAGGGTAACTGAAATGTCCAGGCTGACAACCCCTGTAACAGTTCCCAGAATCAAGATTCCAGTCAAAATCCTGCTGGCCGCTGATGGTGACGAAGAGAAAGCCAGAAAACTTCTCGAAGCCAGCGTTACCTGGCGGCAGGGAATGTTCTGGGTAATCCGCTTCCCGCCCTACAGCAAGGATGATGTTGCCTGGGTGCGCGAAGTCCCTGAAGGCGTCACTGTAGTAGACGGCCCTCGAAGCGCCTACCTCACTATTCAGAGACTGGCCGGCGACATAGTTCCTGAAGCCATCGACCCCATGGAAATGGGATTCCAGAGAGTGGATATTGCCGGTGAGGGCGAAGATGTCAAGGGCATCCAGTTTACTCCTATCAAGGAAAAGACAAAACTGCGCCGGAAGCCCAAGCGGAAGTACACCAAACGCTCGCCCTACTGGCAAAGCAAGAAATCGGCCTCACCGCAGCTAGCCGGGAGCCTGACATGACCTGAGTGAACTTCCACATATTGCTGTCAGCAGTAGCCGTAACGCTGGGATTAGTCCTGGCGACAATGCTGATCCGCCGCCGCCGCAAGGCGAAGCAGCAGACCGGAAAGGAGGCATAATGGCCAAGCGAAGAGCCAAGAGCAAGAGCAAGAAAAGACCCAGCATGCTCTCCAAGTCTCAGGCCGCAGCCTACAGGCTCAAGTGAACCGATAAGGCAGGGGGCGGTTAGCACCCACCTGCTGCCGCCCGCTCTGCCATCGCCGGCAGCCAGGAAAGGAGGCTCATGCCGCTGAAGTCATTCGGGTGCAGCATCTGCCACAAGCAGGCACCTGCTAAGTACCGCCGTCACAGACAGTTCAGCAACCGCATGTCCTGGCTGCGCTCCCACCGCAAACATGCCCACGGCATATCGCCGGGAAAGAAGGCAAAGTAGTGGCACAGAAGGCACAGAAGAAGCGAAAAACCACCCTCTATGGTCGCAAGTCCGGTGCCGGCAAAGGCCGTGGAATGAAGGGCGGCGGCAGGCGCAACCGCAACACCGGTCCCTGCACCATGGGCGGGCCCGGCTATGGCAAAGGCAAAGGCCAAGGCAAAGGCAAAGGGAGGAAATCCTGATGGGCTTCAAAACTACAGGTTTCAAGACTAAAGCAGAAGCAGATAAGGCCCTGAAGAAGCACCGCAAGGAATTTGGTGTTCCTAACCTCGAGGTAATCAAAAGAGGAACAAAAAAGAAGGGTCACACCTACAGTATTGGTGGATCTGGATACGAGAAGCGGTAAGATGGCCCCACGTAAGCGGAAGCTGTTCGGCGCAGAGCCTTCATCGCGTCCGCTGTTCCACAAGAAGAAGCGGCACACGCGCCCTAAGACGTTTACCGGGCCCGGAGCCGCAGGCCGCGCCATACAATATGCACAGCGGAAGAACAAGACATCCAAGACCTACCGCTACAAGGCCAGCCCGGTGAGCACCGGAATGTTCGAGAAAGCCTATGTGGTCACGTCAAAAAGGAAATAGGAAACTGAGCAGGAATCCTTACATATATGTAACCTGGAGGATGATAGGGATTCTCCTGATACCTGTCATCCTGTCCCTGTTGCTGTCCGGGATACTTCTCGATACCTTCAACCCCACGCCCATCCTGGCCAGCGACAGGTACGAGTATTGCCAGTCCGGGGACAATGCTTCCTCCCCGGTATATGGCGGCTACTGGCTGGCACAGGGCTTCCGGGCCAGTGACACCTACGTGCTGTCCGAGATACGCCTTAAGCTGTACACCAGCGGCTCACCGGGAACCCTCAGCGTATCCCTGTACAGCCTGACTTTCGATCCTTTTACCCTGAGCTGGATACCGTGGTATGCAAGAGCAGCCACCACTATAAGCACCACAGGCATGACCAGTGACAATGCCGGGGCATGGTATTCGGCATATTTCAACTATGAGGTCGTCAACGGCTTCTACTATGCTATCGTACTCAGTGCGCCGGCGGGCAACTCCAGCAATGCAGTGCACTGGAGATATGACCAGACCGGCAGCTACACTGACGGCAAATACTACTCCTCAGACGACGGCGGAATTTCCTGGAACATGGAAGCCAGCTACGACTTCATGTTCTCCAACTGGGGAGACACCAGTGCCTCTGATGTCTATGAGGAGTACACCACCGGCGACGATAGCGGCGGTGAAATGGACAGCATCTACTGGGTAGCGCAGACATTCACCACAGACAACACCCCGCACTATGCCACCGGAATCAACCTCAAGGCATACCGCGTAGGCTACCCCGGAACGGTTACCGTTAGCCTTCAGGAAACAGATAACGCCGGACACCCGCTGGGGATAGACCTGGCTGTCGGCACGCTGGACGCCAATGTCATCACCGACGACAGTGACGGTGACTGGTACAACGCGATGTTCAGCGCCGCTTACAGCCTGGAACCCTGCACCCAGTACGCCATCGTAACACGGGCTGTTTCCGGCAACGAGACCAACATGTTCGGCTGGCGGTACAACTCTGTCGGAGCCTATGCTGGAGGGGACTGCAATATCTCTGAAAATTCCGGCAACACCTGGGAGACACTGGAAGACACCGACCTAATGTTTCAAGTGCTGGGCGAACCATCCAGCCGCATAGTTGATGTAGCCGTCTACACCGGGTATGTTCAGGAAGGCGACATGATCTTCATGATCCACTACCTATGCGAAGTGCCTCCGGCCTGGCCCAACGGCATCGCCAGCCGGTATTACTATCTCAGCGTAGAAAACGCTACCGCCCCCGTAGCCAAAGTAGGGTTGCCCGCCTGGGGATACAAGCCTGCCTGCATCTACCTTTCGCCTCAAACCGCGCAATCTATCACCTGGGGCAAAAACACTACCATTACCCTGACTCCTTATACCAGTGCCTGGGATCCTTTACCCGAGAGAACTACCTTGACACTCACCCTGAACAACTTTGTAGGCCCCGACCTCTTCTCCCTGGACGAGTGGGTGCTGGACACCGCCGCGCTGATGGAAGCCTACTATGGCGAGGACATGGTAGCCACCTCTGGGTCACCGTACACTGAAAGCTCCACTATTACCCAGGACATGCTCACCAGGACCGGTGGCGAAATCTTCATCAAGGGCGTTCCCGGCCTGGACGGCGTCCGCCCGCACCTGTTCAGCTACATGGAGCACAGCCCTGAAGAAACCACCCCAACAGAAGGCACTAACGCCGGGCAGAAAGACCTGGAAGACACCATGGGGACGCAGTTCATGGAGATGTTCGATGCTTGGGCCGATGTCATCCACGTCGACAACGGGCAGGTAGTCGCCGGCCTCTTTATGCTGGCCATGACTATAGGAGCCACAAGTCTCGGCATGTTCCTGGCCCAGGATGTCCGCGGCGGCATACTCGGTGCTGCCCCCATAGTCATCATCGGCTTCGGCCTGGGCTTCTGGTCCCTGGCCTGGATGGCTATGGGATGTATCGTAATCACCCTGGTCTTCGTCTGGGTGTTCCTCCTGAGGGGCACATGACATGAAGAAACTAAACGCCGCAAACCTGAAACGGCTCCTGTTACACCTGCCGCCAGCAGTTCTGCTGCTGGCTGCTGTATGCGTTCCTGTTTTCATTGCCCTCACACCGGAGCCGGCCAGGGCCATGTCAGGCAGCGGCACAGCAGAAGACCCCTACATCATCATGGACGTAAACGACCTCCAGGACATGAGCCTTGATAGCACGGCCTGCTACGCTCTAGGGGCAAACATAAACGCCGTAGAGACCAAAGAGTGGAACTGGGACTGCCACGGCGAATTCGACTGCTACTACGAGGGCTTTGATCCCATAGGCACCTTCACCGGCAGTCTGGACGGCCGGGGATACACCATTTCCAATCTCTACATCAACCGCCCGGCGGCAAACACTATCGGGCTGTTCAGCGACACTGACAATGCCACCATTACCAATGTGGGCTTGGTAAACCCAGACATCACCGGCCAGTACCGTGTGGGCGGAATAGTCGGTTACATCAATGATGCAGGCACAACTCTCACCAGTATCACTGATTCCTACGTCAGCGGCGGCACGATATCAGGTCAGGCTTACACCGGGGGCATGGCAGGCTACATCGCCTCCACTGACAATGCCAGTTCTCCTGTAATCTACTGCTCCTGGACAGACACCGATGTCATAGCACTGTACGACGAAAACGGTTACGGCGGATTCGGCGGCATGATAGGCCACATAAGCGAAGCGTGCATCAGAGAGTGCTATGCCACAGGAAACATCACCGGAGACGGCATAGCAGACCTTACCGCGCGGTTCGGCGGCTTTGTGGGCTATCTCTACGGCACTATCTACGACTGCTATGCCATGGGAAACGTCAGCATAGACTACACAGTAGAGGGCGGGGACCGCCGGGCTGACTCAGGGGGCTTCTGCGGACATCACGCCAGCGGCTTCTCTATCTACAACAGCTACTCCACCGGCTCCGTCACCGTAACCGACCCCGGAGACCCGTGCTACACCGGGGGCTTCTGCTCCTTCAATCTCATGGCAACTATCAGCAACTGCTTCTGGGATATGGAAACTTCAGGAATGACCGAGAGCAGCGGCGCCACCGGCCTGTCCAGCGCCAACATGAAGCTGGAATCCACTTACGAAACTGCCGAGTGGGACCTTGAATCCGTGTGGTGTATGCCATCCCCCGGATGCAATGACGGCTACCCCATCCTCCAGTACAACATGCCTGGAGAGACCTGCGTGTGCATGGCACAACCCCCGCTGAACCTTATGGCGGTTCCCGTCTCGGGCACTAGCATCAGCCTCTCATGGTACAACCCCAACACCAGCGAAGACTGGCCGGATCTCATGGCAATACTGCGCTCGCGCACCGGCACCTTCCCTGCCGATCCGCCTTCAGGCAGCGACAGCACCCTGGTATACTATGCTTCCGCCGGTGGCACCGGCACTCACACAGCCACCCACAACAATCTCACTCCAGGAACCACTTACTTCTACCGGGTGTGGTTTTACGATCCTGACAGCGGCTTCTACACCTCATACAGCGAAGACTTTGCCACTACCTTTGCCGGAATCGCTTCCGCCACCACAGAAGAACCATCCCAGTGGTTCCAGGAGCCATCCTGCCTCTCCTACTACAATACTCCACTATGGCCGGCCATGAACTACGCCATCACTACCTATGAGTGGCCTGAAGGATACTTCTGTATGACTGTATCCCTTCTCCTCATCAGCATAGTCTGCCTGCTGGCCTACGGCATCGCCGCCGTCGGGACACAGGGCTCAGTAAAAAGCATCGCCGTCCCCTTCATCCTGGGCGCCGGGCTAATCGGCTACGGCGGCACTGCCATGACCCTCTTCCCCCTGGGCCTGGCGCTGGTATCATTCTTCATCCTGGGCGGCGTAGGAGTCTTTATATGGACCAGGGCGTAACCATGGAACCTGTATACGTTGTGGCCCTGCTGGCAGTCCTGGCAGGCTTACCGCTGCTGCTGCTGGCCATCGGCCTGTTCAAGCTGAAATTCCTGCGCCTGGCCCCCGGCACCAACCCCAAGACAGGATTGCCCGCCAACAGCAGTCGGAAGGAAAGCATCCCATGACCAAGTGGGTGATATCGCTGATGTTTCTTTATGTAGTAGGCGGAGTGATCTGCCTGGGATTACTGGAAGCCTCATGGTATGGCGCAGGCAATGTCTACGACCTGATGTTCGGCTGGAAGATGATCGACATGAGCAACCCAGTCACCGGCTTTGTTACTTTCTTCCCGGCCATGTGGAACTGGATGCTTAATCTCATAGGCATAATGACTTGGGATTATCCCTACCTGATGGGTCCAGGAGTATCTCTCTTCCGGGTGTGCATGTGCTGCATCAGCATAGGCTTTCTTATAACCACTATCTGGACAGCCATGACCCGCTCCTCGCCGACATGAAACATGGAGAAAGAGACATGAGAAAAGACAAGGACAAATGGGCAAGCTGCTCATAATACTCTTCATCCTGTTCGCCGGGTTCATCCTGGCCAGCATGATGCGCACCCCGCTGGAGATAGTGGTAAATATCGCCCGGACTGCCACTCCTGCAGGTGATACCTTTGCCCTGGCCCTGCTGGGAACCTTCCTCATGCTCCCGGTAGTGTGGGTCTTCGTCCGGGCATTTAATGAGCTAAGAAGAAAGGATGACTGATATGGACTTCTGGTACGTCTGGTGCCGCTACCCAGCCAACGGCAAGATCAAAGAAGGATTTGACGGCCCCATCACCACTGAGGATGAGGCTCAGACTCTGGCCATGGGTATGCGGGGAACCATCGGCCACCCCATAGTAGTCGCCTATCCCACCCGCGACCGCGACCGGGCCTACGGCATGTTCCGCAACCAATATCTGCGGGAAGCCATAGCCGATCCCAAAGTAGAAAATCCTATGGCCAGCACCTTGCAGCGACGAACCGGCATCCCCGAGGTTAAACAATACAGGGAAGAACAAAAAGGACAGGAGGAACAGCAGCTATGACACAGCAGCCACACGCCGCCCTCTGCGGCCGGGAGAAGCCTATCACTATACCGATACCGGAGGCCCTCTAATGGACAACGGAACCCTGCTCATGATTTTCTTTGCCGCCCTGCTGGCCATCGGCATCCTGCTGATCGTTAGCCTGTTCTACATCATCCACAAGCACAACACGGCCACCAAGGGCCACCACCTGTGTGAATTTGTCAAGCTGGGAGGCGGCTGCTACCGCGAACTTCTGCCCATCGACTCCCACGGAGAAATCCGCCCCAAGCTGAACTTCAATCCCCTGGGAAGCAAGAGCAAGGGCAACAAACCCCGATCGTACTTCACTGATCGGGTGCATACCTTCACCGACAGATGGCCCTACGGCTGGCCCTCATTTCTCCAGGCCACTGTAGGCAAGTCATACTTCATGGAAAACCTGTCCGATGCCATCCTGCCGCCCATTATCGACCAGGACGGAAAGGTGCTGGGCTTCCAGCAAATCCTGACCGCCGAGTACATGGGCAACCTGGACAGAGAAAAGGTCACCGAGCAGGTAGTAGGCTACGGTGACCGCGAAGCAGAAATGAACCGCGCCATGGCCAACCTGCCTAAGCCCTGGCTGCAATGGGCCACGCTAATCGCTTCCGTAATCGGATTCATTATCCTGGGCGTGCTCAGCTTCCTGATCTACTCCCGCCTGGGCGATGCCGTAATACAGACAGCCAGCAGATGAAGGACAAACCGAAATGGGAATGAAAGACCTGCTGACAGGCAAGAGAAAAAACAAGAAAGGCGACAAAAACAGCAGCAACGGCCATGAGATACGGTCCGTGATCGTCAACACTTCAAACAACGATGCCGAGCTCCAGCGGCTGAAGGCTGAGATCGAGCAACTGAAACACGACCGCAGCTACAGCCCCCTGGATCCCCAGAGCCGTTCCAAGCTGGTAGACAAGCTGATAGACCCGCCGGAAAATGCTGAGCGCAGCCTGGCCCGCATCTCGCGGCGCAACGCCAACCTCTACCCCGGATTCGAGATCGTGGGCTACGGCAAGATGCTCCAGAAAGACCTGCCGCAGAGAGACGGCCGCCCCATGACCTTGAGAGAAATCTTCCTCGACCGCTCGCTGCGCTACAGCCGTTCCATAGGGGGCAAGCACCTGGAGGAAATGTCCAAACTGGCAGGAGAAGAAGCATCGAAGGACGGGGAAACCCCGGACCACACCGCCATCAGCCACTAGTCAAGAAGGAGTAATCATGAGATTTAACACCATACTGCAAAAGCTGGAACCAGTAGAAAGGGCCGCAGTCATCATGGCTTGCCTTGGCCTGGCTTGGTTTGGAGTTGGAACGCTCTCTGTACTGCACTACCTGCTGAATAACGATAACGGAATCGACAGTCTGATTACTGGAATCATCGGAGTCCTATTTGGACTATTCCTGTTCTACCGCCCCGGGCCCGCAGCCAGGTTGCTAACATGGCTGGCAAGGAAAAACGCCAAAGAACAGGAGAAATAATCATCCCATGGTAATTGCTGACCCGCTAACCAGCCGGCAGGAAACGGAGATTACCACCCAGGACCTCCTGCAACCCGACATTACCCCTGAGCTGTGGCGGAACATCGGCGCCTGGGACAAGCAGCTCTATGTTCCCAAGCCTTCCATCGACACCACTCAGCTGGACCACTGGGAGCAGCAGATATACGAAATCTGCAAGAAATACTACTATGGCTTCATCGTAGTGGACGGCCCCCGGGGCGCAGGAAAGACAGGCTTCGCCTGGTGGCTTATGTTCTGGTGGAAGGTCATGTTTGACCGCAAGGTAGGCGCCGACCGCCGCCCGCGGCCCGCCTTCGGCGACTGCATGTGGGTCGACATCAATGCCCTGGCCGAAGAGCTGGACAAGCTAGATGCTGCCCAGACCGAGACCGGGGACTTCCACAACGCCGACTCCTGGCTGCCCGGCATGGCCGTCTTCAGCGACGAAATCCACCGCCTGCTGGACAAGCGAAGAACCCAGACCAAGGAGAACCAGGTAGTCACCGACGTGCTGGCCCAGATCCGCCACTACGGCATCGCTCTGATCGGCTGCTCGCCCGATGCCAACCGCCTCGACGCCCAGCGCGGTCAGACCGCCGCCAACGCCTACGTAGCCTGCAACTACATGAGCAACGGCTTATGGACCCACGCCAAGATCCGCCCCATCGAAACCATGGGAGCCAACGGCGTACAGCGTGTCTCGGGCAGAATCGACGACGTCTACATCTACATGCCCAAGTGGTGCAACCTCTACTATACCAAAAACCCGTACGGCGCCCGGCCCAAGCTGGGTGGCAGCCACAAACTGTCATCATCAACATGAAGAGAAACATAAATCATAGGAGGATATCATGCCGCTAGGAATCACCTTTCCAGGACAGGGAACCGGAGAAGCCAAACACACCATAGTGCAGCTCACCCCCGCCGGCAAGCAGGCTGCAGAGGAAACCAAAGGCGTAGGCCGCCTGGGGAGCATTCTGGACGTAGTAGAAGACAACAGCCCCTGCTCCGTCCAGTACATCGCCAGCAAGACCGACCTGACCCCGCAGGCCGTCTACCACACCGTAAAAGAGCGCCGCGACCTGTTCAACATAACCTGACACTGGAAACTGAAAAAGAAGAAGCCAGAAGCCAAAAAGAAGAAAAGAAGGAAAGAAGAAAGGAAAACCATGACCGCTGCCGGGACCAGCAGATTGAACAACAGCCGGACTCTCTTCGAGGAGATCACCGGAATTGCTTCCCTGTTTATCATCTTCAGCATCCTGGCAGTGCTCTGGGGAATCATCGCCGCCACTGCCCTGCTCATCTCCATTTACCAGAAAGCGAGGAACCATGCCAAAGTTCAGTAAACCCTTCACGCTGAAGCAACTCGCCGTCATCCTCTGCACCCTGTTCGTCCTGGCATCACTCCTGCTGCCCCAGGAGCTTATCAGCAGGATCGGCTTCCTGGGCATCGGCGGCGGCCTGGGTACTGCCCAAGCCTCCGACATCGGCCCCTCGACGGCAGGCCAATCTACTTCCTCAGCTGCTATAGATAGCTCTGCCCAACGTAAGACTTTTTACGCCGCCAGCCGCTTCTGGGTGTTCTTTCAGACTACTTCTGGGGAGCTATCCTATGTCAGCAGTCTGGACGGCAACAGCTGGGCCTCCCCTACAGTCCTTGAAGAAGCCACCAATGTAGGTCTTTCCGTACACTTTGACAATACATATATCCATTGCATCATCCATCCTTATGCAGGAACAGGAACCGCACTGTACTACCGTCGTGGCCTACCTCATGAGGATGGCACCATTACCTGGAACGAGAAGCAGACAGCCGTTTCTGGCATAGAGGACTTTTACTTTCATTCCATGGCTATCACCACAGACAGCAGTGGATACCCCTGGATATCTTACGGAATCTTCTCATTTGAAGGCGAGGGCTATGCTTATGCTGCTCGCTCCGCCACTGCTGATGGCACATGGAGTACTGCCGACGGCTTCCCATACGACCTCAGCGACAATACTTCCGGTTACTACGGAACGACCATCGTTCCCCTGTCTTCAGACAACTCGGTGGCCTGTGTCTATGGGAAAAGTTCCGAGCCTTTATCTATCCAGTCTTATAACGGAAGCTCTTGGGACTCCAAGGTAACCTCTTCGGACAACATTGAAAGCCGCCAGTACCTATCTGCTGTAGGATGTGATGATAAGGTTCACATTGTCTTCCTGGAAGATATCACTTACGACATCGAGCACATAGTCTATGACTACGACAGCAACAATATCACAACCAGCAACACCATCAAGTCCTCGCTTGACTCCCACAGCGCCCCCGTCCTTAGCAAGACCCTGGACGACAACTTCTACGTATTCTGGCTGGGAGACACTACCGGCAATCATGTCTACTACTCCAAATCTCCGGACGGAGGATCAACCTGGGAAAGCGCAGAGGACTGGTGGACCGAGACCAACATCACGAGCAACGCCTATATCGGGTGCGCCTACTCTCAGGCCACTTGCAACTACATTCCCGTAATCTGGCTCACCGGCATCGAAAGCCCATACAACATCCGCTTTGCAGCAGTGGAGCGGTTCAGCGAAGAACTGGGGGAGTGGTACAATGCTAACTGGCAATACCGCACCGAAATCACCATCCACGGCCACGGCGTGGAGAAGGCGCTTTCTGTGGTGGAGCTGGAGGCGTACTACGGGAACCACTGTGCGGTAGATGCTGACGGCATATTCACCGAATCCCCATCAAGGTCTAATGGTGTCGCCAGGTACGTAGGCACCTATGATCAGACCTATTATGGATTCTCCACCTGGACTCTAAGGTATGCCTCCGTGTATGGA
>Ga0265297_10006299_pt1 | contig 17358 bp, 19 predicted proteins | sample Munlanlwell13791_FD_192502 | JGI IMG/M metagenome (GOLD analysis project Ga0265297, IMG submission 192502) | Leachate microbial communities from a municipal landfill in Southern Ontario, Canada - Leachate well 137-91 | ecosystem: Engineered > Solid waste > Landfill > Unclassified | place...
CGCATCAAAAAAGTAATACCTTCTTCCCGCATCCTGGTTTTTACCGCCCTGGACAAAGCCGCTTCGACGGCGAAACTACTCCATATCTCGCGTTCGCAAGTGATCGGCGAGCCGGTCGGGCGCAATACCGCGCCGTGTGCAGCGTGGGCCGCATCCTTGATCCTGAAAAAAGACCCCTCGGCGATCTTGGGTATTTTTCCTGCGGATCATTTTATTAAGGATGAAACCACTTTTGCAAAAATCCTTCGGGTTGCTTATAAACAAGCAGATGAAGAGGGAATGCCTGTGACGCTTGGGATCAAACCCGGCCGGCCTCATACGGGATATGGCTATCTTGAAATAGCCGGGAAGAAAACGACAGTTCACAATACGCCGGTTTTTTTTCTAAAACGTTTTCATGAGAAGCCAAAGCTTGCGCGGGCCCGGGCGTATTTTCGTTCAAGGAAATTTCTCTGGAATGCCGGAATTTTCATTTGGCGGGCGGATTGTCTGCTGGAAACCACGCGTTGTGAACTTCCCGCTGTTTTTAAAAAGGTCGTAAAGATCGCTGCCGGGGGGATTTCCGCGGTTGCTGTCAAAAAACTTTTTTCCAGGGTCCCGGGCATTTCGATCGATTATGGGCTGATGGAAAAACTTTCCGGCGGGATATTGACGATTCCGGCCGCGATAGGCTGGAATGATGTCGGAAGCTGGTCGACGCTCAAAGACGTTCTTCCTGTCGACAAAAAAGGGAACCTTTCCGTGGGGAACAATCTTCTGGTGGAAAGTTCCGGTAATGTTGTGAAGGGGTCCGGGCGTTTGATCGCGACGGTGGGTCTCAAAGACCATGTGGTGGTCGATACCGGTGATGCGGTCCTGGTCTGCCCGGTGAACAAAACGGAATCTATCCGTAAGATCGTCGTCGAACTTCAGAAAAGGAACATGCACCGTTTTCTTTAACAAAAAAAGGAGATCTACCATGAAAACATCTCACAAGTTCTTAGCGTTACTTCTTTCAACGCTGGTGCTTTCGGGCTGTGCAAGCACCACTAAAAAAAGCTGCACTCGTGCGAGCCAAAATCCTCCCGCGGCAAGCACTTCAGTGGCGGCGGTTCAACCGGCAGCTGCGCCGGTATCGGAACCCGTTGCGAATGAGGTCCCGGCCGCAACGAGAAAATACGTAAATAAATAATTTGTGGGGGATGTGCATAATCCCGATTCCTATCGATTTTCGACAAAACGCATTGTTTTAATCGTGACATTTTTGGTTTTCGCAGACTGCACATCTGTTAAAACAATCGAACTGAATATCAAATCCACCCAAGCTCTCCTGTAGAGAGCTATTTCCGGATCTCCGCTATGGTCTTATGGCAGGCGCTGGTATTAGGGATAGTTCAGGGAATTACGGAGTTCCTTCCGGTCTCCAGTTCCGGGCATCTGGTGCTTTTTCAGAGTCTCTTCGGGATGAAGGAGCCGATGCTGGCGTTCGATGTGGCGCTCCACGCCGGTACGCTCGTCGCGCTCCTTGTTTATTTCAGAAAAGAAATCGGAGCAATCCTGGCCGGCTTCCTGGAGTTTTTGAAAAAATGCAGTTGCCCTTGTGCGTGTTCCGCGTCTTCCGGGGATCGGTCTGCCGGACTTTGGTTTATGATACTTCTTACGCTGATCCCCACGGCCGTGATCGCAGTTTTATTCAAGGATTATTTTGAAAATGCCTTTTCAGACCTTGCTTCTGTCGGCTGGCAATGGATCATCATGGGAGTGCTTCTGCTCCTGAGCGTGAAGATCCCGGAAGGGACGCGGAGGTTTGACAGGATCGGCTGGTGGCGTTCCCTTTTGATCGGATTGGCGCAGGCGCTTGCGCTGATCCCGGCGATCTCACGGTCCGGGAGCACGATTCTTGCCGGCATGGCTCTCGGCATCAAACGGGAAGATGCCGCGAAATTTTCTTTTTTGATTTCTATTCCGGCAATCATTGGAGCGGTCTTACTTGAACTGAAACACGGAGCAGCTTATTTTGCATCCCATGAGAATGAAGTCCTGGCCGGATTTTTAGCTTCAGCCTTGAGCGGTTACATGGTCATCAAATGGCTGATGGGGATTATCCAGAGGGGGCGGTTCTCGGTGTTCGGCTATTATTGTCTGTTGGCCGGGTGCGTGAGCCTCGGGATTGCATATCTTTCCCGATGAAAACCGTTCGTTGTATTCTCCAAAGAGGTAAAGATCGACCCGTCAAAAACCGTCATCCCTGGATCTTTTCGGGCGCGATCGACCGAATCGATGAGGGATTCGAAGCCGGCGACCTTGTTCGTGTTCTTTCCGACAAAGAAGAATTTCTCGGCCTCGGTTATCTCAATCCCAAGTCCCAGATCGTGGTCCGGATGCTGGCGTTCGAGGACGTTCCTGTCGACGAGGCCTTCTTTGACGCAAAAATCGCCCAGGCCTTCGAGATCCGGAAAAGGTTCGTGCCCTTGTCCTCCCGTTTTAGTTCAACAGGGTCGACAAGGGCTAGCACTGATTTCTTTTCTAAAAAAAATGATGAAAATCATGTGTTGCCGCGCAGCACGAATGCTTATCGCCTGATCCATTCCGAGGGAGATTTTCTCCCAGGTCTGGTCGTGGACGTCTACGGGGATTTTTTAGTTGCGGAGTTCAATACGGCCGGGATCGACGCCTGGAAACCGGTGATCGTAAAATGCCTTCAGAAATATTTCCCCTCGCATTCTATTTTTGAAAGAAGCGATTCGGATCTTCGTAAATGGGAAGGTCTTAAGCGTTCTGTGGGCGTGCTCACAGGTTCGGAACCGCCGGAAGCGATTGAGATCCAGGAAAATGGACTTCTCTTCGGTGTTGATATCAAGGGGGGGCAAAAGACCGGGTTTTTTCTCGATCAACGTGAAAGCCGGGAAATTGTGCGGGGACTGGGCGACGGCAAACGAGTGCTCAATTGTTTCGCCTATACGGGCGGATTTTCCGTCTACGCGGCCAAGGGTGGCGCAAAAGAGGTCGTATCCGTGGAATCGTCCGAGCCTGCGGTGGCTATGGGGCGCAAGAATTTTCAAAGGAATCAGCTTGACGCGGAGCAGAGTGTCTGGGCCCAGCAGGATGTTTTTGATTATTTACGTGCGACGAAAAAAGAATTCGATATGATCATTCTCGATCCTCCGGCTTTTTGTAAAAGTAAAAACCAGGTTCAGCATGCCGCGCGCGGTTATAAAGATATCAATCTGCAGGCCCTGAAACAGCTCCCGAAAGGCGGCCTGCTTTTTACGTTTTCATGCTCGTCTTACATCACGCCGGATCTTTTTCAAAAGATCATCTTCGGCGCTGCCGCGGATGCGAAACGCGATGTCAGGATCCTTAAAAAAACCTCCCATGCTTTCGACCATCCGATCAACATCTACCATCCGGAAGGAGAGTATTTGAAGGGCCTTCTCTGCGAGGTGGCATGATCAGCCACCGTTGAAAAATAGGTGGGCGTGAGAAGTGTAAGGCGGTATCATTTAAGCGGATTTCTAACACAGGAGGGACAAAACATGGCAAAAGTGACGGGTTTGAAATGGAGTAAAACTTCAGCGCCAAAGCTTTCAAAGGAAGAGCTGAATGAGCGTATTCAAAAGAAAGCCAAGGAGCTTTGGGAACAAAAAGGGTGCGTTCAAAACAAAGACCTTGAGATCTGGCTCGAAGCAGAGAAATTAGTAAAGAGCGGAAAAGCCTAACAGAACAACAAACTGGAGAAATACCAGGGCGGTTTTGTCCGCGGCTTGCGATAACAAACCGCTAAGGAAGTAGAACGCCTGATTCTTTTATAAAAATTTGTAGAAATCAGTGCAGTCCTGGTTTTCGATCATCTTTTTATTAGGGAACCAGGACAACCTTCAGAGTTTGTTTGGCGTCGGTGACGAGGCGAAAACCTTCCTGGACTTGTTCAAGCGGAAGTCTGTGGGTGATCATGTCCTTCACAGGAACCTTGTCTTTTGCGATCAACTGGATCGCGTTTTTCAGGTCATCCGGCGCCGCTCCGTAGGAAGAAGTCACCGTCATCTCATTTCTCCACAGATCGACGGTCGGAAGCTGAATATCCGTGTCCGGGATCGCGAAGAGCAGAAGAGTGCCTTTTCGGTCGAGCGATTGAAACGCCTGTTTCACCGCAGGGAGAGCCCCAGTACAAAGAATGACCTTTTCCGCTTTCAAGGAGGGAAGATCTTTCGGACTAAAAACTTCGTCAGCGCCGTATTCCCTGGCTTTTTCGCGCCGGCATTCTTCCATGTCAGTTGCAATAACCCTGGCCCCGTTTAATTTGGCGACCCGGATATTGAGTAAACCCGAGATCCCGCAACCCAGGATAAGAACCGTTTGTCCCTTTTTAACGCCAATGGTCTCTTGACCCCTGAGCGCACAAGCCAGAGGTTCGATCATCGTCCCTTCTTCATAGGAAATATTCTCCGGCAGGACATAAACCCCATGGTCGACATTGATCTTCGGGATCCTGACAAATTCACTGTAGCCGCCCGGATCGTAATTACCGGTATGCAGGGTTTCGCAGGCCGTAGGATGGCCTTCTTTGCAGTATTTGCATTGATAACAGGGAACGTGATGACTGACAAAGACCCGCTGGCCTACTTTATATTTCGGAGAGTTTGACTCAACGATGTCGCCGCTGATTTCATGGCCCAGGATCCGTGGGGCCTTTTTGATCCGGTACCATTCCATGACGTCCGTGCCGCAGATCCCGCTCGCCTTGATCTTGACAAGGATCTCGCCCTCGCCGATTTTGGGTCGCGGGATATCCTCGATCCGGACATCGCGGTTATTGTAATAAACGGCTACTTTCATGAAGGATTTTACTTCGTCGAAGGCTTGTAGATCTTGAAGGCTTTGCTCACCGAGGCCTTTTCATGAACAACGGCTTTGACCGCTTTCATCATTCCGACAGGATTATCCGATTGAAAAACGTTCCTTCCCATATCGACACCCGCCGCGCCGTCCTGGATGGCATTGTAAGCCATTTCGAGCGCCGCCTTTTCCTCTATTTTTTTTCCTCCCGCGATCACAACAGGAACATTTCCGCAGGCCTGGACGACCTTCGGAAAATCCTGGCAGTAATAGGTCTTCACCATATGAGCGCCGGTTTCGACGCACATCCTGCAGGCCAATCCCAGATAGCGTGCGTCTCTCACCATTTCTTTACCCACCGCGGTAACGGCCAGGACCGGAATGCCGTAGGTCTCGCCCTGGTTCACGAGTTTTGCAAGATTTTCGATGGTTTGTCTCTCGTGCTCTCCGCCGACATAAACGGAACAGGTGATCGCGGAGGCATTGATCCGGATGGCGTCTTCAATCGATGTAGTAATAATTTCGTTGGAAAGTTCTTTTAAAATGCTCTGGCCTCCCGAGACCCGGAGGACAATGGGCTTATCCATTTCGGCAGGGATCCAGTTCCTGAGGGCCCCGCGCGTGATCATAAGGGCGTCGGCAAAGGGAAGGAGGGGCTCCACGGTCTTGCCCAAATTTTCCAAACCCGTTGTGGGCCCTTGGAAATAGCCGTGATCAACCGCCAGCATGACACAACGTCCTGATTGTGCGTTCATAATCCTGGAAAATCTATTTTTCATGCCCCATTCCATAAATAAAGCCTCCTTGAGCAATGTAGGTTCGTGGCAAGGTAAATATTCGTGGAATTATACTCTGAGAGCTCTACGAGGTCATCCTCTCTTTTTCGGCTGGCAATTCCCATTTTTCCTATAGCAAAGTCCTCAAAATTTCTCAAAGATTCCTCGCCGGCGTTCATCCCGCCGCCAGCGAGGCGGGATTCACTCGCGCGTTCGGCTTTGCTCGCCCATGAGGCCTTGGCGGAGGCAGCTGTCGGAGTCACGCAAAGCACGGTTTCCCCTGATCTTAAGGGGAATTTGCGGGACGAGACCGCAGACGGGCGAGAGTCGTCGGACCCGAGCACCGTCGGTGCCGGACCAAGGCCTCATGGGCACCATGCCCGCTTCGCCTCACGAGCGCGTCTCAGAATCTTGAGAAATTTTACTTTGTTCTCTCTACAAATACCGGGAATTGCTAACTCTTTTTCGGTTCAACGCCCGACATGAACAAGCATAAACATCGCAAAGGTTTAAATTGCGCTGGTCTTTGTCAAAATTCGGTGCTAAATTACCTCCGCCATCCCAACTTTAAATTTCTTTACATGGATGGTAGTTGGGACAACCCTGATTTTTATTTTCTTTTCCCGAATGGTAATCAGGGCAGCCCCAATCTCAGCTTCGCTTCGATTGATTGGAATTGGGACTATGCAAAGATCCTTTAAGACGTTAACTGTACTTCTCATTCTTCTTGCTTTCTCACTTCCCCTGATGGCGGCTGAGGCCGAGATCCAGGGGGAAGGGACGCCCCAACGAAAACTTCAGCGCGGATTCCTTAATGTTGCGCTTTGTCCAATCGAGATATCCAATGAGCTTTCCAAAGAGGTCCGTAATAACACAGTTCCGCCGAGCTGGGTGGCAGGATTAGGGCGCGGTTCGATCTATGCCGTGGGGCGGGCCTTGGTGGGGGTTTACGAGATGGTGACTTTCCTGATTCCTTATCCGGCCCATTACAAGCCGGTCCTCTTTCCGGAATTCGAGTGGGAACATTTTCCCTCCTCTGACAAAAACTAAATCGAAGATAAATGTAGTCCTGATTTCCAAAAGTTCTTCAGACGAGATCAAGGCAGCACTTGCCTGCCTCTGATAAGAAGTCATAAGGTTGGTAAGTAATGACAGTTCCGCATCCTTTCTCATTTTTGAGATGGATTTTCACCGTGTTGTGCGACCAACAATTCCTGCCCCCAAAATGAAGATATTGCAGATTTTTTTTATTTGATAACTTATTTTGGAAGGTATAATCTTCCTTCTCATCAGGGGGAAGATGTGAGCCGATTCCAAAAGAATAAGCTATTTTGTTTCGCAGCAATTCTCGTGCTGACGGGGTTTGCTGTGCTTACCTTCCATCCTCTGATTCATGCGCTTCATCATGACGGCGATAAAGATGACGACGCGGACCATTGTCCCTTATGCCGGTTTATTACAGCGCTTGGATTCATTCTTTTCTGTATTTTTCTGCTTTTTCTCAAAACGCTGCAAGAACAATTCAATCTCTCAGAATTCGAACAATTCTTACCGTTTAAATTTCTTTCCCCGCACTACGGCCGGGCGCCTCCCGTCCTTTCCTAATACTGCGTTTCGTTAAATTTTATCGGCTCGCAGTATTGTACCGTGTACCGTTAAAAATTTAAGAAACACGGTACTAAGCATTTTCCCCCGATTCACAACACAGGAAAGGAGTGTCGCCATGCGACTTTACCCATGGATATTTTTTCTAGGACTATTTTTATTTATTTCAACCCACGCACAAGCTGCTGACCCGCAGATTGAGATATTGCAAAACAATATGTCTCAACTTCAACAAGCCGTGCAGTCTCTTCGGAACACAATGTCGGATTTGAAAATGACAATTGAAAATCAAAATGAGGTCATCCGTCAGCAATCGATCCAGATCTCGGGGCTCCAGAAAGGGCCGACCATTCAGAGCGGTTCTGTTCCGCCGCCGGCAGCTCCTAAGGCCAATGCAGGGTTCAATCCCGATATCGGGGTCGTAGGAACGGTGCAAGCGAAGTTGACTCAGAACAAGTCGGATACGGAGGGTAATAATGCAATTGCCTTGAAGGAATTCGAAGTGAATCTGGGGCAGGTGGTGGATCCTTACTCCCGCTTTGATGCCACGCTGACTTTTAATGATGCGTTGGAAGATCAGAACGTAGAAGTGGAGGAGGCGTATTACACCCGCTGGGGATTACCGCTCGGGTTTACAGGCCAGATCGGCAAATTCCGCGCCGATATCGGGAAAACAAATCTTTTGCATGCTCACGCACTTCCAACTGCAGACTATCCTCTGGTGATCCAGAATTTTTTTGGGGAAGAAGGGTTAGCCTCTTCCGGGTTACGCCTTAAGAACAATATTCCGAATCCTTGGGATCTGCCCGTAGAGGTGAGTGGAGAGATCTTGCGTGGAAATAACGGCTCGAGTTTTGCCGGTGTCTCTAGGCGCCCTATTTTCAATACACATCTCAAAACCTTCTTTGAACCGTCGGCTGATACAAATCTTGAATTGGGTTGGACGACGATGTTTGGGACCGTCAACCCGTCTCTCACGATCGATGCCGGGGACGGAACGACCACGGAATGGACCCGGCCGGAAGGGACTGACAAATATGGCGTCAAATTGTACGGGGGAGATGCCACTTTTAATTGGTTCCTTCCTGAGGGAAAACAAGTGACATGGCAGAACGAGATCTATTTTCAGAACAGATCAGACTCCGCCAATTCTACCAATGCAACGCCTTGGGGGCTTTATTCGCTTATTGAATACAAGCTCTCCCCAAGGTTCAAGCCTGGTGTCCGTTTTGATTATGTAAATCCTCTTGAGGTTTCCGGCCAGCAGGGCACCACTTCGGTTTCGCCCTATTTGATCTTTTGGCAAAGCGAATATGCAGATGTGAAATTGCAATATTCACACACGGTCTATGCGGGCGGCGAAAAAACGGACAATGCCGCATTTTTTGTGGTGGATTTTATGGCAGGTAACCATAAACACGCAGTTCAATAGATTTTTAAATCATAGGAGAGTAGCTATGCATACTAAAAAGGCAGGTATCGCTTTTGCTTTGGTTTTAAGTTTTTTATCGGTCTTTTCGGGGGTTCTTTTTGGAGCGGAAAAACTCAATGTTGTTGCAACCACTACTACTTTGGCCAGTATCGCCAAAGAGGTAGCCTGGGATAGGATCCGCATTGAGGCGATCGCTTCTCCTAAACAGAATATCCACCATTATGCACCGACGCCTAAGGATGTTTTCAGGGTCAAACGGGCCGATGTATTCATCCACGAGGGGCTGGATTTGGAAGCCTGGCGTCAGCCGTTACTGGATGCTGCCGGGAATCCCCGGTTTTTAGGAGAAGGGAAAGATTCTATCGATGTCTCCAGAGGGATCTCGTTGCTTGAAATTCCCACCACCTTATCGCGGGCTGAAGGAGATATCCACGCTTTCGGGAATCCTCATTACATCGGCGACCCCGAGAATGCGAAGATCATTGCTTCGAACATCGCTGAAGGATTGGCGAGCGTGGATCCCGAAAATGCAGCTTTCTACCAGAAAAATGCGTCGGATTTTAATGGGCGACTGGATGCGAAGATCAAAGATTGGAAAGCGCGAATGGCGGGATTCCAGGGCATCCCGGTCGTGACCTATCACCGTAGTTGGTCCTATTTCGTTAACCGGTTCGGCTTTTCAGTAATCGGAGAAGTGGAACCCAAGCCAGGCATCCCCCCTACGGCAAAACACCTTGTGGCGCTTATTCAACAAATAAAAAACAAGAACGCTAAGGTGATCATCAAGGAATACTTTGAGGAGAACCGGACCCCCAAGAAAATAGCGGAAGAAACAGGCATCCGGATCGTCAATCTGTCGCAAGCGGTTGGTGAACCGGAGAATGCGAAAGACTATCTTTCCCTTATGGAACAAAATATCGGCTTGCTCGAAGAAGTATTGAGCAAGCAGAAAGGCAGGGTTTCATGAGCGATTTTTTTCTTTTGATGTGGAAACCCCTGGTAGCCTGCTTCATTCTGACGGGGATTCATACCTATCTGGGAGTCCATGTTGTTGAAAGGAAAGTCATTTTCGTGGACCTGGCTCTGGCCCAGATCGCGGCATTAGGCGCGGTTCTTGCCTTTATGTTTGGGTTCAGTCTGCATGGGGCTGCGACTTACTGGTTCTCTCTTGGGGCAACTTTTATCGGAGCCATCATCTTTTCACTGACGCGAACCCGCAGGGAAAAGATCCCCCAAGAGGCCATTATCGGGATCGTCTACGCGGTCACAGCGGCCGCAGCTGTCTTGATCCTGAGCCGAGCGGCGGAAGGGGATGAAGAGATCCGGCACATGTTGGTCGGAAATATTCTTTTGGTGGGCCTTAATGAGATCATGGCTATGGCGATTCTCTACGGCATCGTGGGTCTGTTCCATTGGTATTTCCGTAAGACATTTTTTCTGATCTCCACCAAACCCGAAGAAGCTTATCAAAAAGGAATCAAGGTCCGGTGGTGGGATAGCCTCTTTTATCTGACCTTCGGGCTTGTGGTGACGAGCTCCGTGCATATCGCGGGCGTTCTGATTGTCTTTTCGTTTCTGATCATTCCGGCGGTCGGAGCGATCCTTTTTTCGGATAAAATATCCGGCAGGCTTTTTCTGGGGTGGAGCTTTGGGATACTTGCGAGTCTTGCAGGGATCGGATTTTCTTATTACTTTGATCTCCCGACTGGAGCTACGGTCGTCTGTGTGTTCGGAGGGCTCTTGATCTTGCTTGCGCTCATAAGAACCTTGCTCCCTAAATTGTCAAAACAATAAAACTTTTGCACTAGAGTTCGACTGTTTGACCTTCGCGTAGGGGTACAAGATCCCTGCCGTAGGTTTTCCGGAATAATTGACGAGCGGCAGAGCCGGTGCAGTGGAGGGGAAGGACCTTTTTAACGCCCAGGGCTTGAAGTTCTGCGATGATCTTTAAATTTTCTTCCCGCGTATTGTCTTTCATGTGAAAGCCGCCACAAACGGCATAGATTCTCTTGCCGAATATTCTGATGGCCTGTCTGACGATCCGCACAATCTCCGGATGGGCGCATCCCGTGATCACAGAAAAGCCATTTCGCGATTTCACGACAAGCGCCTGTTCACAAAGAATGCCACGACCTGTATTCGCGCGCATCTGCCCAAGGGAAAAAATATTGCGGTTTATCTTTCGGGTTTTACCGACTTCGACAAGTGAGCCGCCGCTATTCAGTATCAGTTCCTTTAACGTTTTACCTGATTTTCTGCAGATGTAAACACGCGCTTTGGAATTGGTTCTCAAGAAATCCCCAAGGCCGGCAACATGGTCCCAGTCCTCATGTGAGATCACGACATGTTTGACGCGGAAAAGGTTGATCTTGAATCGCTTGATATTCTTCCGGAAAATATCCACTCTCCCAAACACGTCGAACAGAACGTCTCCCACTAGAAAAGAAATCCCCCAGCGCAGGGTTTTTCTTTCTTGTTTCGTTGAGCCCTCCGCGATCAATCTTATCTTCATTTCCCCTCGACCACTTCTGCAGCTTTTTCGACGCAGCCGACACAAAGGAGCTTTTTCAGGGTTTTGATTTCCCGGCATTTAAGGGAACCCGCTACAGAATGAAGCTGCGCCATTCCTGCTTGAGTGCGGTTGGGAAAATGACGGTCCAAGAGGCACTTTGCTGCGTAGAACGCGCCGCAATATCCTTCTGGAGCCATTCCTCCGCCACAGGCCGAAAGTAGCATGGTGATTTTTTCTTCGAGCGGAAATTGTTCCCGAAACGTTTCCGCAACAGATTGGGCACAATTAAGCCTGCGGGGGCCCTTCTTTCCTAAAAAATAGGCTTTAGCTGTTTCTTTCATTTTCTATTTTCTGCCGTCATTTTATGCTGTTTGAGAAAATATTCCGAGCATTCCATGAATTTGGCGACTCCTTTCGCGACAATGCGTTTGCCTTGCAAGAGCTCCGATTCCAAAATATGCCACGAGGAAATAGACTTTTTGATCCGTGCTCGAACGGTTGCGGCTTGCTTTACAGCAAGAGGGGACACGAAACGTACTGTCAACACTCCAGTGACGGCTATTCTACCTTGGGCGAAAAGGCAGTTCATCATCGCTCCGTCGAGGATTGCCGCGGTTATGCCCCCGTGCATCAAGCCGGGATATCCTTGCAAAAGCTGATCGCAAAAGAATCGTGCTTTGATCGAACCGTCCTTACAGATTCGGAAAGGCAATTTCATGCCGTGAGGATTTTTTCTTCCGCAAACCACGCACGCGGAATGAAAGCGGTTTTGTAAGGACTTGAGCTTTTCTTGGGCTTGTCTCATAAAATCGACAATCTGCAGACCCTCAAACCAGAATGTTCAATGGCACCCGTGTTGAGCGCAGGCGTTCTCGATAGTCAGCTCCTGGAGGCCACCCTTTGAGAATTGCTTCAAGATATCCTCGACGGTTCCGGGGACGGCGCGGTAGACCTTGATCCCGCCTTCGTTCAGCTTCTGGACAGCTCTGGCTCCCATGCCTCCGGTAACGACCACATCGATTTCTTTTCCGACAAGCGCGCTCATGGGTTGGCACATGCCGTGGGAGTGGTGCTGATTCGCGTTGTCGATGATCTCCACAGTGTTTTTTCCGGTATCGCAAACAGTGAAGTAAGGGGCGCTTCCGAAATGCTCATAGACTTGCGCGGACTTTCCGTCTTGGGTTGTAGTGGGGATGCAGATCTTCATAAATTCCTCCTTTGCGCCATGAAAATTTAGCGGCTGGTTGATGATAACACTGAATATTTTCTTTCGATCTTTGTCATGTTTCTGTTTTCTCAATGTCCTTGCTTCCCGCGATCTTAAGGGCTTTACCATTTACAATGGCATCTGCGACCTTCTTGTGAGCAGACGCAATGATGTTTCCGAATGTTTGGCGGGAGATGGCCATTTTTTTGGCGGCGTCTTCCTGGTAAAGGCCTTCCAAGTCTGCGAGGCGGATCGCTTCGAATTCATCAAGCGTCAGGTCAATCTCCTGAAGATCAGAAAGCGGAATGCCTCTGGGCTTAAAGTAATCCGCCCCGGGTGTTCCGCAAACACGTCTACATTTAAACGGCCTTGGCATAAGCTCCCATGAAGGTTATTAGCATATGCCAATAATATGCCGGAAGTGATAGGTTTGTCAAGATAGGTGAAATTTGAAACGGACGGATTTTCTCGAAGGGCATCATTCAGTTGCGAAAGTCCGTCATGTGAGGGGCCATGCCATTAAGGACGAGCGTGAAAGAGGAGGAAAGGTTTTAAGTTTTTTTCAGGAAAGCCAGCACTTCCTGTGCCGCCCGCGCGCTTGCGCCTTTTTCCCCAAGTTTCTCCCGGGCCTGAAGGAACTCTTCTCTCATTTTCTGATGAAGCTCTGGGCTTTGCAGGAAAACTTTGGCTTCGTGTGCGATGGTTTCGGGGTGGGCATCCTGCTGGATAAATTCAGGGACAACCTTGTCGTCGGCGAGAAGGTTGACGAGCCCGAGGTAAGGGACTTTGATGAGATATTTTCCGAGTAAATAAGTGGACCAGCTTGCTTTGTAGAGAAGAAAGAAAGGTGTTCCGATCAGCGAGGTCTCGAGAGTCGCGGTTCCGGAGGTCACAAGAGCAAAATCCATCGCTTTTATAAGTTCATAAAACGGGATCTCCGGGCATTCGACCTTTAGCGGAGATTCCGCGAGGATCTCATCATAAATTTCAGGACGAACATTGGAAGATCTCGACAGAAAGAAAGTCGTTTCAGGAAGATCCTTTTGAAGAAGGACGCCCGCTTTGAGCATGAGGGGGAGTATCCGTCTCACTTCTTTCTCGCGTGATCCTGAAAAAAGACCGATTGCTTGCCTGTTATGCTGGATCCCGAGCTTGGCGCGGAGCACGGAAGCATCCGGAAGCTCCGGTATCGAGTCCAGCAGAGGATGCCCCACGAACTTTACGGCCACACCTTCCTCTTCATAAAAATCTTTTTCGAACGGCAGGATCACGAGCATTTCACGAATGTGTTTTTTGACAATATGGATCCGGCGCTTTCCCCAGGCCCACAACTGTGGGGAGATGTAATAGAGGACAGGCGCGAATGAAGAGATCTTTTTGGCGAGCCGGAGATTGAAGGCCGGAGAGTCGATCAGAACCACGGCGTCCGGTTTTTCATGCCGGATATTCCGGAGCGTTTCGTTGAAGATCTTGAGATACTTGAAATAGTTCCGGAGAACATCGCCTAAACCCAGCGCCGAGATCTTCGTCATATCATGGAAGACCTGCATGCCCGTTGCTTGCATCTTGTCGCCGCCCACGCCCGAGAATTCGGTATCCGGAGCGAGTTTTCGGATCTCTGCAATAAGATTAGCGCCGTGGAGGTCGCCCGAGGCCTCACAGGCGACCATAAAGATTTTTTTGCTCATAGTTTTGAATGAATCGTGAGTTTAGGTTGTTCGGCTTGAACTCTGCGTGCGATCTCCAACGCCAGTTTCAGCGCGTCGCGGGCCGCGGTATCGGGATGTCCGAGACTTTTTCCGGACCGGATATTCGCAAGAAAAAACCTCAATTCTTCCTTGAGCGGTTCGGCCTTTTCGATATCCACAATCTCCTGCACGATCTCGGCGCCGTTCTTGCGGAAGATCTTGCAGCTTTGCGCTCCGTAGTCGAGGGAAATATAGGCGTCTTCCTGAAAGATACGGATCTTGCGTTGTTTCTCGAACGTGAGACGCGAAGCCGTGATGTCCGCGACCGCGCCGTTCTTGAACTTCATGCGGACGTTCGCGATATCTTCAAAAGGGGTGAGCACATTCACGCCGATAGCGTCAAAGCTCGCCACCTCGGATTTCACAAGTCCGAGTACAATATCCAGGTCATGGATCATAAGATCGAGCACCACACCGCAGTCGTTGATCCGGCCGGTGAAGGGACCGAGGCGATGGATTTCAAAAAAGCGGATGTTCTTGGCGATCTCTTCAATACGTTTGAATCCGGGGTTATGGCGCTCGATATGTCCGACTTGGAGCGCGCAGTTATTTTTCCGGGCGAGGTCGAGAAGCTCGTCCGCTTCTTCCAGTTTCAGCGTGATGGGTTTTTCGATCAAGGTATGAATGCCGGCCTTAAGGAATTCTTTGGCGACTGTATAGTGGGTGGAGGTCGGGGTGGCGATGCTCACGGCCTCAACTTTTCCGATCAGTTCGTGCGGATCCTGATAATAGGTTGTGCCGAATTCCTTGGCTTTTTCAACCTTGGCCGGGTCCTGGTCCGAGATACCGACAAGCTCAGCTTCGGGGAGATCGCGGTAGATACGGGCATGTTCTTTGCCCAGGTGCCCTACGCCGACCACGCCGACTTTGAGAGGTGCTGTCATCCTAAATCCTTTGAGTCTCATGAGTTATCAAAAGGAAAAGTAACGGCAAGAAGCTTAAATCATAACCTTGAGCAGTGTCAACGAATATGTTACAGTGTGCTTCCTTGTTGTACTAGGGAGCATGTGGAACGACGAACGTTGAACGCGTCGTTACCCGTCGCCCGTTCCCCAATCCAGGAGGATTATGAACATCTATAGACGATTGCTTACTTATATCTGGCCGCACCGCTGGCGACTCGCATTGGCCATCTCTTTCATGCTGGCTTACGCCGCGGCGAATTCCCTGGTTTCTGTCGCGATCTTTATCACCACAAAAGGTCTTTTTGCTAAAGGGGCGATCATCATCAACGCGGCGTCTTTTGACAAGCTTCCTGCCTGGATCGTCCGGTATCTTCCAAAAATCCCTTCTTTTTCTGTTCCCTTGATCTGGATTCCCATCTCGATCGTCGTGGTTTTCCTTTTGAGGAGCATTTTCCTGTATGTTTCCAACTATCAGATGGCTAGCGTCGGGATTCGCGCGGTCCGGCAAGTGCGGGATGATCTCTACCGTCATTTGGTTTATCTTTCCCATGATTTTTATGCCAAGGGGCGTACCGGGGATTTCCTAAGCCGCATCATGAACGATGTCGGCCAGATCCAGGGCGCGATCACGGATGTGGTCGTGGACCTTATCGAGCAGCCCTTCGTGCTTCTTTTTAACATTCCGTTGGTTTTTTACTGGGGAAGCTGGTACGCAGTGTACGCGCTTTTGATCTTTCCGATCGTTGCGGTCCCGATCATTCTGTTCGGGCAGCAGTTGCGGAAGATGACCAAAAAAATGCAGGAGCGCGCAGCGGATATCACGGCGTTCATCGGCGAGACGCTTTCCGGCATTCATATCGTACGGGCTTTTTGCTCCGAGGAAAGGGCGATCGCGCGTTTTGAAGAGATCAACAAGAGTGTGTTTGAGTTTTTCAAGAAGACCATGCGGGCCACCATCATCCAGCGTCCTTTGATCGAGGTCATGGGCGCGATCGGTGCCGGGATCGCGGTGTATTACGGGATCCAGTATTTGCCGCCCGAGCGTTTTGCGGCCTTTGCGACTTCGCTTTACCTCTGTTATGAGCCTTTAAAAAAGATCAGCAAGGTCAACAGTGTTATCCAGCAGGCCATTGCTTCCGGAACACGCATTTTCGAGATCCTGGACTCCAAGCCCACGATCCAGAACAAACCCGACGCCATGGTTTTCCATGAACCCATTCGCGAGATTTCTTACGAAAACGTGAATTTTTATTATGAACCGGAGAAATGGGTACTGCACAATATCAATGTCCATGCCAAGCACAATGAGGTGGTGGCGTTCGTGGGCGCGAGCGGATCCGGTAAGACCACACTTGTGAGTCTTCTCCTTCGTTTTTATGATCCTGTTCAGGGGGCGATCAAGATCAACGGAAAAGATATCCGCGATTTCACGCTTGAGTCCTTGCGCGAACTGATCGGGATTGTGTCGCAGGAAACCGTACTTTTCAACGCCACGATCCGGGAGAATATCGCTTACGGCCGGCCGGAGGCAAGCCTGGAAGATGTAAAACGGGCGGCCGAGATCGCGTACGCGGATCATTTCATCGAAGCCCTCCCGAAAGGATACGATACGCCGCTTGGAGACAGGGGACTCAAGCTTTCAGGCGGCGAGCGCCAGCGCATTGCAATTGCGAGAGCCCTTTTGAAGGATCCGCCGATCCTGATCCTCGATGAGGCCACCTCGCATCTCGACACACAAAGCGAAAAAGAAGTTCAGGGGGCATTGGAGAATCTCATGAAGGCCCGCACCGTGTTCGTAATCGCCCACCGTCTTTCCACCATCCAAAAAGCGGACCGCATTCTCGTGATGGATAAAGGACAGATCGTCCAGCAGGGAACCAACGAGTTCCTTTTGCGGTTGGGCGGGATGTACAAAAAGCTTTACGACCTGCAGTTTAATCTGTAAAAAAATCTTAGTCGTATCAAAAGGGTAATTTCCAGTGTCGGAAATTACTTTTTTTGTCTCGGGAAACACTAATCGAGATACTAACCTTGAAAATAAAATCATGAAAAAAATCAAACTTATCGTGTTGCTGACTTTTTCCGTGATTTTCACGCATTTACAGGCTTATGCGGCGCCAGTACCTGATTCGAGCCAGGAGATGGGCGGGATAGACAGAACACGTGAACTGGAAGAGAGATCCAAGAAGTTAACATCGGAGATCCAGAAGAAGAGAAAGAAGCCCGGGATAGAAGAAGAGAAGCTGCCATCTGAAGTGTCACCCGCCCTTCCCAACGAAAAGATGCTCATTAGAAACATCGTAGTCACCGGAGCGACGATCCTACCGAAAGAAGAGATAAGGGGCATTATTGAGCCTT